>Ga0265780_10000591_pt1 | contig 55259 bp, 47 predicted proteins | sample P1T30metagenome_FD_192432 | JGI IMG/M metagenome (GOLD analysis project Ga0265780, IMG submission 192432) | Plant litter microbial communities from East Loma Ridge, Irvine, California - P1 T30 | ecosystem: Environmental > Terrestrial > Plant litter > Unclassified | place: USA: California... | reverse complement strand
CTACCTGCGCCCTATTTTTTGTCAGAATAAATTATTAATAGTAACAATGGCCTACAGAATCAATTGCGGATTTTAAGGCTCAATAAGTACCCTATATGAATTTACTTCCTACCATTGATTCAAAACGAAACTACGGATTAGATATTCTGCGTGCTATCGCGATTCTTTCTGTTCTGTTTACGCACGCTACTATGTTTGTTCCAACCGCTGCCCGCTCTGCTTATCAGTGGCTGCAGCTGGACGGTGTAGCAATATTTTTTGTGCTCAGCGGCTTTTTGATAGGGGGCATTCTGGTGCGCACGCTCGAAAATAATCCCGCTACGCCGCGGACATTATGGCGTTTTTGGTTGATGCGCTGGTTCCGCACAGTACCGCCCTATTTTTTTATCTTGTTATTAATAATGTTATGGGATGGCGGACAATCGCTGTTGAAAGCAATTATAAATCACAAACGATATTTTATCTTTTTCCAAAATTTTGCCACCCCACATCAAGAGTTTTTCACTGAAGGTTGGAGTTTGAGCGTTGAAGAATGGTTTTACCTCATTGTAGGTAGTAGCTCAGTATTACTGGCCCGTTTCTTAAAGCCACGTACTGCGCTTCTGGTAGCTGCTGTAGTCATTATAGCAACGAGCACGGGCTTGCGCCTTTATCAGTATCTTCATTACCCACCCGCTGACATCAATGCCTGGGGCAGATTCTACCGCACAATTGTGGTGTACCGCTTAGACAGTTTGATGTATGGTGTGTTAGGAGTAATTTGGTCAATTTACGCTCCCGTGTCTTGGCTGGCATACAGTCGCACAAAATGCTTACTGGGTATCACACTTCTTATTATTTGCATCCTACCCAGTAAACCTATCCCTGGTGAGTTTAAAATTTTTTGGAGCGTATGGTCTTTCTCGCTCACTGGCTTAGGCACTATGCTTGTAATTCCTTTCTTAAGTCAAATTAAAACCGGAAAAGGGTTTACTTATAAGTTTATTACGTACACAAGTTTATTTTCCTATTCTATGTATTTGCTAAACGGAACAATAATTGTTTGGCACATTATTATGCCTTTCGCACAATCTATAGGATTGAATAAGCAACAAATTCAAGTCGGTGGATTCATCAGCTTTTTTGTACTTACGTATGTATTGTCTGCGATAATGTACCAAACTATTGAAGTGGGCTCCCTCCGTTTACGCAAGCGAATAGTAGGTTAAATTTTTAAATAAGCAAAATCTATGTTTGAGCTGAAAAGCGAGTAACAAACTGATGTGAACAAAATAATCCTTAAAAAGAAAGCCGAGCTAACTAGTTAGCTCGGCTTTCTTTTTAAGGATTAGCTTCTACAATCCCTTATGGTAAAATAAGGAGTAACCTTAGCGTATCCGCTCAAGAAGCGCCTCATATTGGTGCTCGGCAATCAATTCGCCGTGGCTCAACTCGTACACCCGGTCGCACTCACGCAGGGTAGTGAGGCGGTGGGCCACGATAAGAATCGTAATATTGGTTTGTGAGAGCTTGCTAATGGCCTCATTTACCTCGCGTTCGGTCTCGTTGTCGAGGGCACTCGTGGCCTCATCCATAATGAGCACTTCAGCGCGCTTGTAGAGCGCGCGGGCAATACCAATGCGCTGCCGCTGCCCACCCGACAGCTTCGAGCCACGCTCGCCAATAAATGTATCGAGGCCTTCTTCTAGGTTTTGCACCACGCCGCTCAGCGAGGCCTGCTCCACGGCGTAAGCCAGGCGTTCCTCGTCAGGGTTTTGCTCGCCCAGCGTGATGTTATCACGAATCGAGGCTTGCATCAGGAAAGTATCCTGCTTGATATAGCCTACCATCCGGTGCCAGCTATCGATATTCTGAGGCCCCAGGGGCACGCCATCGACCAAGATGCACCCTTTCTCCTCGATGTAGAAACGTAGTAGAATATTCATCAGGGTGGTTTTACCTGAGCCGGAAGTTCCGATAAATCCTACCTTCTCTCCTTTTGCAATGCGCAGGCTTAGGTGCGACAAAGCAGGCTGTGAGCTGCCCGGAAAGCTAAACGTCATGTCTTGCAGCTCCAGGGCGCGCTTAAATTCCAGCGGCTGCTGCGGCTTGTATACCGGCTCCTGCGACTCAGCGTCGCGGTAGCTCTCAATATCGTCCAGAATGTACTGGTTAGCTTTGATGGTGACGATAGACGAGAGAATACGGTTCATGGAAGGCATCAGGCGGTAGGCTGCCACGGCAAACGCTCCCACCAGCCCAATCATGCTAGCCGACACCCCGTTGACCAAAACCGAATAAAGCAAAATAACGACTACTCCCAGGATAGCGGTTAGCTCTATCACCTTCTGCGGTATTTGGGTATACACCGTATTTACCGCGTCCAGGCTGTAAGCCTCGCCCTGGTTGCGCAGCACTCCCTCTATGTAGTTCTGCTGCCGCCGGGCCAGCTTAAGCTCAATGAAGCCGGCAAACAAATCGCCAATGTAACCCAGCGATATGGGCCAGAGGGCGCTTATCCGGCTCTGCATCTGCTGCACTTTGTGGCGGGTAAAGCGATAAGTCAGTATCATGGGCGGCACCAGCACTACGGCCAAAATCACCACTAGCTGCGGGTTGTAAGCCAGTAGCCCGATAAGAATGGTCAGGGCAATAATCATTTCCGATGCCATTGCTACCAGCTGCCGTAGCAAACTGTGTAGGTAGCCGTTGGGCATGTTGATGGAGCTATTAATCAACTTGCCCGAACCCAAGTCATTGAGCCGCCAAAAATTAAGCCCCATGTGCTTGTACAGTTGGCTCTCGATAACATCGCGGCCAATCTGGCTGGTGAAGCGCGCCTGCACGTAGTTTACCCAGATGGCAAACAGGCTTTTTAGAATAAAAAACACCACGATTGCCACTAGCAACGCGACAATGAAGCTGCGCTCCGATTGAAAGTGCAGCGTTTCATACAGCACCCGAAAGTATTTGTGCTTGACGACGCCACCGGGCTCAGCGCACACCATCACGACTGGCACAAGGGTAGCCAGACCCAATACCTCCGTAAACGACGTGATGATGGAGAGCAGGATAATCCCGATAGCTTGGCGCTTCTGGGGTGGCGTTAGGAGTTTGCGGGTAAAGCGCAGCGTGCGCATTATGGCACCCTCGCTCGCTTGACTATTTTTCATATTACTATACAAGTTACTTCTTTTTCCCGGCAACGCAGGTAGGTGCGGAAGCTGCTGGGGGGCGGCCCCGTACTAGCCAAAAGGGGTAGCGGGGAGTGCTTATGCGGCCTGCGCGCAGCTCACCAAGCACTGCAAAAAATTGGCGGCGGCATTCAGGTCTACCGCCTGGCTGGCCCACTGGTGCGCCTGCTGGCCGAGCGTTACCCATTCGGCCCGCCGTGCCCAGGCTTCTTCCAGGGCATTGCCAAAGGCGGGCACCGTAGCAGCGGCAGCCACAAAGCCCGTTTGGCCGGGCTGCACCCACTCGGGCACGGTGCCCACCGCAGTAGCCACTACTGGCCGGCCGCACAGCATGGCTTCCATTATTACTAGCGGCGCGGCTTCGCGACGCGAAGGCAGCAGCAGCAGGTGGTTGTGCCGCCACAGCTGGGCTATGTCATTAGTATAGCCGTGCAGCGTAACGCGGCTTTCAAGCTGGTACAAGGTCAGCAATTCGCGGATATACGCCTCGTCGTAGCCCTGGCCATAGATATTCAGGTGCCAGGACCGCGCGCGCCAGGTAGCGCTGCTCAGCACTTCCAGCAAAATATCCTGCCCCTTAAAATCAATGTGCAGCCCGCCTACCACCGCCAGCTGCGCAATATCCTGCGCTGGCCAGGGCAGCTGCTCGGGCTGGGCAATATTAATCGGGTTCTTAACCAATTCGATAGTTGGAAACGAGCGCGCCAGCTGCCGCTGCGATACCTGAGCTTGGTCAGCCGACACAAAGTATACCCGGCAGGCACCGGCATAGGCCGCCGCCGCCGCCTGCCGCTCGGGCGCGGGCGGCAGCTTGCTCGCGTCGTAATTATGGCACACCAAGCAATAGGGAATACCGGATTCCAGCAAGAAGCGCCGTAATTCGGGCATATTGGCAATGTCAAAATTACCCCCCTGACTCAGGCAGATAACGTCGGGGTCAAACTCTGCCAAGCGCTGCTCCAGGGTTTTCTGGCCCAGGGCACGCCCCACGCGGCGGGCCAGCCGCACGCTGAGCTGGGGCGAGTAGCCCGCCCGCTGGTGCAAAACTGCCCCTGCCTGCTGCAACTCGGCTAGGGGAGCTGGCAGCGTGGGCCAAGTGGCTACCGAGGCAAATACCGCGTGGCCGTGCCGTAGCGCCTCGGCCGCCGTGCGCGACCACAGCACTTCGCTACCGCCCCACGGCGCCGCCGACATACTCGAAATAAAGGCAATTCTCATAATCCGAGGCTACGCCAGCCCAAGCCAGAGTTTAGCCAGCCACAGCGTATCACGATTGAAAGGATTCAGGCGCAGGCAGCGGCTCAGGTACGTGAGCACTACGCGCGCCGGAAACTTGGCCCGAATGAGCCGGCCCGTAAACTCCTGCAAAGCGCGTAGTTCTAATAGCGTGCGTTGCGCGGCTGTGGGCTGCACCACCCCAAACGGCAGCTGCCCCTGCCGTTTTTGCTGGTATTTTAAGGCATTGTGCAGCCACGAAGTATTCACCGACCCGCGCGAGTGGTGCTCAATCAGCAGGTCGAACGTGACGCATACCCGCAGGCCGTGTTTGAATAGTTCGGTGCAGTAGTCTACGTCGTAAAAGTGGAACTCGGTGAAGGTGCGGCTATCAAACGGGTGCTTTTGCCACACCTCCTTGCGCGAGCACATCCACAAGCCATCTACCACGGCTACATCCGTAAGGTGCTGGCCCTCCGGATTGCGCAAGTCCATTTCGGTGTGACCATCGGCAAAAATGTTGAGCACGTTCTCCCGGCAAAAGTCCAGGCCACAGCCCCACCAGGCCGCTGGCGCGGCTACTTGATACATACCACCCGTCACGCCGAGCACCCCAACCGTGGGGTCACGCAGCGTATCCACCACTGTCTGGCCCCAGCCAGCAGTATGAAACCGAATGTCTTCATGCATAAAGCACAAAAGGTCGTGACGCGCTTGGGCAGCTCCGATATTATAAGCTTCACAAATGCTATACTCGCCTTTGCTATTATCAACAGCAATAATCTCGTAAGGTAAGCCAATAGTCGCTGCTACACTTTCGCTAACACTCCCTAAATCTGTAGCACTACGAGAACATATAATAAGAGAAACCATGCAGTGTACAATTAGTGCCGGACTTAATTCTTCCGAAGAAGCTGGCAGAGCTATATTAACCAGTAATTTTTCCTATTATTTTGCTAATTGTTTGCCCGGCTAATTCAATAGTATGGCGCTGCCTCATTTTTTTGGCAGCATTAGCACCAAGCTCTCTCCGCAAACCATCCGACTCGCTAATCGTCAGCACCGCCTGAGCCATTAAATCGGTGCGTAAGTAGGGAATTACTGCGCCACAATCCTGTTCCACAAATTCGGGCATACCACCAGAATCGGCAAAGCAAACAACCGGCTTACCTAGCGATGCGGCCTCCAAGCAAACCAATGGATAAGGGTCTTCGCGAGAAGTTAACAAAAATAAATCGGCAGCATTTAAGTAATCGTAGGGGTTGGGCTGGGCTCCTAGAAAATGTACGCAATGTGCCACTCCAGCCTTATCAACATCGTGCCTAACCTTTCGCCCATCATTGGAGCTTAGCTTCCCTCCTATCCAAATGAATGCTATCTGGCTAGCGTTTAGTACGCCAATGTGCTGCGCCACCTGTATAAATAAGTCAGGAGCTTTACGCCAATCTATCGAACCAGCGCCAGCTACTACAAATACATCGTCGGCAATACCCAGTTGTTGTCGGATTTTGTGACGGGCAGCCTCGAATACTACCGAATCAAGCTCAGGCACAAATTCGTGAACGGTAGTAATTAGCTCAGCCGAAACCTGATGGCTCTCTTGCAAATTAGTTGCTACCGCTTTAGAGGCAGCAATAAAAAAGTCAATATGTGTGCTAAGTTCCGTGAATTTTTCTTTGCCAAAAAACTCATCAATTACTACACTTAGCTCGTGCACGTGGCATATGAATGGGCAATTCACTAATTGCTTTAACTCAATCCCAAGCGGGGCAGTAACTATTGTATTACCATAAATAGCATCTGGTGCAAAGGCTTTGATTCGACGGGCTACTTGTTGCTGCTGCCTTTTAGAATGCTGAATAACCCGCTCCCACCGATACCGCCAAACGTTAGTTGATGATGGCGGACTCCATACATGAGTCTCTGCTATTTCGTGAAATTCTTGCTCTAGCTCACCACCGCCTTGCAAAATAATTAGTAGCTCAAACTTATTATTTTGCTTTAACCAACGCAACAAATGCAATAAGACGATAGGCGCACCTGTACGGTCAGCTTGGTGTGAGATAAAAACAATTTTTTTCATATATACCAAGTAGATGCAAAAATTATAGAGTAGACTATCTAAGAATTATCCTTATTCAGCACAATGTTTTTAATTCTATTTAATTTGCCTTTAATCCACCCTTCATTGCTACCACCAATTTGAAGCTCTACAGACTTTTTAATCGACTCAAAATCCTTTGGCACAATCTCTGAACTAGCATAAAACAAGGAGGCTAATCCTGCTTTTATAGAGAGCAGCTCTATTGCATAGTTCTCAAAAGAAATCGTCTTAGTTGTATTACTTTCATGTACTCTATAAGACACTAATACGTCTGACAGATAATACAAGTCACTTACTAACGACAGGTGTAGCCAAAGTGCCCAATCCAGCAGATACTTCAACTGGTTACTGAACTGGATATTATACTTCACTAATGTGCTTCTTCTTACAAGCACAGTGTGCATACATATAAAATTCCAGTTATTGTATAGCAGGTGGAACGCTTCGTGGCCGCTTATGAGGGGAGTAGCAGCAACCTTTGGCCATATTGAACTGGTTTCAGCCCAGTTTCCACCCACAACTTTGCCATGAGAATTAATTGTTTTGAAACTGCTAAATACCATGGATACGTTAGAAAATTTTTCTAAAACATCCACTTTTAGCTTCAAGTTTGATTCGTCGCACATTATGTCATCGTCCGACAACAAGTATATATAGTCACCAACTGACTCACGTAAACCCCTGTTGTAATTCCCAATAATTCCTAAATTACTATCATTGCATACATACCTAATCCGTGGGTCAAGGTAAGAATGCACGACATCATAGGTATTATCAGTGGAATGGTTATCTACTACGAGTAGCTCAAAATCACTAAAATTTTGAGTTAGAACGCTATCGATTGTTTCCTTCAAAAATGAAGCTCGATTATACGTAGGCACTAGTACAGTAACTAACGGATGGGTAGTCGGCATCATGATAGAATTTGAAACCTTTTTATTAATTATAAGTCTAAAGCAGTTGGTCTACTCAGACATCCAAGAAATCATTTTTTCAAGTCCTTCTTCTTTTGATACAGATGGCATCCAATCAAAATGACTTTTGGCTTTAGTAATATCAGCTATAAAGACTTTTTGGTCACTTTGCCTCACTGGCAATCTAGTGTAATCCATTTTTATAGAGAGTGTCTTTTCGAGCATATTGAAAAGCTCAATCAAAGACAAACTATTTTGCAAACCTCCACCAATATTATAAGCATTACCTGCTGTTATATCAATACAACTAACTGCTTTGCGGTAGCAGGATAACAAATCAGATGCAAAAAGCACATCCCGAACTTGCTTACCAGTTCCAGATACAGTAAATGGCTGCTTCTGTTTCCCCGACTTAATTTCCAGTCCCTGCTTTACGAACCAGCCAATCCAACCTTGGTCAAAAGTAGAGAATTGACGACCTCCAAAAATAGAAGAATGTCTGAAAACAATAGTTTTTAGACCAAACATGCGAGCATAATCGAGCATGTACTGGTCAGTTGCTCCTTTCGAACAGCCATACGGCGACTGAAAATTCAGTCTTAGATTCTCATCAAAGCCGGCTTCAAAGCCTTTTGCTACAAAACGAGTATCCGTTTCGATGTACTCAATATCTTCTAGGTCTCCGTATACTTTATTTGTTGATGAGTAGGTAACTATAGTATGGGGAGAAAACTTTCTAACAGCTTCCAATACGTTATGACCACCGAGAACATTTATTTCAAAATCGCGCCGTGGGTCATCCACTGAAGTTGTCATAGCAACTTGACCAGACAAATGAAACAATACATCTGGCTTCGACTCTCTAACAGCTTTTTCAACGTCGTTATAAGAACGTATATCGCTGTTATAAAACTTGAAGTCTCCTTGCTGCTGTAACCAACGCAAATTCAGGTAAGCTCCCTCGCGTGATAGATTATCGAAAACAACTAACTCGTCACCTTTCTTGAGTATTTCTGAAGCAAGATTAGAGCCTAAGAAACCACAACCGCCTGTAATCAAGTATTTCATACAAAAATCTCTTAAAATTTCGCGTTAAATTAAATTAAAATAGTAATCTACTGTCTCTTGGATAGCTTCCGATTGAGAAGTGAATGTTAAGCCCTCAGACAATGCTTTAGTTGAACCATTAAAAAAGGTTTCGCTTTCATGTGACCGCTGCGAAAGATGTCCCCAAGCCCAATATTCAGCGTCAAAACCCGGAATTTTTGAGGATAATACCTGCGCTAAATCCTTAATGGCAACTGCCTTACCTGAACCCAAATTGTAGACTTGCCCATTAAACTCATTATCATCTCCTTTGAGGAGCATTTTAACGAACGCAGCTAAGTCTTTAACGTACAAATAGTCTCGCTTTTGCAAACCACTAGATAGAGAGACTTTCTGTTTATTTTTTTGAGCATTAATCAGGTAAGGAATAATTTTACTTTGATTCTCATATGGGCCATACATTGCGAAAGGCCTTAATAACACATATGGGAGCTTATTCTTACTAGATTTCAAGAAATTCGAAAATAGAAGCTTCGAAATTCCATAGTGAGTTGTTGGAACTGTGTCTGAATCTTCAGTTAAGCATTCCGCGTCTAAATCGTACTCAAAAGCTGAACCAATCTGAATCCACAGAGGATATTGATTGGACTTTTGCAAATACATTGCGAGCGCGAGTGGTGCCTGGTAATTTATCTCATACATAGAGGATAAATCAACCTGCTCCTTAACGACTCCATAACCGGAAGCATTGATTATCACATCTGGTCTTATATCTAAAATTGCTTCCCAGGTTGCTTTGCTCTGCAAATCAAACTGAATTACGTTTGAATCAGCTTGTAAGAAAGTACGAGAAGTCAGATATACATAGGAAGTATGGGCCAGCATTTCAGAGATATGCCGACCCACAAAACCAGAGCTTCCTATTATTAGAACCTTTTTCAAATCACAGATATTAGATTTGCAACTTATTTCTAAAAAGAAATTTATTGCAATACTCCGCTAACTACTTTCTTAGCTAAATACTCGCGAATCACTTCCACCATATAATCGTAATGCTCTTCGAGCAAGCCGGGCCACACACCCAGCCAGAACGAGCGGTTCATGATGGTATCGGTATTGCTGAGGTCGCCTACTACCCGGTGCTCGATGTTGGCGTAAGCGGGCTGACGCAACAGGTTGCCAGCAAACAGCAAACGGGTGCCGATTTTGCTTGCCTCTAAGTGCTGTACCAAGGCCGAGCGGTCGAGGGGGCTGTCGTCGCGGATGGTGAGCAGGAAACCGAACCAGCTCGGGTCCGAATTAGGCGTAGGCTCGGGCAGGATGAAGTGCTCTTCAAACTGCTTCATCTTGCTGTACAGCATCGCGTGGTTTTCGCGGCGGCGCTGCACAAAATAGTCGGCTTTGTTGAGCTGGCTCAGGCCGATAGCGGCCTGCATGTCGGTCACCTTCAGGTTGAAGCCGATGTGCGAGTAACTGTACTTGTGGTCGTAGCCGAAGGGCAGGTCGCCGAGCTGCTGGCAAAAGCGCTTGTTGCAGGTGTTATCCTTGCCGGGCTCGCAGTAGCAATCCCGGCCCCAGTCGCGGAAGCTTTCAGCCAGCATTTTGAGGCGGATGTTGTTGACCAGCACCGCGCCACCCTCGCCCATCGTGATGTGGTGAGCCGGGTAAAACGACAGGGTAGCCAAATCGCCAAAAGTGCCGGTTTTCTGGCCGTTATACGTAGCGCCCAGCGAGTCGCAGTCATCCTCGATTACCCAGAGGTTGTGCTTCTTGGCCAGCTCCATTACCACGCCCAGGTTGAAGGGGTTGCCCAGGGTATGCGCCATCATGATGGCCTTGGTCTTGGACGTAATAGCCTCCTCAATGCGCTCGGCTTTGATGTTGTAAGTGGGGATATCCACGTCGATAAACACCGGGATGCACCCAAACTGAATCAGGGGGTTCACGGTGGTCGGGAAGCCTGCGGCTACGGTAATCACCTCATCGCCGGGCTTGATGGCGCGGTCGCCGAGCTTGGGCGAAGTCAGGGCATAAAAGGCTACTAGATTGGCCGACGAGCCCGAGTTAACGACCAGCGACGACTTGCAGCCAAACCAGCGGGCCAGCTTCTGCTCGAACTTGGGGCCGAAGCGGCCGGTGGTCAGCCAGCCATCCAGCGTAGCATCTACGCCATACAGCAAATCCTCGGCATCCAGCACCTTACCCGTTACCGGAATATAGTCGGTACCCGCCACGATGCGCTTGGTCACGTTTTGGGTAGCCAGCTGCGTTAGCGGTGCCAGCAGGCCATTTTCGTCAGTGATATTCTTCAGCATACAGCTTAATTAATTAGTCAAGAAATCGTCAATAGTTGAGAATCGGAACGTTGGAAAATCCTGCAAAAACCGATGCGCCAGCAGCCCCGCGTTCAGGGGCCGGGGCGCGGGCTGCGCCAGCGACGCGGTAGTAATGGGCGTCAATTCCGCATTTGCGTACCCAAATTTACTCACAATCCGGTCAGCCAACTGAAAACGGTTTAGGTAATCGGTACTGGCTAAGTGATAAACCCCGGTTTTGGCGTGGTCGAGCAGCTGCTGGATGGCGCGGGCAATATCCCAGGCGTTGATGGGCGTCGCGTACTGGTCGAAGGGCAGTTTCAGGCTGATGGGCTCCTGCCGGGCAATTTGCTGCACCAGTCGCGCCACAAAGTTTTTACCTCGCTCCTCAGTGCCGTACACGTTGGTGATGCGCAAAATCAGGTGCGGCAGGCCGCTGGCCTGCACCAGTTGCTCGGCTTCGAGCTTGTGGTGCCCATACACGCACACCGGGTTGGTGGGGGCATCTTCGCGGTATGGCCCCTGCTGGCCATCGAATACGTAATCGGTCGAAATGTACACCATTTTGGCCCCGTAGCGCCCGGCCAGCGCCAAAGCGTGGCGGGTCGAGTCTACCGTTTTCTGGTAGCTCTCATCGGGGTGGCTTTCGCAGTAGTCCACAAACGTGAGCGCGCCGCAGTGCACCACTACATCGGGCGTGAAGTCAGCCAGCGCCGCCGCATTGGCGGGGTCGTCGAGGTCGGCCGTGTTGAAGTAGTGCGTGGTGGCGGTGGCATAGGTAAAATGCGTGCCGCGCACCGCGTAGCCGGGCTGCTGCCCCAGAAAGGTCAGTGCATTCCCCCCCACCAGGCCCGAGGCGCCTAAAATCAGAATGTTCATAGAAGCAGCGGCTAGAAAGGCGATGTAAACTCGGCGAGCCTCGGAAAAGCCGCGTCGCGGTCCGACAAGATGGGCGCGTCCACGGGCCACGCAAAGCCCAGGCTGTCCCAATGAATACCGGCATCGGCGGTGGGCTGGTAGCCCGACGCTACCGTATACACCACCGTAGCGCTGGGCGTGAGGGCCAAAAAGCCGTGGGCAAAGCCCCGCGGAATGTACAGCGTAGCCTCGTGTGGGTTGAGCGTAACGGAAAAAACCTGCTGGTAAGTAGCTGAGTTACTCCGTAGGTCTATTACCACGTCCAGAATCTGGCCAGCGGTTACGTACACCAGCTTTTCGTGGTCGTGCGGCGGCAGTTGAAAGTGCATACCGCGTACTACGCCTTGGTGCGACACCGAGTAATAGCTTTCCTGCCAGTCGGTATTCAGCCCGGCCTGGGCAAACTGCGTCGCGTTGAATGTTTTAATAAACGTGCCGCGCGGGTCCTGGCTCACAAAGTTGCGCAGCACTTTCAGCCCTTCAAAAGGGGTATTTTCAACCACCATAGAACGGGAAATTTTGGATTTGCCCAAACGTAAACTCGCGAATACTGGCTGGCTGCGTGGCGTAGGCCTTGTACCAGTCGATAGTTTGGGCAATGGCCGTTTTAGAATCGAACACCGGCTTCCAATCCAAGTACGTCAGCGCCTTACTGATGTCGAGCTTGAGCAAACCCGCTTCGTGCGGCTGCCCGGTCAGGGCCGGCTTGTCGTACTGGCCCGAGCCCCAAATATCGATGGCTTCCAGCACCAGGGCTTCTACCGTCTTGGTGTCGTCGGCCAATGGGCCAAAATTCCAGGCGCTGGCAAACTGCTGCGGCGCGGCCGCGAGGCGGGCACCCAGCAGCAGGTAGCCACCAATGGGCTCCAGCACGTGCTGCCAGGGGCGCACGGCGGCGGGGTTGCGCACTTGCACGGGCTGGCTGCCCTGCAAGGCCCGCACAATGTCGGGAATGATGCGGTCGCGCGACCAGTCGCCGCCCCCGATTACGTTGCCCGCCCGCCCTACGGCAATACCCTTCTGGTGCTGGTCGAACGCGTTGCTATTGAAAAACGACTGCACGTAAGAATTAATCACTAGCTCGGCGCAGGCCTTACTGGCGCTGTAGGGGTCGTAGCCCCCCAGGCGGTCGGTTTCGCGGTACGGGTATACCCATTCCTTGTTCTCGTACACCTTATCGGTGGTGATGAGGACAACCGTGCAGGGCTTGGTCAGCTGGCGTACCGCGTCTAGCAGGTAGGCCGTGCCCAGGGCATTGGTCTGGAAAGTTTCGGCGGGCTGCTCATACGAGAGCCGCACCAGCGGCTGCGCAGCCAAGTGAAAAATAAAGTCGGGCTGGAACTCCAGCACTGCCTGCGTCAGCTTATCACGCTCGCTCAGGTCCGCAATTACCGACTCGCACAGCGCATCGCCATCCAGCAGTTCATACAGGTTGGGGCTGGTTTCGGGGGCCAGCGAATAGCCTTTTACGTGCGCACCCAGCAGGTGCAGCCAAGCCAGCATCCACGAGCCTTTGAAGCCCGTGTGCCCGGTCAGGAAAACTTTTTTGCCGGCGTAAGCAGTGCTCAAGTCAGCCCGCGGGGTCGAATCAGCCACTACCATGTTTTCCAGGGGGCGTGGGTAGAGGCCCAGTTCTGTTCCAGTTCGGTGCGGTCGCGTAGCGTGTCCATCGGCTTCCAAAAACCGTGGTGCTTGAACGCCTGCATCTGGCTGTCGGCGGCAATGCGCTCCATCGGCTCGCGCTCCCAGATGGTGTTGTCCGCGTCGATGTAGGCCAGCACGCCGGGCTCACACACGAAGAAGCCACCGTTTATCCAGGCTCCGTCGCCGCGGGGCTTTTCGGTAAAGGCCAGTACTTCATCGGCCTCTCCCATGTTAATAGCCCCAAAACGGCCGCTGGGCTGCACAGCCGTTACGGTGCAAAGCTTGCCGTGGGCCTTGTGAAATTCAACCGAGGCTTTGATGTCAATATTCGAAACCCCGTCGCCGTACGTAAGCAGAAAAGGCTCGTTACCAATATGCTGCGCTACCCGGCGAATACGACCACCGGTCATGGTTTCGAGGCCGGTATCGACCAGTGTAATGGTCCAGGGCTCGGCGTAGCTGTCGTGCACCTGCATAGAATTTTCTTTCAGGTTCACCGTTACGTCCGACTTGTGCAGAAAGTAGTTGGCAAAATACTCCTTGATAACGTAGCCTTTGTAACCCAGGCAAATCACGAAATCATTAAAGCCGTGCGAAGAGTAAATCTTCATAATATGCCACAGGATGGGCATGTCGCCAATCTCCACCATGGGCTTGGGTTTTAGCACCGTTTCCTCCGATAGGCGGGTGCCAAAACCTCCCGCTAGAATAACTACTTTCACAGTAAGGGGTTGAAATGTAAAAAAACAGCTTAGGCAAACACAATATGCTACGTACCCACAAGGACGTGGCAAAGGTAGATACTAATTTATAACTTATGACCCAGCCAGCCTTTTAGCCGTAGATATACCCGCTTGATTAAAAGAGCTTTACCGATTTATTTTTCCGGGTATTCAGATTTCAACTCTGGCAAAATCCTATTTGAGCGGCTAGCACCCGACTATCCCGCTGTCAATAGCAGTCGCATGACGAGTGTACTATTTGCTGAAATTTAGCACTTTACTTAGGGACACTATTTTGCAATCACCAGACCGATTACTTGCTGGCCGAAAACAGTTTGCCATACCGAATTTTCCGAAGTAGCTCGACCGTAGCCCCCGAAAAGTTCTCTTTTAGAAAATTTCTCATCGGTAGAGACTTCACATGCCAATAGCTTTCGTACCTATTGGTTGCCTTCAATTGTTTCTTTACTAATTCGCTTACTTCGTTCAAATAGTCCCAACCGTGCAGGCTATCTTGGTCGAATAGGTTTAGCAGGCCAAGCTTCGACAAGGATATTTCTTTGAATAAAAGCTTAGAATTGAAAGCATTGCTATCATTGGTGGCGTGCGCTCGGTAGAGAACTAGCACCTCATCCAGATAGTAGAAGTCGGTTTTCAGCGAGACCTTCATCCACAGGTCCCAATCGTACAAATACTTCAGCTGGTTATTCATTTCCAAGCGATTTTGCTGCAGTATTTCCCGGCGCACTACCACGGTAGGCATCGCCAAGAAATTCCATCGGTTGTACAGCAAGTCAAAGGCCGTAGCTTGCGGCATTTGCGGCTGATTGGTCATAAGCTGCTGAATATCACCCAGCGCCCAATGACCCGTGCTGATAGTATTCCCTTCTCCGTCAATGGTATTGATATTAGAATGTACCAAACCCACGGAAGGATATTTTTCAAATATCTCGACCTTCCGGGCCAGGTTGTGCTCCAGCATTATATCATCGTCGGAGAAGAAGTACACGTACTTGCCTCGCGCCAGCCGCAAGGCGCGATTGTGGTTGTTGACAGGGCCGACGTTTACCTCATTGCGCACGTACACAACGCGCTCGTCGCGCAGGCTGCGCACAGCGGCCTCCGTATCGTCCGGAGAGCAGTTGTCCACCACTACCACTTCAAAGTCGGTGTAAGACTGCTTTAGAATACTATTCAGGGCCTCCAGCAGCAATCGGCGGCGATTGTAGGTGGGAACCAGAATACTTACCTGTGGAGAAGAAGACATTGGGCCTAAAATTTAAGCACTACAGAACAATTATCAGGAGCTAGTAGGTACTGCTTTTTAGGCTGGCAGCAAGCCCCGCTGCACCAGCACCTCATGTAGCTGCGCCGACCACTTATCCCAGTTCAGCACGGTTTCGTACTGCTGCCGGCTCTGCGCCCGCAAGTGCTGGTAGTGCGCTGGGTCGGCCAGCAGCTGCTGAATGCGCTGGGCAAAATCCTGCCCAGTGGCGGCCAGGGGCAGCATATAGCCGTTCACGCCCTGCTGAATGAAGCTGCTGATGCCGCCTACGTCGGTCGTGAGTACTGGTAGCCCAAAGGAGTTGGCATCACAGAAGGCAATGGCCGCGCACTCGGCCCGCGAGGGCAGCAAGAAGAAGTCGGCCGTACTGAACAACTCGTGCAGCTGCGCCTGGTCGGCGGCCACCCCCATATTCAAGTACGGAATGGTGCGAAAACCGGGATTGGTATAATTTTCGGGGTCGGGTGGCGCGCAGCCTACTACCGTGAGCGTAGCCGGGATGCCCAGTGCCTGCAAGGCCACCATCGTGTCGTAGGCAATGGCCCCACCTTTGCGGCCCCACTCGCCACCCAGCAAAAACAAGCGGCACCCGCCATCGGCGGCCCGCTGGTGGTGCAGGGCCTGCGCGCGGGTGGGCGGCTGTGGGTAATTGGAGCCGAACGGAATGACCACCAGCTTATCGGCTGAGGTACCATAATCCAAGCGAGCCGACTGGGCGGCCCACTCCGATGAGTAGCACACTAAGCTGGCCTGCTGCTGCGCCCGCCGCTCCAGATAGTTTAGCTCAGCTTTGCTAACGTCGAGTAGCCCCGTGAGGCCGGGGTAGAAGTCTATCAGCTGGTGCAGCGTCGAATCTTCGATGTACACGATGGGCACCTCCGTGCGCAAATACGCTATTTCGGTGAAGGAGGCGGGTGCCACCAACAAGTCAAACGGCTGCTGGGCCAGCTTGCGCCCAAATACGTGCCCATACCACCGGGCCACGGGTACACTCCAGCCATACTGGTAGCGCTTGCGCGTCAACGGCCCTACCAGCCAGCTATTCAGTCGGTCGCCCAAGGCAAACGGCCAGCGCATCGATACCGGCCCCAAGGCCACTACCTCGCCCAAGTTGCGCTCCAGCGCCTTAAAGATGGAGTAGTGCACGCCCGACCACGAGCGCCGGTCGAGCGGGTTGGAGCTGGTGACAAAACCGATGCGCAAGCGCTTACCAGTCATCATTAGGTAGGGTGCAATGCTGTTGTGAGCAGCGTTTAGCTGAGCTACTTGGCAGTAGCACGCTGGTGATGAGCTACGTACCAATCCCAGGTTTGGCGCAGCATCTCGGCAAAGCTGGCGCTGGGCTGCCAGCCGGTGTGAGTGCGCAGTTTAGTAGTATCGAGCACGTTTTCTTTCACGTCAAACGGGCGCTCGGGCAGAATTTGCAGCGCGGGCGCCAGGTTTTGCTCGCGCGCCCAAGGAAGTAGTAGGTCCAGCACCTGCCGGTTGCTGTAGCCGGTGGCGCTACCCAGGTTATATACCTCGCCCGGCTGCCCGTCTACCAGGGCCGCCACAATGCCGGTCGCCATGTCGTGCACATGCAGGTAATCGCGAACGGTACCGTGCTCCCCAAAGATGCTGATAGTCCGCTCGTCCAGTAGCGACGCGATGGCCGTGCCAATAAAGCCCTGCCCCGCGTACACGCGCTGTCCTTCGCCAAAGGCATTGGCCGGCCGCACGCACACAATGGGCAAGCCGCTTAGGTGGTAATACATGCGGGCGTACTTCTCAATTGCCAGCTTGGTAATACCGTAGGGCGAAATGGGGTGCGTGGGGTGCGTCTCGGCAATGGGTATCGCCTGCGCGGGTCCATAGACCGTGCCCCCCGAAGAAATCCAGACAAACTTGCGCAACAGCAGTTTGGCCGTCAGCTCAAACAACCGCACCGCCTCCGGCAAATTAACCAAGATATCATTGACCGGATTCTGAAAGCTGGTACCCGGCACGGTGGCGTACGCTAGGTCAATTATTTCGTCTACGCCGCTCAGCGTCTGGCTTATCAGCTCGGCCGAGGCATCGGGCGGGTGTTGCACGTAGCGCACGCTGGCGGGCAGGTGCGGCGCGCCGTCTTCGCGCCCTACTACTACTACCTGGCGGTCGCCGCGCTTCACCAATTCTTCGACTACTGCCCGGCCAATAAAGCCCGCGCCCCCAATTACACAAGTAGTTAGCATAAAGTAATGTCTGACCTCAAGAAATAAGGTTTATTATAAGTAGCAGGGTATACTGTAGTGTAACTAAGCACCTTTACAGGTTGCTTAGTTTGCTGGCAACCGCCGTAATCATTCCTTATAGGTACCCTTTACGGGCCACCTGCATTATCAGCTTTAGCCGCGTACTGATGCGGGTGCCTAGCGGTTCGCGGTAAGGAGTGGAAATGGTTCGACACTCCTTGGCAAAATCAAAGGCGGCCGCATACAATTCTTTGCCCGATTTGCCCTCATTCTCCTTCAGAAAACCGGGTATTCGCACGTTAAAAGTATGCTTAATACCCTTCGGCCAGTAGTGGTCGATATAATCCTCAGTCGAGCGCAGCTGGGTAGTCAGTTGCAGCACGTACGAAGCCACGAATTGCTCCACGATAAACGATTTGCAGCGGGCAAACATCTCGTCGGTCAGGCTGATATACAGGTCCACCACCTTCGCATCAGCCTGGCTTAGCCCAATAATGCCCGCATTCCACATCATGGTGGCCAGCGGAATGGCTACCTGTTCGCCGTTTACGGTGTACGTGTGCTGCTTCAGGCCTTGCCGCATCGTAAACCAGTGCATGGGCTCGACCGCGCCGGCATCGACGAAGTTGTATTCCTCCACGTTCATAATACTGTGGCCCGGCGCTATGCTGGCCAGCAGCGCCGTAGGGTCGCGCCGAAAAAACGTATCCGTATCCATGTACAGCAGATTTTGCTTGTACTTGGAGAAGTAGTCTTTTATAATGGACGGCTTGAGGCGGAACACGTAATTATCGGGGCCGCGAAATTCCTTTACTTGCTCCTTCGTGAGAATTTCCAGGCGTACCGGAAAGCCTTGTAGGTATTTATCCAGAACCTGGCGGTCGCTATCGGTATAGATGACAAACAAGAAATCCTTGTTTGCTTCGCCAATATGGTGGTACAGAGTATAGATTGAAAGGATGGCCTGATATTTAGTAGATTCTAAACCGTATGCCAGATAAGCAATAGCGTATTTAGCAGTTTCCGCGCCTTCTTTCATATTAATCGCAGCCAGTCGCAACCGGCTATTGAACTGTAGAGCAGCGTTTTATAGCGGTTGCTCGCCATTAACCGCTGGCTAAATAAAAAGGCCCTATGCCAGCTCTGCGCGGCATATTACCAGCCACTTGGGGGTATTATTGGCAAAGATAATCTTTTCAACCAGGCACTAAGTAGCCCGCCGCAAAGATACGGCGCCCCGCAGAATAAGCTCCGGGCCAACCAATAGCCACTGGCCAATCCCGGTAAGAAGGCCTAACTACCTACTCGAGTCTGCTACTACCTCGGTTATAGTGAAGCCCGGTAGCAGACTCAAACAGGTAGCTATTTGCGAGTACTTTCCCACTATTTAGCCTAGTGACGTGGCAGGCTTTTCTAAGAGGCTGTTAGCGGCATATAAGTCGCCTCAAACGCAACGAAGCGCTTCCCCTGCCTATTAGCTGAATATGGCAGGGTTGCCGTTTTATTCAGCTAATAGGCAGGGGAAGCGCTCCGGCAGTAAGGCAACTAACTTACGCAACCGCGGACTGGTCGAAAGCACCGGTATATACGGCTTTTACGCCCTCTTCCAGCCCGATGGTAGCCGTCCAGCCGTGCTCGGCCAGCTTGCTTACATCCATGAGCTTGCGAGGGGTACCGTCGGGATAATCGGCGTTGAAGCGGATGGTGCCCTCGTAACCGACGGTACGCTGCACCAGCTCGGCCAGCTCGCGGATGCTGAGGTCCGTGCCGGTGCCGATATTCACAAGGCCCGGCTCGTTGTAATTTTCCAGCAGCCAGTAGCAGGCATCGGCTAGGTCATCGACGTGCAGAAACTCGCGGCGGGGCGTGCCGGTGCCCCACACCTCTACCTCGGGCGCGCCCGCTGCCTTGGCCTCATGAAACTTGCGCAGCAGGGCTGGCAGCACGTGCGAGTTTTTGAGGTCATAATTGTCGTGCGGCCCGTAGAGGTTGGTGGGCATCGCCGAGATATAGTTGCAGCCGTACTGGCTGCGGTAGGCGTCGCAGAGCTTGATGCCCGCGATTTTGGCGATGGCGTAGGGCTCGTTGGTGCTTTCCAGCTCGCCGGTCAGGAGAGCATCTTCTTTCAGGGGCTGGGGGGCAAATTTGGGGTAGATGCACGACGAGCCCAAAAAGAGCAGTTTTTGCACGTCATTCAGGTAAGCCTGATGGATGACGTTGCTCTCAATCATGAGGTTATCGTACAAGAACTCGGCCCGGTATGTATTATTGGCCTGAATACCGCCGACTTTAGCCGCTGCTAAAATCACGTAGTCGGGCTTTTCCTGGGCGAAGAACTCGGCCACGCCCTGCTGGCTGCGCAGGTCGAGCTCGCTCGAAGTACGGGTCACGAGGTTGGTAAAGCCTTCCTGGGTTAGGCGGCGCACCAACGCGGAGCCGACCATCCCACGATGGCCGGCAACGTATATTTTAGCCTCTTTTGGTATCATAGGGTAAGTAGTTGCCTACTCGTAAGCGTTCGGAATAGTGTGGCCGCCCGCTTGTAGGTACGCGTCGCGCTGGAACAGCTTCAGGTCGGCCTGCACCATCTCCTGCACTAGGGCCTGGAGGTCGTAGGCGGGCTCCCAGCCCAGCTTGGTTTTAGCTTTGGTGGGGTCGCCAATCAGCAGTTCCACTTCGGTGGGGCGGAAGTAGCGCTCGTCAATCTGCACCACTACCGTGCCTACTTCCAGCTGAAAGCTAGGATTGCTGCACGCTGCTACGCGCGCCTCTTCGGTGATGCCTTCGCCCGTAAATTCCAGCTCGATGCCCAATTCCTCAAACGCGAGGCGCACGAAGTCGCGCACGGTAGTCGTGACGCCGGTAGCAATAACATAATCTTCGGGCTCGTCCTGCTGCAGGATGCGCCACATGGCTTCTACGTAGTCTTTGGCGTGGCCCCAGTCGCGCTTGGCGTCGAGGTTGCCCAAAAACAGCTTCTGCTGCAAGCCCAGCGCGATGCGGGTAGCGGCGCGGGTTATTTTGCGGGTCACGAAAGTTTCGCCACGTAGCGGGCTTTCGTGGTTGAACAGGATGCCATTGCAGGCATACATGCCGTAGGCCTCGCGGTAGTTTACCGTAATCCAGTAACCATAAAGCTTGGCTACGGCGTAGGGCGAGCGCGGGTAGAACGGCGTAGTCTCCGACTGCGGCACTTGCTGCACTAGGCCATATAGCTCCGAGGTGCTGGCCTGGTAAATGCGGGTTTTCTTTCCGAGGCCCAAAATGCGGATGGCTTCCAGCAAGCGCAGGGTACCAATCCCGTCGACGTCGGCCACGTACTCGGGCGTGTCAAACGACACCTTGACGTGCGACATAGCGCCGAGGTTATAAATCTCGTCGGGCTGCACTTGCTGCACAATGCGAATCAGGTTGGTCGAGTCCGAGAGGTCGCCGTAGTGCAGAATAAACCGAACGTGGCTTTCGTGGGGGTCCTGGTACAGGTTATCGATGCGTTCGGTGTTGATGAGGGACGACCGACGTTTGATTCCGTGAACTTCGTATCCTTTGCTGAGTAGCAACTCAACAAGGTAAGCTCCGTCCTGACCGGTTACTCCGGTAATAAGCGCACGCTTCATTAGGTTAATTATTAAGGGTTTGCTGAATAAAACTATCAGCTAAGAGTGAAAAGAGCAGTTGTAATTTAGCAAGTTTGATAGACTTGTATATAAACTAGGTAGCTATTCTATTTAGGTGCAAAGGTATCGTTTTTAATAAACTAAATTGCAAAAACAACTGACGAGCTAATTTATTCCTGGTAAAACGCTTTCACCGATTGAGCTACCGCTGCTACCATTCCCTCCGTCATGCTGGGCCACAGCGGCAGGCTCAGGCAGGTAGCGGCCAGAGTTTCGGCGATGGGCAGCGCGCCCATCGGCCACCCCAGCGGCGCGTAGGCCGGCTGCAAGTGCGGCGGCACCGGGTAATGCACCAGCGTTTCAATCCCTTGCGAAGCCAGGTGCTGTCGCAGGGCCTCGCGCCGGGCGGTGTGCACCACGTAGAGGTGCCAAACCGGCTCGGCGCCAGCCGCCACGGTCGGTAATCGCAGGCCAGGAATATCGGCCAAGAACGCATTGTACCAAGCGGCCAACTGCCTACGCTGTTGGGTCCAGGTGGGCAGTTGGCGCAGCTTCACGCGCAGCACGGCGGCTTGCAGCTCATCGAGGCGGGAGTTATAGCCAAGTACTTCGTGGTGGTTTTTTTGGGCTGCGCCGTAGGTGCGCAGGCGGCGCAGGTGCTCGGCGAGGGCGGCGTTATGAGTCGTAATGGCACCTGCATCGCCCAGCGCGCCCAGGTTTTTAGTGGGGTAAAAACTGGTGGCATTCACCACTCCGAAACTACCCGTGAGCTGCCCCGCGAAGGTTGCTCCCTGCGCCTGCGCGTTATCTTCCACCACGGCCAAGCCATATTGGGCCGCAAAAGCCAGGATTTCGGGCATCCGGCAGGGCTGCCCGTACAGGTGCACGGGCAAAATGGCCCGCGTGCGCGGCGTGTGGGCCGCTGCCAGGCGGGCCGGGTCGAGGTTGCTGGTAGCCGGGTCGGGCTCGATGGGCACGGGCGTGGCCCCGGTGTGCGTCACAGCCAGCCAGGTGGCGATGTACGTATTAGATGGAACCAGCACTTCGTCGCCAGGGCCGATGCCCAGCGCCCGCAGCGCCAGGGTTAGCGCCTCCAGGCCATTGCCGACGCCCACCGTGTGGGCCACTCCGCTAAACTGACTGTATTCCTGCTCAAACTGCGCCACCTCCTCCCCCAGCACGTACCAATTGGAATCGTAGACGCGGGCCACGGCAGCCAGCACCTCGGCGCGCAAGGCCGCGTGCATGGCTTCGGAGGAGAAAAAGGGAATAATTGGCTTACTCACGCACCAGCGGCTACGCCTCCCAAAAGGCTTTAAATTCCTGATAATTCCGAAGGTAGTCTGCTTCCGAAAAAGGCAGCGAGGCCAGCGTCAGCTGCACCGCGCCCGGCGAGTATTGCATAGTGTGCCACACGTTGGGCGGCACGTAGAGGCCCACGTGCGGGCTTTCGAGCCGAAAGATGGCTAGTTCCCCAGCCGCCGACTCGGTTGTGACCACGATGCGGCCGGCCACGGCCAGCAGCACGTGCGCGGTGGCGCGGTGGGCATGGCGGCCCCGCAAAATATTGTCGGGCGTGTAGTACGTCCAGAATACGCGCTGCACGGCGAAAGGCAGCGGCGGCACCGCCGTTTCGGACACGGACAAGTAACCGATGCTGGCATCGCCGATTTGCGAGAACGTTACTAAATGCGGCGCGGGATAAGCAGGCATCACGAAAAAAGCGGAGCTGGCTGGGGGCCAACTCCGCTTCTAAGGTAGCAAGCTCGCGCCTACTTCACGTGCTCTTTAAAGTACTCCAGCGTGCGGCGTAAGCCTTCGGCGCGGTCTACTTTGGGCTCCCAACCCAGAATTTCCTTGGCCTTGGTAATGTCGGGACGACGCTTCATAGGGTCGTTTTCGGGTAAGGCCTGGTAGGTGGGCTTAAACTCGACACCCGTAAGCTTGGCGATTTCCTCGCCAAACTGCTTGATGGTAATCTCGGCGGGGTTGCCGATGTTCACCGGCAGGTGGTAGTCGCTGAGCAGCAGGCGATAAATACCGTCTACCAGGTCATCGACGTAGCAGAACGAGCGCGTCTGCGAGCCGTCGCCAAATACCGTCAGATTCTCGCCTTTCAGGGCCTGCGACAAGAAGGCCGGCAGTACGCGGCCGTCGTCGAGGCGCATACGCGGGCCGTAGGTGTTGAAAATGCGGATAATGCGGGTTTCCAGGCCGTGGTGGTTGTGGTAAGCCATCGTGATGGCCTCCTGAAAGCGCTTGGCTTCGTCATAGCAGCCGCGCGGCCCCACGGGGTTCACGTTGCCCCAATATTCCTCTACCTGCGGGTGCACCTCCGGGTCGCCGTACACTTCGGACGTGCTGGCAATCAGCATGCGGGCCCCTTTCACGCGGGCCAGGCCCAGCAGGTTGTGCGTGCCGAGCGAGCCCACTTTCAGGGTCTGAATTGGAATCTTGAGGTAGTCAATCGGCGAGGCAGGCGAGGCGAAATGCAGGATGTAGTCGAGCTTACCGGGCACGAACACAAACTTGCTCACGTCGTGGTGGTGAAACTCGAAATCCTCGCGCTTGAACAGATGCTCGATGTTGGCGAGGTTGCCCGTTATGAGGTTATCCATCGCGATGACGTGGTAGCCCTCGGCCAAGAACCGGTCGCAGAGGTGCGAGCCAAGGAAGCCGGCCCCACCAGTGATAAGAATGCGTTTTTTTGCTTCAGCCATTTTAAAATAAGTAAGTCGTTGTCATGCTGAGCGCAGCGAAGCATCTCGCGTGGCGCAGTAATTTCTTTCGTCAGCAACGGGGCGAGCGAGATGCTTCGCTGCGCTCAGCATGACAATGCTATGAATTAAGCTACTGGCTCCTTATGGTCGGTTTTTACGCCGATGCAGTGGTAGGCAAAGCCAATTGCTTTCAGCTCGGCGGCGTCGTAGATATTGCGACCGTCAAAAATAACCTTTTGCTTAAGCAGGCGGCCCACTACCTCAAAGGAAGGCGAGCGGAACTCGGGCCACTCAGTTACCACCAGTAGCGCGTCAGCATCTACCAGCGCCTCAAACTGATTTTGGGCGTAGTTGATGGTATCGCCCAGCGTGTGCTTGGCCTCCGGCACCGCCACTGGGTCGTAGGCCGATACCGTGGCGCCTTCGGCCAGCAGCTTCTCGATGATAACCAGCGAGGGAGCCTCACGCATATCATCGGTCTTCGGCTTGAATGACAGCCCCCAGATGGCGAATTTCTTGCCTTTCAAGTCGCCCCCAAAATGCTTCTTTACCTTGGCAAACAATACCTCCTTCTGAGCCTCATTCACGCCTTCTACGGCTTGCAGCACCTGCATCTGGTAGCCGTTTTCCTGGGCCGTTTTAATGAGTGCCTTCACGTCTTTGGGGAAGCACGAACCCCCATAGCCGATGCCGGGATAGATGAATTTGGTACCGATGCGGGCATCGGAGCCAATGCCCTGGCGCACCTTGTTCACATCGGCCCCCATGATTTCGCACAGGTTGGCAATATCGTTCATAAACGAAATTTTTGTGGCCAGCATTGAGTTGGCTGCGTATTTCGTCATCTCGGCCGACGGGATATCCATGAAGATAATCGGGTGGCCATTGAGCAAAAAGGGCTTGTAGAGGCGGCGCATCATTTCTTCGGCCCGCTCCGAGCTCACCCCCACCACAATACGGTCGGGCTTGAGGAAGTCGTCGATAGCGGCGCCCTCTTTCAGGAACTCGGGGTTGGACGCTACGTCGAAATCAATGTTGGCCCCGCGCTTGGCAAGGGCATTTTCGAGCTCGGCGCGCACCTTAGCAGCGGTACCCACGGGCACGGTGCTTTTGGTCACAATTACGCAGTAGTCGTCGATGTTTTCGCCAATGCCACGGGCCACGGCGAGCACGTATTTGAGGTCGGCCGAGCCGTCTTCGCCGGGGGGGGTACCCACCGCAATGAAGGCTACGTCAGCACCCTTAATACCTTCGGCCAGCGAAGTAGAAAACTGTAGGCGGCCCGCTTTCACGTTGCGCGAAACCATTTCCTCCAGGCCAGGCTCATAAATTGGCAGAATGCCGACGCGGAGGTTATCAATTTTTTTCTGGTCAATATCGATGCACGTTACTTCGATGCCTACTTCGGCAAAGCACGTACCCGTAACCAGCCCGACGTAGCCGGTGCCGACAACTGCGATTTTCATAGAGAGAAAGGTAAATGGCTATCTATAAGCCTTTGGAAGTTTTAAGGTAAGTAGAAGAGTGAAGTCAGGGTCGTTGTAAATGTAAAGCGTGGGGCGTTTCGGTAGGCTTGGCGAAACGCAGCACTTGCAGCCTAAACTGCCGCTGACGGGTTTCAGTCCGCTCGCCAGGGGCTAGGCCTTCAAATAGATAGGCCGGAAACGTGCGGTAATAGGGGCCGTCGAACAGCACTCGGGTGGATGGGTCGAGGGCAGGCAATACTTGGCGCGTTTCCGCAACCAAGGGGTAAAGTAAGGCAAAGTTAACGAGCACGGTCAAGCTATCGGCATCGTTTAGAGTAGTTGCGCACTGCGTAGGCGCCGGCATGTGCGGGCCGTGCGGCCAAAACCGCAACCCATCGGGGACACGCACAGCCTCACGATAGCGCAAGCTTTTATCTGACAGGCAGTTAATTTTATACTGCACAATTATATCAGTTGGGTAAGCTACTTGCTGATACGCTGCAAAAAATAACCCGTAAGAAACAAGGCCTATCAGACAGCTACCTAGCCCAACTGCGGCGGCCCGCCCCGGCCGGCGACTAACAGCCAGCGGTGCAACGCCCGCCAGCACCAAAAATGGCAAGTACAAGTGCAGCAAGCGCCCATACCACACGATGCGGTGCCCCACGGCCGCCGCCGTAGCGTGCGCCAGAAAAAGCAGCAAAGCCGCTACCAGCACTTTTTGCCGAGGAGTGACGGGCACAACGGCCACTATGCCTGCGCGAGCCAGGTAACGGAACGCCTGTATTATGGTCAAAAGCAGTAGCACTAGCAGCACCATACCCAGCGCACCTTCCACTTGCCATAGGTACTTCAGCCAGAAGGTATAGCCTTCCGAAGGGTCGCCCTGCAAGATGTGCAGCGACAAGTCGTAGCTCACGGCCCAAAAGGGCGGTGCACCGCCCAGCCGGCTCAGTGCTTCGGCTCCCAGCAGTGGCAGCCCAAAACCCATGCCCAGCACCAATAGCTGGCCGAAATGCGCCAGCGCCCAGCCCACCGGCCGCCGCCAGTCGAGCAGCGGTGCTACCAGCAGCACTGGCCCCGCATAGTAGCCAGGGTACAGCAGCCACAGCGCGCCCACACCCAGGCCCAAACGTGCCCAAAACCAGGCCTTTGGCGTGTTCGCTTGACACAACACCCAATATAGCAAACCCATAAATAGCAGCAACGCACCATCGTAGGGTAGCACGTGGCGCACATAGATGCTGGTATTGATGAGGCTAGCATAGAGCACGGCCGCCACCAGCCCCCACTGCCGGGCGGCCGCCACGCCCGCTAATAGCCGCTGGCAAATGCGGCAGAAAAACCAGGCCGTACCAACTGTTGCAGCCCAGTTGAGCAGCGTGGGCAGCAGCAGGGAGGGAAATGCGTAGATGTCCCAGCCTGCGTAGCGCGCCAGCAGCAATTGCCCCGTCGCTGGCACGCAGCGCCACAGCGCATCGGCCGGCCGGGCATCAACCATCGAGAGCGCAAAGGCGCAGGCCTGCCAATTGCCGTGGGCGGCGGCGCGCAACGCCTCGAACGACTGGAAATACCGGCGCTCGTCGTAATCGACCAGCGTGCCATGCCCAAGTAACAGCAAGCGCAGCAGCAGCAAGCCGCTCCAGGCTGCTACCAGCAGGCGCGTGGTAGTGGCGGTGGCAAACCAACCAGCCCGCTGCTCTGACACGTTAATGGTTGAGTCGGTTGTCATGCAGCAGGCTAAAGGTCGTGATATAGGTTAACAAAAAACAAGAATGGCAAAGTATAAATCTGGTAATCAGATTCATACTTTGCCATTCTTGTTTTTTGATTTTACCGCTGATGGCCAAAACTGCTTTAGCAATGCAGTTGAATGAGGTTTCAGCGCTGGGCGATTAGTCCACTACGCCATGTACTTCTTCCACCAGTACTGGAAGACCAGCAGGCCCCAAATGCGGGCATGGGCATCGCCGGGATTGCTAGAAAATAGCTGCTTTTTAAGCTTTTGCACCGTGGCTACTTCGAAAATACCCTGACCAGCTACGAAGTCATCGGCCAGCAAATCTTGCTCAATGAGAGGGCGCAGCTCGCCGCGCATCCACTTTAGCAGGGGCACCTCAAAGCCGTGCTTGGGGCGGTCGTAGAGTTCGGGCGGCAGCAGGGGCCGAAAGGCGTCCTGCACGATTTTCTTCTTCATCTTGCCATCGACCTTACTGCTCACGGGCAGCGAAAAGGCGAAGTTGACGACCTTATAATCGAGAAACGGCGTGCGGACTTCCAGCGAGTTGGCCATGCTCATGAGGTCCACCTTAGTGAGCATGTCGTAGGGCAGCACCAGCTGCGTGTCGGTGAGCAGCACCTCGTTGAGGTCGCCGTCGGCGTGGATATTCTCCAGAATATCCTTACGACGCTTGGTAGCGAGCTTTTTGCCAACTTTTTTACGGCTGGCGGGGCTGAGCAACTCGTTGGCCTCTTTCTCAGAGGCGAAGCTGGCCCAGTCCCAGTACCGGTCTTTGGGGCCGCTGAGCATACCACGCGAGAAGCGCTGAAACTGCCGGATTTTGTTACCAAAGTATGAGTTGCGCGACTTGGGCAGCACGTCCCAGAGCAGGTTGAGGCCGGTTACGGCTTCGGCCTTGAAGCCACCCTGCCGCACCTGAAAATCGCCCATGTGCTTGTTGTAGCCACCAAAAATCTCGTCGGCCCCGTCGCCACTCAGGGCCACGGTTACGTGCTGGCGGGTGCGCTGGCTGAGTACGTGCACAGCCAAGGCTGAGGAGTCGGCAAACGGCTCATCGAAGTAGTCAAGCATCTGGAAAAGATGCTCGTACAGGTCGTCGTTGCTCAGCGAAAACACCGTATGGTTGGTGTTGTGCATCTTTGCTACCAGGTTAGCATACTTGGTTTCGTCGAAGAAAGGCTCGTCGCGAAAGCCGATGCTGAACGTGTTGAGGTGGGGCGTATGGCGGGTAGCCAGGGCCGTCACCACGCTCGAATCGATGCCGCCGCTCAGGAACGAGCCCAGCGGCACATCGGCCACGAGGCGACGCGCCACGGCCTCGTCCATCAGAGTTACCAGCTTCTTCTGCTGCTCGTCGTAGGTGAGCTTGTTTTTGGCGACTTTCTTGGGGTCGTAAGGGATTTTATACCAGCGTTTGCGCACTACCTTATCACCCTTAATAAACAGGTAATGACCAGGTAGCAGCTTCTTAATACCTTTAAAGATGGTAGCCGGCCCCGGAATGTAGTTGAGTTGCAAATACTGGTTTAGGGCCACGTAATCGAGCTTGCGCGGCACGCCCAGCGCCAGCAGCGACTTAAGCTCCGAGCCAAATAAAAACCGGTCTTCGTCGCGGTACACGTGCAGCGGTTTCACGCCGTAGCGGTCGCGGGCCACGAAGAGCGAGTTTTCCTCTTTATCGAAAATGGCGAAGCCAAAAAAGCCATTCAGCTTCTTGATAAAGCTGCGGCCTTCGCTGATGTAGAGGTTCAGGATAACCTCCGTATCGGTTTGCGAATGAAACCGATAGCCCTTCTTGAGCAGCTTGGCGCGCAACTCGCGGTAGTTGAATATCTCGCCGTTGAAAACGATTGTGTAGCGGCCCGACTCGTCGGTCATGGGCTGGTTGCCATCGGCCGAAAGGTCAAGAATCGCCAGCCGGCGAAAGCCCAGCCCGCACTGGTCGTACACGAAATGACCCTGCGAGTCGGGGCCCCGGCGCACGATGGCATCGGTGGCGGCCTGCAAGTTGGCAAGGGCCGAGCGGCCCAAATCGGAGAAGGCGTAAGCGCCGGTTATTCCACACATAATATAGCTAGTAGGGCAAATATACGCGGGCGGTGAGTTGGTGAGATAGCGAAATGGTGAGTCGTAATGGTCCGGTCACTCGCTCACGTACCATTTCGCTAGCTCCCCTTTTCATTGCTTCGCAACCCCTGGCCCTTACTCTTAGTAAAGCTAACAGTCGGCAGCTCGCCGACATATTTCGATAGCTCCTCCCCCACCCTTATGGACTTACAACAGCAATTTGAGGCCGCCGCGCAGCAGGTCAACAGCTTATCCGATGCCGCAGCCGCCCAGCACATGACCGAGCTCTACGGCTTGTATAAGCAAGCTACTGAAGGCGATGTAAATATGAAATCGGGCGAAGTTGATGCCGATGAGGCCGACCAAGCCAGCGGCCCCGCCGGCCTTTCGCAGGCCCAATGGGAGTCCTGGGATAAGTACAAGGGCGTGCCCGAAGAGGAAGCCAAGCGCCGCTACGTGGCCAAGGTAGCCGAAATAACCGGCGACCAACCCAACGGTGGCACCGACGCAGCCGCCGTACCTACCGATGCCCTGACTAACGCCCCGATGGCACCCGATGCGCCACTAGTAGCTGAAAAAGAAAACGATACAACGGCCGCTCAACCCGGTTTTGGCCCTGGCCAAAGCACCGGCGGCTTGCGCGGCGACATCACGGCTGGTGCACCTTATGGGGGCGAAGACAAGCTGAAAGGCGCGCAACAGTTGTAGCGCGAGTCTTATTACGCGAACGAGCGGAGCGAACATCTACTTAAGTGGGTGCTCGCTCCGCTCGTTCGCGTAATAAGACTCGCGCTACAAAAACTTTCGGTAGAGGTTAAATAGAATGCGACGGTCCAATTCGGTTAGCTCCGCACCCGTTTCGCCAGGTACAAAATGGCGTTTGAAAGCCGCAATAGCCGCATTCAAATCCTGCGTGTCGTAGCCGATTATGCGCAGAGCTTCGCGGGGCGTGATGCCAACAGCTTGCTCGAGCGAGTCCTGCGCAAAAGGCGCGGCCGTGGTATCGGTCAGCACCGCCTCATCGTACCAGAGGCCGAAGCCGCGGGCAGCCAGCTTTTGCCAAGGGAAAAGCGCGCTTGGGTCGTTTTTGCGTACCGGCGCAATGTCGCCGTGGCCGATGAAGTTGGCGGCGGGGATGTTATACGTTTTTTTCAGGCTCCCCAGCACCTTCAGCAGGCTAGTTAGCTGTGCCTCCTGAAACGGCTCCGTACCATCGTTATCCAGCTCAATGCCAATGGATACCGAGTTGATATCCGTAACGTTGCCCCAGCGAGCCACGCCGCCGTGCCAAGCCCGCAAGTAGTCGTTGAGCATGTGGAAGGTCTGGCCGTCGCGCCCGATTACGTAGTGAGCGCTCACCTGCGTTTTAGTCAGCGTAAACGTCTTGAGCGTCTGCTCGGCACTATGCTGCGCCGTGTGGTGAATGATGACGTAATTAGGCTTGCGCAGGTTAAAGTTGACGGTGCCGGCCCAATACGGCGCGGGCGGCAGGCTGTCGGCTAGCAGCGTAGGCTGCGCCCGCAACTGCTGAGCCAAGTCGCGGGCCTGGCGCTTATACACCTTGTTGGTGGCGGCGTAAGGGTTGCGCACGCAGCCGGTGGCTGCCAGAAGCGTGAGGGCCAAAATGGCTTGTTTTTTCATCATTTGGGGCAAACATAAAGCCCCGGCAGCGTTGGCTACCGGGGCTGGGTTGCGCAGGCTTTGCAGTCTGCGACGATGAGGCGAGTAGCGAACTACAGAGTCCGCGCAACCGCGCTACTTGGCATATGCTACCGAGCGCATTTCGCGGATTACGGTCACCTTAATCTGGCCGGGGTACTGCATTTCCTTCTCAATTTTCTGCGAAATCTCGAAGCTCAACTCGCCGGCGCGCTCATCACTCACGTTCTCGGCATCCACGATAACGCGCAACTCGCGGCCAGCTTGGATGGCGTAGGTTTGGTTTACGCCTTTGAAGGCACCGGCCGTTTCTTCGAGCTGGCGCAGGCGCTTGATGTAGCTCTCCATCATTTCGCGGCGTGCGCCGGGGCGCGAGCCCGAAATGGCGTCGCAGGCCTGAATGATGGGCGAAATCAGGGCCGTCATCTCCATCTCGTCGTGGTGGGCACCGATGGCGTTTACCACGTCGGGGTGCTCCTTGTACTTCTTGGCCATTTCCATGCCCAGGATGGCGTGCGGCAGTTCGGGTTCCTCAGTGCTCACCTTGCCAATGTCGTGGAGCAGGCCAGCGCGGCGGGCGTGCTTCACGTTGAGGCCCAGCTCGGCGGCCATCGTGGCGCAGAGGTTGGCCACTTCGCGGCTGTGTTGCAGCAGATTTTGGCCGTAAGACGAGCGGAACCGCATGCGGCCCACCATCCGAATCAGCTCGGGATGCAGGCCGTGAATGCCAAGGTCGATAACCGTGCGCTCGCCAATTTCGATGATTTCCTCCTCGATTTTCTTGGTCGTTTTGGCCACTATTTCCTCCACGCGGGCGGGGTGAATGCGGCCGTCCTTCACCAGCAAGTGCAGCGAGAGGCGGGCAATTTCACGGCGCACCGGGTCGAAACCCGAAATGATAATGGCTTCGGGCGTGTCGTCCACAATCACCTCAACGCCCGTCGCCGCTTCCAGCGCCCGGATGTTGCGGCCCTCGCGGCCAATAATTTTGCCTTTCACATCGTCGCTCTCGATGTTGAACACCGACACGCAGTTCTCAATGGCGTGCTCCGAGGCCGTGCGCTGAATGGTCTCCAAAACCACCTTTTTGGCATCCTTTGTCGCTGTTAGCTTAGCCTGCGCCACGGTATCCTTGATGTAGGAAGAAGCTTGTAGCTGCGCCTCGTTTTTCAGACTCTCAACGAGTTGCTCGCGGGCTTCGGCGGCGGTGAGGCCGGCTACTTTTTCGAGCTGGCTTTGCACTTCGTGCACGATGGACTCTGCTTCCTGCTGCTTGGCTTGCAGCTCGGCCACGGCCGTTTCGTGCTTGGCCTGACGCTTTTCTTCCTGCTGCTCGAAGCGGTTGCGCTGGTGCTCGGCGTCAGCTTGCAGCTTTTCGCGGGTGGTTTCCAGCTCCTTCTCCTTGTGTTGCAGCACTTCAAGCTGCTTCTGAGTCGTGTCGGTGAGGTGCTTGATGCTCTGCTCCTGGGCCAATACGCCTTGGCGGCGCTCGGTCAGCTCTTGCTCCAGAGCGGCTTTCAGGCGCTGGCTTTCGGTTTCAAACTCGCGGCGCACGCGCTTCTGCTCCTGCTCGTACTCGTTTTTGAGGTTGCGAAACTTGTCCTTCGACTGCTGAATGCGCTCGTCGCGGGTACGGTTGGCCGTGACTTCGGCCTCTTCCAAAATTTGGCGGGCTTTGGCTTGCGCCTCGCCTTCGTGGTCTTGGCGGGCCTTGCCCGCCAGTTGGCGGCCGATGACCAGTCCGCCAATCAAGGCAATGACGGCCGTCAGCACGCAATATAAAAGAATGGATGACATGAAGTTATGGAAGTGAAGTGAATCAAAACCATAGCAACAAGCAAGTTACCAGGCCGGGTTCAGCAGGGCCGCTTGCCCTGGCTGGCCCGGCCGGGCCAACGAAAATACGGGTGCTTAGTAGGCGTTTTTACACGGCCAGCACCACGCCAGAAAGCAGCTCGTCGAGGCGCGCCAGGCGCTCGGTAAGGGCTGCGTCGGTTCCATCCTTTTCTTTGCTAACTTTCAAGGAGTCAGCCATTGTGGCGAGGGCTACCATCGCCAGCAGGTCTTGTTTGTCCTGAATGCCGTACTGTTCTCGGAACTCGCGAAGCCGTTCGCTGAGCTGCCGGCCAGCCAGGCGCAGGCGCTCTTCGTCGGCCACGGCTACCCGCATAGGGTAATCGCGGTCGGCAATGCGAATTTTGATGGCTAAGTCGGTCATAGAGAGGCAGTAGATAGGTCAGGGTAGGTGAAGGTTATTTATTCCCTCAAATAGGCAAGGCACTTATCTATTTCGCGGATGTATTCGTTGAGGCGTTGTTTCAGCTCGTTGGCCTGGGTGGGTTCCCCGCCGGCTATAGTTTGAACAAGTTTAACAATATTTTCTTGGTTTTGGTACTCCCGCAGCTGTTTTTCGCGCTCGCGGCCATCGGCCCGCAGGTGCTCGATGGTGGTGCGGGCGTCAGCCAGCTCTTCGCGCACCTGCTGATAGGCAGCCACTAAGGTGGTTACCTGCCGCTCCAAACGGTCGAGTTGCGCGTGTTGCTGAGATGAGGCCAATGGGTTACTTTTATTGCTCCGCGAAGTTAGCTCGTGGGGGCTGAGAAATGGCCGGGCTTTGGGTTTTTGGCACTTTAGCGGGCTCGAATAATGGTTTTAGCGCAAGAATTTCGTTGGTAAATACACTTACTAATGCAACAGCTACACATTTTACAACAGGCAGGAGGTTCTGGCTACATAGCCAGAACCTCCTGCCTGTTTAGCAAAGCCGCCGCGAAGTCGCTACGAGAAGAACCGAATGGAAAGCGGGTAAGGCCAAAGCACTCCCTCATTGGCCTTAATGGCCCCAATAATGGGAAAGGCCAGCGTCAGTAACGCCAGAATGCCCAACAGCGGAAACCCAATGAGCACGAACATCAGCAAGCTGCTGACAATGCCGTAAATAAGGGCGCTCACCAGCCAATTGGCCACCACTTTGCCGTGGGCATCGATACCTGGCAACTCGTCTTTTTTGACCTGCCACAGCACGATGGGCAGGATAAAGCCCGCGCCCGGCACCAGCACCCCCGCCAGTAGCGACAAGTGGATGAACGTAGCCCATTGGCGGGTAGCCTGGTCGGTGGCAGATGTCGGCTGCATCGTTTTAGAGCGTAAAGGCTACCGTAGGTGGCAGCGGGCCAGCAAGTAACGCAGAATATCTTAAAATAAAAATACTCACTTCATCCTGGGCGGGCACCGCCGCCACTTGCCGCAGTGCCCGCTGTTCAGATTTAGCTTTTTTTCTTGGTCTTCACCTTCTTACCGTTTTCTTCGGTCTTAGTCTTGCCATCGGGCATGTCGGCGGGCACGGCTGCCGGGGCTACGGCTGGCGCGGCAGCGGCTACGGGCATACCGTTTACGTCCAGCTCCTGCACTTCGTAGCCAAGCTCCGAGAGGCCGGGGAACGCCTTGGCGCGGTCGCCCACGACTACGATGTACATTTTGTCGCCAGGCAGGTATTTGGTCACCGAGGCCGTCACGTCTTCTTTCTTCAGCGCTTTCAGGATGTCGGCCTGCTGCACCACGTAGTCGGGTTTGAGGTCGTACTCCACGAGGCGCGACAGGAAGCCAGCTTTTTGCTGGCCGGTTTCGTAGCGCAGGGCGTCGCTCTGGCCCACCGAGCTTTGCAGGAAAGTCAGTTCATCGTCCGTAATGCCGGTTCGGTAGTTGTTAATTTCCTTCATAAACTCCTTCACCGAAGCGGCGGTAGCATCGGCGCGCACGCCGGCCTGGGCCGTGAACGGCCCGGCAAAGCGCGTGCTGCTGTAGCCCGAGCGAGCGCCGTAGGTGTAGCCTTTGTCTTCGCGCAGGTTCAGATTGATGCGCGAGTTGAAGGCTTGGCCTAGCACGTAGTTCGAGAGGTAGGCGCGGTAGTAGTCGCCGGTGGCGTCGTAGGGCAGGGCGGTGAGGTAGCCCACCCGGATTTCGGACTGCGCGGCACCGTCCTTATTAATGAAGTAAATCTTGGTTTTGTCGGGCTGCGCCTGGGCCACCGGGGCGGTGGGCAGGGTTACGCTTTTTTGCGGCCATGTCTTCAGGAAGCCCAGCGACTGCTCGGCGGCGGCTTGGTCCACATCGCCCACCACGGTGAGGTAGCTCACGTTGGGCGCGTAGTTGGCGGCGTAGAATTGCTTTACGTCGTCGAGCGTGATGCTCGAAACGCTGGCCGTGGTGCCGCTGCCGGGCACGCTCATCACGTTATCGGGGCCGTAGAGCAATTTCGAGTAGGCGTTGTTGGCGATTACCACCGGCTGAGTTACCTGGTTGGCAATGCCTTGCAGGGTCTGCTTTTTCAGGCGGTCGAAGTCGACTGGGTCAAAGCGTGGGTGCAGCAGGCGCTGCTCAAGCAGGGCCATTGTGGCGGGCAGGTTTTTGGTGAGCGTCTGCACGTACACCGTCGTGTTGTCGTCGCTGCTGCCCACCTGCACGGTGCTCCCTAGCTGGTCGAGGGCCGCCGTGAACTGCTCGCTAGTATATTTTTCCGAGCCTTCGTTCAGCATCTGGGCCGTGAGCGCCGAGAGGCCGGCCTTGCCGGGGTTGGCCTGCTCGAGCCGGTGCCCGCCCCGGATGGTCAGCAACATGGTGGCTGTGGGCAGTTCGGTGTTTTTGGTCCCAATCAGCTTGAGGCCATTATCAAATTTATCCTGCCAGATGGCCGGCACTTTCACCACCGGGTTGGCCCCGGCCGCCGGCTGTTTGTTACGGTCGAAAGTATCGACAGCTTTCACGTATTTCAGGCCCTCGTAGCCGTAGTCGGGGGCTTTGTAGCCCGCCGCCGACACGGTGTAGTTATCCTTGGCGGCCATCTCGTCGGCCTTGCCCTTGGGCACCACGCTCAGAATAACGGCGTGCTTGCCCTTGATGTACTTATCGAACACGCGCTGCACGTCGGCCTTGGTAACTGCGCGCAGTTCCTTGAGGTCAGACGGCAGGCGATTGGGGTTGCCAAAAAACGTCTGGTTGGCGGCTAGCAGGCTCACTTTGCCCTGCACGCTGGACAAGACGTTGATAAGCTGGGCCTCAGTGCTCGCTTTATACTGCGCCACCTGCGCGTCGGTGGGGCCGGCTTTGGCAAACTCAGCCAGCGTTTTGCGGAAAACAGCCTCTGCGCTGTCGAGGCGCGTGGTGGGCAGCACCAGCGTCCGCATCGTCAATTCGCCGCTCAGCTCCGAGTTTTGCTGGTAGGCCAACGCCTGCACGGCCTTCTGGTTTTTCACCAGGTTTTTGTAGAGTAGCGACGTTTTGCCGCCGCCGATAATATCGGCCAGTGCGTCGAGCGGCACGGCGTCGGGGTGGCCGTTGGGCACCGTCGGGAACACCATTTGCAGCATCGGGAAGCGGACATTGTCCTCGTAGCCCACGTAGCGGTCGGCGGTGAGTACGGGCGCGGGCAACTTCTGCACCGGCACGGCCGGCCCCCGCTTGATGGGGCCAAAATACTTCTCCGCATACTTAAGCACCTGCGCGGTGGTCACGTCGCCGCCCACGGTCAGGGTCGCATTATTCGGCCCGTACCAGCGCAAAAAGAAGTTTTTAAGGTCATTAACATTCGAGTTATCAAGGTCTTTGAGGTAGCCAATGGGCGACCAGGAGTACGGGTGGCCGTAGGGATACAGCGTGCGGGCAATGTACTCGCTGGCCTGGCCATACGGCGCATTGTCTACGCGCTGGCCGCGCTCGTTTTTCACGGTCGAGCGCTGAATCTCAAACTTCTTCTGGCTCACCGCGTCCAGCAAAAAGCCCATGCGGTCGGCTTCGAGCCACATGGCCGTTTCGAGCTGGTTGTTCGGCACGGTCTCGAAGTAGTTGGTGCGGTCTTGGCTGGTCGAGCCATTGAGCGTGCCACCGGCCGCCGTCACGAGTTTGAAGTGCTGCTGGTCGCCGACGTGGTCGGAGCCCTGAAACATCATGTGCTCGAAGAAGTGGGCAAAGCCCGACTTGCCAATCTGCTCGCGGGCTGAACCTACGTGATAGGTCACGTCCACGTGCACCAGCGGGTCGGAGTGGTCTTCGGCTACTACCACGGTCAACCCATTGGGCAGCACGTACTTTTCGTAGGGGATAACCAGCTCGCCGGACTTTTTGGTTACTTTTTCTACCAAGCGGGCACCAGTGGCGCCGGTTGGGGCCTTCACCGTGGTTGGCTTGGGCGTAGTCGATTTAGCGCCGGCAGGTTTAGCGGCCGGCTTTTGCTGGGCTGTAGCGGGCACGGTAGCCAGCGCCAAACCCAACCCGCAGAGCCACGGATAAAGAGTAGGTACTTTCATAAGAAGAGAGGGGGACAAAAACCGGTCAAGGGTGGGTAACCGGACTGCAATGTTACTCGCCGACTGGCTTTTGGCATTACAGTTATCGACCCAAAATGCCCTTTTTTACTATCCTAAGCCGGGTCGCATCTTCGGCGCACGTGCTTTAGGCGTCTTCCTGGGTCTACAGCTACGCTACCAGAAAAGAGAATCCCCAGCTGCTGGAGCAGCCGGGGATTCAAGAAGTATATTCCTAACGCATTGACCCCACCCCCGGCCCCTCCCCTCCGGGAGAGGGGAGCCGACCGCAAGCGGACATAACCAGTCGTTAGGCTCCCCTCTCCCGGAGGGGAGGGGCCGGGGGTGGGGTCAACGTGCCAGAGCAGGATTACTACTTCCGAATCAGCGCACCCGCCTGTTTCTCAAACTGCTGAATGAGCTTCTGCATCACCTGGTCGATGGCCTGGTCGGTCAGCGTTTGGGTAGGGTCTTGCAAAGTGAAGCTCACCGAGTACGACTTTTTGCCCGCTTCGAGGCGGTCGCCAGCGTACACATCAAACACGTTCACGTCGCGCAGCAGCTTCTTCTCGGTGCGCTGCGCAATGGTCCGCAGTTGGTCGAACGTCACCCCTAGGTCCACGACCAGCGACAAGTCGCGGCGTACCTCCGGGAACTTGGGCAGTTCGCGAGCCACCAGCGTGGCCTTGTATTTCTTAAGCAGCCAGTCCCAGTCCAGCTCCGCGTACCACACGGGCTGGCTCACGTCGAGGCGCTTGAGCACGGCCGGCGATACCGCACCTACGTTAGCTACGGGCTGATTTTGGGCCGTGAGCGTGAGACCGCCGGCCAGGTACGGGTGCTGCGTGGGCTGCGAGCCCGGCTGTGCGTGCCCTAGGGCAGCCAGCACCTGCTGCACCGCGCCCGCCACGTCGTGGTACGCCGCCTTTTGGGTGGCGTGCTGCCAGGTTTCGGCGGTAGCGTTGCCAGTCAGGTAGATGGCCAGCACGTTCTTCTCCTTGTACTTGCCATTCTCGCCGAGGTGGTAGGTTTTGCCGAACTCGTAGAGCTTGAGGTCGCGCTGGCGACGGTTGAGGTTGTGGCGCACCACTTCGAGGCCCGATGTCAGCAACGTGGGCCGCATGATGTTCAAATCCTGGCTGTTGTAGTTGAGAATCCGTACCAGCGTCGCGTCGAGCGCATCAGCTTTCTCGAAGTACTGCGAGTTGGTGAGCGAGTTGGTCAGAATTTCCGAAAAGCCCTGGCCGCTGAGCAGGTCAGCCACTTTCTGGCGCACTACCTCGGGGTCGGGGTTGGGGAAACCAGATAGGAACGACGCCGAATTGTGCGGCTTCAATACCACATTATTGAAGCCGTAGATGCGCAGGATTTCCTCAATTACGTCGGCTTCGCGGGTCACGTCCACCTTGTAAGGCGGAACGGCCAAGGTCCACTCATTGCCGATAGCAGCCTCGATTTTGATGCCTAGGCCCTCTAAGATTTCGCGGATGCGCTCCTCCCCTATTTCCTGGCCGATGAGCCGGGTCACGCGGTCGAGGCGCAGGCGCACCTGGTTATTCGGGATGAGGTGCGGAAACTCGTCCACTACCGGCGCGGCGATGCACGCGCCAGCTACTTCTTGCAGCAGCAGCGCGGCCCGCTTCAGCGCCGTGGGCACCATATAGGGGTCGGTGCCGCGCTCGAAGCGGAACGACGCATCGGTCTTGAGTCCGTGCAGCTGACTGGTGCGGCGCACCACGGCCGGCGCGAAGTAGGCGCTTTCCAGCATTACGCGGGTCGTGGCGTTGCTCACGCCCGAGGTTTTGCCCCCGAATACGCCGGCCAGGGCCATCGCCGCGCCATTGGCATCAGCAATCACCAAATCCTCGGCTTGCAGGCTGCGCTCTACCCCGTCCAGGGTCACGAATTTTTCGCCGGCCTGGGCGCGCTTCACCCGGATTTTGCCGCCCGCAATCTGGTCGGCGTCAAAGGCGTGCAGCGGCTGACCCAGCTCGTGCAGCACGAAGTTGGTCACATCCACCACGTTGTTAATCGGCGAGAGGCCGATGCTGCGCAGGCGGCGCTGGAGCCACTCGGGCGACGGGCCAACCTGCACGTTATCAAGAAGCAAGCCGGCGTAGCGCGGGCACGCCTGGTCGTCCTCAATCGTGACCGTGATAGTCTCGCCGCTCTCGGGCGCGGCGAAGGCGCTCACGTCGGGCAAATGGGCTGGCTGGCCCAGCAGGGCGCGCAGCTCGCGGGCCACGCCGTAGTGCGAGGCCGCATCGGCGCGGTTGGGCGTAAGGCCAATTTCAATCTCCGTATCTGACCCTAGGCCGAAGTACTCGGCGGCGGGCGTGCCGTCGGGCAAGTCGGTATCGAGTACCATGATGCCGGCGTGCGACTGGCCCAGACCAATCTCATCCTCGGCGCAAATCATGCCCTCCGAGGCTGCCCCGCGGATTTTTGATTTCTTGATTTTGAACGGCTCGCCCGTGCTGGGGTGCAGCATGGCGCCTTCCAGGGCCACCACTACGCGCTGACCAGCGGCCACGTTGGGGGCACCGCACACGATTTGGCGCGGGGTGTCGTCGCCCACGGCCACGGTGGTGAGGCTCAGCTTATCGGCGTCGGGGTGGCGCTCGCAGGTGAGCACCGTGCCCAGCACCACGCCGCGCAGGCCACCGGGCACGCTTTCCACCTCAGTCAGGCTCTCAACTTCGAGGCCGGAGCTAGTGAGCAGCGCGCCGATTTCGGCGGCCGGTAGCGTGGTGGGGAATAAGGTTTTAAGCCAGTCGAAGGAGATAGTCATGCGTAGTTGGCGACGGCTTTTCTGGGCCGGGCGCGTCCGGCAAAGGTACGGCGCGGCTGGGGTGCACTTATAACAGGTGTGCTGCGGATGCTGTGCGTCCGCACATGAAGCGGCTGATACATGAATTTTTCAAGTCAATTATATTGAATATAAAAACTTATTAATATATTTATAATATGCCGCATTGTCATGCTGAGCTTGTCGAAGCATCTCTACCGCCTCGTTATACTGTTTTGATTAAGCGGTAGAGATGCTTCGACAAGCTCAGCATGACAGCCGCCCCCAACCGCGGCCCTTGGCTCCTACCCTTTTTATGCTGCACAGTCATTTTGCACCGCACGCGGCGCTGCTGGAGTACATCGACAGCGTTTTTATCGTCAACATTGACTTTCGGGCGGGTGGCTTGTCGGCTATTTATCCGTTCGTGCCCACGCACAACCGCTTTTTGTGCTTTTACCTGCACGACCCGGTACGGGTGAAAAAGCAGACCGGCGACTTCGTAACCAAGGCCCGTTCCATCATTATTGGGCCGCAGCTCACGCCGGTTACGCTCGATTTGGGGCAAGACCACCAGGCCATTGTGGTGAACCTGAAGCCCGCCGGCATGTACCGGCTGCTGGGCATTCCGATGGCCGAGTTGGTCGATTGCGACTACGACGCCCGCCTGGTTTTGGGCCGCGCAATCGACGAGCTGCTTGAGCGCCTCCAGGAAAGCCGAAGCGACCAGGAGAAGAATACTATCACTCAGCAGTACCTACTCAGCAAGCTGCACCAGTTGAAACCAGTACTACCCTTCGACCTGGCCATGCTGCAACAGGTGCACGCCAGCGGCAACCTCACCATCGAGCGCGTGGCTTCCCAGGCTTGCCTGAGTTTGCGACAGTTCGAGCGGAAATCATACGAGCGGCTGGGCTTTTCACCTAAGGTATACAGCCGCATTATTCGCTTTTCGCACGCTTACAAATACAAGGAAAGCTCGCCGCACACATCCTGGCTCGACATCGCCCACCGCTGCGGCTACTACGACCAAATGCACTTTATCCGGGACTTCAAGTTCTTCGCAGGCTTTGCCCCGAGCGGACTGCGGGAGCAGCAAATCGAGCAATCGGTTCGCTTCCGCACCATGGAAGACCTTACTATTTCGCTATGAGCCCCGCGCCTAGGTCAGGCCAGCATGTCGCATTTGTACTATGCGCCATGATGGGAGGCCGATACTTTTGCTACAATCATCATCCTCTTTCTCAGTCACTCATGAAAAAAGCATTGTTTGCGCTCGGCACCCTGGCCTTACTCACGCTGCCGGGCACCCGGCAGCTAGCGGCCGCCACCCGGCCCGTTCCGGCGGCATCCACCCGCCTTGCCCTCACCCCTGACGAACAGCTTTTCACCGGCCTAATTGGGCAGGTGAGCGCGGCTATTGCAAAAAACGACATGAAGGCGCTGGGCCAGCTTATGACCCCCGACTACATCCATTACGCCCCTGACAACTCTTCGGGAGGCCGCACCGAAGAGCTGGCCTACGTGGGTAAGTGGGTCGGCACTAGGGTCCAGCCCGTCGGCCCCCTGAAAGTGGTCCGCCACGGCGACATGGCCGTGACGGTGGGTACCTCTACTTTCAGTGGGCAGTTTGAGGGCAAACCATTCAACAACACAGTTAATATGATGATTGCCTGGGTTCTGAAGGATGGAAAGTGGCAGATGGCCGTGGTGCACTCGAAGGTAGTAAAGGCGTAGTTGCCTCTACTAACTGCTAAAAAACAACCGATTTTGGCGGCCGCCCGTAGCTCCACGCGAGTACGGCGGTCGACAATTTTTGTATTGGCCCGCCGGGCAACGCAAACCCCTGGCATCGTATATTTAAGCCTCATCTACCTCCATACGGCTATGGTGTACGACCCTTCTCAACCGCTGGTGCTGCGCGGCCCCGTCACGGAATTCAGCGACGACGAGTTTTTTGAATTCTGCCAAGCCAATAGTGACTTGCGTTTGGAGCGCAACGCCAACGGCGAAATCGTGATTATGACCCCAGCTGGCTTTGTTTCCAGCGCCCAGAGTTTAGAAGTTCAGTTTCAACTTACCGCTTGGAACAAGCGGCATAAACTGGGCCGCGTTGCTGAGTCATCGGCTGGCTACATTGTGCCTGACAAGTCCACGCTTTCGCCCGGTGCCTCGTGGTTTAGCCTGGCAACCTGGGAGAAGGTACCCGTCGCCAAACGGCGCAAATTCCTACCCATCTGCCCCGAATTTGTAGTCGAGGTCATGTCGCCTTCCGACACGCTGGCGGGCTCGCAGGCCAAGATGGAGCAATGGCTGCAAAACGGGGCGCAGCTCGGCTTTTTGATTACCGACGACCCCACCGAAACCGCCTATATCTACCGCCCCGGCCAGCCCGTCGAGGTGGTGCAAGGCTTTGACAACGAGCTGAGCGGCGAGCCCGTGCTGCCCGGTTTTCAGCTCGATTTGCGCGAGCTGCGCGAGGCCACCAGCTAGGGCCGAAATGCCTGCTCGCCGGCCGTTACGGGCACCGTCAGGCGGTTTTCGGCGAGTGGTAAAGGGCAGCTATACTCGTGATTGTAGGCGCAGTAGGGATTGTAGGCTTGGTTGAAATCGAGCTCCACTTCATTCGCCTCGGCGGGCGGCAGCGGCACATCGATATAGCGGCCGGCCCCGTAGGTCTGCTCGCCGTTAGTAGGGTCGGTAAAGGGCACAAACAGCTGCTTATCGCCGGCTTTTTGCAGCAGCAGCAGCTTCTGCGGTTTGCCGCTCAGCTCAAACTCGGCGGTGCCCCAGCGCTGGTAGCTTTCGGGGGCGCCCAGGCTCATGGCGAGCGGTTGCGGCAGCAGCACCGGCAGCCGCGTGAGGCGGGCCGTCACCCGAAACTCGGCCATCGGCGCGAAGTAGCGCAGCCCGGCAAACGTAGCCCGTTGCGCCTCGGGAATGGGCGAATCGGTCGCCTTGTGCAGGGTTTGGTCTTTTTGGCGGCGCACTTCGCGGATGCGACCTAAATAGGCTTCATCGAGCACCTGCGCGGGCTGGGTGCCCGATACGCTGTAGATAATGAGTCCGAGCACGGCCAGAACTAGGCCGGCAATCCAGATTTTTCGCATTGTTAGTTCGCGTTTGTCATGCAGAGCGCAGCGAAGCATCTCGCGTGGCGCAGTAGTAAACCACGCTCGGCAACGAAACAAGCGAGATGCTTCGCTGCGCTCTGCATGACAAACCTAACCTAAGGCAGCTATAGCAGCCCCTCGTCGGCAAAGCTATAGTACCCTAGGTCGGTGTAAATAAGGTGGTCGAGCACCGGCAAATCGAGGAAGCCGCCGGCCTCTTTTAGCTTCTTGGTCAGGCTGATGTCGGCGCCGCTGGGCTGGCGGTTGCCGCTGGGGTGGTTGTGCACCAGGATAATGCTACTAGCCAGGTGTTCTAGGGCGAGCTTATAAATCATCTTGGGGTCGGCCACGGTGCCGGCTACGCCGCCGCTGCTCACTTTTTCGGTGCGCATGACTACGTTGGCGCGGTTGAGGAGCACTATCCAGAACTCTTCGTGGGGCAGGTCTTGCAGCTGCGGGCGCATCACGTTGTAGATGTCTCGGGAGCTGGCGATGGTGGTGCGGCGGCCGGCACCGCTTTCCTTACGGCGGCGACCCAGCTCCAGCGCCGCAATTACGGTGATGGCCTTGGCCGGGCCGATGCCGGGGTGGCGGCACAGCTGCTTCATGGTGAGGCGGGCCAGCTCGTTGAGGTCGTTGTCTACGGCTTGCAGCATGAGCATGCCTACGTCTACGGCCGTGAGCTTGGTGGTGCCCGAACCCAGTAGAATGGCGATGAGCTCGGCGTCGGAGAGGGCGGCCCGGCCCTTCTGCATCAGCTTTTCGCGGGGGCGGTCTTCCTCGGCCCAGCTCTTGATGCCAAAGCTGGTGGGCGTGGCGTAGGCCTCGGGGCCAGAAGCATCTTCTTCGGGCAGGTAATCAGCTGTTTCCATAAAATGATAGTGCAAGCAAGCCCAAAAGGTAAAGCAAAAGTTTGGGGTGCGCGTTAGCCGCTCTAGCTTGCGGCGGGCCAACCCCAGCACCCGCCTACCCGTTGGGCTTATCACTATGCGCAATCCTGTCCTTCTCTGGAGTCTTTTACTGGCCATTCTGGTGGCCGAAGCGTATGGCTACGTGGCCGTTCGTACTGCTTTTGCGCCCACTACGCCTGACGGGCGACGGGGCTTTGCCATTGGCTACTGGCTGTTTACGCTGGGCATTTGGGCGGTGGGCATTTGGGCCATTTTCACGCGCCACAAGGGCGAGAGCGAGTTGAAGAGCTACCTATTTGTGCTGCCGCTGGCGCTGCTGGCGGCCAAGTTTGTGGTCATTATTCCGCTGCTGCTCGAAGACCTCACGCGCCTCGGGCGCTGGGCGCTGAGGGGCTTTAGCAGCCCGGCTCCAGAGGCAGGTGGCCAGGCGCTCACCAGGAGCGAGTTTATTAGCCGGTTGGCGCTGGGATTGGGCTTGGTGCCGCTGTTTTCTATCCTTTGGGGCATGGTGAAGGGCAAAACCGACTACACGGTACGCCGCGTGGTACTGCGCTACCCCAATCTGCCGGCCTCGTTCGAGGGCTTTAAGATTTTGCAAATTTCCGACTTGCACACCGGCTCTTTCAATGGCAACACCGAGCCGATGGAGCGGGCCGTGGCCTTGATAAATGCCCAAAAAGCCGACCTCATTGTGATGACCGGCGACCTTGTCAACAACATTGCTACGGAGGTAGAGCCGCACATTCCGGCGCTGGCGGGCATCACGTCGGAGCTACCGATTTTCTCTATTCTTGGCAACCACGACTACGGCGACTATGTACAGTGGGAAAGCCTCGAAGCCAAGCGCGCCAACCTGCAACGACTGGCCCAAAATCACGCCAAAATCGGCTGGAAGCTGCTGCTTGACGAGAGCCATACCATCCGGCGCGGCACCGACGAATTTGCCATATTAGGCGTGCAAAACTGGAGCGCGCACCCGCAGTTTCCGAAGCATGGCAAACTGGCCCAAACGCACGCGGCCAGCGGCAACGCGCCCTTTAAGCTACTGCTCTCGCACGACCCATCGCACTGGGAGGCGCAGGTGCTCGATTATAAAGACATCGATTTGACGCTCAGCGGGCACACGCACGGCATGCAGTTTGGCATCAACCTACCCTTTTTCAAGTGGAGCCCCGTGCAATACTCGTATCCACAATGGGCCGGTATTTATGAGCAAGGCAACCAAAAGCTGTACGTGAACGTGGGCCTGGGCTACCTGGGCGTGCCCATGCGGGCGGGCTTCCTGCCCGAAATAACGGTGCTGGAGCTGCGCCGGGGATAAGCTGGGGCGGGGAAACCTGGGCTCAGCTTAAAAAAACCTCGACCCGGTTTTTTCGTTAAAGCGCCCCACACCCTATTCCTTCTCTCGTCATGAAAAATTCCTTGTTGCTGTTCGTGGGCGCTGCTGCCCTTTCGCTGGCTTCCTGTTCGCAGGAAAAAACCGCAGATACGACTACCACTACTACCACCGCGCCGGCCGATGCTACTGCTGTAGCTATGCCCGACACGGCGGCCTACCGCACCCGCTCGCAGCGCGTGTCCGAGAAGTTTATCACGGATATGAAAATCACCGACCCGGCTATGCAGGGCAAGGTGCGCACCGCGTACTACAACCGCTCGAAGCGCTACGGTGAGATGAAAAGCAAGTACGCCAGCGATACCACGGGCATGGCAGCGGCTATGAACCAGTACAACACCGATACTGACGCTGAATTTAAGAGCGTGATTACCGACCCGGCGCAGTACCAGTCGTACCAGTCGTCGCGCTCGAACTACGATGAGTCGAACTACATGGACGATGCCTCGTCTTCGACTACTATGCCGGCTGATAACAGCTCGATGTCGTCTTCGACTGACATGACGTCGGGGGCCGCCGTGAAGGAGTCGAAAACCAAAATGGAGAACGGCGCCAAAATCAAGCTGAAGGACGATGGCACCGTGAAAACGAAAGGTGACTTGTCGAGCGCTGAAGAGTTGAAAGACTCGAAAACCAAGCTTGAGGACGGTACCAAAATCAAAATTAAAGGCGATGGCACCGTGAAGGTGAAGGATGCCAACGGCGAGAAGACCAAAATGTAGGCTGATAGCCGCCATTTTGACCTTGTTAGTCTATAAAAAGCCTGCGTCTGCAACGACGCAGGCTTTTTTTGTTTCTTTTCGTAGCAGCTTTGCATTCTTGTAGCGTTAAGTAGTCCGTGCGCCCTCGTTTTATCAGCTTTCTCTTCCCACCCCAATTAGGCCTTTTGCTCCTGATTGTGAGCAGCCTTCTGCTTGGCCGCGAGGCGCTGGCGCAGGCCGGCGCGCCCAACCCTACGGTGCGGGTGAGTGGCACTATTTCGGCGGCGGCCACCCGCGAGCCCATTCCGGGGGCTACGGTGGTGGTGCAGCGCACGCGCCGGGGCGTGGCCTCCGATGTGGAGGGCGATTTCCTTATCACGGCGCTGCCCACCGATACGCTGTTGTTTCGGGCGCTGGGCTACAAGCCCAAGCGCTTTGCCCTCAGCGGCACCACGCTTTCGCAGCTGGTAGTGCAGGTAGCGCTGGTGCGCGACTCGGTGAAGCTCAGCGAGGTGAAGGTAATTGCCGACCGCCCCGACCGCGCCAGCATCAACCGGGCGCTGCGCAACATAAAGCGCCCCGCGCCGCCCGTGGTGAAGGTGCCCAAGCGCCCCGCCAAGCCCAAACCGCTCTTCGCCGTGGACTCGACCGCCCCCAAGGCCGAAAAGCCTACCATCACCGAATCGAACGTGGACTGGCTCTACGACCAGTTTTCGCAGGAGGGCAAGCAGCGCCGCAAAATGGAGGCCGTAAAAGCCGCCGAAGCCGCCGAAAAAGCCCGCCAGACCCGCAGCCAGTACAACAAGGCTTTTCGGGACAATAGAGGTTTTTAGTAAATTGGTGAATGGAAAACGGTCGTCATGCTTCGACAAGCTCAGCATGACGACCGTTTTCCATTCACCAATTTACTATTTCATCAACTCACCGTAGGCTTCTCGCGTAAGCTGAGAGGACATGAAAATTGGTTATCCCTGCGTCAATGAGACGCTGCCTTGCAGTGCGGCGCGCACGTTTCGGCTGGCTTCGTACTCGCCCGAGCGGCTGGTCGAAACCGTCGCTGCCAACCTAGCCTGCCTACGCGAAATACTGGCCTGGAACGTACAGCACGGCCTACTCTTTTTTCGGATGGGCTCTGATATCGTGCCGTTTGGCTCGCACGAAGTCAACGACTTTCCGTGGCAAACGCATTTCCAGGCTGAGTTCAAAGCCCTTGGCGACTTCATCAAGGCGCATGGTATGCGGATATCGTTTCACCCCGACCAGTTTGTGGTGCTCAATTCGCCCGACCCCGACATCGTGCGGCGTAGTGTCAATGAGCTGATTTATCAGGGTTCGATGCTGGACTTGATGGGACTAGACTCCACAGCCAAGTTGCAGATTCACGCCGGGGGCGCCTACGGCGACAAAGGCTCGGCGCTGGCCCGCTGGGTCGATACTTTTCATACGCTGCTACCCGAGGCCGTGAAAGTGCGGCTGGTGGTCGAAAACGATGACCGCCTTTATAGCCTGCGCGAGTGCCTGAGTTTGCACGATGTAACGGGCGTGCCGATTCTGTTCGACAATTTCCACCACGAATGCCTCAACCACGGCGAGCCCATGCGGGAGGCCCTGCGCCTCGCCTCCGCCACTTGGCACCCCGTCCGCGACGGCGTGCTGATGATGGACTACAGCTCGCAGGCGCTGGGCGAGCGCAAGGGCAAGCACACCGACGGCTTGGTACCCGAGCTGTTTCGCGGCTTCGTGGCCGACCTCGATGGGCTGGATGTGGACATGATGCTCGAAATAAAAGATAAAGAAGCCAGCGCCGTGCGTGCGCTCGGTATCCTGCGCGAGTTGGGGCTGGTGCCGCCCGCGCCGACTGGCTACGAGCCTCCGGTATTTGCCCCGCGCCCGGTACTTACCGATGCCGAGGGCAACCCCACGCCCGCCACCAAGGCGCGCAAGAAGCCCGCCAAAAAGGCGGCAACAGCTACTCCTACCGATGCAACGGCTGCTACTGGCCCCAAGGCGCGCCGACCACCCAAGGCGGCTACTCCTACCCAAGACTCACCCCACTAATCACTTCCCACGGTGTTTCAAACGCCGTTTTTCCTCATGAGCGACCTTCTTAAAGCTACCGTATCGGGCCTGCAAAACGGCCTCACCAGCCTGCCTTTGGGCTCGGCCATGGACAACACCGAAACCTGGCAGCAACAGTTTTTGCAAAGTGGCCTGCCCGAGTTGCAAGACATTGCCCGCGAAATGGGCAACCTGCAATCGCTGCTTAGCAGCGGCAGCCTCGGCGCTACGCCCATCGGCAACTCGCTGGTAATGCTCGGCGACCAGACCAGCCAGGTAAGCCACAATGCCCCCGCCGACCTCAAAGCCGACCTGCTGAAGCTGGCCGACACGCTGCGCCGCCACGGCCACGAGCTACTCGACCACGCCGCCAAGTAATCGGTTAGGTCTTATCAAAAAGAAAGCCCGCCTGCTACTTAGCAGGCGGGCTTTCTTTTTGGCATTCTATAACTGTAAGGTAAAGGGCTGCTCCGCGGCGCAGCCAAATAGCGCCAATCAGACGCAATGCGAAGCAGCGCTTCGCGCTCCTGCTTAGTAATTGCCGACTGGTGAAAGCGGGGCCTGGGCAGGCCGGCGGTAGACCTGGCGCACGTTGCTGGAGTTGGATACGCGGCTGCGGGTGGGCACTACATCGATTGAGCTACGGCCGCGCTGCTGCTGCACCAAGGGCTGCTCGCGCACATCGGGAATCGTATTAGGTGATAATTCGGGGGTGCCACCGATGGGCACGGTGCCCACGGGCAGGCGGCTGGGCTGCGCGTCGTAAGTAGTGAGGGTGCGCTGCACTTCGGCCGGCCCCTGAATGGTGCTCTGGTTGAGGCCGGGGTTGATGGGCGGCACGGCCGTTTGGTTGTTGGCCCCGCCGCGCATGGGTGCCGACGCATCGAAGGGTACAATTTGAGCTTGGGCAATCGTGGCAGTTGCCGCAAAGGCTAATACGAAGAGGAGCGTTTTCATAAAAAGCGAGTAAAATGCGGCTTTTAGCCGAAATGGCTACCTGAGCGGAACTGCCCCGGCCGATGGTGTTATTTTACGATTTTGCATAACTAAAGTTTTGTAAACCAACGGCATTTAACAGCAAAAAGGCCGGCTAACCTGATTAGGTTAGCCAGCCTTTTTTTAGCATTGGCTACTAGCCAATGTGAAAGTCCCTACATCGTGCCCGTGCTGCTGGGCGTGGTCGACATTTTGGATTTCTTGGTGCCTTTGCGGCTGTTCATTTTGGTTTTGTCGCTCATGCGGCCGTTCATAGTACCATTCTGCATGGTGCCATTTTGCATGGTGCCGGTTTGCATGCGGTCGGTGCCAGTCTGGCTTGGGGTGGTCATGGTGCCATTTTGCATGGTACCGGTGGTGCTACCACCCTGCATAGTACCGGTGGTAGTACCGCTTTGCATGGTGCCGGCGGCAGGCGTGGTCTGGGCAAAAGCCGTGGTGCTCAAACAAAGTGCGCAGGCGGCGGCAACGAGAATTTTGGTGGTCTTCATGACAATGCGATTTAGAAACGGGTGGAAAAGGAAAAGCTGGATGCCTACTAGTGCAGTGGCCCCCGCTATACGGCAAAAGGCCCAGGTTATGTTGCCAAAAATCCAATTATTTTTTAAACTAAACGGCAAGACAACCAATTATTTAACAGCATATTCCTATGTTAGGAAGACAAAAAAGCCCGGTTGCCAGCAAGTGGCAACCGGGCTTTTTATCGTGCTACGTATAACACAGCCGGGGTCAGCTATGGCCGCACGGGAGCAGTGGCATTAGTATTGCTACCAGTGCCGGCGCGGCGTATCGAGCGCGGTGTAGTAGTGCTGGGCGTAACTGTGCCGGGTGTGGTACCCACGGGAGCCGTGCCACGCAGCGTGCCCGCAGCACCAGGAGCCGTAGTGCCCGGCGCGTAAATGGTGCTTGGGGCGGTACCTACCGGGGCGGTACCGGGTGAAAGCACGCTACCCGACGGCGTAACCGGGGCACCCGGCTGGCCGGGCACACCGACACCCGGCGTAGTGATGCTACCCGCAGTGCCCGGTGCGCCAGTAGAAGCGGGCGAACCTGGTACGGTAGTTTGGGCAAAAGCTGCGCCGCTGAGACCAAGACCCAGCAGGGCCGTCAGGAACAATTTGGAGGATTTCATAAGTGTGGAGAAAGGAAAAAGAAGAGTTACGGGCCGGCTGCTCGTGGCAGGCCGGGCAAAGCGCTTTACGAGCAGCGGCGGGTTTGGGTAGTACTTTCTAACTAATACGGTAGTATAGAGTCAAGAATTACCACCTGCCTTTCTGCATTCAAATAACTAGCATACAATATTTTAGCAAAACCAGATTTATAACTCATTATTTTTTTCAGCCACCATCTCCCAAAGGGACCATTTGCAGGAGTTGCTAAAAAGCCTCGTGGGCCAATAGGGGCTGCTAGCCTAATACTAGCAGCCCCGATTGGCCCACGAGGCTTTTTAGCCATTTATGCAGGCAACTAGTACCAGCCGCCGCCCAGCGCCCGGTACACGTTCACCGTGGCGTTGAGCTGCTGCATCTTGGTTTCGGTGAGGTCGAACTTCGACTCCAGGGCATCGCGCTGGGTGAAGAGGACTTCGGTGTACTCGGCGCGCACAGCCTTGAACAAGCTGTTGGAAATGCGGATGGACTGGCTCAAAGCCTGCACTTCGAGCAGCTTGGCGTCGTAGCTCTTTTGCAGGTTGTTGATGCTGGCGAGCTGGTTGGCCACTTCCACGTAGGCATTGAGCACGGTGCGGTCGTAGTTGTACACGGCTTGCAGCTGCACGGCGTTGGCGCTGTAGTAGATGGCCTTGATGCCGTTGCGGTTGATGAGCGGCGCGGTGAGGTCGCCGGCCAGGTTGTAGAGCATCGACTGGGGCGAGGTGAAGAGCAGGCCGGGCTTGAACGCCTCGAAGCCCGCCCCGCCCGAAATGCCCAGCGAGGGGTAGAAATTGGCGCGGGCCACCTGCACGTCGAGCTTAGCTGCCACGAGCTGCTGCTCGGCCTGCCGGATATCGGGCCGGTTTTGAAGTAGCTGGGCCGGAATACCGGCTCGAATGGCCGTGGGCACCAGCGCATTAAACGCTTGGTAGTCGCGCACGATGGGCTGCGGGTAGCGGCCGGCCAGGAAGTTGAGGTGGTTCTCGGTTTCGGTGATGCGCTGCTGCGTTTTGTACTGCAAGCTGATGGTGTTTTGCACCTGGGCCTCGAAGCGCTTCACGGCCAGCTCCGTTACGCGGGCGGCTTCCTTCTCCTGCTTCACGATGCGCAGGGCGTTTTGCTGAATCTCGATGTTCTGCCGGATAATGGCCAGCTGGTTGTCCAAGGCCAGCAGCTCGTAGTACGAGTTGGCCAGCTCGGCAATGAGGTTGGTGACCATAAAATTCCGGCCCTCGACCGAGGCCAAATAGCGCGTGGCGGCCGACTTGCGGGCGTTGCGCAGCTTGTGCCAGATATCCACTTCCCAACTCGCAAATACGCCGAGCTGGTAGTTGGCGAGCGGCGTGGGGTTGGCGCGGTCGTCCCGGATGTGCACTTGCTCTTCGGTGGCCCCTTGCAAAGTGTAGCGGCCCGGCCGGTCCATATCGGCCCGCGCCCCAATGCTCACCGAGGGCAGGTAGTCGCCGGTGCGGGCGCGTATTTCATTGCGGGCCAGTTCCAGCTCCTGGGTCGTGATATTCAGCTCCTGGTTGCGCACCAGGGCCGAGTCGATGAGCGAAACCAGGTTGGGGTCGGTAAAGAACTGCCGCCAGCGGGTGCGCGCCGAGCTGGTGCTGTCGGTGGGCGCGCCCACGTAGGTGGCGGGCGTGGTGCGGTTGGGGGTGCGCTGCGCCAACTCGGGCAGCTTGCAGGCACCCACCGCCAGCGCGAGGCAGGCGGCGGTGAGTGCTTTATAAAGAGGGCTCTTACGCATGGCTTTCAACTCCTTCATCCACTAATACGCGGGGTTCGACGCCCTCGCTGATGGGGTACTCGTTCTCATCATCGATGAGCTTGCTGTTGGCGGCCATGGTGCCAAACACGTAGTACAGGCCTGGCACAATGATGACCCCAAATACCGTCCCGAAGAGCATGCCCCCGAGCGCCGCGGTGCCGATGGTACGGTTGCCGATGGCGCCCGCGCCGGTGGCAATCACCAGCGGAATAAGGCCGGCGATAAAGGCGAACGAGGTCATCAGAATGGGCCGGAAACGGGCCTTGGCCCCGGCAATGGCCGCGTCGCGCACGCTCATACCGTGCTCGTGCTCCTGCACCGCAAACTCCACGATAAGCACCGCGTTCTTACCCAGCAGGCCCACCAGCATTACCAGCCCCACCTGGGCGTAGATGTTGTTGGCGAGGCCCGTGAGCTTAATCAGCAGGAAGGCCCCGAAGATGCCGGCCGGCAGCGAGAAGATAACGGCCAGCGGCAGCAGGAAGCTTTCGTACTGCGCCGCCAGCACCATGTACACAAACGCCAGCACAATGAGGAAGATGTAGATGGCCTCGTTGCCGCGCGACGACTCATCCTTCGACAAGCCGCCCCAGTCGATGTCGTAGCCGCGGGGCAGGGTTTTGGCCGCCACCTCCTGCACCGCTTTGATGGCCTCGCCCGAGCTGTAGCCCTGGGCGGCGTCGCCGCGGATGCTAGCCGTGGTGTACATGTTGTAGCGGTTAATCTCGTTGGCGCCCTGGCTCTTCTCGATGCGCATAAAAGCCGAGAACGGCACCATTTCGCCCTTATCGTTTTTCACCCACATGTCCAGAATATCCTTGGGTAGGCGGCGGTACTCAGGCGAAGCCTGCACGTACACCTTAAAGAAGCGCTGGTACTTGATGAAACCCAGCTCGTAGGTCGAGCCAATCATGATGGAGAGCGTGTTCATGGCGTTGCCGATGCTCACGCCCTTCTGCATGGCGAGGTCGTTGTCGATTTTCAGCTCGTACTGCGGGTAGTTGGCCGAGAAGAAGGTAAACAAGCCCGCCAGCTCCTTGCGCTTCTTGAGGTTGGTCATGAATTCTTCGTTCACCTTCTCCAGTGCTTTGTAGTCGCCGGAGTTGGTTTTATCAAGCAGCTGCAACTGGAAGCCGCCCGCGGCCCCGTAGCCCGGCACGGCCGGCGGCTCGAAGAATTCGATGGTCGCGCCCGGTATCTCGTGGGCCTTCTTTTCGAGCGACTCGATGATGTCGTGAATCGACTCCTTGCGCTCGCTCCAGGGCTTGAGGCTAATCAGGCAGGTGCCGGCGTTGGAGCCGCGGCCCTCGGTCAGTACTTCGTAGCCGGCCAGCGTGGAAATGCTTTCGATGCCCGGCACGTCCTTGGCCAGCTGCTGCAAGTGCTGCGAAATGTCGTTGGTGCGCTCCAGCGTCGAGCCGGGGGGCGTCTGAATGATGGCATACAGCATACCCTGGTCTTCGGCCGGGATAAAGCCAGAGGGCAGCTTGGACGAGATGCCGAAGATGCCGAGCGCAAACACAATCAGGATGCCGAAGGTGAACACGCGGCGGTCTACTACCTTCTCCAGCAGGTTGGTGTAGCGGCCCGTCAGGCGCTCAAAGCCCCGGTTGAACCAGTCGATGAAGCGGTTGATGGGGGTGCGCTTGCGCGGCTGGCCGTGGTTGTTCTTCAAAATCATGGCGCACAGCACCGGCGTCAGGGTCAGGGCCACCACGCCCGAAATGACGATGGCCGTAGCCATCGTAATCGAGAACTGGCGGTAGAAAATGCCCACCGGACCGCTCATGAAGGCCACCGGCACGAACACAGCCGTCATCAGGATGGTGATGGCGATGATGGCACCGCTGATTTCGCCGATTACCTCGCGCACCGCGCCGTAGGGTGAGAGGTGCTTTTCCTCCATCTTGGCGTGCACGGCCTCCACCACCACAATGGCGTCATCGACCACGATACCGATGGCGAGCACCAGCGCAAAGAGCGTAATCATGTTGATGGTAAGCCCGAACGCCTGCATGGCCGTGAACGCCCCGATGAGCGAAACCGGCACCGCGATAATCGGGATGAGCGTCGAGCGCCAGTCGCCGAGGAACAAGAACACCACGATGGCCACCAGGATGAAGGCGTCGCGCAGGGTGTGAATTACGTTCTCGGTCGAAGCATCGAGGAAGTTCGACACGTCGTAGCTAATCTTGTAATCCATGCCGGGGGGCATGGTTTTCTTCAACTCTTCGAGCTTGGCTTTTACGCTCGCGATTACGTCGCTGGCGTTGGAGCCGTAGGTCTGCTTCAGCATGATGGCCGCTGAGGGGTAGCCATCGAGGTTGGAATAAATGTCGTAAAACTCGGAGCCCAGCGACACGTCGGCCACGTCTTTGAGGCGCAGCATTTCGCCGTTGGCGTTGGCTTTCAGAATCACGTTCTTGTACTGCTCGGCATCGTTGAAGCGGCCCTGATACGTGAGCACGTATTCCAGGGCTTCGGCGCGCCCGCCGTCGGAACGACCGATACGGCCCGGCGAGCCGATAACGCTTTGCTCATCAAGTGACTTCATCACGTCGTCGGCCGAGATGTTGTAGGCGCGCATGCGGTCGGGCTTCAGCCAGATGCGCATGGCGTACTGCCGGCTCCCCAGGATGCTGGCCCGGCCGATGCCGTCGATACGCTGAATCTCGGGTATCATGTTCACGCCGGCGTAGTTGAACAGGTACTTCATGTCCGTGCCCTTGTCTTTGCTATACAAGTTCACGTACATCAGCATGTTGGGCACCACGCGGTTTACGATGAGGCCCTCGCGCTGCACCAGCACCGGCAGGCGGTTGACCACCTGCGCAATGCGGGTGTTCACGTTTACCACCGCCTGCTCAGGGTCGGTGCCCAGGTTGAATACAATCTGGATGTTGGCCTCGCCGGCGCTCACGGCGTCGGAGGTCATGTATTTCATGCCGGGCACGCCGTTCACGGCCTGCTCCAGCGGAATGAGCACCGACTCGGTGAGCACCTTGGCACTGGCACCGGGGTAGGCGCAGCTCACCATCACCATGGGCGGCGAAATCTCGGGAAACTGCGAGGTGGGCAGGGTTTTGATGGCCAGCACGCCCATGAACACGATTACCACCGATATCACGATGGCAAACACTGGCCTCCTGATGAATTTACTGAACATAGATAGCTACTAGTTGGATGGCTGGACGGTTGAATGGCTAGAAGGGTAGCTAGCGGGGCAGTTGAAGGGCTGGCCGACTGGCGCGA
>Ga0265780_10000590_pt1 | contig 55267 bp, 38 predicted proteins | sample P1T30metagenome_FD_192432 | JGI IMG/M metagenome (GOLD analysis project Ga0265780, IMG submission 192432) | Plant litter microbial communities from East Loma Ridge, Irvine, California - P1 T30 | ecosystem: Environmental > Terrestrial > Plant litter > Unclassified | place: USA: California... | reverse complement strand
GAACTGAATAATTCGCTGGCGCCGCTGGCGTCGCTGGCCCACTCGGGCGCGGAACTGGTGCGGCGAGGCCAGGTCGAGCGCCTGCCGCAAATCCTGGAAACCATCGGCGAGCGCACACGCCACCTGGAGAGTTTTATCCTTGGCTACGCGCGCTTCGCCAAACTCCCCACGCCACGCCTGGCCACGCTCGCATGGCGGGAATTCGTCACGCGCCTGTCCTCGCAGGTCGGCTTTGCGCTGGCCGGCGACTTGCCGGCGGAGCCGGCGCAACTCGACGCGGCGCAGCTCGAGCAGGCGCTGATCAACCTGCTCAAGAACGCCCACGAATCGGGCTCCGCACCCGACCAGGTCAGCCTGTCGGTACGGCGCGTCCAGGACCAGCTGCGCATCGATGTCATGGACCGCGGCAGCGGCATGAACGACGCCGTGCTGACCCAGGCGCTGGTGCCCTTCTATTCCACCAAGCGCGCCGGCACGGGCCTCGGCCTGGCGCTGGCGCGCGAAATCGCCGAGGCGCATGGCGGGCGCATCACCCTGGCCAACCGCGACGGAGGCGGGCTGGCGGTGACGCTGTTTTTGCCGGTGGGCTGAAGGAGAACGTGGCGCTTTCGGCAAGCCTGCCCGATTTCCGGCATCATCCTCCCATCCACAGCATTTACCCAAGGAGAACCAGATGACCGACCCGTTTACTCCCTACACCCCGCCCAAGGTGTGGTCGCCCGCCACCCAGACCGGTGGCGCCTTTGCCAGCATCAACCGTCCGATCGCCGGGGCCACCCATGAGCAGGAACTCCCGGTTGGCAAGCACCCGTTCCAGCTGTATTCACTGGGCACGCCGAACGGCCAGAAGGTCACCATCATGTTCGAGGAGCTGCTCGCGGCCGGCCACACCGGCGCCGAATACGATGCGTGGCTGATCAACATCGGCGAGGGCAAGCAGTTCGGCAGCGGGTTTGTCGACATCAACCCGAACTCGAAAATCCCGGCCCTGCTCGATCGCAGCGGCGCCAACCCGGTGCGCCTGTTCGAGTCGGGCTCGATGCTGGTCTACCTGGCGGAAAAATTCGGCGCCTTCCTGCCCACCGAGCAGCCGGCGCGCGCCGAAACCATGAACTGGCTGATGTGGCAGATGGGCTCCGCGCCATTCGTGGGCGGCGGCTTCGGCCATTTCTATGCGTACGCGCCGGAAAAGCTGGAGTACCCGATCAACCGCTACGCGATGGAAACCAAGCGCCAGCTCGACGTGCTGGACCGCGTGCTGGCCGAACGCCGGTTCATCGCCGGTGACGAGTACACCATCGCCGACATGGCCATCTGGCCGTGGTACGGCGGCCTGGTGCTGGGCGAGCTCTACGGCGCCGGCGAATTCCTGTCGGTGCACAATTACCAGCAGATACGGCGCTGGGCCGACGAGGTCAAGGCGCGCCCGGCAGTCATGCGCGGCCGCAAGGTCAACCGCGTGCGCGGCGCGCCGGAAGAATGCGTGGCAGAGCGCCACGACGCGTCCGACCTGGACTAAGCCAGTGCGCCGTCCGCCTGAAGCATCGCGATGGCGGCGGCGATCCTTGCCGGCGCAGCCGCCAGCAGCGGTTCAACGGGTTCGCCGAGCAACGCCCGCAGCAGCGGCGGCGCCAGGACCAGTTCGATAAACTGTTCGGCAGCCGCGCTCGCAGCGCCGGCATCGGTCAGCCCGAGCGCCTGTGTCAGGCGCCGCACGCCCGGCTGCCAGAACAGCTGTTCCGGATGCATGCCGGTACCGGCCAGCCGCGGCAGCTCGGCCACCAGCAGGCGCAGCAGCGCCAGCGCGTCCGGATGCAGCGCATCCTCCACGATCCGCATTCCCACCGCCGCCAGGCGCGCCGCGCATGGCTGCTCGCCCGCCACATCGTCGTGCGCCGTGCGCGCCAGCATCCTGTCGATGACTGCCGCAAACAGCGCCGCCTTGCTGGCGTAGCGCGCGTAGATGCTGGCCTTGCCGGCGTGGGCATCGAGCGCGACCTGGTCGCAACTGGTGCCGTCGTATCCGCGCGTGAGGAACAGCCGCGTGGCCGCGTCCAGCAGGCGCGCCTCGACGTCGCCCTGGCCCGCTGCCGGCCGCCCTCCGCGCCCCCGCTTGATTGGTACCGCCCCCTCCATGCCTGCCCTTTTCAATCGAATCATGTTTACAAATTTGAACAGCGGCTGCTAAACTAGACTTATCAGTTCAGTTTATCCGTTTTTTAGTTCGTCCCCCCGGCGCCCGCCGGCCAGCAGCGTAACACGACCGCAAAGAGCTCATGTCCACCACCATCCACCCGTTCCACCTGGCCATTCCCGACGCCGACCTCGCCGACCTGCAAACCCGCCTGGCCCGCACCCGCTGGCCCGATGCCGAAACCGTCGACGACACCAGCCAGGGCCCGCAACTGGCCAGGCTGCGCGCCCTGGCCGCGCGCTGGCAGGACGGCTACGACTGGCGCCGCTGCGAGGCGATGCTCAATCAATGGGGCCAGTTCCACACCGACATCGATGGCCTCGACATTCACTTCCTGCACATCCGCTCGCCCGAAGCCAACGCCACGCCGCTGCTGATGACGCATGGCTGGCCCGGCTCGGTGCTGGAGTTCCGCGACGTGATCGGCCCGCTCACCGACCCGGTCGCGCATGGCGGCCAGGCCGCGGATGCCTTCCACCTCGTGATTCCCTCGCTGCCGGGCTTCGGCTTCTCCGGCAAGCCCACCGGCACCGGCTGGAACGTACAGCGGATTGCCGGCGCCTGGACCACCCTGATGCAGCGCCTGGGCTACGAGCACTGGGCCGCGCAGGGCGGCGACTGGGGCGCGGCCGTCACCGCGGCGCTGGGCTACATGGCGCCGCCGGGATTGACCGGCATCCACCTGAACATGGTCATGTTCCAGCCCACCGAACAGGAGCGCGCCGAGGCCACGCCGCACGAGCAGAAAATGCTCGACGATGCGCAGCGCTACGACCAGCAGTTCTCCGGCTATTTCAAGCTGCAGGCGACGCGCCCGCAGTCGATCGGCTTCAGCCTGGCCGATTCGCCGGTGGGCCTGGCGGCCTGGATCTACGCCCTGTTCCAGGACGTGTCGGACAGCGGGGGCAATGTGGAAAGCGTGTTTGCGCTCGACGCCATCCTCGACGACATCATGCTCTACTGGCTGCCCAACACCGGCGCCAGCGCGGCGCGCCTGTACTGGGAAGCGATGCAGGCCATGCGCCAGGGCGGCATGCCGGGCGCACCGATGGCCACGCCGGCCGGCATCAGCATGTTCCCGGGCGAGCAGCTGCGCCTGTCGCAGCGCTGGGCCGAGCGGCGTTTTGCCAACCTGGTCCACTTCAATGAGCTCGACCGCGGCGGCCACTTTGCGGCGCTCGAGCAGCCCGCCCTCTTTGTCGACGAAGTCCGCCAGACCTTCCGCGCGCTCCGCCAGCGATAGCGGCTCGCCGGCACGTGCACGGGTCAACGCGCGGCAGGCACGGATCGGCGCATGACGCTGGACCAAAATGCCCGCCGGGGCATAAGGTGGGACCTGCAGCCGTACGCGCTTCCATCCACAACAACCCAACCTGATGCACACCACTTTTCAACCGGCCCGGATCAAGGGCCTGGACACCTTGCGTGCCCTCGCCATCGCACTCGTACTGATGTCTCACTACAACGGCTTCGTGGCCCAGGACTCCGTCTTCGGTTTCATCGGCGAGGTCGGATGGGCCGGGGTCGACCTGTTCTTCGTCCTGAGCGGCTACCTGATCGGCAACCAGCTTCTGGCGCCCGCCGCACACGGCGAATTGCTGTCTCTAAAAACGTATTTCGCGCGCCGTCTGCTGCGCACGCTGCCCAACTATTATGCCGTCCTGGCCGTCTACCTGCTCCTGCCGCACAGCGTCATCTGGGGCAAGACCATGGCGCCGGCCTGGCGCTATTTCAGCTTCACCCAGAACTTCGGCCTGCGTTACGGCGAGACCTTCACGCACTCATGGTCGCTGTGCATCGAGGAGCAGTTCTACCTGGTGCTGCCGCTGGTGGTGCTGGTGGTGCTGGCGTTGTGCGGCACAAGGCGCCATCACCCCCGGCGCTGGCTCTGGTGCGCCCTGGTGGCGGCCATCGGCGCCGGCATCGTCACGCGCGCGACGAATTACATGAATGGCCAGGAGGCGTTTTCAGCACCGGCTTACTACTCGACCTGGTGCCGCTTCGACGAGCTGCTTCCCGGCGTCGCCATCGCCATGCTGAAGAATTTCCATCGCCCGCTGTTCGAGCGCATCCTGAAGCACGGGAACGCGCTGCTGGCGGCAGGTCTCGTCATGGCGGGCGCGGTGCTGTATGGCATCCGCTACGACGCGCCGAATCTCTTCCTGACGTCCACCTTCGGCTTCTCGCTGATCGCCGTCAGCTTCGCGCTGCTGACCTGCGCGGCGCTCAGCGAGCACTCCCTGCTCAACCGCGTGCGCGTGCCCAGTGCGGCCAGCCTTGCGCGATGGTCGTATGCCGTCTACCTGGTGCACAAGCCGGTGTTCATGGCGCTGCGGCCGGAACTGGCACGGCGCGGGGTCGATACGGAAGCGCCCCTGACCATCGTCGCGGTCATGGCGGCCGGGGTCTTCGGCGGGTGGCTGCTGTACCGGCTGGTCGAGACGCCGTTCATGCGGCTGCGCGAACGGTGGTTTCCAGCGGCCGAGGCGCGAGGGGCGCAGGCTGGCGCCGTGTCGCCGGCGGTACGGGCTGGCGTGCTGTAATGCCGAGGCACGGATGCAAGGCGGCGGGACGTCCCCGGCAGGCTGCATCTGTTAAGATCGGCCTTCTTCGCCGCACCTGCCTTCATGTCTTCCGATCTCGCCACCAGCCGCTTCGCCGATCCCGGCCATCCTCCTGCCACCATCACCGAGTTTCGCGGCGTGCGCTTCCTGCACCTCGGTACCTCATGGGTGCAGGGCGCCATGCGCATCGACAAACCCGACGCCATCGAGCTCGAATACGTGCAGATGATGATGCTGTGGATGCTGTTCATGGAAGCGCCAAAGTACATCGTGCAGCTGGGCCTTGGCAGCGCCGCGCTGACCAAGTTCTGCTACCGACGCTTCCCCACGGCGAAGGTGACGGTGGCCGAACTCAATCCGAACGTCATCGCCATCTGCCGCGACCAGTTCGAACTGCCGCCCAATGACGCGCGGCTGGATGTGCGCGAGATGAATGCGATGGATTTCGTGCTCGACTCGCGCAACCACGGGCGCGTCGATATCCTGCAGGTGGATCTGTACGATGAAGAAGCGCGCGGCCCGGTGCTCGACTCGCCCGCGTTCTACCAGGCCTGTCACGACTGCCTTTCCGACGACGGCATCATGACGACCAACGTGTTCGGCGATTTCGCCAATTACGACATCAACCTCGACAATATGCGCGCCGTGTTCGACGCCGTGGTCTGGCTGCCCGAAGTGCACGACGCGAACATCGTCGTGCTGGCGTTCAAGCGCGCGCCTGAAATCGATTTTTCGATCCTGTACGAGCGCGCCCGCGAGATCAGGCGCAGCATGAATTTGCCGGCGCGCAGCTGGGTGAATGGCTTGAAGGAATGGATGCGGGACCAGCAGGAAGACTGAGCCGTCCTCGCACGGTCGCGTCACAAGGCCGCTGCGTGCTGTGCGGTGAATTCCCTGAACCACAACTGCGCCGGGTGCGTATCGCTGCGCCGGTGCCAGATCAGGTCAAAAACGATCTCCGGCAGCGGCACGGGCGGTGGAAACAGCATCAGCCGATGGCTCGCTTGCGAATGCAGCGCCGCACGCTTGAGCATGGTGGCCGTCATATTCGTGCGCGCAATGACTGCCGGCACGGCGAAGATGTGCGGCACGGTCAATGCCAGCTTGCGCTTCAAGCCCTGTTGCGCGAGCGCCTGGTCGACGAGCCCGTGCAACTGTCCCTCGGGTGACACGAGCACATGCTGCAAGTCCAGCCACGTGCTCAAATCCATGGCGCGCCTGGCCGCCAGGTGATCGCTTGACACGATGGTGACAAACTCATCGCGCATCACCGGGCGCGCGAGGATGCGCCCGTCCGTGTTGGCAGGCGCCACGCCGATGGCCGCATCGATCGTCCCCGCATCCAGCAGGTCGACTGCCGCATCACGGTCGTTGTAGGCAAAGACATTCAGCGACACGTTCGGCATGGCCTTTTGCAGGGCCGCCAGCAGGCTTGGCAGCAGGACGACCGTCGGGTAATCCTGCAGCCCGAGCCTGAACGTCACTGCCGCGGTGTCGGGCTGAAAGACCGGCTGCCGAACCATTGCCGCTTCAATTTGCCGCAACGCCTTCGCGATGGGCGCCGCCAGATCCCGCGCGCGTGGCGTCGGCAGCAAGCCGTCAGCGCTGCGCTGGAACAGCGGATCGGACAGCAAGGTGCGCAGGCGCGACAGTGCCGCGCTCATCGCCGGCTGGCTGACGCCCACCTGCACTGCCGCGCGCGTGACGTTGCGCTCGTTCATCAGCGCATCGAACGCGACCAGCAAATTCAAATCGATCCCATGAAAATCCATAATTCGTATATTCACATATACCGGTTATTTGTTGGACTGATTGTACCGGAAAGCCCACACTGCATCCTCCTCAACCAATTCGACACAACACCATCATGAATCCATCGACCCAAGAATTGTCCCTGCAACTGCGCACTGAATGCACCGCAGTCGAAACGCTGTATCGCGCCTTCAGCGAACAGAATCCGGATCTGGTGGACGCCGTACTCGCGTCCGACTGGGATGACATCCCGCTGGCGCCAGGCCAGGTCGCAGGGCCGGCCGGTATCAAGCCGATCATTCGCAGTATCGCCGCCGCGTTTCCGGACGTAAAAATCACCGTGCACGACATGGTCCAGGAGCCCGGCAAGATCGCCGTGCGCGCCGAGATCAGCGGCACCCATCTTGGTGAGCTGTTCGGGATCGCCCCAACCGGCAAACAGGTGCGCTTCCGCCTGCACGAATTTCACACGGTCGCCAACGGCCTCGTCACCACGACATGGCACATGGAAGACTGGTTCGGCTTGTTCCTGCAGCTCGGCCAGTTCCCGCCACAAGGCTAATCCGATTTATTTGCACAGGATCGAACAATGAAAACATCGACTATCCACGGATTTGGCGGCCCCGACGTCATCCAGTTCGGCACCGCCCCCGAGACCACGCTGCAGCCGCATGAGGCGGCTGTCCGCGTCGATATCGCCGGCGCCAATCCGCTCGACCTGAAAATGATCGCGGGATATATGCAGCAGGTGTTTCCGGTGACATTCCCCTACACGCCAGGCACGGATTTCAGCGGCGTGGTCGATGCGGTCGGCGCCGGGGTGACCCACGTCAAGCCGGGCGACCGCGTCGTTGGCCGTACCGCGCCCGGCGCCGGCGGTGCATTCGCGAAACGCCTGGTGATTGCTGCCAGCGACCTGGTCGCCATTCCCGCCGAGATGAGTTTTGAACAGGCGGCGTCGTTGCCGACTGCCTTTGGCGCGGCGCACCAAGCGCTGTTCAACATCGGCCGCCTGCAACCCGGCGAGCGCGTGCTGATCCATGCTGGCGCCGGTGGCGTCGGGATCATGGCCGTCCAGCTGGCCCACCATGCCGGCGCGCATGTCATCGCCACCGCATCCAGTAAAAATATGGACCTGGTCAAAAGCCTGGGCGCCGACGAGGTGATCGACTATCGCACCGCCGGTCTGACACAACTGCGGGAGATCGACCTGGTCATCGACACCCTGGCTGGCGACGCGCTGGAACAGTCCTGGTCCGTGCTGGCCCCGGGTGGGCGCATTGCCAGCCTGGTCGCTTTCGATATCGCGTCCAGAAACGGCCACGCCGGCGCATTCGTCTTTCTTGCCGAGGCCGCCTCCACGCTGCCGGAAGCCATCAGCATGTTCCTCGCAGGCCGGCTGCAAATCGTGACCGATTCCATCTTCCCGTTCGACCAGACGCGCGCCGCGCTTGAAAAGCTGGCGACGGGGCACGCCTGCGGCAAGGTACTGATCCGCACCAGCAACTGATCAAGGAGTACACCATGCACCAACACCAACAGGTCGTCCTGGTGACGGGCGCGTCGTCCGGCATCGGGCACGCCATTGCCGTGTCGCTGGCGCGCGATGGCCACACCGTGTATGCCAGCATGCGCGACACCGCCGGAAAAAATGCCCAGCGCGTCGCGGAACTGCGCAAGCTTGCCCAGCGTGACAACCTTGCGCTACACACGCTGGAACTGGATGTGCTGTCCGAAACCGGGTGCCGGGCCGCGGCCGACGCCATCCTCGACCGCGAAGGGCGCGTGGATGCCGTCGTCAACAATGCCGGCATGCTGATGCAGGGCGTCACCGAATCGTTTTCGATCGAGCAGGTGGAGCGCATCATCGACACCAATGCGCTGTCGTGGTTGCGTGTCAACCGCGCCGTCCTCCCGGCGATGCGCCGGCAGGGTCACGGGCTGCTGATGTATGTCGGCAGCACCACGACACGCTTGCACGAGCCGTTCATGGGGCCGTACATCGCCAGCAAAGTGGCGGGCGATGCGCTGGCGGAAATCATGGGCATGGAGGTGCGGCCATTCGGCATCGACAGCGTCACCTTGGTGCCCGGCGCCTTCACCAAGGGAACCGAACACTTCGCCCATGCGCAAGCCGCTGCCTATGGTGCGATCGTGGCGCAGTACGGCGCCCTCACGGCGCGCATGGCAGGCCTGGGCGACAAGCTCGACGCTGTCGACAAGGCCAATGGTGGCGCATTGAGTGTGGATGACGTCGGTCGCGCCGCATGCCGGGTCCTGGCCATGCCGCGGGGTGAGCGTCCTTCGCGCATCATCATCGATGGCCAGCGCAAGGGGACGGAAGCAGTCGACGCCATTTACCATGCGAAGCAGGCCTCGTTTCTGGGTCAACTGGGCTTGGGCGACCTGGCGCCGCCGTGCCCGGCGGCGCCGTTGTAAGGACGGCACAAAAAGCCTTTCCCATAGAAAAGCTTTGCGCTGGATCAAAGGTCTCAGTTTCTTGATCGACCACCATTGTTTTATGCCAAGTTTGGCAAGGTGATCAAAACAGGAGACAGCATGATTCGACTAACGGACCGTTTGCGGCTGCGCCGCACCCTTCTTGCCGCCAGCGTGCTGGCCACATTCCAGCCGGCCTACGCGCAAACGGCCGAGCCCATGCCTTCCGTCGTCGTCGTCGGTTCGCGCTCGGCCCCCAAGAGTGCGCTCGACACGGCCGTACCGGTGGCCTACATCGGCCAGAACGATATCCAGTCGACCGGGACGCTGGAACTGGGCAAGGTGCTGCAGGAGCTCGACCCCTCCGTCAATTTCACCACCACCTTTGTCAGCGACGGCACCGACATCATCCGCCCCGTCACCCTGCGGGGGCTCGGACCGGACCAGGTGCTGGTCCTGATCAACGGCAAGCGCCGCCACCAGCAGGCGCTGGTCAATGTCCAGCAATCGATCGGCCGCGGTTCGGCCGGTACGGACATCAATGCCATTCCCCTGTCCGCGATCGACCACATCGAAGTGCTGCGCGACGGCGCGGCTGCGCAGTACGGGTCCGATGCGATCGCCGGCGTGATCAACATCGTGCTGAAACAGCAGCCGGGCAAGTCGCAGGTGACTGGCGCCGCCGGCACGACCAGCGAAGGCGATGGCGACATGGTGTCGGGCAGCGCCACCACGGGCCTCGCGCTGGGCACCGATGGCGGCTTCCTGCAATTGTCGGTGGAAGGACGGCGCCGCGAAGCCACCAGCCGCGCCGGTCTCGACACCTTGCGCGTGTCGCCGCCGCGCGTCACCCAGCAGCTGGGCGACAGCCTCGCACGCGACGCGTATGTGTGGCTCAACGCCGCCCTGCCGACCGACACCGCCCGCAGCGGCGAGCTGTATGCCTTTGGCGGCGTGTCGCGCCGCACCGGCGATGCGTCCGGCTTTTTCCGTCCCAAGGAAGACAGCCGCAATGTACCGGCCGTGTATCCTGACGGCTTCCTGCCGAATATCCTCACCACCGTCAAGGATGGCTCGCTCGCCATCGGCTACCGGCGCGACCTGCCGGCGGACTGGAAATTCGACATCAGCGTCAACCACGGCCGCAGCGAACTCGCTTTCCACGAGCGCAATTCGATCAACGTCAGCTACTGGTACGAGCCCCTTTGCCCGTGCGGCAACGACAATGAATCGCCGCGCGAAGCCGACACCGGCCTGCTGGAATTCCGCCAAACCACGTTCAACGTCGACCTCAAGGGGCCACTCTCGCCGCGCACCTTCCTGGCCGGCGGCTTCGAGTGGCGCCGCGACAGCTACCGCATCGGCGCCGGCGAACCGGTGTCCTACTACTACGGGCGCACCAACAACCGCGCGATCCGCATCATCGACCAGAACGGCGGCATCGCCGCTGCCGGCATCCAGGGCTTTCCCGGCTATACCCCCGCCACCGAAGTCGACGCTTCACGCCACAACATCGCCGTCTACCTCGACGCCGAACACCGGCTCAGCGACCAGCTGCTGCTCGGCGCCGCGGTGCGCCACGAACGTTATTCCGACTTCGGCTCGACCACCACCGGCAAGCTGTCGGCACGCTACGATCCGACCAGGTCGATCGGCCTGCGCGCCAGCGCATCGACCGGTTTCCGCGCACCCAGCGTGCAGCAAAAGTTTTACAGCTCCGTCTCCACCAACCTCAATGGCGACGGCGTGCTGACCGAGACATTGACCGCGCGCGAAGGCAGCACCGTGACGCGCGCCTTCGGCATCGCGCCGCTGAAGCAGGAGACGTCGCGCAGCGGCAGCGTCGGCCTGGTGCTGCGTCCCCTGCCCAATTTGTCGCTGACGGCCGATGTATACCAGACCCGCATCGCCGACCGCATCGTCTTCTCGAGTAACATCACGCCGGAGTCCGGCCCTTGCGCCAGCGTGGCGGCCTGTCCGGTCCGCGCCATCCTCGATCCGTTGCGGGTCGGCCAGGTGCAGTTCTTCACGAATGCCGTGGGCACGCGCACGCGCGGCCTCGACATCGCCGTCGAGCACACCACGCGCAGCGCCGGCTCCGCCCTGGTGCTGAGCGGCCAGCTGGGTTACAACCAGACCCGCGTCACCGAGCGCAATTCGTCGTCGTCGCTGCTCACCGGCGCGCAGCTGTTCGACGACGCCCAGGTCACGCTGATCGAACGCGGCCAGCCGCGCCAGCACCACGTGCTGACCGCCGACTATGCCATCGGCGACTGGGGCGTGAACCTGCGCGAAAATTATTATGGCCCCGTGCAGGGACAGGGGTTTACCGCGCCCTTCATCCAGACCTGGGAAGGCAAATGGCTGACCGACCTGGGCCTGCGCTACAAGGTGTCGAGCAAGCTCAGTCTCGCGGCGGGTATCGACAACCTGTTCGATACCTACCCGACCGAATGGGACAAGGTCGGGGCGGCCCCGTTCCCGCAGATGGGCTTTACGCACTGCTGGGAGACCTGCCCGTTCGGCATCAACGGGCGCACGCTGTATGCGCGGATGGATGTGCGGTTCTGATGCCGAAACTAGCGCCGTTCCCTCCACCATAGGAGCAGCAGCGCCAGCGCAAACAGCAGCGCCAACGCTGGCGCAGCCGGCATCGACGGGATGGCGGGCGCGCGCGCTGCATGCCGCGCGCGCGCCAGGTAGCGCGTTGTCGCATCGATGCGCTGGGCGCGCTGCCACAGCGGCCAGTCCTGGGGGGCATGGACGTAGACCTGGTGGCTGGCGCTGCCGGTTTGCACCGCCAGCCAGCCCGGCTGGCGCGGCCAGACCGCAACGCACGATGCATCGGCTTTATCCGCGCGGCGCTGCCAGGCCAGCGTTTGCGCCAGTTGCGGGAACACGGCGTCGCCCTTGACGTTGTGCGCGCAGACGGCCAGGCGCTGGCCGGGCAGCGGCAGCTCTTCCGGGGCCAGCCAGGCGATCTCCTGCTCCCGCCGGACGCCGGCGCGGTCCAGTACGTCCTGCCACCAGCGCGCCAGTTGCTGCGGCTGCGTGATCGCATATTTGTGCCAGTCGGCGGCGCCCAGCCAGGTGATGCGGCCGCGCTGCCAGGTGCGGGTCCAGGCGATGCTGTCGGTGGAATGCCATGGGCCTGCGCGGACTGTGGCGGGATTCAACGGTGCCGCTGCGAGCGGCATGGCGCTGCCCGTCATTTTTCCTTCCGGCTGCGCGCCCAGGGGCAGTTGCAGCGCCTGCGACCAGACACCGGCATTGCTGGCGTTCCCGGCCAGGATCACCAGCGGCAGGCCGGCGGCCACGCGGCCCAGTAGCTCATTGCGCTGCGCGGGCGCGGCGTGTTCGAACCAGGCCGCGTCGATGATGTCCAGGTCGGACGGGCCGTCGCGCGGCGCCGTTGCGGTGCGCGTGATGGCCTTGCCCAGCGTGACCTGCCAGTCGACCGCGGCGTGGCTGGTCACCAGCTGCTCCTCCAGCGCGCGCGCATCGAAGGACGGCGCGCCGAAGCGTCCCCGCACGTTGAGCGGGACGCTGTCGTGGACCACGAACGGGACCGGCCCCTGGTCGATGACGTGGCCGGCGCCATCCAGCAAACGCGCTTGCAGCACCAGCTTTTCCGCCACCGGCGGCAGCCACTGCACGGCCAGGTCGCCACTGCCGGCGGCGTCGGCCAGCACCGCGCCGTTTTCAGCGATCAGCTGCAAGCGCGCCGGGGCAGGATCGCTGCGCCGGACCGTCAGCGTGAACATGCGGCCCCGCGCCAGCTCGCCGGGAAAGTCGAGCCGCAATGTAGCGCCCTTTGGCGCGGTCCATGACCTGGGGCGGACCGGCAGGTCGTCCCATTGGCTGGCGCGCAATCCATCACCGGGAATGGTTTCGGTGATTCTCGGGATCGACGCGGGCACGCGCAGGTCCGCCGCCAGCCCGGCAAATGCCGCGGTGGCCACCAGCACCAGCGCCGCGTCTATCCACTGGCGGCGCCACAGGTACGCCAGCATGCTGGCCGCGCCGATGGCAAGGATCAGCGTCATCATGGCTGCATGCCCTTTTGCCAGGCGCGCGTGAAAGGCGTGTTCGATACCGGTGCGGACTGCAGCAGCAGCGGTGGATGGGCGATTCCGCTGCGCAGCCAGGCGCGCAGCACGGGACGGCACGGTACGCAGCCGTCGGCAACATCCTGGATCGCGCGCTGCGCCGCCAGCTTGTGCTCGTCGCCGGGAACGCGCTCGACCACCCAGTCGAAGGCCGCGCGGGTCCACAGCGCCGGCAGGGGTTGTTCGCTGTCCAGCGCCTGCAGCAAGACGCGGATTGATGCGGGCACCACTTCCGGCGCCTCGCCAGGTGCGCGCCTGACGCTGGCCGCGCCTGTCATGTCGCCACTCATGCGGATGGCTTCCTTGATCGCCGGCGGATCGAAGGCGGTCTTGTGCAGGTAGATGCGGTCGGCCTGCTGCAGCTCCTTGACAGCGTCGAGCGCCTTGTGCTCGGCCGGCAGGGCGGCGCCGGGTGCGATGGCGCGCAGTGATTTTTCGGCGTCCCACATGGCGACCAGCGCACGCCGCAGGATTTTTTTGGTGGCGTCGTCGAACAGCGTCGCGCTCTCCGGCTGGTCGTGGACGTGGCCGTATTCCGCCATCATGTCGTGCTTGCCGCCTTCCTTGTCGTTGCCATGCTCGTGGCCATGTTCGTCGCCACCGAACAGGCTTGATTCTTCGCCGAGGAACTGGCCGTAACGGCGCCGCAGCTGCGCCTGGTCATCGGCAATCGATTCACTGCGTTCGCGCACCAGGCCTGCATCCATTTTTTTCATGCGCTGGTCGGCCACCAGCTGCTCGGTGTCGATGATGATCTGGCGCTGGCTGCGCAGGTTTTCCGGCTTCACCAGCGTCGGCAGCGCCGAGGTGGCGTCGTCGCTCTCCTCCTGCGCCGGGCCGGGCAGGCGCAGCGTGTACGTTGCCGACTGGGTCGCATGCGGGTGCGGCGCATTATCGACCGCTCGGACAAAGAAATACAGTTCATCTCCCGGCTCCATGCCCAGTTCCGCAAGCGTCCATTGCTTCGACCAGCTGCGGATTTTCGGGTCGGTCGACGCCGGCAGCGGCATTTCGCGGTCGGTGAACTTGATGCTCTCGCCACTGCCGCGCGCCAGCGTCAGGTGCAAGGACGCGCGCTCGACGCGGTAGTCGTCGCGCACCGTCACCGCGATGCCGGCGGAAGTGGTGCCCGGTTTGAGTTCCTGCACCATCTCTTTGGGCGCGCTGAGGGAAATGAGCGGCGCCTCATCGGCCAGCATGCGCAAATTGAATCGGGCGCCGCGCCAGCGCCAGGTGAGCGACTCGGTGACGGCCAGGCTGGCGCATGCGTTGCCGAGTTTTAATTGGCGCCCGTCGCCCAATTCGACCGGCGGCGCATCCGGCACGGGCTGGCGCAGGCACCAGCGCACGGTGCTTTGCTCGGGCACCTGCAGTTCGCGCCCCGGACCGGTGGATGCGGCAATGCCGGTGTACCGCGGTGGCGTCACCTGCATGACAAGGTCAGGCATCGGTGCCGGTGCCTGCTTGGTGGCTTGAGCACGCAGTGGCGCCGCAACTGGCGGAACCCGCGCCGTCCAGGTGACGGCCGCGATGGCGGCGCTGAGCGCCGCCCAGGCCAGGCCGGTCGACACGCGCCGGCCGGCGATGGCGCGCACATCGGCATCCGCGAGGCCAGGTCGCGCCAGCAGGCGTACGCGCTGCAACTGCGCCAGCGGAGACGCCGCCTCCCCATTCAATAGTCCGGCGCTGTCTTCCAGCGCGGGGATGCCCGCGTTGAGCCAGGCGTTCGCCTCGCGCATGACGCGCGCGCGCAGGCGCCAGGCATCCCACAGGACCCAGGCGCACCACACCGGCAGCGCGGCAAACCAACCGGCCAGCAGCCAGGGCACGGCGCCCAGCAACCACGCCGGCAGGCGGCGCAGCAGCACGGCGCGCCAGAGGCGCCGGGTCAAATCAACGCTGGCGGACATGCGCCAGACTCCTTTCCAGCGCAAACAGTGCGACCAGCGCCATCAGCAGCTTGTCACGCAGCGCGCCGCCCTGGATGTGCAAGGGCGCGGATGGGTCGGCCGCCAGCACTTGCTGCGGCGCGACGTATGGGGCGGGCGCGTAATACTGGTGGTGCCAGGTTTCGAACAACATTCGCGCAGCGTCAGCGTCCTGCGGTGGCCAGCTAGCGGAAGTCCACAGCCGACCATATTCATTTTCGATGCTTTGGATGCCGTCCACCAGCGGCGCCTGGAGCAGCTCGGGGAAGGCGGCCTGGTTCACGATCCACCACATGGGCGCACGTAGCGCCAGCGGCGGCGTCGCAGGGCGGCCCCAAATAATCAGATCTGTTTTGGCCGACGGCGCTGGATCGATGACATAGCGAACCGGCCCGTCAATGGCGCCAAACAGTGCGCGCCACGGCGCCGGGTTGTCGCTGACGATGGCGACATGGCGACTCTGCATCGCGACCGGCGGCGTGCTCGTTTTCAGTTCCACCTGGTGGCGCAGGTGCGGCTGGACCGCTGCCATCATTTGCGGTCCCACGACCGTGATGCGTGCCCCCGGCTTCCATTGCGCTTCGCGCGCACGCAACCAGCCGATGGCATCGTTCGTCGGCACCTCGATGGCGTGCTTGTCGGCGCTTGCGCCGCCCGGCACCACCAGCACCGTATCGCCGCGCCACGCGATGACCGGGTCGGCCAGCCAGGCGACCAGCGCCGCCAGCAGCAGGCAGCGCACCAGCAACAGCAGCACATCCATCCAGCGCCAGGCGCGCAGCTGGCGCGGCGCGGACCTTGGCAGGAAGCGGGCGGTGGCCAGCGGCGCGGCCTCTACCCGACGGCGGCGCTGGCGATGCCACCAGACCGGCAGCAGCACAACGGGCAACGCCCACCACCACAGGCCGTTCATCGGCGCCCCGCCTGTCTGAGCAGGGCGCGCAGCACCTCGGCCGGCGCCTGCTCGATGCGCGCGGCCAGCATCGGCACATCGTGCTGGCGGCTGTGCGCCCGCACCGTGTCGAAGTGAGTATCACGGGCAGCGGCGTAAACAGCCCGGTCGAAGCCGAACATACCCTCTCCTTCCGGGTCGCGGAATGCCGCGCCGCTGGCGAAATCGGCGTCGCACTCGGCTTGCGTCTGCAGCAGCAGCGCGCGCACGTCGTGGCGCATGTGGCGCAGGCGCAGCAGCGCCTCCGACAGCGGCGACGGCCAGTCGAGGAAATCGCTGGCCGCGACGATCAGGCTGGGAGAGCGGGCGAAGTACAAGGTCGAGCGCAGCGCGGCAGCATCCGGCAGCAAGCCCACGGGCTGCGTTTGCTGCAGCTGCGCCAGGATGCGGTGTAACTGGCGCGGCCCGCGCGCGGCGGGTGTGACGCTGGTGCGGCCATCGGTGAGCACGACCAGGCCGAATGCATCGCCCTGGCGCTGCGCGATCGCCCCTATGCACGCCAGGACAGCGCGCGCATAGGCGATCTTGTCGAGTCCATCGATACTGCGGCTCGGCTCCGCCATCGAGGCCGTCGCATCCAGCACCAGCCAGACCGCCACGTGGCTGTCGCGCTCCGCCTCGCGCACGTAGTAGCGGTCGGCGCGGGCCAGCAGTTTCCAGTCCACGCGGCGCCACTCGTCGCCGGGCGCATAGGCCCGGTACTCGGAGAATTCGACACCGGCGCCGCGCTCGGCGCCCGCGTGGATGCCGTGGCCGAGCCCGGCCAGCACGTGGCGGATGACCAGGTCGAGGTTGGCGGTGCGGGCCAGCGCAGATGATGCAAGCAATTAGTCGACCTTGATCTCGCGCTGCAGCGACGCCAGGATCCCGGCGATCGCCACCCCATCGGCTTCAGCCTCAAAATTGCGCAGCACGCGGTGGGCGAGAACCGGCAGCAGCATCGCTTTGACGTCGTCGCGGGTGACCGCCAGGCGCCCGTGCATCAGCGCGCGCGCCTTCGACGCCAGCACCAGAGCCTGGCCAGCCCGCGGGCCGGCGCCCCAGCCGACGTGCTTGCGAATCGCTGTCACCGTGCTGTCAGCCGGCCGCGTGGCGCGCACCAGGCGCGTCGCGTAGCGCAGCAGGTGTTCGCCGATTTCGATATCGCGCACGAGTTTCTGCAGGCGCAGCAACGTGGCCAGGTCCATCGCCGGCGCCGCATCCTGCAAGCCGGCGCGGGTGGTGCTCGCAACCATCGCCACTTCTTCTTCCTCGGTCGGATAGACCACATCGATGCGCAGCAAAAACCGGTCGAGCTGCGCTTCCGGCAGCGGATAGGTGCCGGACTGCTCGATCGGGTTTTGCGTGGCCAGCACGAAGAACGGCTGTGGCAGCGGGTACGTCTGGCCGGCGAACGTGACTGACCGCTCCTGCATGGCTTCGAGCAGTGCCGACTGGGTTTTGGGCGGCGCGCGGTTGATCTCGTCGGCCAGCAGCACCTGCGTGAACACCGGGCCCTGCTGGAAGCGGAACACGCGCTTGTGCGTGGCGGCGTCTTCTTCCAGGATTTCGGTGCCGACGATATCGGACGGCATCAGGTCGGGCGTGAACTGCACGCGCCGGAACTGCATGCCGGTGGCCTGCGCCAGCGACTTGACCAGCAGTGTCTTACCGAGGCCCGGCACGCCTTCGATCAAGGCGTGGCCGCCAGCCAGCAGGCAGATGATCAGGTGTTCGACGACTTGTTCCTGGCCGATGATGACGCGGCCCATGCTGCGTTTCAGCGCCGCCACGCCGGCGGTCAGATCGGCTATTTCACGTTCGTTCCACTGTTCCTGCACTGTTCAGGCTCCCAAAGCGTATTGAATGATGTTGACGGCAAAGCGCGTGTTGTCGACGGCAAGAAAGCGCTTGTTGCGGAAGTCGTAATCCCACTCGCAGCCGTAGTCCTTGTTCGAGTACAGCACCCGGATGCGGCCATTGAAGACGATGGCTTTCAGATAGTCGTGCACCAGGTCGTCGCCCCAGCCATTGAGTTCGGCGCCGGTGTTGGGCGGTCCGTCGAATTTGAAAAAGCTCGAGTAGATCGGGTGGTTGTTGGGGATTTTCACGAGCGCCTTCGGACCGAAGATCTTCGTCATCTCGGCTTCGAACGATTTCGCGAACAGGCCGTCGATATCGTGGTTGCAGTCGTCGACGAAGACAAACCCGCCGCCGCGCACGTAGCGCTCGAAGTTGCGCCGCTCGGCCGGAGTGAATTGCACCAGCTTGTGCCCGGCGAGGTAGCAGAACGGCGCTTCCAGCATTTTCGCATCCGACAGCGCCACCATGCGTTCGACCGGATCGATGCGCAGCGTCGTGTACTCGACCAGCGAATTGAGCACATTGCTGGGCATGCGGATGTCCACGTCCCAGTCGCCCGACTCGTGCGTCAAACGGGTGAAGTAAAAATCGCTGCGCGCCATGGGTCGCCCCCTTACACGGCGTCCGACAGCGACGTGAAGTTAAAGTCGCGCACCTTCATTGGCGGGATCAGCATCGCGTACTGCACCTCGTCCCCGGCGATGACCACCGGCTTGCCCAGCTCTTCGACGTTGTTAAGCATGGCGATGGGGCTTTCGTTGAAGCGAAAGTTCTTGATCGGGTACTTGATCTTGCCGTTTTCAACATAGAAGGTGCCGTCGCGCGTCAGGCCGGTCAGCAGCAGCGACTGCGGATCGACCATCCGGATATACCAGGTGCGCGTGACCACCACGCCTTTTTTGGTCGACGCGATCATCTCTTCGAGCGACCGGGTGCCACCCGCCATGATCATGTTCCCGCTGCGGCCGGTGGCAGCCTTGCCCTGCTTCTGCGCCCAGTAGCGCGAATACTCCAGGTTGACCACGCGGCCGTCCTTGACGATGTCCGTGCGCTGGCGCGCCAGCTGCGAGCGGCTGTCCCACGGGCTGACCGGCACGTCCTTGTCCCACGGGTCGGAATGGACCTGGACCTGCGCATCGAACAGCTTGTCGCCGAGCCGGTTGCCGCCGCCCTTCTTCGACATGAAGCTACGGCCTTCGTCGGCGTTGCGCGCAGCCAGTGCGCCGAACATGCGGCCAATGACTTCCGATGTCGCCGCCGGTTCCAGGATCACCGTGTAGCGGCCTGGCTCGATGGCTTTTGCGTCAACCGAGCGCAGCGCCTTTTCGATGGCGATGCTGGATGCTTCACGCGCATCGAAACGGCGCGCGTCCACGGCCGAGCGCGTTACCCAGCCCGAACCGCGCCCGTCTTCGGTGCGCGCGGTGCAGGTGTAATCCAGGTTGGTGAACTCGCGGTGGCCAAACAGGCCATTCGAATTGGCGATGGTCTCGAAACCGGTGACGTCGCTGAAAAAGCCGGCCGTCACCAGCTTGTCGCGGCGTCCGGCTTCGATGGCGTAAGCCGCCACCTGGGCGCGGAATGCGGGGTCGATGGCGGCCGTGGCGGCGACGAATTCGACGCTGGGCCGGAATACCTGCTTGCCTGGCGCCGGCATGAACTCGGGGTTTTCCGGCGCCAGGCGCGCCACTTCCTCGGCGCGCGCAACGGCGGCCTGCAGGGACTTGTCATCGAACTGGTTGATGCCGACCGTGCCGACGCGCTTGCCGAAAGCAACCGTCACCGACATCTCCATGTTCTCGTTCAGCCCCGCGGTCGAGACGCTGTTGCGGGCGAAACGGATATTGCCATTGCGCGCGCCATTGATCGATACGGTGCATTCATCGGCTTTCGACAGGCCGATCACGCGGTCCGTGAGGCGCCTGGCCTCATCCTGGTTGAGTAATTTCACACAGTTCCTTAGCCGACCTTGCGGGCGGTGTTGATCACGTTGATGCCGTTGAAGCGGGTCGTGGCGGCGCCGTGCGATACGGCGCTGACCTGACTCGGCTGGCCCTTGCCGTCGAAGAAGGAGCCGCCCATGCGCCAGTCGCGCTGGTCGCAGATCGCGCTGCAGGCGTTCCAGAACTCCTGGGTATTCGACTGGTAGGCCACGTCCTCCAGCGGCTGGCCGATCTTGCCGTCCTTGATCTCGAAGTACAGCTGGCCGCCGAACTGGAAGTTGTAGCGCTGCTGGTCGATCGAATACGAACCACGTCCCAGGATATAAATGCCCTTCTTGACGTCCTTGACCATCTCGTCCGGCGTGAGCTGGTTTTTTCCTGCCGCCAGCGACACGTTCGGCATGCGCTGGAACTGCACGCTACTCCAGCTGTCGGCGTACGAGCAGCCGTGCGATTCCTTCTCGCCGATGATATGGGCCTGGTCGCGCGTGGCCTGGTAGTTGACCAGGATGCCATCCTTGATGATGTCCCAGCGCTTCGCCGCCACGCCTTCATCGTCGTAGCCCACGGCGCCCAGCGAACCTGGCGTGGTTTTGTCGGCGATGAAGTTCACGCGCTCGGAGCCGAACCTGAATTTTTTCGATTCCCATTTGTCGAGCGTGCAGAAGCTCGTGCCGGCGTAATTGGCTTCGTAGCCCAGCACCCGGTCCAGCTCCGTGGGGTGGCCGACCGATTCGTGAATGGTCAAAAACAGGTGTTCGGGCGCCAGCACCAGGTCGTACTTGCCCGGCTCGACCGACTTGGCGCCGATCTTTTCGCGCGCCTGGCGTCCTGCCAGGCGCGCGTCTTCGACGATGTCGTACGAACGCGTGTACAGCGTGGCCACGCCGCCGGCGGCTTGCACCTTGTCGGCGGCACGTACATCGAAATATTCATAGCCCATGCCAACCGGCGCGGCCAGGCCTGCACGCGAGCGGAACTTGCCGCTGGCCTTGTCGACGGCGGTGGCGGTAATGGGCGCCCACAGGCGGTGGATGTCCTGGTCGATGTACGAGCCGTCGGTGGATGCAAAATACTTTTGCTGGTTGACCTGGAACAGGTTGGCCGTCATGAAGCTGGCGCCCGCGGCCATGCCGGCCCGGTTCGCGGCGATCAGCATCTCGGCCTTGTCCTTGACCGGCACCGCGCGCCAGTCGCGCGTCAACGGCGTGGCCCAGCGCACTTCGCCGACGCCCTTGACGGGCGCCAGCTGCACCGGCTCGGATTGCAGTTTCGCGTTGGCGCGGGCGATGGCCACGGCCTGGCGCGCAGCGCTGGCAATGTCGTCCGGCAGCATGCTGTTGGTCGATGCAAAACCGTAGGCGCCACCAGCAATCACGCGCACGCCGATGCCGGTCGACTCGGTGTTGACGACGTTCTCCACGTTCAGGTCGCGCGTGGTGATGAACTGGTTCAAATAGCGCCCGATGCGCACGTCGCAGTAGCTGGAGCCGGCCTTGGTGGCAGCGTTCATCGCCACATCGGCCAGCGCCTTTTTGACCGCGACCGGCGTCGAGGCCAGCAAATCTTCAGCGGCAATTGCGTTGCCAAAGACGGGTACGATCAGCGAGCCGGCGGCACCGCCGCCGATTTTCAGGAAGGTACGTCGTTCCACACCAGCTCCTTACACTGCATCCGACAGCGAGGTGAAATTGAAGTCGCGCACTTTCATCGGCGGGATCAGCATCGCATACTGCACTTCGTCGCCCGAGATGATCACCGGCTTGCCGATTTCCTCGATATTGTTGAGCATCGTGACCGGGCTTTCGTTGAAGCGGAAGTTCTTGATCGGGTGCTTGATCTTGCCGTTCTCGATGTAGAACGTGCCGTCGCGCGTCAGGCCCGTGAGCAGCACCGACTGCGGATCGACCATGCGGATATACCAGGTGCGCGTGACCAATACGCCTTTCTTCGTATTGGCGATCAGCTCCGCGGTCGACTTGTTCGTTCCGGCCATGATGATATTGCCGGCCGCCGCGGTCGGGCGCACACCCTTCTTCTTGGCCCAGTACAGCGAATAGTCGAGCGCATTCACGCGGCCGTCCTTGATCAGCGCAGTGCGTTCGCGCGGCAGCATGTTCTGGCCATCCCACGGCAGCACCGGCACATCCTTGTCCCACGGGTCGGACCAGATATTCACCTGACTGTCGAACAGCTTGTCGCCCATGCGCGTGGCGCCGCCCTTCTTGGACAGGAAACTGCGCCCTTCATCAGCCTGGCGCGCATCGAAACCGCCCAGCATGTAGCCGATCAGTTCCGACGTGGCGGCCGGTTCCAGGATCACCGTGTAGCGGCCCGGCTCGATGGCTTTCGCATCCACCGAGCGCAGGGCTTTTTCGATGGCCACATCGGCAGCTTCGCGCGCATCGAAGCGTGCGGTGTCCAGCGCCGAACGCGTCACCCAGCCCGACCCGCGGCCGTCCGCGGTGCGCACGGTGCAGGTGAAATCGAGCGAGGTCTGGGCCTGGTGGCCGAACACGCCGTTCGAATTGGCGATGGTGGAAAACTGGGTGCGGTCGGTGAAGAAGCCGGCCGCCACCAGGTTCTGCTTGCGGCACGCTTCAATGGCGTAGGCCGCGGCCTGAGCGCGAAATTCCGGGTCGATGGCGGCGGTACGGGCGCTGTACGTGTCGCTCGGCTTGAATACCTGCCTGGCCACGGCGGGCATGAACTCCGGATTTTCCGGCGCCAGGCGCGCCAGGTCTTCGGCGCGGCGGACGACTTTTTCCAGCGACTTGTCGTCGAATTCATTGATCGTGGCGGTGCCCTGGCGCTTGCCGAAGGCCACCTGCACGGCGATGCTGGTGTCCTCGGACAGGCCCGCCGTCGACACCGTATTGCGCGCGAAACGGATATTGCCGGTGCGCGCGCCGTTGACGGTGACGATACACTCGTCCGCCTTCGAAAACTTCATCAGGCGGTCGCTCAGCTGCTTGGTTTGTTCTGGGGTCAGGATAGTCATGTCTGCCTTAGCCGATCTTGCGGGCGGTGTTGATCACATTGATGCCGTTGAAGCGCGCCGTCGATGCGCCGTGCGAGACGATGCTGATCTGCGGCGGCTGGCCCTTGCCATCGAAGAAGGAGCCGTTCATGCGCCAGTCGCGGTCATCGCAGACGGCGCTGCAGGCATTCCAGAATTCCTGGGTGTTCGACTGGTACGCCACGTCTTCGAGCATGGCGCCGATCTTGCCATTGTTGATTTCGTAGAACAGCTGGCCACCGAACTGGAAGTTGTAACGCTGCTGGTCGATCGAGAACGAACCGTCGCCGACAATGTAGATACCCTTCTTGACGTCCTTGACCATCTCATCCGGCGTGAGTTTTTTCTTGCCCGCTTCGAGCGACACGTTCGGCATGCGCTGGAACTGCACATTGCTCCAGCTGTCGGCGTACGAGCAGCCTTGCGACTCCTTTTCGCCAATGATGTGGGCCTGGTCGCGCGTGGCCTGGTAGTTGACCAGGATGCCGTCGCGGATGATGTCCCAGCGTTTGCCCGCCACGCCTTCGTCGTCGTAACCGACACAGCCGAGCGAGCCCGGGGTGGTCTTGTCGGCGACGATGTTCACGTTCGGCGAACCGTACTTGAAGGTCTTCGATTGCCACTTGTCGAGCGTGGCGAAGCTGGTGCCGGCGTAATTGGCTTCGTAGCCGAGCACGCGATCGAGCTCGGTCGGGTGGCCCACCGATTCGTGGATCGTCAGCCACATGTGCTCGGGCGAGAGCACCAGGTCGTATTTGCCCGGCGTGACCGACTTCGCCGTGATCTTGCGCCTGGCGTCGCGGCCGCACGCACGCGCATCCTCGATCAGGTCATACGAATTCTTGTACAGCGTCGCCACGCCGCCGGCGGCCTTGATCTTGTCCTCGGGACGCGCATCGAGGTATTCATAGCCCATGCCCACCGGCGAGGACAGGCCCTGGCGCGAACGGAATTTGCCGCTGGCCTTGTCGACCGCGGTGGCGTACACCGGCGCCCACAGGCGGTGCACGTCCTGGTCGATGTACGAGCCGTCGGTCGAGGCAAAATATTTTTGCTGGTTCACCTGGAACAGGATCGACTGCATGAAGTTGGCGCCGCCGTCCATGCCGGCCTTGTTGGCGGCGATCAGCAGTTCGGCTTTTTCCTTGATCGGCACCGCGCGCCAGTCTTTCTTGAACGGCGTGGCCCACGCCACTTCGCCCACGCCCTTGACGGGGGCCAGTTGCACCGGCTCTGACTGCAGGCGGGAATAGGCCTTGGCGATGGCAACTGCCTGGCGCGCGGCGTTCGCCACGGCGTCCGGCGACATGTCGCTGGTGGCGGCAAAGCCGTAAGCGCCGTTGCAGATGACGCGCACGCCGACGCCCGCCGATTCGGTATTCGTCACGTTTTCAACGTTCAGGTCGCGCGTGGTGATGAACTGGTTCAGGTAGCGCCCGATACGCACGTCGCAATAGCTGGCGCCGGCCTGGGTGGCGGCAGTCAAGGCGGTATCGGCGAGGGTCTTCTTGAATTTTGCCGCCAGCGGCGTGAGCAGCTCCTCGGCTGCGATCGCGCGCCCGGTGACGGGCAACATCATCGAGCCCAGGGCGAGACCGCTGATGTTGAGAAAAGTACGACGTTCCATGCGTTCTCCTGATAGCACCAACAAGAACCGGCCCTGGAATGCGCCGGCATCGGACGACAAATCGGCTTAAACGATAACAGCTACGCAAGATTTTGAATAGGCAATCTTTGTGCATACGGCAGAGGCGTTGCAGGTGCGCGTCTGTCCGGCGCGGACGGGCGCGCGTTCATAATCGTATTGACTCGGCTCGCGCCTTCCCCGATGATCCCCACAGGCGTGACACCGGTCGCGCCGCCACCCGGAGACTGACTAGACATGAAACGACTGATCCTGGCCGCCGTAGCGGCCGCCGGCATGATGGGCGCAGCACATGCCGCCACTGCCGCCGACGACGCCCTCCAGGCGGCGATTGCCGGCACCAGCCGCACGCCCGCCAATGTGGCGCGCGACGTGTATCGCCACCCTTACGAGACGCTCAGCTTCTTCGGCATCAAGCCGAACATGACGGTGGTCGAACTGGTCCCTGGCGGCGGCTGGTACACGGAGATCCTCGCGCCCTACCTGCGCGCGAACGGTCGCTACATCGGCGCCGGCACGCCTGCAGACCCGGTCAAGCGCACCGGGATGGCTTTCAAAAACAAGCTCGACTCGAATCCGGCCGTGTACGATAAAGCGGTGACGGGCGTGTTCGCTCCACCTTCGAACTACAACATCGCGCCGGCCGGCAGCGCCGACATGGTGCTCACGTTCCGCAATGTGCACAACTGGATCGAAGGCGGGGACGCGCAGATGGTGGCGGTGTTCAAGCAGATGTACACCGTGTTGAAGCCAGGCGGCGTGCTGGGCGTGGTGGATCACCGCTTGCCGGAAAAGGCGACCCAGGATGCGACCGCGTCGAGCGGCTACGTCAAGGAATCGTACGTGATCGGGATTGCGGAGAAGGCAGGCTTCAAACTGGTGGCGAAGTCGGACATCAACGCCAACCCGAAGGACAACGCCGAGCATAAAAAAGGCGTGTGGGCGCTGCCGCCGACGTATGCGAATCGCGACGAAGACCGCGCGGCGTACCAGGCGATTGGCGAGAGTGACCGGATGACGCTGAAGTTTGTGAAGCCGGCGAAGTAATCACCGGCTGCACAAGGACGAGGATTTACTCCTTGCGGACCGCGGTTTCGGCCACCGGCCTGAAATCCAGGTCCGCAAAGTCATAACTGAAATCCGTCTCCGTCGACACCGGCGCCATGCGCATGCGCTCGATGCTGCCGTCGGGGTTCAGCGCGAACGTGACGTAAGCGTCGGCATTGAAGTTACGCTCTTTCCAGCGCACGATGAACGTATCGTGCTGGAAGTGCTCCAGCTCCCCGGTCAAATCCGGCGTGCGGGCAAACGTCAGCACCTGCTTCTTGCCCACATGGCGGATGCCCGCCTTGCCGTACCACGGGTCCTGGTAGTCGCCATCGTAGGCCGCCAGCGCCAGCGACGGTTTCGACGCCGCCGCGCGTGCCGTTCCCGCCGCCTTCACGCGCGCCAGTTCTTTCGCGTGCATCGCCTTGTCCTCGTCGCCAATCAGGCCGATCCAGTCAGCGGGGGCGCTGGCCTGCGCATAGTTCATGTACTGGTCCAGCAAGCGGTATTGCAGCGCGGTGAGCGCGCCGCCGCTTTCGGCATTGGTGAGAATCGCGATGCCCAGCTTCGACTCCGGCACCAGCAGCACGCGCGTGTAAAAGCCAACCAGTGCGCCGCCATGCATGGCGACTTTCTGGCCGTGGTAATCGCGCAGCTGGAAGCCCAGGCCGTACGCCGAGAAATTGGGTTTGGTCGCCGCCAGCGCCGCCGGTGGCTGGCCGATGCGGATCGGCGTCTGCGCCGTCCACAAGTCGTTGGCGCGGGCGTCGCTGTACAGGCGCACCGGCTTGCCGCTGGCCTCCGTGCCCTTGGTGGCAATCCTGCCGTTATCGAGCAGCACCTGCATCCACTTGGCGATGTCCTCCGCGTTCGTGTTGATGCCCACGGCGCCCACCGCATTCGGTACGGGAATCGATTTGACCAGCGTGATGCGGTCGTTGATTTTGCTGTGCGCGCCAGCCTGGTTCGGGTTCGCCGCGCCTTCGGCCAGGCTGGTGGTGGTGCCGGTCATGCCGACCGGGCCGAGGATTTTCTCGCGCACCGTCTCGCCCCAGCTTTTGCCGGATTTGGCGGCGATGATCTTGCCGGCCACGATGTACAGCAGGTTGTCGTAGGCGTAGGCGCTGCGAAAACTCGTGGCCGGCCTGATGTAGCGGAGTTTTTCGATGATCTCGTCGGTACTGAAAGTCGTCGTCGGCCACCACAGCAAATCGCCTGCACCCAGGCCCAGGCCACTGCGGTGGGTCAACAGATCACGCACCGTCATTTCGTGCGTGACGTAGCCGTCGTACATCTGGAAATCCGGCAGGTGCTTCGTGACCGGGTCGTCCCAGGCCAGCTTGCCTTCGTCGACCAGCATCGCCAGCGCGGCCGCCGTGAAGGCTTTCGAGTTCGACGCGATTTCAAACAGCGTCTTGCCGTCGACGGGTTCGGGCTGGCCCAGCTTGCGCACGCCGAAGCCGCGCGTGGCGATGACGTTGCCGTCGTTGACGACGGCAATGGCGATGCCGGGGACATCGAAGGTTTTCATGACGCGGGTAACGTCGGCCTGGAGGTCATACGTTTGTACGGCGGCGACTGGCGCGGTGGTCTGCGCGATGGCGCCCACGCTGGAAAAAGCGATGACAAAAGCGGCGGCGATGCGGGTCAGGGAATGCACGGTACGGTCCTTATTTCGTGTTCATGAGTTTGTCGACGCTCGCTTGCGTGACCGGGTGGTAGCGCGGGCGCGCGCGCTGGTAGACCTGCTCGGCCCAGGCCTTGTCGCCGGCGTCCTTGCGCAAGGCGGTGTACAGCGGGATCACGAACTTCTGGCGTCCGACGCTGAGCAGGAACGCCTCCATCTGCGGACGGATCGTGCGGTTGCCGGCATGCACCGACGCGCGGTAGAAGCGGAAGGCGATTTCATTATTGCCGCTGCCGGCCAGGTGGCCATCGGCATCGAGTTCGCGCAACTGCGCCAGACTGGCGTGTTCGTCGATGTCGTTCAGGAATTTCATCCATTCGAGCGCGCTCCAGGCCTTGGTATCGAGCTGCGCGGTGCGCAGATCGCCTTTCAGCCACGCGACCCGTTTCATGTCGAGTGCCGCCAGGCGCGCCGAATTGGCGTGCACGGCACTGGCCGGGATGCCGGGGCCATGCAGCCATTCGTCGAGCTCCGCATCGCTCATCACGCCGGGATGCTTGGCCAGCAGCGCACTGCGCAGGTAGGCCTCGAACTGGTCGGTGGTCACGCTCTGGAAGGCGTGCTGGTCGAACCAGCCGCGCAGGAACGGGTCGAAGACGGCGCGGCCGGCGCGCTGCTCGAGGGTGCGCAGCAGCCAGGCGCCCTTGGGATAGGCCAGTTCCTCGTCGGTGTAACTGGCGCCGGAGGTGTCGGCGTCCTTCGTCAACAGGGCCTGCTTCTCGCGCGGGACAGTTTTCAGCAGCTCGAGCGCTTCTTCCTGCTCCAGCTGCAAATTCATCGTCGCGACTTCTTCGCCGTAGAGTTTTTCCAGGATGCGCGTGGTGACGTACGTGGTGAAACCTTCGTTGAGCCACCAGTGCTTCCACGAGGCGTTGGTGACCAGGTTGCCGGACCAGCTGTGCGCCAGTTCGTGCGCGATCAGGTCCACCAGGCTGCGGTCGCCGGCGATCATGGTCGGCGTGAGGAAGGTCAGGCGCGGATTCTCCATGCCGCCGATCGGGAACGACGGCGGCAGCACCAGCATGTCGTAGCGCCCCCAGCGATACGGGCCGTACAGCGACTCGGCTGCGGCGACCATTTTTTCGGTGTCCGCCAGCTCGTATTCGGCCGCCTTGATGCGCTGCGGTTCGGCATACACGCCGGTGCGTGCGCCCAGCGAGCGCGCTTCCAGTTCGCCGATGCCGATGGCCAGCAGGTAGGACGGAATCGGCTGCGGCATGGTGAACTTCCAGCCGCCCTTGCCCGTCGCCTTCGCATCGTTATCGGCGCTCATGACGACGCGCAGCCCTTCCGGTGCGGCGATGCGCGCGGTGTAAGTGAAGCGCACCGCGGGCGTGTCCTGCAGCGGTACCCACGAACGCGCGTTGATGGTCTCGGACTGGCTGAACATGAACGGGCGCTTGCCGGACAGCGTTTGCGCCGGCGTCAGCCACTGCAGCGCGGCGGCCTCGGGCGACGTGCGGTAGGCAATGCGCACCTTCGCCGGCTGCGACTTGAGCGCGATGTGCAGGGCCTGGCCCTTTTCCGGGTCGAGCTTGTCGAGCTTGAACGGCGCGGGCGTCCACTTGCCCTGCGCGTCCTGCACCTGCACGCGCGCGATGGCCAGGCCGCGCGTGTCCAGGTCGAGCGTGCGCGCAGCCGGATCGACCCAGTCGAGCGTCAGTTCGGCGTAACCGGACAGCGTTTTGCGGGCGAAGTCCGCCGCCAGGTCGAGGTGCACCGCGCGGGTCTTGACCTGATCGTAATGGGCGTAACTGAGGGGGTCCAGCGCGAAGGCGTGGGTGCTGAGGGTGCTGAGGGCGCCCGTCAGGCACAGCAGCGGGAGGGATGGCTTCATGGTTTCTCGGCGAAAAAGGATGCGGCGCAGGATAGCACGGCACCCCGTCTTTACAGGCTATCGGGCGGCGGCGCCGGCCGCCGCTCCGGTCCGGGTCCCGGTCAGCCGGCCTTGCGGCGCAACGCGCCGGCCACGCCGGCCAGGCCCAGGCCCAGGCCGAACAGCGCAATGCTCGCCGGCTCCGGCACATCGCTGGCGCCGATGGTGGCGCCGATATCGTCGACCAGGTAATTGCCGCCGGCGTCGATGACGATGCGGTCGACCTGCGTGAAGTTGGCGGCGATGTTTTGCCAGTCATCCGTGATCGACAACAGGAGCGATCCGACCTGCAGGCCGTTCAGGTAGCCCGTGACCGAACCGCCGCCACTGTAACCCTCGAAGCCGTGGATCCAGAAATCCTGCAAGGAGAATACGCCCTGGCTGGCCGCGGTCATCGTCACCATGGTGCTTGCATCGGCCAGCGCGGCGAAACTGCCGCTGTGGGCCGGACCGTTGCCGCTCCAGACGCCGTTGGTGATGTCGATGACATCGGCGCCCTCACTGAAGATAAAGCCCTGGGTGGTGATGGGTACGCTGTCGGAAATGCCGCCCGGCGTGCCATTGGCATCGGCGTGCTCGAAATCGATGGTGGCGGCAGACGCGGCGCCGGCGACCATCAACATGGCGGCGAGCGCTGATCGAAGAAAGTTCATGCATGTCCCTTTTGTCGTTGTTTGAGTAGTAAAACTACGCAAATTGCATGCCATATTCTTAAGCCATTGTTTTATATAAAAACTCCGCCGCCTGAACCGGTTGACGCAGTTGTAGTGTAAAGAATTTCGACAGCCTGCTAGATGGGCCGGTAAATACCCGCACGCCCGGAACAGACATAGCTGGCAGCGCAGGCCAGCGCCGCATACGGGGCGATCGCGGGGCCGAACAGTTCGACCGCCATGATGGTCGACACCAGCGGCGTCTTGGCCGCACCGGCAAACACGGCGACGAAGCCGAGTGCGGCGAGCATCGGAAACGGCAGTTGCAGCACTGGCGCCAGCGCATTGCCCAGGGTCGCGCCGATATAAAACAGCGGCGTGACTTCGCCGCCCTTGAAGCCGCTGCCAAGGGAGACCACCGTGAACGCGGTCTTCGCCACGGTGTCCAGCAGCGACAGGGGGTGCGCGAAGGCTTCGAGGATGACCGGGATGCCAAGGCCGATGTAACGATCGCCGGCAGTGAGCCAGACCGCGAGTGCCACGGCCAGCCCGCCAATGAAGGGACGCATCGGCGCGTACGCCACGCGGCGCTTCATGAACGCAGCCAGGCGATGGGTGGCGTTGGTGAACACCATCGCGGCGAGGCCGAAGATGGCGCCGGCGGCCAGCGTGGCCAGGAGCGCCAGAAGCGTGATCGGCGCTACCGGGGCAAGGGCGTAGTGCGTGTGCAGCACGCCCCACCGGAGCCCCACTTCATCGGCGAGAAAAGCGGCGGCGACGCAAGGCAGCACGGCCGCCGGCCAGGCAAAGGTGCGCAGGCGCGCCAGCGTCATTACCTCGAGGGCAAACACCGCCCCCGCAACCGGCGTGCCGAACACCGAGGCAAATCCGGCGCTGATGCCGGCCAGGATCAAGAGGCGCCGGTCTTCCGGCGCGAGGCGCAGCACCCGGGTCAACTGGTCGGCCAGCGCACCGCCCATTTGCACGGCCGTGCCTTCCCGTCCGACCGACGCGCCGAACAGATGCGAGACGACGGTGGCGCCGAGGACCAGCGGCGCCATGCGCAGCTTGACGCCCTGGCGCGGCTGCCGGACTTCGTCGATCAGCAGGCGGATTCCGGCTTCGACGCCGGTGCCCAGGCGCAGGTAGATCCAGCCGACCGCGAAGCCGGCCAGCGGCAAGCCCCAGATGATCCACGGGTGGGCGCCGCGCCAGGCGGTCACCCACGCCAGCGCATACAGGAACAACGCGGAGGCGCTGCCGGCAAGCAGGGCGACGACGGCGGCCAGGGCCAGCCATTTGACGAGGTAGCGCAGCAGGTTGAAGAATATCGACGAGTTGGGAGGCATGCGGGTTCGTGGCGCGGATGGCGGGAATGGGAGGCATGCAATCTCCCTGCTACGGGCATAATCTTAGCGCGTCCCGCCCCGGGCCGCAATCGATGGGAGATGGCATGACGATGGAAGCACTGGCGCGCACGCTTGGCCTGTTTTTCGCCACGGCGATCGCCGAACTGGTGGGCTGTTATTTACCGATGCTGTGGCTGAACGGACGCCACTCGGCCTGGCTGCTGGTGCCGGCCGCCCTGTCACTGTGTGTGTTCGTCTGGCTGCTGACACTGCACCCGGCCGCCAGTGGCCGCGTGTACGCCACCTACGGCGCCGTGTACATCGCCACCGCGATCGGCTGGCTGTACGCGGTCGACAGAATCACGCCGACAGGGAGCGACATGCTGGGCGTGGGGCTGGCGCTGGCCGGTGCCGCGGTGATTGCGCTGGGCGGCCGCCCTGCCTGAACCTACTCCAGTTGCGTTACCCACACCGGCGCCGACCACAGGATATTGCCGTCATCCTGCGTGACCCTGGCGTAGTAAAAATGCGCGCCGAGCGCCGGAATGAACGTGACGGTCGCCTGCTCGCCCAATAGCGATACGGTGCCGTTCCGCCCCGGTACCCCTTCCATCAGCCTGACGCTGGCGGCCTGCTTGCCGGCGCTGCTGGAAAAATGCGCGGTCAGGGCCAGCGCGCCGCGGTTGGTAAAACGCTCGCCCATCACGTGGCCATTCGCCATCAGGACCAGCTGCGCGGTCTCGTCCATGGTTGCGAACACGCGCCGGGCCCGCACCGCATCGAGCAGACGAGCGCGCGTCAACGGCTGGCCGCGCGGCAGCAGCACGCCGGTGCGGTTGGTGTACGCGGCGCCCCAGTTGGCGCAGTGGTTGTCCTGGTTGCTGGAAAACGCCACGTGATAGCCCGCTTCCAGTGCCTTGTTGCAGGCGCCCTCGAAAATCGTGCGCCGTGTTTCGGTCTCCGTATCGTTGCTGGAAAAGGCATGTGTGTTGACGACTTCGCACAGCGCCATCGCAGCGTCGCCATCCGCGGTATAGCCAAGTGGCACACCGTTGACGAGAAACTGCCCGCGCACCGATGGATGGTTGAACTGCCCGGTCCAGCCGCGCGCCCGCATCAACGCGTACAGGCCGGCGTAATCACCCCGCGCGGTATAGGTATCGGCGACCAGTTCGCCGTCCCGGCCACTCTCCCAGCCCAGCAGCTCGGTCGCATCGAGGATGTTCAGGTGGCCGCCGTTGGCGATCACGCCCCACTCCATGCCATACAGCGCCACGAAGCCGGGATGATCGGCGCTGAAGCCGAATGCATCGGCCAGGCCGTGGTGAAAGCGCGCGCGCGCGGCAAGCGGGTCGGCATCGGCATTCGTGCCGGCCGAGCCGTCGTACATATGGTTATGCTCGGACGTCATCAGGAAATCCAGGCCGTGCCCGCGCGCGTACACATAGGCGTCGCGCGGGCCGAACGGCGCGGTTAGCGGCGGCTGGGCGCTGTCGCAGGCATCCAGCGCCGCACCGCCGTCGCTGTGGTTGGTCTGGCTGTGCAGGTTGCCTACATGGGCGTCCCAAGGCAAATCCACCGCGGCGGGCGGTGGCGCGAACGACACGGGCGGGGCGCCGACCTGCACCTCCCATTCCTGGGTTTCCTCGCTGGCCCCCGCCTGCGCGACCAGGCGCACTGTATAGACGCCCGCTTGGGCTGCGCCGGCCCAGTCCACCTGGACCGCGACCGGTGCGCCAGCCAGCGTCACCTGCCCGCGCCACGCTTTCACCGGCACGCCGGCGTACGCCAGCTCCAGGCGCCAACTGGCCCGAAGCGGTGAGGGTAAATGGGGATAGTCGAACGTCAGCGTGAACGTGCGCGCCCCGGATGGCGGCGCGCGGTACGGCGCATGCAGCGTCGCATCGAATTCACGATGGTCAGGCGAAGGGGCGGCAGCGCCCGCCGCCAGCGGAAGAGCCAGCAGCAAGGTCAGCAGAAAACACAGCATATTCATGATGCAATTATTGCCATTGCATCTACACCCGCCTTGCGCTGCGGATTCCGTTCACCCGTCACCCTCGTTATTTAATTGACAAATAATAAGGGCGGCGCAGCTTGGCTTTCCCAATGGAAAGCCAATGGTCAGATGCTGTGCGGCAGTACCGGCGGCGCGGTCCTGGCCACCCGCAATTCGACCTGGTGGCGCTTGCCGTCGTCGACCATCGTCACCTCGTTGCCACCGATGACCTGGCCGTCGACCAGCAACGCGGCCGCGTCGGCCAGTTTGACGTCCACGGCGTAGGTCGCGCTGCCATGGCGGTATTCCATGCTGAAGCCCGGCCAGCCTTCCGGCAGCTGGGGCGTGAGCACCAGCTTGTCGTCGTGGCGGCCAAATCCCAGCAAGGATTCGACCATGAGCCGGTACATCCAGCCGGCCGACCCCGTGTACCAGCTCCAGCCACCGCGGCCGACGTGGGGCGCGACCGCATACACGTCCGCGGTGACCACGTACGGCTCGACCTTGTAGACGGCGGTGGCGGCCGGATTGGCGCTGTGGTTGACCGGATTGATCATGCGCAGCAGCTCCCACGCGCGCTCGCCATTGCCCATGTGGGCGAAGGCCATCGCCGTCCAGATGGCAGCGTGCGTGTACTGGCCGCCGTTTTCGCGCACGCCCGGCACGTAGCCGCGGATGTAGCCGGGATTGAGCTTTCCGTCGTCGAACGGTGGATCGAGCAGCTGCACCAGGCCGGACTCGCGCCGCACCAGGCGTGCATCGACCTGCGCCATGGCCTTCGCCGCCCGCTCGGCCGGCGCCGCGCCCGAGAGCACCCCCCAGCTTTGCGAGATCGAATCGATCTGGCATTCGTCGTTTTCGGACGACCCGAGCGGCGTGCCATCGTCGAAGTAGGCGCGGCGATACCACTCGCCGTCCCACGCATTCTTCTCGACGTTGGCGCCCAGCTTCTCGGCCTCCTGGCGGCACGTGGCAGCGAAATGGGTGTCGTTGTAATTGTCCGCCACCTCTGCAAAACGCTGCAGCACTTCGATCAGGAACCACGCCAGCCAGACCGACTCGCCCTGGCCGTGGTTGCCCACGCGGTCCATGCCGTCGTTCCAGTCGCAGGTGCCGATCAACGGCAAGCCGTGGGTGCCGAAACGCAGGCCATGCTGGATCGCGCGCACACAATGCTGGTACAAGTCGCCCACCTCATGCGAAGCACGCGGCATGTCGTAATACGATTCCTCCTCCGGCTTCAACGGCCGGGCTTCGAGGTAGGGCGCGGTTTCACCCAGCACCGACATGTCGCCGGTGGTGCTGACATAACGGTACACGGCCAGCGGCAGCCACAGGTAATCGTCCGAGCAGCGCGTGCGCACGCCGCGGTTCGACGGCGGATGCCACCAGTGCTGCACGTCGCCTTCCGAGAACTGGTGCGCGGCGCACAGAAGCAAGTGTTCGCGCAGGATTTCAGGACGCGTGTGGACCGCCGCCATGGCGTCCTGCAGCTGGTCGCGGAAGCCGTAGGCACCGCCCGACTGGTAGTAGCCGCTGCGCGCCCACATGCGGCAGGCGATGGTCTGGTACATCAGCCAGCCGTTGGCCAGCACGTCGAGCGCCGGTTCGGGCGTCGAGACCTGCAGCGCGCCCAGGGTTTCATCCCAGTAGCGGCGCACTTGCGCGAACGCTTCGGTGGCAGCTTCCGAGCCCGAATAACGCTTGACGATGCTGCTGGTGTCCTGGTTGCGCCGGCCACCGACGCCGAGCAGGAATACCAGCTCGCGGGTTTCCCCGGGGGCGAGCGTAAAGGCGACCTGCAGCGCGGCGCATGGATCGAGCGTGGCGCCGGTCTTGCCGGCCATCGCGCTGCGTCCCAGCGCGGCCGGATTGGCCAGGCTGCGGTTGCGGCCGACGAACTCGGTGCGGTCGCAGGTGTATGCGGTCTCCTTGCCGTGCACGTGGAAGAAGCCCACGCGGCTGGAAAAATCGCTGTTGTACGCATTGCGGGCAAACAGTGCGCCGCTGGCCGGATCGCGTTCGGTCACGATGTGCATGGCCGACTTGGCGCGCAAATCGCCCATCACCCATTCCACGTATCCGGTGACGGACAGCGTACGCACCACGTTCGAATCGTTGCGCACATTGATGACGACGTATTTCAGCGGCGCGTCCAGCGCCACGAACGTGCGCAGGGTCGAGTGGATCGCATACACGCTGTGCTCGAACTGGCTGTAGCCAAAGCCGTGGCGCGTCAGGTAGTCGGCGCCCGATGGCGCTGGCAGCGCGGTCGGCGACCAGTAACTGCCGCTTTCCTCGTCGCGAATATAGAACGCTTCGCCGCTGCGGTCCGAGACCGGATCGTTGTCCCATGGCGTCAGGCGGAATTCGTGGGCATTTTCGCTCCACGTATAGGCCTGCCCGCTCTCGGAAATCACGCTGCCGAACACCGGGCTGGCAAGGATGTTCGACCATGGCGCCGGCGTGCGGGTGGTGGCGTTGGTGCGGATCAGGTATTCGCGGCCGTCGGCGCTGAAGCCGCCGATGCCGTTATCGAGCAGCATGTCCGGCAAGGCCTTGCCCAGCTCGGCCAGCGGCGCGCGCTGGATGAAGGTTTCGCGTTCCGGGTCCGGCACCAGCAGCGGCAGCGCTGCGGCCTTGACGTTGTTGGCGCGGCGGATCTGGTCGGTGAGCTTGCCGCCGGTATCGTTGATGATCACGCGCGCGACAGCCTGCATCAGCACCCGGTCTTCCTGTGGAATCTGGTCGAGCAGGCGCACGAACACGCCGCCCGGGCGATCGATCGACTGCGCGTCCGCGCCGGAGGCGATCAGGCTCATGATCTGGTCGTGCAGCGCCTGGCGGTAGCCCGAGATGTCTTCGTACCAGATGACCAGGTCAACGACGAGGCCCTTCAGACGCCAATAGGCGTGGGCCTGCACCAGTTCGCGCGCCAGGTCGATATTGGCGGCGTCGCGGATGTGCATCAGCACGATCGGCAGGTCGCCCGAAATGGCATACGCCCACAGGCCGGACTGGCCGCGGCTGTTGCGTGCCACGACCGACGGTTCGGCGCGCAGCAAGGCGTTCGGATAGAGCACGCTGCCAGCCAGGCGGCTGTACATCTGCGCATCGGTTTCGCTGGCATTCAGCTGGCGCAGCACGACCTGGCTGTGGGTCCAGGCCAGTTCGAACACGCGGTCGGTCAGATGGCGGTCCTGGTATTTGTCGACCAGGTGCAGCGCGCCGTCGCGCGTCTCGTGCATGCCCAGCACCACGTCGAGCACGACTTCTTCGTCCGGCTGCAGGCGCAGGGTGCGGCGGATGGCGACGATCGGGTCGAGCACCGAGCCGTCGGCGCCGCCGAGCGCACCGCCGACGCGCAGTGCGCCCGGCGAGATCGCGTTGTAGCCGCGGCCGATGAATGCTGCGCGGCTGGTCTCGAAGGAGACGTCGACGCTGGCGCCGCCGTGCACCGTCATCAGGTTCAGCAGGTACGGCACGTGCTCGTCTTTTTCACGCGGGCGGCGGGTGCAGAGGATGGCGTTGCGCGACTCGAGGATTTCCGTCTGCACGAACAGTTTGGAAAATGCCGGATGTGCGTTGTCGGCCGCTGCCGGCGCCATGACGACTTCGGCAAAGCTGGTCACCTCGATGGTGCGCACCACGTTCGATTTGTTCACGATGGTCGTGCGGCGCAGCTCGATGTCGTCTTCCGGCGACACCACGATTTCGGTATGCAGGTCGATGCCGTTGTCGCTGCGGCGGAATTCCGCGCGGCCTTCCGAGAACACGGCTTCGTAGAAATCGGGCTTGGCGGCGGTCGGCTGGTACGTCGTCGACCAGTAGGCATTGCTGTCCATGTCGCGGACGTAGCAGAAATTGCCCCAGTCGTCGGCGGTGCCGTCTTCGCGCCAGCGCGTGACGGCCATGTCCTTCCAGCGGCTGTAACCGCCGCCGGCACTGCTGACCATGACGTTGTAGCGGCCGTTCGACAGCAGCTGCACTTCAGGGTGGGCAGTCGCCATCGCGGTGATGACGCGCATCGGCGTATCGGGGTCGGTTTTCGACGTGCGCAGCACATCGGTTTCGACGCTGGCCGATTCGAACGCGCCCGATTTCGGCACGCGTTCCTGCAGCACCAGCATCGTGGCCTGGAACAGCGGATCGGACTCGAAGCGGCGTTGCATCGGACGCTCGTGCAGCAGGTACGACAGCGCCAGGAAACCCATGCCCTGGTGGTGCGACATGAACGAGCGCACGATGACGAAATCCTGGCCGCGCGGCAGGCGCGAGGCGGTGTAATCGATCGCTTCATAAAAGCCGTAGCGGCCCATGAAGCCGAGATCGGCCATGCGCTGCAGGTTTTCGGTTGCCAGTTCCGGCTCCACCATCAAGCCCATCATGGTGGCGTACGGCGCGATCACCAGGTCATCGCCCAAGCCGCGTTTCAGGCCGGTGCCCGGCACGCCGAACGCGCGGTACTGGTAGTTCATCGACGCGTCGATGGTGTTGTAGCCCGACTCCGAAATCCCCCACGGCACGTTGCGCTTGCGGCCATAGTCGGCCTGCGCGCGGATGATGCCGTGGTAAGTCTGGTCGAGCAGCGTGTTGCTGTAGGTAGGCATGACCAGCAGCGGCATCAGGTACTCGAACATCGAGCCGCTCCACGATTGCAGCAGCTGTTCGCCGCCCACCAGGCATAGCGTGCGGCCCAGCGCGAACCAGTGCTCCTGCGGCAACTGGCCCTGCGCGATGCCGACGAAACTGGCCAGGCGCGCTTCGGACGCGAGCAGGTCATAGGTGCTGTTGTCGAGGCGGCGATCGGTGACGTTGTAACCGATCGCGATCAGTTTCAGATCGTTCACGTACAGGAAGCTGACATCCATCTGGGCGTACTGGCGCGCCTGTTCGGCCAGTTCCCGCAGGCGGTCGATGCGCACGCGGGCCGTGGCGCTGCCTTCGGCGACCAGCTGGGCCAGCGCCAGCTGGCGCTGGCGCTCGTCCGGCGCGAGGTCGGAGGCGCTGGAAAACGCCGGCGTGAAGTCCGCCAGTTCGCGCAAGGTCGGAATGCGCGTCAGGCTCGAATCGATGACGTGTTCCTGGGCCGCGCGCATCCATGGCGCCAGGGTCAGGAGCTCGGCGTGGGCCGTGGCGCATTGGGTGGCCAGGTGGCTGCTCCATTCGCGCAGCAGCACGTCGGCGCTACCGGACAGGCTGGACGCCACTGCGTCGGCCTGGCGCGACAGCGCGGCCAGGTTGTCGGCAAAGCCAGGGAGGGTATCGGTACGGGCACGCTGGTCCGCGGCCAGCAGCGCGCGGAACGCATCGAGCTCGGTGCGCAGCGTGGGCGCCGACGTGGCGACCGCGCTGATGACGAAGCTTTCCAGCACGTCGAGCGTATCGCGCACGCCGTCGAGCAGCTGGGCGCCGACGATCGGGCGGTCGGCCAGCTGGTGCAGGCCGGCAGCGAGGGTCAGCAGGTGGCCGGCCAGATTGCCGCTGTCGACCGCGGACACGTATTTCGGCATCAGCGGTTCGAGCGTGCGCGTGTCGTACCAGTTGTACCAGTGGCCGCGGTAGCGCTCCATCTTGCCCATCGTGTCCAGCGTGTCGGTGGTGCGGCGCAGCAGTTCGGTGCCGGCGATATAGCCGAAATCCCAGGCGGTCAGGTTGGCCAGCAGCGCCATGCCGATATTCGTCGGCGAGGTGCGGTGCGCGATGACCTGCGCCGGGTGCTCCTGCATATTGTCGGGCGGGAGCCAGTTGTCTTCGGCGGTGACATAGGTTTCGAAGAAGTTCCAGGTCTTGCGGGCCAGCGCGTGCAGGAACAGCGTCTGCTCGCCGGACAGCTGTGCCGACATGCGTTCGATCGGGCGGCTGATCCACCACGACAGCACCGGCGACAGGAACCACAGCAGCAGCAGCGGCGCGGCCGGGAACAGCGCGTACGGGTTCTCGATCGACAGCAGGATGGCAACGCCGATCGCCAGCGCCGGCGGGAACCACATATTGCGCAGGTTGCTCTCCAAATTGGTGCTGGAACGCGACATGCTCGAGGCGCGCCATTCGAGCAGGTGGCGGTGCGAGGCGACCATGCGCCAGGTGGTGCGCACGATGGCGTCGAGGCTGTACCAGGCTTCGTGCGGCATGAAGGCAAGGCTCAGCAGCGAATTGCCGAAGGACGCCTTCGCGCCCTGCGACCAGTTGATCAGGTGCTGCTCCCACGGCATGTCGTGGCCCTTGTCGGCCAGGCCGATCAGGCTGCCGATGATCGCCGGCAGCAGGAACACCGCCACGATGGCCGCGCTCCAGAAGGCCGGCGCCATCAGCGTGGCCCAGCACAGCACCAGCAGCACTGTCAGCGCCGGCGCCACCAGGCTGCGGCGCAGGTTGTCGAACAGCTTCCAGCGCGACAGCGCCGACAGGCGGTTCGGTTCACGCTTGCCGTCCGGGCCGGGCACGCGGCCGCGCAGCCAGCCGGCCAGTTGCCAGTCGCCGCGGATCCAGCGGTGGCGCCGGCTCACATCGTCGCTGTAGCGGCTTGGGTAGGATTCGTACAGCTGCGCGTCACTGAGCAGGCCGGCGCGCAGGTAGCAGCCTTCCAGCAGATCGTGCGACAGCACTTTGTTGTCGGGCAGGCGCCCGCCCAGGACGCGCTCGAAGGTGTCGACTTCGTAAATGCCCTTGCCGACGAAAGACCCTTCGCCGAACAGGTCCTGGTAGACGTCGGACACGGTGCGGGTATACGGGTCGATGCCCGGCTCGCCGCCGCACAGGTGCTCGTAGCGCGAGGCGTTTTCGTGCGGCAGCGAGGTCGAGACGCGCGGCTGCAGGATGCCGTAGCCTTCGACCACGCGGCTGCCGGTGGAATCGAGCTGCGGCTGGTTCAGCGGGTGCGCCATGGTGGCGATGAACTGGCGCGCGGCGTCGCGCGGCAGCTGGGTGTCGGCGTCGAGCGTGATCACGTAGCGGATCGTGGCCAGGTCGTCGGCGCCGCCTTCGATGACGGAGAAGCGCTCGCGCGCGCCGCCGCGCAGGAACACGTTAAGGTCCTCGAGCTTGCCGCGCTTGCGTTCGCGCCCGATCCACGCCTGTTCGCTCTCGTTCCAGATGCGCGGGCGGTGCAGCAGCAGGAAAGGCTGGATCCGCACCGGGGTGCCGGCAAGTGCATCTTCGTCGCCGTCGTTGACGACATCAGTGACGACATCGTCGAAACCATAGCGTTCATTGAGCGCGGCAATCGCGGCGCGGGCCTGCTCGGCCAGTTCGGCGTCGCCGGGCATGTCCTGGCGCGGCGCGTCCGTAAAATCGGTCAGCAGGCAAAAGCGCAATTTCGGGTCGCGGTTGGCGAGGTAGCGCACTTCGAGCGCTTCGCACAGTTCGACCACGTTCTCCGCGTTGTAGATCAGCGAGGGCACCACCACCATGGCGCCGCCATCGGACGGAATGCCCTGGCTGAAATCCAGGCGCGGCAAGGGGTGAGGGTGTGCCAGGCGCGTGGCCATGAAGTTGACCAGGGCCAGCGCCAGCTGGCTCGATCCCACCGCAGCCAGCACGCCGATGGCGACCATCAGCCACGTGTCGGCGTCGCCATGTTTGGCGTGGATGACCACCGAGGCGGTGAACAGCGCCGTCAGCAGGATGATGCCGCCCAGGTAAGCGCCCAACGGCCGCTCGGTGACGGCATGGCGCAAGGTGCCGGCCAGGTCGTAGCGGGCTTTCAGGCGCGCGCGCAGGGCCGGCAGGCCGGAGCCGATCAGGTAGTAGCCGACGTGGCGGGTGCGGCCATCGAGCCCGCCCTGCCCTGGCTCGCGCGGCTCGTTGGCCAGCGCCAGCGCGGTTTCGGCTACCTCGATTTCACTGTGCGGGCAGGTGCGCGCCAGCGTTTCGACGACGTGGCGGTAATGGTCGCGCGTGGCAAAATCCATGCGGCCGTAGGTGCCGGCCGGGTCCAGGCGCAAGGTCTGCTCGACCGCGCTCATCGTCTCGACGAACTCGCGCCAGTCGACGGTGACGAGCAGGCGCAGGCTGCCGATGCTGTTGCTGATCGAGACCTGGTCGGTCGATTGCTGGCCGATGTCGGCCTGCACCTGCCCGTCGATGCTCTGGCCTTCGTCGTTCAGGCGCGTGCCGACCCACTGCATGACCAGTGTCAGCGCCGGGTTCTGGCCCTGCAGGCGGCGCTGCAATTCGGCCACGAAGCTTGACCCCATCGGGCGCACGGCGCGCGCCATGTCGGCCACCAGCAGAATCAGGTCGCCGGGACGGGTCTCGGCGGTTTCGATCATGCGGTCGGCCCAGCTGTTGGCCAGTTCGCGCTGGCTCAGGTGGTCGTCCAGGCGCGCAGCGACGCGGCGCAGGTTTTCGATCAGCGCCAGGCGCAGCATGATCGGGATGGCCCACAGTTCGCCCAGGCGCAGCGGCGTGGTCTCCTGGTAGGCGGCGACGAAACGGGTCAGGCTTTCGGGATCGATCTTGCCGTCGCCGTGGGAGATGAGTTCGAGCGCCAGCTGGTAGGCGCGCGGCGTGCCTTCGATGCCGCGGTTGGCCAGGCGCGGCAGCTCGCGGCTGTAATGCTTCGGCAGGTGGCGCCGCGCGGTGCGGATCTGCTCTTCGATCAGGTAGAAATTATCGAGCAGCCATTCGGCCGCGGGCGCCAGGCGCAGGCCCGATTTTGCCGCGCGCGTCAGGTCGGCGCTGGCGTTGGCGATGACGTGGGCATTGTCGGTCAGGCGCGCCAGCAGCCGGTCGGGGCCGCCCTGGGCGTTGCACTGGTGCTCGGCGGCCAGGCGGCGTCCGTGCGCCGACATCTGGGCTGCGCTGAACAACTCGGAACGCAGCGGCGCTTCGTCGTCCGCGGCGCCCTTGCGGCCAGTGGTGGAAGGGGGATTGACCGGCGCGTTCGGCGCGTCCAGTACGGTGTCGGATTCTTTGTTCAACAGGGACCTCGGTGATGTCGGGTGACACCGCGGCTCGAGATTGCGCATTCGCCAGGACGAAGCCAGGGCAGCGTCGGCACAACACGCAAGAGCGCACGGTTACCACCATGCTAAAACATCATTACCGCCGTCACTGTTCGCTAGCGAACAGAAGCTGGATGGTCCCTGGCTTTTATAACCGTTTGGTTTCTCCCGCCAGCGCGAAGCCGCCGACCAAGTGATAAACCCGGTCGCGTCCCAAATGGCGCAAGGCGGCGGCGGCGCGTGCGCTGCGCCGGCCGCTGCGGCAGACGAAGACCAGCGCCGGGCCCTGGTCGGCCAGCCAGCCCGGCACCGCTTCGGCGTGGCGCGACAGGGGCACGGACACCGGCGCGCGACCGGCCAGGCTCGGCGTGCCTGCCGCATGTTCGAAGGCTTCGCGCACGTCGATCAGGCGCGCATCCGGGTGGTCGGCAAAAAAGCCCGCCAGTTGCATGGCGTCGATGGCCGGCGCGGGGGCGATCTCGCCCATCGGCGCATCATCGAAGCAGATCGCGCCGCAGGCAAAGCGGCCATCCTCGCCCCGCGTAATGCGGTGCTCTCCCAGCGTGACCTCATTCGGGCCATCGACTTGCGCATCGGTGTGCAACACCGCCTGCAGCACGTACTCCTCATAGGCCATCAGCGCCAGCGGCGCGTGCGGCGCGTCGAGCAGCGCGCAGGTATGGGTCGCATTGTCGAACAGGACCCAGCCGCCGGTCGCCAGGCGCATGATGCCCAGCGCCGCGCCGCCCTGCATGCGTGGCGTGGCCAGCGCCTGCCCGCAATGGGCGATGCGTGCGCAGGCCGCGTCGATGAACGCCTGGTCGACTGTCGGCCCAAAGGACAGGCGCACGGCCGACGCGGCGCGCCAGTGCGGCAGACCCATCGCCTCGAGTACGGCGCTGGGCGCGGGATTGGCCGTTGAACAGGCCGATCCCGCGCTGACCTGGATACCGGCTGCGTCGAACAGTTCGACGATGTCGCTGCTGGAGCGGCCCAGCACCGAGAAATTCAGCGTGGTGGGCAGCGACTGCGCGAACGGCATGTTGAAGACCAGGCCGGGCAAGGCCTCGACCAGCGCCTTGACCAGGCAATCGCGGTAGCGCTCGAGGGTTTCATGGCGCTGGAATGGATGGCCGTCCGCCAGGGCCTGCAGCACCGCACCGAGCGCCGCAATGCCGGCCATGTTCTCCGTCCCCGAGCGCTGATTGTCTTCCTGGCCGCCGCCGGCGATCAGGGGCGTGAACGGCGCGCCTTCGCGTACGTACAGCATGCCGATGCCTTTCGGCGCATACAGCTTGTGGCCCGAAAATGGCGCGTAGTCGATGCGGCTGCGGCTGAGCGCCAGCGGCATCTTGCCGAGCGCCTGCACGCAGTCGACCATCCACAGCACGGGGCTGTTCTTCAACACGCGTTCAATGCCATCGAGGTCGGAGACGACCCCGGTCTCGTTATTCGCCGCCATGGTGCAGACCATGCGCGCCTGCGGCAGCCAGTCGCGCAGGATGTCGAGGCGGTGCTGGCCGTTGGCGTCGACCGGCAGCGCGCGCAGTTCAAAGCCCGTGCCCAGGATCGTGTTCCAGTGCGCCAGCGCCTGCGGCACCGCCTTGTGCTCGGTGGCGCCGTACAGCAGCAGGCCGCCGGTCTCGCCCCGCGCGCGCAGCGCGACCAGGCTGGAAAGCACCGCCGTCTGGATGCCTTCGGTGGCGCCGCTGTTGAATAACAGGCGCCCGGCCGGGGCACCGAGTACGCGGCGCGCGCAGGCGCGTGTGGCATCGAGCAGCGCACGCGCGCGCAGGCCGACCGCATGGGGACTGCTCGGGTTGCCGAAGTTGGCCGAAAGGGCGTCATGGGCGGCGGCACTGGCGGCCGGGAGGATGGGGGAAGTGGCGTTGGCGTCGAGATAGATCATGCCTACCATGTTAGCGGCTGGTGCGCGAACAGACATTCCATATTATTCATGGATGCGCAATGATATAGTATGAACAATCTGTTTTTATTGATTATTTAGCATGAACCAACTTGACCACTTCGATTACGCGATCCTCGGTGCCCTGCAGGCCGACGCCACCCTGTCGATTGCCGCCGTCAGCGAGAAGGTGGGCCTGTCCAGCACACCGTGCTGGAAGCGCGTGCGGCGCCTGGAGGAAGAAGGCTACATCGAAAGCCGCGTCACGGTCGTCAACCGCAAGAAGGTGGGCTTGCCGGTCACGGTATTCGTCAGCGTGCGCACCAGCGAGCACGATGACAAATGGCTGGCAAAGTTCGCCGCCGCCGTCATCGCCCTGCCGGAGGTGCAGGAATTCCATCGCATGAGCGGCGACGTCGACTACCTGCTCAAGGTGGTCACCACCGACATCGAAGGCTACGACCTGTTCTACAAAAAACTGATCCGCACCGCGAAGCTGACCGGCGTGTCGTCGGCGTTTTCGATGGAGCAGATCAAATCGACCAGCGCGCTGCCGCTCGAACTGGTCGCGCACGGCCTGTAGTCCAGCGCGCAATTCGTGCGATCATTGCGCGCGTTCCGACATCGAGGAGATCATCCGCATGAACCATATTTACGCACCGCTGGCCCTGGCGGCTGTACTCACTGTACTGCTGGCCGCCCAGGCCACGGCAGCCGAACAAGTCGTCAGGATCGGCGTCAGCGGCCCGCTCTCCGGCGCCAACGCCTTTGCCGGCAAGGACAATGAAAACGGCGTGCGCCTCGCTGTCGAAGAACTCAATGCGCAGAAAATCGCGCTGGGCGCGAACACGCTGCGCTTCGAGCTGGTGTCGGAAGACGACCAGGGCGACCCCAAGGCCGGCGTCAACGTAGCGCAGAAATTCGCCGATGCCGGCGTCAAGTTCGTGCTCGGACCGTACAACTCGGGTGTCGCCATTCCCGCGTCCCGCGTCTACAGCGAAGCGGGCATCCTGATGTCCACCGTGGGCACCAACCCGAAAATCACGCAGGGCGGCTACACCAATGTGTATCGCATCGTGGCCAGCGATTTGCAGGTCGGCGGCTCGATGGCGGCGTACGCGGCCAAGGAACTGAAACTGAAAAACGTCGGCGTCATCGACGATCGCACCGCATTCGGCCAGGGCATCGCCGCGCAATTCAAGCGCCAGGCCAAGGCTTCGGGCCTGAGCGTCGCCGGCCATGAGTTCACGACCGACAAGGCCAGCGACTTTTCCGCGATCCTGACCGCCTTCAAGGCCCGCAAGGTCGACGCCATTTTCTTTGGCGGCTACGCGCCGCAGGCGGCCCCGATGGCCCGCCAGATGAAGCAGCTCGGCCTGAATGTGAAACTGCTCGGCGGCGACACGCTGTGCAGCCCGGAGATGGCGAAGCTCGGCGGCGACGCCGTGGGCGCGAACGTGTTGTGCGCGCAGGCCGGGGCCATCCTGGCAAAACAATCCGGTGGCCCCGGCTTCCAGCAGCGCTACCGCAAGCGCTTCGGGCGCGACGCCGACGTGTATGCCCCATCGTTCTACGACCAGACCATGTTCATCGCCCAGGCGATCCGCAACGCGAAATCGGCCGACCCGAAAGCCGTTGGCGCCCAGCTGCATGCCGGCAGCTACCAGGGTGTCGTCGGCGACTACGCCTACGATGCGCAGGGCAACCTGAAAAAGACCACCGTCACTGTCTACACTTTCAATCACGGCGCCCTGGCGCCACTCGCGAGCTACTGATCCATGAAACAAATCTTCACACTGTGCGCCATCGGCGCGGCCCTGTCGATTGCCTTTGCACCCGCCGGCGCAGCCCCTGCCGGCGCCAAGGTCAGCGCGCAAGTGGCCGACGCGGCCGGCAAAAAACTCAATGCACTCGCCGACGAATACTATGATGCCCAGGCCAGATTCGACCCCGTGTCCGCGAGCGAAAACGGCGACAACCGTTTCTCGAGCCAGATCGGCATGTCGATCGCGCCCGCCATGCGCGCGAAGCAGTTCGCGCTGTACCGCGGCTATTTGAAGCGCCTGCACGCAATCAGTCCGCGCCAGCTGGTCCAGCGCGACCGCACCAGTTACGACATCCTCGACTACGAGCTGGCCATGGCGCTGCGCTTCGAAGCGTTCCCCGAGCACCTGCTGCCAATCAACCAGATGGACAGTGTGCCGGTCACGCTGGCCAATTACGCCAGCGGCCAGGGTTCGCAGCCCTTGACCACCGTGCGTGAATACAAGGCCTACCTGAACCGCCTGGCGCAGCTGGGACCGTGGATCGACCAGGCGATTGCGAATATGCGCGAAGGGATGCGCACCGGTGTCGTCCAGCCGAAAGCCATCGTGCAGTCGACCATCCCGCAATTCAAGAAACTGGCCGCCAGCTCTGCGGAAACCAGCAGCTACTACGCGCCCATTATCAATATGCCGAAGACGTTTTCGGCCGAAGACCAGCGTGCGCTGACCGAGGCTTATCGCGCCACCATCACCAAAACGCTGAACCCCGCGCTCGCGCGCCTGGCCCATTTCCTCGAAGCCGACTACCTGCCGGCGGCGCGCACCAGCACCGGCTGGAGCGCCCTGCCCCACGGCGCCGAATGGTACCTGGCGCGCGTCGCCAGCCAGACCACGACCACCCTCACGCCCGAGCAGATCCACGCGACCGGCCTGAGTGAAGTGGCGCGCATCCAGGGCGAGTATGCGAAGACCGGCCCGAAGATGGGCTATACCGGCCCGGCTGCCGGCCTGCCGACGTGGGTGCTGAGCCAGCCGAAATACAAGCCGTTCAAGACCGAGCAGGAAGTCATCGATGTCTACCGCGACCTCGATGCGCAGCTGAAAACCAAGCTGCCGGCGCTGTTCTCGCTGCGTCCGAAAACCCCGCTCGACCTGCGCCTCGAGCCTGAATTGAGCCGCGAAACCGCATCCGACCACTACTCGCCGCCGGCCGTGGATGGCTCGCGTCCGGGCGTGTTCTGGTCCGTCGTGAACGACCCGAAGGAATACGGCAGCACCGGCATGGTCACGCTGTTCCTGCATGAAGGCCAGCCAGGCCACCACTTCCACATCGCCCTGATGCAGGAACTGAACCTGCCGAACTTCCGTCAGTTCGGTGGCAACAACGCCTTTACGGAAGGCTGGGCGCTGTATGCGGAAACCCTGGGCCGCGAGATGGGGTTTTATGACAATCCCGAAAATTACTTCGGTCACCTGAACGACGAGATGCTGCGCGCGGTGCGGCTGGTGGTGGACACCGGCATGCACGCCAAGGGCTGGACGCGCGAGCAGTCGATCCAGTACATGCGCGACACGCTCGGCTATCCGGAGTCGATTGCGCGCAGCGAGACCGAGCGCTACATGGTCTGGCCGGGACAGGCGCTGGTGTACAAGATCGGCGCGCTGAAGATCCTCGAACTACGCAAGCGCGCGGAAACGGCGCTGGGTTCGAAGTTCAGCCTGCCGGCGTTCCACGAGGTCGTGCTGGGGGAAGGGACGCTGCCGCTGGCGCTGCTGGAGGCGAAGGTGGATCGGTGGATTGCGGCCAGCAAATAGTTGAGACTCGTTTGCTAAATCAGCACCAACGTCATCCCGGCGCACGCCGGGATGACGGCTTTCAAGGTCCGGTCCGAAGAACCGGACGCCTTCAGTCAAGCATCAACACCGGATACCGCCTCCACTCCGGTTCCACATACTTCACACAATTGGCAAACACGAAATCGAGCACCGCCCCCTGGTTCGACACCAGCGCGGGATTGGCCTGCTTCCAGGCGTCGAACTTCCCGGCCAGCCCCGGCTCGTCGCGCAGCAGTGCCTCGGCCGAGTCCTCGAACACATAATCCGAATACGCTTCCTTTTTCTCCAGCACGCTGTTGAAGAACCCCCAGCGGAAGAAGCTGTCGTGCCCTTGCGGCTCGAGCATCTCGACCGCATAGCGCGCCGCATCCTGGTCCAGCGGAACCAGGTAGTCGCCAGCGCGCAACGTTACCTGCGCGCGGCGCTTTTCCAGCTGCACGTCGTCATGGAACATATGGCCTTCGTACGCATGCGCGCGCGAGGACACGCCGTGCAGGTGGTAATAGGCCGCTTCCACCGTGCGCTCCGCATCGACCCGCTCCATGCGCACGCCGTTCCACGCCAGGCGCTCGATCACTTCGCGCCACGCTTGCGGCACGACGTAATAGCGCGGCACCGTTACTGTCACATCGGCCGGGAAGCGGTTGTAATACGCGATATCGCGTTCCCACGGCTCGCTGCGGTCGTACCACAGGCGCGAGTAGGTCCCCAATACGCTCGGCTTGTATTTGGCCGCATACCCTTTGAACCGGAACTGCGCCGGGTGGGCTTCGTCCATGGCCCAGTGCACGGGCCAGTTGCGCCGCGTGCGGCCTTGCGTGCGGTCGGCGCGGCGCAGCGCCTGGATCTGCGCGCCATGCTGCACGGTGAACTCCAGCGCCGCCTCGACCAGCGCGCGCATCGACGCGTACCGGTCGGCGAAGGACTTCAGCATATGCGTTTCGGGCATGAAGCCGATGGTCTGGTGCAGCGCCGCGTAGCCGGTCGAAAAGCGCGGCGTCTCGAGGAACTCGGCGATGCCGTGATCGGGGCTGTCCTTCACGGGATTGACGTACGGGCACGTGGGCCAGCCGCGCCGGTCCATCTCGGAAAACAGCGCCGGCAGCATCGTGCCCGTCAAAAATTCCCCAAGTTGCCCGCCCAGCTTGTCGGCCTGGGTGTGAATCAAGGTCATCGTGTACGGGTAGTCGGCGCCGTTCGACGTGTGCGTGTCGACCATGACGTCCGGATCCCAGGCCGTGAACAGTTTATTGAACGCCTGCGCGGTCAGGGTGTCGCACTTGGCGAAGTCGCGGTTCAGGTCGAGGTGGCGGCTGTTGCCGCGAAAGCCGAACTGCTCGGGGCCGTCCTGGTTCACGCGCGACGTGTTGGCGCGGTTGATGCTGCCGTCGACGTTGTAGAGCGGGATGAACAGGAATACCGTGTCGCCCAGGTCAGCGAGGCGTGCCGGCTCGTGGCAAAAATCGCGCACCAGCGCCATGCACGCATCGACGCCTTCCGGCTCCCCTGGATGGATGCCATTATTATTGAAGAACACCGGCCGACCGGCTGCCTTGATGGCGGCGAGGTCGAACACGCCGTCGGCACTGACCACGCCGGCGTGGATGGGCAGCCCGGCGTCCGAGGCGCCGATGACGGCAAAGCGTAGCACGTGCGGAAACCGCTCGGCCAAATCCTGGTACCAGGCGACGCACGCGTCCCAGGTGGTGGTCTGGTTCTGGTTGCCCGTTTCAAAAGGCGTTTGCAGTCGGGTCGTCATGATGATCCACTCACGGTATAAAAGCGAAGCCGCTACGATACCGCAGATGGCAGGCCGAGGGGCAGCGCGATCGCCACCTCGGTGCCCGCGCCGGGCGCCGCATGCAGCACGAGCGTCCCCTGCAGCGCATGCACGCGCTCGCGCATGCCGATGATGCCGATGCCTTCCGACGCTTCCACCGGATCGAAGCCGATGCCATCGTCGGCCACGGCGATATGCAGCACATCCTCCTGGAGGATCAGGCTGACCTGCGCGTGCGACGCGGCCGCGTGCTTCATCACGTTCGACAGCGCTTCCTGCACGATGCGGTAGGCAGAAATGGCCAGGTCATGGCCCAGGCGCGAAAAATCGCCTTCCGGGTGAAACGTGAAGCTGCAGCCGGACCCGCTGTCGTAATGGCGCAGCATTTCCTCCACTGCACCGTGCAGGCCGAGCATCTCCAGTACTTCCGGGCGCAGGCGCCGCACCAGGCGACGGCCGCTGGCGTACAGGTCCAGGGTCAGCTTGGTAATGACCTGCGACTTCGCGCGAATTTCATCGATTTCCGGCGCCGGCGCGGCTTTTGCCGCGAGCAGCATGATGCTCTGCGATTCAAGGCGCGCGGCAATCAGCGAGGCGTTGAGTTCATCGTGGATTTCAATGGCGATGCTCTTGCGTTCATCCTCGACGATCGAGTTCACCTTGTGGATCAGTTTGCGCTTGTCGGCATCGGCGCGCAGCGCTTCGTTGCGCGAGGCCAGCAGGTCGCGCGTGCGCTCGGCCACCTTGTTTTCCAGGTCCTGCTTGGACAGGTCGAGCGCCACCGCCATCTCGCCGATCGACGCTTGCAGGTCGCCCACTTCGCCGCCCGTGCTGACCGGCAGCGCGACCTTGTAATTCCCGCCGCGGATCGCGCGCAGCGCCTTGATCGCTTCCTGCAGCGGCACGGCCAGGCTGCGCGCCAGCACAAAGGCGAGTACGCCGCTGGCCGCCAGCGCCAGCGCGGCAATGGCCAGCTCGATGCGAAAGCGCCGCGCCTGTTTGCCGAGCAGGTAAGTGGGCGACATGGTCACACGCACCGCGCCGACATTGGTGGTGGTGACCGTGGGCGGGCGAATATCGCTCGATGCCGTCACGTGCGGCGTGCCGTTATCGGAAAACAGGTTGATCCAGATGACCTGCTTGCGGATGGGCGCGTCGTGGTGGCGCGGCTCCGGCGCCGAAGCGGTGTCGGACACCACGCTGACCGTGCCGCGCCCCGCGCCGTCGATCACATCGATGCGGTAGATGCTGGCGTCGGACTGCACCAGGCCTTTGATGGTCAGGCGCAGGTCGGACAGGTTGCCCGAGATGACGTTGTACTCGCTCGTTTCCGCCAGCGCGCGCGCCAGGATGCGGCCGCGTTCGGCCAGTTCCTCGGCAACTTGTATCCTGTGCGAATACCAGGAATAGGACATGAAGGAAGCGAACAGCAGCACCACCGGCAGCATCGCGATGCAGGCCATGCGCGTGCCGATGCTCCAGCCCTGCCAGAACCGGACGCCGCGCCAGCTCATGGCGTCAATGCCGGCCGGCGCGAGAATGCACGCGCGGCGCTGTCGACATGTACATCGAGAGAACGTGCCACGCCTTCGTTGACGACGGTGTGAAAATACCGCGGGAACTGCGGCGCCGGCAGGGTGCCCGTCGTGACGAAATGCGCGACCGTCTCGGCGACCTGGATGTTGATGTCTTCGATGTCGGAATAGGTCGATGCGAGCGCGCCGGCGCGCACCATGTCGCTGGAAAAACCGATGACGGCCTGCTTGTGGCGATAGGTCGAAAGCAGGATGTTGCGGATGTTTTCGGCGTTGAAGACGGCGTTGTCGGGCAGCGCCAGCAGCACCTCGGTCTGGGCGATGCGATTGAGCAGGCGGTTGATGTCGTCGCCTTCGGCAAACGCATACAGGTCGGCCGCGCCGGCCAGGCTGGCAGCGAAAAAGCGCGGGTCGCTGACGATGGCAGCCACGCGCGCGGGCCGGTGGTACAGCAGCGCGATCAATTTCAGCTGGTCGGCGGGCGCCGGTTCGGCATGGATCGCCGTCATCGACGCCACGCGCGCGGGCGCCACCTGCGCCATGACGTCGCGCCAGACCTGGCTTGACGTGAAGGCGGAAATCACGACGCAGTCGCAGGGACGCATGGCGGCGTCGCGCAGCGCCGTGGGGCCGATGGCCACCAGCACCAGGCGCCGCTTCTGGGCCAGTTCGGTGCGAAAGCCGGCGAAGGTCGGGACCAGCCGCTTGTAGAGATCGTCGGCGATGCGCCGGGTGACGCTGCTGTCGTCACCGGTGACGAGCTGGAAGCGGTAGCCCTGCGCGGGATTGCTGGCCGTCGTGCCGGCAGCGCCGGCCACGGCGCTTGCGCAACCCATCCAACACAGCGCCAGGCGCGCGAGCCAGGTCCGCATGCCTGGCTTACGGCTCGATCAGGCCGTGCTTGACAGCCAGCTTCGTGATGTAGGCCGGACGGTGCACGCCCAGCTTTTCCTTCACCGACTGGCTGATATTGCTGATGGTCTTGGTCGACAGGTTCAGCTGGTCCGCGATTTCGGCATTCGTCAGGCCCTCTGCCATCAGCTTGAAAATCTCCAGGCCCCGTTCATCGAGCTGCGATTGCGGCGAGACGTCGCCGCGCACCGCCATGCTGGCCAGGCGTTCGGCGATCTGCGGCAGGAAGTACAACTTGCCCGCATGCGCCTGGCGCACGGCGGTGGCCAGGTCGGCCGGATCGCAATCCTTGGTGACGAACGCGCAGGCGCCGAGACGGTAGGTTTCCTTGATCAGGCTGTCCTGGTCGAACTGGCTCAGGAAAATCACTTTCGCGTCCGGGTCGGCCTTGAGGATGGCCTGCGCGGCATCGAGGCCGGTCAATTCGGTACCGAAACGGATGTCCAGCACGGCGACATCCGGCTGCAGCTCGGCGTACATGGCGCTGGCCTCGGCGGGCGTGCGCGCCTGGCCCACCACGTCGAGCCCCTCCGCTGCAAGCGACATGGCGAAACCGGTCATGACGATGGGGTGGTCGTCGGCGAGCAGCACGCGGATGGGGGCGGGGGATGACGTCATGGCGGTTCTCCGGTTTCAGTTCCTGCTCGCCGGTAGCAAGCAGCGCTGCGATGTCTTCGCAACATTATCCCATAGATCAAGCAAGCGTTCTACGCCCTGCGCGCGTAAAAATAGCAAAATATTGCTACGTAAATGTCTTTTCAATTGCTATCAACTAGCATATATTAATTCCATGTTGTTCCATTAACCGTTTCCACCACGAGGAGATCGCCATGCATTTCGCCCATTCGCCGCATGCAACAGGCAATAAAAGCACCAAGCTGGCCCTGGTTGTCGTCTTCCACGTGATCATCGGGATCGGTCTCGTCAAGACCATGAACGTCAGGCTGCCGGCGCTGCCTGTTACTCCGCCGCCGATCGACCTGGTTCCCACGGACGTCGTGACGCCATCCGTGCCGCCCCCAACCGCGCTGCCGGTGACGCGGCTGCCCCCTCCTGCCATCGCCGTACCGCTGCCGGACGTGCCGGCGACGCCGCCGCCGCTGCCGAACCAGGTCACGACGACCACCGCCGCCAGCGATCCGGTTGCACGCGTGGCGCCGCACGGGACGACGGCGACAGGGCCTGCCACGCCGGACATTGGCACAGGCAGCGCAGTTCCGGCCAGGGTGCGCGCAGCGGCGCTGGTCGACGGCTGCGTCAAGCCGGCCTACCCCGCGCAGGCGGCCCGCAATGGCGACAGCGGGACCGTGACACTGGCGTTGCTGGTGGGTGTCGATGGCAAAGTCAGCGCGTCGCGCATCGAGCGCTCCAGCGGTTTTCCCCAGCTCGACAAAGCGGCGCTGAACGCCCTGTCGCGCTGCGCCTTCAATCCCGCCATGCAGGGTGACGTGCCCCAGGCCGGCTGGGCGCAGGTCGCTTACACCTGGACCCTTGAATAGCGCTGGCCGGGTTTTTCGTGTGGTGCCTTTTCCCCCGCCCCGCCGCAGCAGGGCGGGGTTTTTTTACCCCAAACCTGGAACCTGCCCATGCTGCCCCGACGACTGGCCCCGCTGACGTTGATACCGATGCTGACGATGTTGACCGTGTCCGCCTGCGACAGCACTACCCTTGCCATGAGCGCCGGCGAGCGCCATGCGGCGATTGCGCAACTGGCAAGCCAGGTGGATGCGCATTACGTCGATCCGGCTGCCGGCACGCGCGTCGCGGCGCTGTTGCGGGCGCGCGAACGCAGCGGCGCGTACAACGACCTATTCGACGACACGGCCCTGGCGGAGCACCTGTCGCATGACCTGCTGGAGGCATCGGGCGATGCACGCCTGCGCGTCGACCCGGTGGCGCAGGCGCCATGGTGGCGCCCCCTGCATGACGACGCCGGCATCGACTACGAGCGCATCGGCGCGGACATCGGTTATATCGCCGTGCGCGCATTCATGCCGCCGGCACGCTCGGCGCGGCGCTACGCCAGGGCATTCAGCAAGCTGGCCGGCGCCAACAGCATCATCGTCGACCTGCGCGAGAACCGCGGTGGCGATGCCGATGGTTTGCAGCTGCTCGCCAGTTACGTCGTCGACCGCCCGATTCATTACGCGAACCTGGCGCACCGGGGTGGCCGCGTCGAGGCGCGCTGGGCCTTCCCGCAACTGGCGGCGCTGCCTTACCTGGGCCAGCTGACCATCCTGGTCGGCCCGCGCACAAGCGCCGAAGCGGAAAACTTCGCCTTCGCGATGCAGGGGTGGCGCCGGGCCAATGTCATCGGCACGCGCAGCGCCGGCGTGGCCACCAGCACCCGGTCGTATGCATTGACCGACCGGCTGGTGGCAAGCATCGCCGAGGCGCGCGCGACCCTGCCGCTGACCGGCGCCAGCTGGAGCGGCGGCGTCATTCCCGATGTTGCCAGCGCGGACGCGCTCAAGGAAGCGAAACGCCGCATCCTGCTCGACCGCCTGGCCCACGTCACCACGCCCATGGGACGCAGCGCGCTGCTGGCCATGCTGGCCGAACTTTGAGGAGCTGGCATGACCATCCGACGATGTTTACCGATGCCCGCGGGACTGGGCAGCGCGGCCGCGTTGCTGGCCCTTGGCGCGCTGGCCTGGCTGGCCCTGGGACCGGCACTGGCGCCGCCGGCGCCGCCCGATGCGCCGGCGACCAGTTTTGCCGCAGCGCGCGCGCTGCGCCACCTAGCGCAGCTGGCGCGCACACCGCGTCCGCTGGCCAGCGACGCGAATGCCCAGGCGCGCGCTTACATCGTGGCGCAGTTGCGCCAGTTCGGCCTCGATCCCCAGGTGCAAAGCGCCATCGTGCAGCACGACCAGACCGACCAGCTGGCCAATGTCCACGTCACGCTGGCCAGGGTACAGAACGTCGTCGTGCGCAAACCGGGCGCGGCGCGCGATCACGCCAGCCGGCCGGCGCTGCTGCTGGCGTCGCACTACGACACCTCGAGCACGTCGGTCGGCGCGGCGCACGGCGGGGCGTCCACCGCCGCGCTGCTGGAAACGCTGCGCGCCCTGCAGGCGTCCGCGCCGCTGGCGCAGGACATTATCGCGCTGTTCGCCGACGCGCAGGAACAGCAAGGCCTCGGGGCGCAGGCGTTTGTCGAGCAACACCCATGGGCACGACAGGCCGGCACGGTCCTGAAGTTCGACAATGCCGGCAACCGCGGGCCGCTGGTGCTCTATGACAGCGCGAATGCCGACGGCGCCGCCATCGATGCCTGGGCCGCGCATGCGCCGCGCGCGCACGGTTCCTCGCTGATGCGCGCGATCTATCCCCTGATGCCGCACGCCGTGGCGGCAGGACCGCTCACGGCACTCAACGTGCCGCTGCTGCAGTTCGCGAATGTCGAAGGTTTTACCGGACCACAGGGCAGCGCCGATACGCCGGAGTTGCTCGACGCGGCCATGCTGCAACACGAAGGCGACACCATGCTCGCCCTCGCGCGCCACTTTGCCGGCAAGGGAATGGCGCAAGGCGCTTCCGGCCAGCTGTACTTAACGCTGCCGTACCTGGGCGTCGTGCACTA
>Ga0265780_10000589_pt1 | contig 55284 bp, 49 predicted proteins | sample P1T30metagenome_FD_192432 | JGI IMG/M metagenome (GOLD analysis project Ga0265780, IMG submission 192432) | Plant litter microbial communities from East Loma Ridge, Irvine, California - P1 T30 | ecosystem: Environmental > Terrestrial > Plant litter > Unclassified | place: USA: California... | reverse complement strand
CGTATCCACCGCTCGAACCTGGTCGGCATGGGCGTGCTGCCGCTGCAGTTCATCGGTACCGACAGCGTCGAGACCCTGGGCATCACCGGCAAGGAAACCTACGACCTGAAGGGCCTGGAAGGCGAGATCAAGCCACAACAGCAAGCCACCCTGGTGATCCACCGCGAAAACGGCGAATCGCAGGAAGTGCAGGTTCTGCTGCGTATCGACACCCCGATCGAAGTCGACTACTACAAGCATGGCGGCATCCTGCCGTTCGTGCTGCGCCAGCTGCTGGCTGCGTAATCGATCAAGCGTCGTCTCCTGCAAACCGGCTCCGCAAGGGGCCGGTTTTTTTTCGGGCGCTGTTCGCCCTGCGCGTCTCATACCGAATGGATGAGCGGCAATCTTCATTGCTGCTGAGATCGGATTTTTTTACATTTCACGTCTTTCATTTAATAAATACCGTGCCAAGTCCTTGATTTAACAGAGTGTCAATACGCTGGAACGGTGTTTGCTTTTCTTGTTTTGCGGTGGGGGCACCGCTCAACCTTTGAAGAGGATGTGATCATGAAACTTCTGAAGAAACTGGCCCTGGGGACGGCATTGGCAGTGTCGATGGGCGCGGCGCAGGCGCAGTCGCAGGATGTCTTGAACGGCTGGGTGTTCAATCCCATTGGCGGCGGCTTTGATAGTGGACAAGAAATCAATGAATACCTCGATGTGAACGGCAACGCCTTCATCAATCTGAATCCAACCGGACCGAACAGCTTTACCTTCACCGAACACGCCGTCTTCAATATCAAGCAGGCCGATTCGAACGGCCAGGATTTCGACGATAACTACGCAGGCGGCAATATTTCCGCCATCTTCGAAGCTACCGGCACCGGTACGTTCGGCGGTTCGTTCGCCTTTACCGGCGGCACCATTCGCATGTACCAGAATGCGACCAACCAGTATGGCGGCACCGAAGGTATCTACGGCGCCAACCTGGGCAACCTGATCGCGAGCTTCAACGTGCTGGCACGCGGCGGCGGCATGGTCGATGGCAACGGCGACCCCACCGACAATGGCCAGGTCAGCGTGTTTGCCCAGGCCGATGCCGGCTCTCTCGCGCCTGGCTATTTCTTCCGGGCGAACGGCGACGATCTGTCCGAAGAAGCCATCCTGTCCTTTGCCTTTACCAACGCAAACACGATCGGCAACCCGACGGCCCGCCTGGTGGAAGAAGTGGCCTGCCAGTTTGCCGGATTCACGGGCACGGGATGCCCCAGCAACGGCGACGCTTATGCGAACGTCCCGGGTGATTATTTCTTCATCAGCAGCAATGGCCAGTTCAAGTTGAGCGAAGTCGATGCGGAAGTACCGGAGCCAGGTTCGCTGGCCCTGTTCGGTATTGCGATGCTGGGCGCCGGCGTGGTGGCGCGCAAACGCGCCCGCAAGGCTTGATGGGCAATGCCTGATGTTGGTCGTTTGACGACCGATGCGTGATTCGACGCGCCATGGGAGAGCGGGCTCGCCCGCTCTTGCTCATTCCAATACCCGAAACAATTGCTCAGCGCAGCGAAGCAGCCGCTTCGCGCAAGACCTGGAGCTGGGCGGCCAACATCGGCTCGTTCGGGTCGTGGCCGGCGCGCGGCACCACCACGAAGCGTTTGTGCGGCGCCTCGATGCGCTCGAAGTAGCGCCGCGCCACCTCGGGCGACGACAGGATGTCTTCCTGGCCCATGACGAAGAACACCGGCAACGCGAACCGGGTTCCCATCCGATATGAATCGTAGCGCGAGAACATGCCGTCGCCCTGCAGGCCGACGAACTGCAGGAAAGAATAATCTTCGCCGGCTTCGTAGTCGGCCTCGTATGCCGGCGTTGCATACAGCGGCGCCGGTTTCCACCACCAGCCTGGCGCCGGATCGGTGATTTTCGCTTCGTACTTGCGGTCGATGCGGCGCGCAATGCCAAAGGCGCGCGGATTGGTCCAGGGCGGCGCGCCCAGCGCTTCAAGCTTGCCGATGGCATCCTTGTCGTCCGCGGCACGTGCCAGTCCCAGCAGCTTGCCGTACATCGCCGTCTCGTTTTCCTTGTACGAAATCACTTGCACCGCGCCGATATAGGCGTCGAACAGCGCCGGCTTCGCATGCGCCATCTGGATGCCCAGCATCGAGCCCCAGGAACTGCCCCACAACAGCAGCTTGCGCTTGCCGAGGTGGCGGGTGGCGTAGTCGGCCACGCCGATGCCGTCTGCAACCAGCAGCTCCATCGTCAGCGCTTCGTCTTCGGCCGGGCGGTTGCGGCCGTAGGTCATGCCCGATCCACGCTGGTCCCATTGAACCAGGGTGAAGTCCTTTTCCCAGGCGCCGAAGACATTCTGGGCGTAAGGGGTGAGCGGATTGCCGGGGCCGCCGTGCACCATCAGCACAACCGGGTTGCCGCAGCGCTGGCCCTTGATCGTGACCCATTGCTCGATGCCGTTGATGGCGACGAAGCCCTGTTCGTCGATCGGTTTGGCGGGATCTTCGCAGGCGGCGCCGGCAAGGATGGGGAGCGACAGGAACAGGGCGGACAGCAGCTTCACGAGGCGAGGCATCGGCAACTCCGGCAGGAACGGGAATGGCCATGCTACCCATACCTTTGCATAACAGCAACAGATAAAATGCCGGCATGCATACCCGATTCTGATTGAAAAATAATCAATAACCGGGAAAATGGTGGCGACACGTCAACCGGGAGCCCGTATGCGTACCAGCGTCACGATTGCCATCGCCATGCTCATGGCCTTCCTGCTCGCCTGGCAGCACGTGCATGGCGGCGTCCCCGCGCATCACCTGCTGGCCGACCCCAGTCTGCCGACCGTCTCGAACTGGTGGGGCCTGCTGACGCTGCCCCTGCTCGCCTGGTTCCTGCTCGGGCGCATCGACGCCCGCCGCAAGGCCGACACTGCCGCCGTGCCGCGCATGCAGCTTGCGTTCGGCGGCGCCCTGCTCTACGGCACCGCGCTGGCCGCGCTGTTCACCGCCGGCCACGCCGGCATCACGGACGGCATGGCAATGGGCATCTTCGTGCTGGCGCTGTTCCTGCCGGTGTATCGCGCCGAATACGTGCTCGGCTTCGTGCTCGGCATGACCTGGAGCTTCGGCGCCATCCTGCCGATGATTGCCGCCGCCATCTTTGCCGGCGCGGGCGCCGTCATCTACCTTGGCGGGCGCTTCGTGTACACGCGGGCGCTGCTGCTGCGGCGCTAAAGCCGCATTCCCTGGTCCCAGCCCCCACTTTGCGACGGCACGGTTGTGCCGGTTCGTCTATCCTCCCTCGCCCACCCTTGTCAAGCAACATTGCCAAGTGTGTCATGCCGTCCACGTTTTCCATGCAGCATAACTAAAGCTTGCCAAGAGATAACGTTTAGTTATGATGGATTTGTCAGTACACATGACATACCGCTGCAATCGATGGCGTAACGAACATTCAAGGGACGAGAATAATGAAGAAACAAACGCTGCAACGTGCGCTGCTGGCTTCTGCCATCCTTGCCGCTTTCGCACCGGCGCAAGCCCATGCGCAGGAGCAAACGGATGAACCGCTGCAACAGGTGATCGTGCTCGGCTCGCGCGCCCAGGCCAAGACCGCGCTCGATACCTCGGTGCCGGTGGGCCTGGTGAATTTGAAGGACATGCAGTCGACCGGCATGCAGGAACTGGGCAAGGTGCTGCAGGACCTCGATCCGTCGTTCAACTTCACCACTACCTTCATCAGCGACGGCACCGACATCATCCGCCCCGCCACGCTGCGCGGCCTCGGCCCCGACCAGTTGCTGGTCCTGATCAACGGCAAGCGCCGCCACCAGCAGGCGCTGGTGAACGTGCAGCAGACCATCGGGCGCGGCTCGGCCGGCACCGACATCAACGCCATCCCCCTGTCCGCCATCCAGAGCATCGAGGTGCTGCGCGACGGCGCCGCGGCCCAGTACGGCTCGGATGCGATTGCCGGCGTCATCAACATCATCCTCAAGAAAGGCGCCGACCTGGGCCAGTTCAGCGCCAACGTCGGCACGACAAGCGAGGGCGACGGCGACACCTATTCGGCCAGCATCCACAAGGGCTTCGCGCTCGGCGCGGACGGCGGCTACCTGAACCTGTCGCTGGAAGGCCGCAAGCGCAACGAAACCAACCGCGCCGGCGTCGACACGCTGCGCGTCGATCCGCCGCGCGTGACCCAGCGCATCGGCGACAGCAACGCCAAGGACGCCTATTTATGGGTGAACGCGGCGCTGCCGGTGCGCTCGAACGGCGGCGAGTTCTACGTGTTCGGCGGCGCCTCGAAGCGCAAGGGCGACTCCGGCGGCTTCTTCCGTCCTGCCGAAGATGCTCGCACCGTGCCAGAGATCTATCCGAACGGCTTCCTGCCGAACATTGTCACCACGGTCAAGGATGCTTCGCTGGCGCTTGGCTACCGGCACGAGCTGGGCAGCGAGTGGAGCATGGATGCGAGCGTGAACCATGGCCGCAGCGAGCTCGGCTTCCACGAACGCAACTCGATCAACGTCAGCTACTACTACGAAGACAACCGGCGCGAGTCGCCGCTGGAAGCCGATACCGGCGCGCTGAAATTCAACCAGACCACCTTCAATCTCGACTTCAAGGGGCCGGTGCAGATGGGCGGCGCGCCGCTGTTTGTCGCCACCGGTTTCGAATGGCGGCGCGACGGCTACGAGATCGTGGCTGGCGACCCGGTCTCGTACCAGTATGGCCGCACCAACAATCCGGGCAAGCTCATCCTCGACCGGTTCGGCGGCGTCGCCGCTTCCGGCATCCAGGGCTTCCCCGGCTATACGCCGTCGAATGCGGTCGACGATGCACGCCATAACGTTGCGCTTTACCTGGACCTGGAGCGCAAGTTCGGCGAGCAGGTAAACGTCGGCGCGGCCGTGCGCCATGAACGCTATTCCGACTTCGGCTCGACCACCACCGGCAAGCTGAGCGCGCGCTGGGATCCGTCGCCTACCGTCGGCGTGCGCGGCAGCGTTTCCACGGGCTTCCGGGCGCCGGGCGTGCAGCAGAAATTCTACAGCTCGGTGTCGACCAACCTGAACCAGGACGGCACGCTGACCGAAACGCTGACCGCGCGCGAAGGCAGCGCCGTGACCCAGGCGTTCGGCATTTCGCCGCTGAAGGAAGAACAGTCGAAGAATGCGAGCATTGGCGTCATCCTGCGTCCGAGCAAGAACTTCTCGGTCACAGCCGACCTGTACCGGACCAACATCGACGACCGCATCGTCTTCTCCAGCGTCCTGCAGGCGGAAAACGGCACTTGCATCGATCCGGTGCGCTGCCCAATCGGCGCGCTGCTGGTGCCGCTGCGCGTGGGCCAGGCCCAGTTCTTCACGAACGCGATCGACACCAGCACCGACGGCTTCGACCTGACGGCCCAGCACACTACGCGCAATGCCGGCTCGACCCTGGTGTTGTCCGGCCAGCTGGGCTTCAACAAGACCAAGGTGAAGGACCGCCATTCGCAGTCGCCGGTGCTGACGGGCGAACAGCTGTTCGACAACGCGCAGGTGATCCTGATCGAACGCGGCCAGCCGCGCCAGCACCACGTGCTGGCGGCCGACTACACGACCGGCCCCTGGAACGCGACCGCCCGCGCCAACTACTTCGGCAAGGTGCAGGGCCAGGGCTTCACGCCGGACGTGCAGACCTGGGACGCGAAATGGATCGTCGACCTGACCGCGCGCTATTCGTTCAGCAAGGCGCTGAGCGTAGCGGCCGGCATCAACAACCTGTTCGACACCTACCCGACGCGCTGGCAAGCCTCCGACACCAATCCCTTCCCGTCCATGGGCTTTACCCACTGCTGGGAAACCTGCCCGTTCGGCATCAACGGCCGCTCGATGTATGCGCGGGTGGATTATTCGTTCTGAGGTGACGATGTAAGCAGGCCGGGCAGCCAGCGTTGGGCACGCTGCCTGCCCGGTGTGCTGAATGGACTGTGGGCCGGGGACTGCCGACTCAGACTTCCGCCCACATCCTGAGCAGGTTGTGATAATGTCCGGTCAGCCCCACCGTGGCGTCCGACTCCCCGTGGGCGCCGCGCAGCGCCTGGATATGCGTATCGAGCTCGAACAGCATCGCCCGCTTCAGGTCATCGCGCACCATGCTCTGGGTCCAGAGGAAGGAAGCAATCCGTTCGCCGCGCGTCACCGGCAATACCTGGTGCACGCTGCCCGAGGGATACACGATCGCATCCCCCGCAGGCAATTTCACCTCGTGCGTACCGTAGGCATCGACCACCACCAGCTCGCCGCCCTCGTACTCGTCCGGGTCGCTCAGGAACACCGTCGTCGACACGTCCGCGCGCAAGGCCGGCATGCCCGGGCGCTGGGCGCGGATCGCGCCGTCCACGTGCAGGCCGTAGTGCTCGCCGCCGCCGTAGCTGTTGAAATACGGCGCCAGGATGCGCAGCGGCAGCACCGAGGAAAAGAACAGCGGATTGGCCATCAGCGCCGCACTGACCGCGTTCCCCAGCTCCATCGCCAGGGGCGAACCCTCGGCCAGCTGGCGGTTGCGTTTCACTTGCGCACCCTGCACGCCGACGCTGGCGCGGCCGTCGACCCAGTCGGACGCATCGAGCTGCCTGCGCATCTGCGCCACCTGTTCCCGGCTCAGGACGCCGGGGATATGCACCATCATGTTCGTATTCCTTTTCTAGAAAAGAAAACGGCCCTCCCCGCTGCTGGCAGGAAGGGCCGTGTGCACCATGCCGACCTTAGAACTTCAGGTTGGCAGTCAGTGTTGCCGAACGGCCAGCGCCCACGCCCGCGTAGTGCGGCGACGATACGCGGTCGAAATAAACCTTGTCGCCCAGGTTTTGCACGTTCAGCTGGACCGACACGTTCTTGTTCAGCACGTAGCTGGCCATGGCGTCGAAGCGGGTGTAGCTCGGCGCGTATTTCGTGTTGTTCACGTTGGCGTACACGCGGTCGACGTAGTTCATGCCGACGCCGGCGGTGATGTTCTTGCCGAAGGCATAGGACGTCCACAGCGAGGCCGCATTCTTCGGCGTGGTCGGGAAGGCATTGCCGTTGTAGGGCGAGGCGCTCCAGACCGGCGCGGCGGTGGTGCCGGTATTCACGAAACCATTGTCTTCGACTGTCGCATCCAGGTAGGTGTAGCCACCGAACACTTGCCAAGCATTAGTCAGCTTGCCCGAAAAGCCCAGCTCGACGCCTTTCAGTTCCTTCTTGCCGACGTTCTGCGTGCTGCCGTCCGGCGCCGTGACGCGCGCGTTGTTCATCTTGCTCTGGAAGATGGCGGCGTTCAGCGACAGGCGGTTGTTCAGCACTTCCCACTTGGTGCCGAGCTCGACGTTCTTGCTGGTCTGCGGTTCCAAATTCTGGATCGCGACCGTCAGGCCATCGAGGCCATCGCCGCCGTCGTTGCCCGGCGGCGTGGCCGAGGTGGCGTATGACAGGTAGATGCTGCCGTTGGTCACCGGCTTGAATACCAGGCCGGCCTGGTAGGTGTCGAAGCTGCTCTCGACGCGGGCGCGCGAGGCCGGCGCATTGCTCACGTTCAGCTCGCTCGAGAAGTCGTCCCAGCGCGCGCCCAGGTTCAGCAGCCACTGTGGATTGAACTCGACCGTGTCGAAGCCGTACACGGCGCGGGTGCGGGTCTCGATGCCAGTGCGGGCCGGCGACAGGGTGCGCGTCGTTACCCATGGATCGTAGGGGTTCGGGTTGTTCAGCGGCGCGCAGTTGTAGCCGGTGGCCGCGCCCGAGGTGGCGCAGACAGTGTTGTTGGTCAGCAGGTTGTTCGTGCCTGGCGTGAACACGTAGCTGCCGCGCTCGGTCGTTTCGCGGCTGAACTCGACGCCGACGTTGTAGCTGTGCTTGATGCCGGCGGTAGTCAGCTTGCCCGACAGGCTGGTGGCATTCGCCGCGGTCTCGGTATCGGTGATGCGGGTGTTGGTGCGGCGCCAGACGGTGCCGTACAGCAGGACGTTGCCCTTCGAATCGTCCGGCTGGGTCCAGACGTAGTCGTTCTGCGTCTTGCCGTAGCGCGTGACGTTGCGCAGCACCACGCCGCCGCCGAAGTCGTGGCGCAGGTCGACGGTGCCGATGTCGGTCTCGGTGTCGCGGAAATCGCGGTTCACCAGGCCGTAGAAGGTCGAGCGGTCGACATCGATCGGGGTGCCGTTGCCGTTCAGGCGCACGTTGGCGCCGCTCGAGAACGGGTTGTTGAACGGGATGCCGGTGTCCGGGATCTCGCTCGTCTTCAGGTGGTAATAGCTGAGGATGGCCTTGGTCGGACCGTTCAGGCCGAAGGTGACCGTCGGCGCGATGCCCCAGCGATCGCCGCCGACCACGTCGCGGCCGGCCACGTTGTTTTCGTGCGCCATCACGTTCAGGCGGAAGGCGATGTCGTTGCCGAGCGTGCGGTTCAGGTCGCCGGTGACGCGGCGGTAGTCGTGGCTGCCCACGCCCACGGTGGCGTTCGAGAAGTTCTCGAGCTGGGCGGATTTGCTGACCAGGTTGATGCCGCCGCCGGCCGAGGAGCGTCCGCCGTAGGCCGAATTCGGGCCCTTCACGACTTCCACCTGCTCCAGGTTGAAGATCTCGCGCGACTGCGAACCGGCGTCGCGGATACCGTCGACATAAGTGTCGGTCTGGGCGTTGTAACCGCGGATAAAGACGTTATCGCCCACCGGGTTGCCGCCCTCGCCGGCGCCGATGGTGATGCCCGGCACGGTGCGCAGCGCGTCGGCCAGCGACACGGCGGCGGTTTGCGCGATCACTTCCTGGCCGATGACGGTGACGGACTTCGGCGTGTCCAGCAGCGGCGCAGTGAACTTGTCCGAGCTCGATGCGACCGGGGCCTGCACATCGCGGCGGTTGACGCCGGTGACTTCGACTACCGGTACTGCCGGGTCGATGTCCTTGTGGCCGGTATCGGCCATGGCTGCCGGCGCGCTCAGCGTGGCCAGCACGGCCAGGGCGGAACCGGTGAGGGCGGGAGCATTGCGTACGTGCTTGCGGCTGCGGATGAAGGCGGTGGTGTTCTGGCTTGCTGGCGCTGCGGCTTGCTTAGTCATGTTGTCGGATCGTTTTTGTTATGTGGTAAATCGTCGCAAGGATGCGAGCAACTGCTGCGAGATATACGCAAATAGAATGAGAACGATTCGCATTATGATTTTTATTCTTGCATTTGGCAAGATGGGGGAGTGGCTGCCCGTATTTCTACGGTAGTCGACCGGGAAAGACGTGCGCTTTTCGCCACAACCCTTGGGATACCAAACCGGTGCGCAACGTCTGGCTCCCTGGAACCGTTGTGTTCATGGCATGTGGCCGAATCAACTACAATACCGGAGATATGGGTTTATCATGACCCCTTGGACTTTCGATCCTCACCCATTTAAACAAGAGACTCCCTAGCGCCATGCGTCGTCCTTCCAAAGATTCATCCAACAAACTCTCCGCAGAAAGCCAGCGTCTCTCCAGCATTGCCCAGGCCATCGTGCAGTCCGCCAGCCGCGTCGAAGAACGGATTTGGGAAAAGCAACTGGACACGCAACTGCAAAAACTGCTCAAGACCAATCATCAGGACAGTATCGACGCCGCACTCAACGCCTTGTTCAAGGACGAGCTTGCCGCCTACGACGTGCTGATGGACGGCGTCGAGGCGGTCAGCGAATCGTCGACGATGGTAGAGCAGCAGGACGGCGCCGAGGTCACCTGGCAAGCCGTGCTGGTGGCTGCGCCCATCCTGGCCTGGACCCGCTTTTCCATCGGCTCGGGCACGATCCCGCCGGAATTGCTGACGACCTTGCAGGCCCACTTCTCGGCCCACCTGCTGGCTGAAGGCACGCGCGTGGCAATGGCGCCGACGCTGTACGCCATCGACCAGCTGCCGCGCACCCATGCCGAGACCTATGGCTTGACCCACAAGCTGGCCGCGGCCGCGCACAAGGGCGGCAGCGTCAAGCCGGCCGTGCGTGCGCCGGAAACCGCTCCCTTCCTGGCCGACACGCGCTACCTGCTGGTGGCCATCGTCGCCCCGGCCGGCGCCCCGCTGTTCCGCTGGCAGGAAGCCCAGCACCAGCTGAACTTCGCCGCCGAGCGCAACAATGCATTGACCGCCTGGCGCGACCAGGCCACCGCCAACGTGGCGCGCCTGCTGCCGGGCTGCGGCGTCGAACTGCTGCTGCCGGAAGCGTATTACGTGGCCTGCCGTGAAGCCGACAAGCTGATCCGCCCGGTGTCGATCCGCGCCGCCGTCCATTACCTCACGAATACCCTCGACCTCGAGCCGTCCGACCTGCGCGCCGTGATCGCCGGCTTCGGCGAGGAAGCAGCCGATGGCCAGGTCGACGAATACCGCGTCGGTTTCACGCTGCGCCAGAGCCCGGAAGTGGTGTACGGCATCGTCTGGCCGCTGTATGGCCAGGAAGACGAGGAAGGCACGCCGCTGGAAGGCGGTTTCGGTGGTGCACTGCCGCCTCCGCTGACCCCGGTCAACGAAATCATCGCCTACCTGAACGAAGCCGGCGTCACCCACGTCAAACGCATCAACGAAACCTATGTGGTCGAGTATTGCGACGATTGCGGCGCGCCACTGTTCGCCGACCCGACGGGCGAACTCGTGCATGCCGAAATGCCGGACGACGCGCCTGCCGGCAGCGAGCACTTCCACTAACACGTCGCCACGTAAACGGCATCGCCCGCTACTGCCTCGACGGCGGTAGCGGGCGATGTTTTTTTGCGCGCGGTTCGTCGCTTAGCGAATCGCCTCGATGACGCGCTTGGTGAACTCGGCCGGGTTACCAGCATGCCAGCGCCACACCACCACCAGGTCGTGGTCGGGCGAGACGACGATCGTGTTGCTGCCCGCACCCAGCGCCGCATAGGCGTTCGCCGGCAGGCCCGGCAAATTCTTGCCCTTCGTGTTCAGCCACCACAGGTAGCCGTAGTCCGGACCGTTCGCGCTCGGCGTCAAGGCATCCTTGACGTAGCTTGCGGGCAGGATGGCGCGGCCATTCCACTGGCCGCCGCGCAGCCACAGGTAGCCAAAGCGCGCCATGTCCCAGGAATCGATCCACATGCCGCCGCCCCAGCGCGTGCCGCCGCTCACCGAAGGCGCCAGCTTGCCGTTCAGCTCGACGTAGCTGTTGGTGTACGGAACCCACTTCCAGGTGTTCGAGGCGCCGATCGGGTCCATGATTTGTTCCTGGAACACTTCCGGCACCGGCTTGTCGAACACACGCAGCAGCGACAGCGCGAAGCGGTTGATGCGCACATCGTTGTACTCGTAGTGCGTGCCCGGCGCCGCCAGGGTACGCGGCTTGCGCTCGCCCGCGCCGAACGCTTCCTTGCCGACGAAGTCGGCGTTCTTGCCCCACAGGCTGCCTTCCCACTCGGTTTCCTGTTGCAGGTGCTGCTTCCAGGTCACTTGCGCATTGCGCTGCGAGGCATAGCCGCCGTCGTTTACGCGCCTGGCCACCGGCTCGTCGAGCGGCCCGATGCGGCCATCGCGCACGGCCACGCCGGCCACGGTCGACAACATGCTCTTTGCAACAGAATAGGTCGGATCGACGAAATGCGTGTCGCCGAACTCGGCCACCACATAGCCCTTGTAGATCACCACGCCATTCGTGTGGGCGCGACGCGTCGGCATCGAGCCCAGGCGTGTGCCGAAAGTCTTGTCCTGGTCGGAAAAGTCGAGTGCGCGTTCGGTTTCGTGTGACTGCGCATACTGGATCGCAGCGCTGAGTGCGGCCGGGTCCATGCCGAGTTCGGCAGGCGCCTTGTGTGCCCACTCGCCTGCCGGTGGAAAGTAGGCTGGCTTGTCGGCGGCCCCGGCCATGGCCGGCAGCAACAACGCGAGTCCAAGGGCAAGCGCGGTGCGCCGGCTAATTAAGGTCATGCAGGATCCTTCCATTGGGAATATGGTTGGCGAATCAGATTGGAATTGAAGTAGCGCACATCGCCCGTTACCTCGCGCCCCAGCCAGTCAGGCTTCTCGAAGGCTTCGTCCTCGGAAGCCAGTTCGATCTCGGCCACCACCAGGCCGGCGTTCGCGCCCAGGAATTCATCGACTTCCCAGGTATGCGGCCCGATGGCGATGCGGCGCCGCACCTTTTCGACCAGCGGCTGCTGGCACAGGCCGTCGAGCAGTTCGGCAGCCTCGTTCACGGGAATCGGGTATTCCCATTCCCCGCGGCTGGCGCCCACGCTCTTGCCCTTGATGGTGAGAAAAGCCTGCTCGCCATCGATGCGCACGCGCACAGTGCGCGCTGCATCCGTGCTCAGGTAACCCTGGCGCAGCAGGGTCGCTTGCCCCAGCGTGCGCCAGGCGTCGCCACCGACGAGGAACTTGCGTTCGATCTCGACGCCCATCCTCAGTTTCCTTTTCCTAGTCCAGCGATTGCAAAATAGGCTGCAGGATCGCCGCGCCCAGGGCCGCGCTGCGCGCGCCGTTCCAGCCGGTATGCGGGTTCGGCAAATCGGCATTGTCCTTGAACGGCATCTCCAGGGTCAGCGACAGGCACTTGAAGGTGTGGCCGATGTACTTCGAGGCCAGGGTCAGCAGTTCCTCGTTGTACTTGCTGGCCGCGTAGCCGTACACGTTCTGGAAGTCCGGGCTGGCCGCCATGTATTGCTGGACAAAGGCGTTCTGGCGCGCCTGGCGTTCCGGGCCGAAGTCGGACAGCATCTCGTTGCCGGCCACAAAGTTGTACGGCAGTGCCTCGTCGCCATGGATGTCGAAGAACATATCGACGCCAATCTCGTGGATCTTGTTCTTCACGCACAGCACTTCCGGGCTGCGCTCGAGCGTCGGCGTCATCCACTCGCGGTTCAGGTTGGCGCCGGCGGCGTTCGTGCGCAGGTTGCCGCGCACCGATCCGTCCGGATTCATGTTCGGCACGATGTAGAACACGGCGCGCTGCAAGAGCTTGCGCGCAACCGGGTTGGCGTCGTCGAGCAGTGCATCCATCATGCCCTCGACATACCACTCGGCCATGGTTTCGCCCGGGTGCTGGCGCGCGATGACCCAGATCTTTTTCTCGGCATTAGGGTTGCCGATCACGACCAGGTTCATGTCGCGGCCGTCGACCGTGGTGCCGATATCGATCACGCGTGCGATCGGGTTCTCGGCCACTTCGCCCAGCAGGCGCAAGTGGCGCTCCCAGGTGTAGGGCTCGAAGTAGGCGTAGTAGACGCTGTCGAGTTCGGGGGTGTGATTGACGGTCATGACCTGGCCGTCGAAGCTGGTCGGCACGCGGAACCAGTTTTCGGTGTCGTAGCTGGCCGCCACCTGGTAATCCTCGAAGCCCTTCGGGTAGGTTGCCTGCCCGGCATTCAGGAAACGGATCGTGCAGGCCTGGCCGCGCGCGCCTTGCAGGCGGAAGTGGAACCACTGGTGGATGTCCGCGTTGTTGTCGCGGCGCAGGTTCACATCGATCTGTTTCGCGTTCTCGGCGGCGACCACCTCGATGGCGCCGGAGTCGAAATGCTGGCTGATTTTGATAGGCATGGCTGATCCCTTTTCTGGCCGTTCACAAAGTGAAGCATGATACTGGATTCGGCAGCGCCATGCCCTCTCCTGCCGAGCAGCAGCGATACAGGCTTATGCGTCGAGGTCGATCAGCTCGCGGCTGTACATGATCAGGATCTGGCGCAGCAGCTCGACGTTGCTGCGGTCGAGCACCAGCACCAGGTCGGGTTTGCGGTCGAGGTTGAACTGCATGCGCAGCTTGCCCGGCAGTTCGCGGCAATTCAGGCTGATGGCGTGCGGGTTGTTCGGGTTTTCCCAGTCGAACTGGGTGATCTGCGGCGCGGCCGGCGGCGGCTGCAGGGTCGGATCCTGGTTCACCGGCAAGTGCTTGTTCAGCCAGAACACGATACTGGCGGGAATATGCAGGGAGACATCGCTGGCGCCGTGCGCGGAAAATTTCGCGAGCAGCGAATTGCCCACGCGATCGCAGGACATGGACAGGCTCTTGACTTGACGAATGACCGCTTCTTTCACGACGAGGTTCCTCAGCTTGGTTTGATTTGATTGGAAAAAGGGCGCAGCGATTCTACCTGATCCCATCGTCGAATTGTGTGCATTCAGAAACTATCCCGGAAAGAAAACGGGGAGCACGCAGCTCCCCGTTTACCTCCATCACCCATGTGTTTGCCAACCGCACTATCGACGGCCGGAGACGCGCGATGTCATCGTCGCGGCACGCTTACTTGGTGCTGCGGCTCTTCGACGACGTACGCGAGCCGCTGGCCGAACCGGCGCTGGCGGACTGGCGGTTGCCGTGGCTCATGCTGCCTGCACGGCGTGCTTCTTCCGAAGTGAATTCGTGTGCGGTGCCTTTCTGGTGGGCTGCCTTGCCACCCTGGCTGGCGATTTCGCGTTGGCGTGCCGGATCCATCGAAGCGAAGCCGCGGTTGCGGGTGCCGCTGCTCTGGCTATTGGACTGGTTGCCGCCCTGCTTGTTACCTTGATTGCTCGAAGCCATGATCGTGTTCTCCCTGTTCACTTGTGGAAACCGCCGCGTCCTGCGGCAGGCTACCGCCCAGTCCCATCCGCCAACGCCGATGAGTGTTCGGTTGAAACCATCTTAGGCAGGGCGATTGGATGAGGGTATAGGACATTTTCAGATGACTTTGTAGGACGACACGCAAGAGAAAATGCACTTACGAAAGGTAGTGTCAATAGGCAAAAATGCCCATCAGTTGTAGTCCTACACACTACCGCAACGTCTTCCTATACTGGACATCGGACAACGCGCGCATCATGGCAGAATCAGGCGGCGCCAGCGGGCAGCAACCGTAAGCAGCAATAGCGGGCCGGGCGGCCGCGCCAGCAACCAGTCTTGTGAAAGGAAACGTCATGGACGCGAATCAACGCAGCGAGATGAACAACCAGACCAACAATGGCGGCAACGAAAAGTGGAACGCGAATGCCAAGGGCAAGACCGCGCCCGACGCCCCGCTCGACCACACCTATCCGCAAGGCGCTTCGCAGCAGCAGGGCCGCCAGGGCATCGACCAGATGGGTACCCAGCAAAGCGGCATGGGCCCCGGCCCCTGGACCGACGAAAGCAGCCGCTGGGATCTGCCGGGCGGCTCGATGCAAACCCAGCAGAGCGGCGGCAGCGGCCCGACGCAAAGCATCACCGATAGCCACCAGCGCCAGATGGAACAGCATTCGCAAGCCTGGGGCGAGCTGGAGCAGCCGGTCGGTGGCCACCGCGCCGCCGGCAGCGGCGTATCGGTCGCACCGCACCAGGGTGGACATGCCGGCAATGCCCAGGCTGCAAGCATGAACCCACAGGATCCTCGCCAGCCCGAATTGCAGGGCGGCTCGCTCGGCCATCATCACGGCGTAGTGCAGCCTACCTCGCAGTCCGCCTCACAGCCTACCCTGCAGCCGGCCTACGGCGGCCAGGCTATACAATCGGCCCAGCAGGGCAATAGCCAGCGTGACGAAGCCTTACCGCGCTCCCCTGCGCGGGAACGGCAGGACAGCACCGACCGCGCCGGCTCGCAGACCGGCGAACAAGGCCGCGAACAGGGTGCCGACGTGCACCAATCGAACGACGTCGCCGGCGGCTTGCCGCGCAGCCCGGGCAACGCGGGGCCGCGTACCGAGAACCAGGAGTGGCAACCAGGCGCCAGCATGAAGGACGAGCCGAATCCGGTGCACCAGTCGAACGACGCCGCCGGCGGTTATCCGAAGAGCCCGGCCGGCGCGAACCGCCTGGCCGGCGACCGCAAGATGGACGACGACACCGGTTTCTCGCGCAAATAAGGCCGCGCGCAACCGGCATGCACCAGCTCCCATAAGCCCTGGCTCCGGCCGGGGTTCTTGACCGGCTACCGCGAGGCAGCCGGTTTTTTTATGCGCGCGGCAACCCCTCTCATGCCGCCTGAATTAATGCTGAGCCCGTAGTTTCGCGTCCTTCATGTAGGACTGATCTTTCTCCATCAGAGAAATATTGTGAAATTATTCGACGCCTTTCCGCGCTTTGGGTCGGCCTGCAAAGTGTGTCAAGACGACGTCGACACTTGATTCAGATTCAGAACACGCCATCACGCAGGAACTCGACCGTTGGTCGTGGAATCGAATCACCCTGATGAATGCGCACTGCCGTCGACCGTCGGCGAGCAGTGTGCCGACACAGGGAGGCGACAATGGGGGAAACGCATGCAGGAATTGCCGGCACCGGCCTCGGGCCACCGCTCGGGCTTGCCTTCAGCATATCGGTCGTCGTGCCCACCTGCGGGCGCATGGACCTGCTCGACCGCTGCCTCGACGCCCTTACCCGCCAGACCCTGCCGGCCGGCGCCTACGAAGTCATCGTCGTCGACGACGAACCGAACCACAACACCCTGCACCTGGTAGCCGGCTGGCGCGCCCGCACCGTCGAGCGCGGGCCGCGCCTGGTGTACATCGCCAATTCCGGCCAGCACGGCCCGGCAGCGGCGCGCAACCTCGGCTGGCGCGCGGCGCAAGCCTCGATCATCGCCTTTACCGACGACGACACCGTGCCCTCGCCCACCTGGCTGGCACAGGGGCTGGCCGCCTTCGGCGAGCATGTCGACGTCCTCTGCGGGCGCGTGGAAATGCCGCTGCCGGCCACGCCCACCGATTACCAGCGCACCGCGCGCCTGCTCGAAACCGCCGAGTTCGTGGCCGCCAACTGCTTCTGTCGCAAGAGCATCCTCGAGCGCCTGGACGGCTTCGACGAACGCTTCACCGAACCCTGCCGCGAGGATGCCGACCTGCACTTCCGCCTGCTCGGCATCGAGGCCCGCATCGTGCGCGCGCCGCAGGCACTGGTGGTGCATCCGCTGCGCCCCGCTCCCTGGGGCGTAAGCCTGCTGCACACGCGGCGCGCCGTATTCGACGCCCTGCTCTACAAGAAGCACCCCGGCCTGTACCGCGCCAAGGTCGAGCCCGCGCCACGCTGGGACCATTACCTGGCCGTGGCCGCCCTGCTGCTGGCCCTGGCCGGCTGGCTGGCCGGCAGCGCCCCGGTGTTCGGCGTGGCCGGCCTGGCCTGGCTGGTGCTCACCGCGCGCCTGTGCCTGCAGCGCCTGCGCGGCACCGCGAAAACCGTGTCCCATATCGCCGAGATGATCGTCACCTCGGCCCTGATTCCTCCGCTGGCGGTGTTCTGGCGCCTGGCCGGAGCCGTCCGTTACCGCGTCCGTTTCACCTGAGGTGTCTATGCGCCGACTCAAGGTCCTGACCTGGCACACCCACGGCAGCTATCTGTACTACCTGTCGCAGGCGCCGCACGACTTCTACGTCCTGTCCAAGCCGGGCCGTCCGCCCGGCTATGGCGGGCGCTGCGGCCACATGCCCTGGGGCGACAACGTGCACGACCTGCCGCTGGCGCAGGTGCGCGGCCCGGAATTCGACTGCATCCTGTTCCAGGACGATCAACAATGGGAAAAGGACCAGTACGCCTTCCTCACGCCCGCCCAGCGCGCGCTGCCGCGCATCTACCTCGAACACGATCCGCCGCGCGCCCACCCCACCGATACCCCGCATCCGGTCGACGACCCGGACGTGCTACTGGTGCACGTCACGCCGTTCAACGCGCTCATGTGGGACAACGGACGCACGCCCACCACGGTCATCGAGCACGGCGTACTGGTGCCCGACAACGTGCGCTACCGTGGCGACCTCGAGCGTGGCTTGGCCGTCAGCAACCACCTGGGCCGGCGCGGGCGGCGCATGGGGGCCGACCTGTTCCTGCGCGCGCGCGCCGAACTGCCGCTCGACCTGGTCGGCATGGCCGCCGAAGAGCTGGGCGGCATCGGCGCAATCGAGCATGCGCAATTGCCGGCCTTTGCATCCCATTACCGCTTCCTGTTCAGCCCGATCCGCTACGCCAGCCTGAGCTTGGCCATGATCGAGGCCATGATGACCGGCATTCCCGTAGTGGCCTTTGCCACCGCCGAGATGGCCACCGTCATCGAGGACGGCGCCAACGGCTATTCCGACACCCGCTACGAGCGCCTGGCCGACTGCATGCGCGAACTGCTGCGCAGTCCTTCGCTGGCGCGCGACATCGGCCAGGCCGGCCGCCGCCGCGCCCAGGAACGCTTCTCGATCGAGCGTTTCAGCGCCGACTGGGATGCCGCCCTGCGCCGGGTAACAGGCAGTTGATCCAGGCACCCTTTTCGACATCAGCGGATTTTCCTTTTCCAGGAGCAGATATGGCAGCAAGGCACACAAGAATGCGGCAAGCCGCCCAAACACCGAATGGCAGCACTGCATTGCGCGGCAAGAATGCTCAACGATGAAAGCGATCTTTCTTGACAAGGACGGCACGCTGATCGACAAGCTGCCGTACAACGTGGAACCACGCCGCATCCGCCTGGCCGCCGGCGCCGGCCCGGCGCTGCGCCTGCTCGTCAAACTCGACTACCGCCTGTTCGTGGTCAGTAACCAGTCCGGCATTGCAGAGGGCCGTTTTACGGAAGATGCCATGCATGTGGTCGGCGACCGCATTGCCGACCTGCTGTTCCGCGAAAACCTGATGCTCGACGGTTTTTATTATTGCCCGCACCACCCCGGCGGCACGGTGGCGCCATATGCCATCGAATGCCACTGCCGCAAGCCGCTACCAGGCTTGCTGTTGAAGGCGGCAGTCGAGCACGGCGTCGATTTGCGCTCGTCCTGGATGATCGGCGACATCCTGCACGACGTCGAAGCAGGCAACCGCGCCGGCTGCCGCACCATCCTGCTCGACAACGGCAGCGAAAGCGAATGGCGGCTCGGACCGCGCCGCATCCCCACCCGCATGGCGCCCGACCTGTACTCGGCCGCCGTGCTCATCGCCGGACACGACAACGAATGACACACCTCTGGAACCAGGCCGGGCACGTGCTGTGCGTGCGCCTCGACGCGCTCGGCGAGGTGCTGATGTGCACGCCCGCCATGCGCGCGCTGCGTGCCCAGCACCCCGAGCGCCGCCTGACCCTGCTCACGTCGTCCGCCGGCGCGGCGCTTGCGCCCTACCTCGACGACGTCGATGCCGTCATCGCCTACGAGGCGCCGTGGATGAAAAGCGGCGCTGCATTACAGCCCGAGCAGCAGCGCGATCCAATCGTGGCCACCCTGGCCGAACACCGTTTCGACGCCGCCGTCGTGTTCACCGGCTACAGCCAGAGCGCGCTGCCCGCCGCCCTGCTCTGCCAGCTGGCCGGCATCCCTTTGCGCTTGGCCTATTGCCGCGAGAATCCCTGCCAATTGTTGAGCGACTGGATCGCCGACCCGGAACCCGGCGCCATGGTACGCCACGAAGTGCAGCGCCAGCTCGACCTGGTTCGCCACATCGGCGCCGAGATTGCCGACGAGCGGCTGGCCTTTACACCCACGGCTGCCGATCTGGGCGCGATGCGCGCCAGGTTGCATGCCCTGGGGATCGATCCGGATGGACGCTGGCTGGTGCTGCATCCCGGCGCCAGCGCCCCGTCGCGCCGCTACCCGCCGCACCACTGGCAAGCCCTGGTACGTGCGCTGGGCGAACGCGTCAGGTGCCCGCTGGTCTTCACCGGCGCGGCGCACGAGGCGGCGCTGATCGCGCAGATCGGCGCCGGGGCCGAAGCGCCCGTCCACTCGCTTGCCGGACAACTGCACATTGGCGAACTTGGTGCTTTATTGGCCCAGGCATCGCTGGTGGTGAGCAACAACACCGGCCCCGCCCACCTGGCGGCAGCAGTAGGTACCCCGGTGGTCCACCTGTACGCGCTCACGAATCCGCAGCACACGCCGTGGCGCGTACCAAGCCGCGTACTGAACCATGCCGTCGACTGCCGCAACTGCGAACGCAGCATCTGCCCACAAGGCCACCACGACTGCCTGGAAAAACTCGCGCCGAGCCAGGTGGTCGACGCGGTCTGCAGCCTGCTCAAGCAAACCGAGCCTTACAGGCGGAAGGAGGTGCGTATGGCGTGATGTTGCGGATCCAGTTGTTCACGGCCTGGCGCACCACTTTCCTTCTCCAGCGTGTCATTGCTGCGAAGATCGTGACCTCGAATGGCGTCAGCGTTGCCCTTAGGCCGGAATGCCTTCCGGATCAAACCCGCCGTTCCGCTTTACTGGCCCTTGCGTGCATTCGGCAAGAAGGCCGTGGCCAGCCCCAGCAGCGGCAGGAAGGAAATCACGCCGTACACCCAGACGATGCCGTGCTTGTCGGCCAGCTCGCCCAGCCCGGCCGCGCCAATGCCGCCGATGCCGAACATCAGCCCGAACATCAAACCCGACACCATGCCGACCCGCCCCGGCACCGCTTCCTGCGCATACACCACCAGCGCGGCAAAGGCCGAGGACATCACCAGGCCGATGGCAATTGCCAGCACCGCCGTCCAGAACAGATTAGCGTAAGGCAGCGCCAGCGCGAACGGCGCCACGCCCAGGAAAGAGATCCAGATCACCGCCTTGCGGCCAATGCGGTCGCCCACCGGTCCACCGGCAAAGGTACCCGCCGCCACGGCCGCCAGGAACATGAACAGGAACATCTGGCTGTGCTGTACGCTCAGCCCGAAGCGCTCGATCAGGTAGAAGGTAAAGTAGTTCGTGAACGAGGCGATGTAGACGAACTTGGCGAACATCAGGATGCAGATGACGGCCACCGCGCGGACCACATCGGCACGATCCAGGCCCGCGCCCTGGCTTTGCGACAGGCTTTTCGCCTTGGCCGCGCCATGGTGACGCCCCCAGATGCTCAGGCGGCGCAGCACCAGGATGGCGACGATGGCCACCACCAGGAACCAGGCCACCGCCGCCTGTCCGTGCGGAATGATGATTGCCGCCGTCACCAGTGGGCCGATCGCGCTGCCGGAGTTGCCGCCGACCTGGAAGGTCGACTGCGCGGTGCCGAACTTGCCGCCCGACCCCAGGCGCGCGATGCGCGAGGCTTCGGGGTGAAAGGTGGCGGAGCCGATGCCGATCACGGCTGCGGCAACCAGCAGCATCTCGTAGCTGCCGGCAGTGGCAAGCAGCACGATGCCGATCGCCGTCATCACCATGCCCGATGGCAGCAGCCAGGGTTGTGGATGCTTGTCGGTGTAGATGCCGACCCAGGGCTGCAGCAGCGACGCGGTGATCTGGTAGACCAACGCCAGGATGCCGATCTGGCCGAAGTCCAGCGCGAAGCTGGCTTTCAGCATCGGGAAGATCGCGGGCAGCATGGCCTGGATCATGTCGTTGAGCAGGTGCGCCACCGCGGCGCCGCCGACGATCGGCAGGAGGAAGCCATGCGGCTTATTGGCCGTCAGAGAAGCGGGTGCGGTGTCTGGCATGCTGGATTGGGAAGCTTGTGTAGTCATGGATAGAGCGGAGATGTGAGTGGCGCCCTGCCGGCGCGAGCGGCGGGAGATTGGCCCAAGCCTGCAGAATAGTCCAGCCGCTGATGGCCGTCTCCCGCTAACCTGTCATCACCTGTAGAATTCCTGCCATGGCACCGCCCTCTTCCGAAAAACAGCCGCATCCGGCATCCTTCTCGCGTCCGCTGGTCGTGATGGAAGACCGTCGGCCCGCCGGCACCTCCACCGGCTGGCACATGCATGCGACCGGCCAATTGCTGTACGCAACCGAGGGCGTGATGCTGGTACATACCGACGCCGGCTCCTGGGTCGTCACGCCAAACCGCGCCCTGTGGATGCTGCCTGGCCTGCGTCACAATGTCACCATGTCGGGCGATGTGCTGATCCGCACGGCTTACATCGATGTTGCGCAAATACCGACCCTGCCCAGCGAAAGCTGTGTGCTGAACGTATCTCCGCTGCTGAGGGAATTGCTGGTCGAGGCCGTGCGCATTGCGCCCTCGACACCGCCGCAAGGACGCGACGCCCGCCTGCTCGATTTGCTGCTCGACGAAATCCGCATTTCCCCCGTGCTGCCGCTGCACCTGCCGATGCCGGACGATCCACGTTTGAGAGCGCTGTGCCGCGAACTGAGCGCCAAGCCGGCTGCATCAAGCAGCGCCGCGCAATGGGCAGCCTCGATCGGCGTCGGCGAGCGCACCCTGCACCGCATGTTCGTGAAGGAAACCGGCATGACCTTCGCCACCTGGCGCGAGCAGACGCGCCTGCTGCATGCGCTGCAGCGGATCGCGAACGGCGACAAGATCATCGACGTGGCGCTCGATTGCGGCTATGCCAGCCCGAGCGCGTTTGCCGCCATGTTCAAGCGCCATTTCGGCGTGACGCCGACCAGTTTTTTCAAGTAATTCGCCATTTGGAAAAGTGCGTTCAAAAACCGGCTTGCTCATTCGCTCCCGACGCTGATCGGCGTTACGCCATCCCTTGACCCTCCCCAACCAGCTCCACCCATAGCAGCCGGAAGATTGCCTCTTTAAACATGGAGGCAATATGGCAGACAACGCATCTCTTTACATCGGCAGCTTCAGCACAGGGCGGCAGTCATGATGGAGCGACTGCTATCAAAAACGTGCGCAAACGTGCGCAGCGTATTCTTCCTGCCCCGAACCGTCCTGTTGACCGTGTTCGTGCCTGACAGGCGTCACTTCCCCGCCTGCCGCCGGAACCGTTCCAGCGGCAGTGCCTGGCGTCACCGCCTGGCTCGCCTCGGGTAGCGCCGTGCGCGCCGCAAGGGCGCCGGTGGCGAGCCGTTGCAAATTGACGGCCGCGTTGACATCGCGGTCGTGGTGAATGCCGCAAGCGCCGCAGGTCCAGACCCGTTCACCCAGGGTCAACTCACCATTGCGCGCCCCGCACCCAGAACACAGCTTGCTCGACGGGTACCAGCGGTTGGCCAGCACGATCCTGGTGCCGTAACGGGCCGACTTGTATTGCAGCTGGCGCCGGATGGCATGGAAGCCGACGTCGGCGATGGCCCGGGCCAGCTTGTGGTTGGCGAGCATGCCGCGAACGTTCAGGTCCTCGATCACCACCGTTTGGTTCTCACGGCAGAGACGGGTAGTCAGCTTGTGTGTGAAATCGGCACTGACCTGCGCAATGCGCTCATGCAGGCGCGCCAGCGACAGCGCCCCCTTTGTGCGGTTTTTCGATACCGGCAGCCGGTTTCCCTTCGGCATCGGTCCGGTGATGCCGGACGCCTGCTTGGCCGCCTCCACTTTGCGCGACTGGCGCCGGCTGCGGATGCGAAGGCGCCGCAACGCGGCTTTCAGAGGACGTGGGGCGGCGACCTTTTCTCCGCTGGACAGGGTCGCTGCAGCACTCAAGCCCAGATCGACACCGGTGACCGCATCGCCCGTCCGCGACCGGTGCGCTAGCTGCTCGGGCACCTCGACCTGGACCGACAAATACCAGTGATCGGCCTGGCGCGACACACTGGCACCCATGATTTTCCCGGGCCAGCGCAGCCGCTCGCGCAACAGCACACGACCAAGTTTGGGCAGAACGACGGCGATGCCTTCCATTCTGAATTTATCGTTGGCCAGGTAGAAGTTGTCCCGGCACCGGCCCTTTTTCTTGAAGCGCGGCTGGTGGGCAGGCCGGCCGGCGCGGCGTTGTTCAAAATAGCGCGCCCACGCCCTGGCCAGATTGGCAAAGGGCTGCGCATGGGCATCGCGGTGGATGGTGCGCAGCCAGGGCTGGCCGTGTTCGTCGAGCCAGTCCGGGTCGGTGTACTTGATGCTGTTAAAACGCTTCTTGAGCGCCATTGCGTTCGGGCGCAGGCCAAGCGCCACCTGACGCTGCCATTCGGTCAGTGCCCAGTTCCAGACCCGCCGGGCAGTGCCGGCCGCGCGCGTGAAATAGTCGCGCTGGTCAAGTGACGGCTCAAGCCTGATCCGGTGCGCCAGCAGCATGGTTGCTCTCCAACCCCGTGTGCAACTGGCTTTCCGTGCAACGGCGTCGATTATTGGCCGTGCGCGCTGCGGGAAAAAGCCGTCTTTCGCGCTCCCAATGCTGCAGCGACCCCACCGTACTTCCGAGCAACCTGGCTGCCTGACCTACGGGCATTGTGTTTTCCATGATCACAGTTGGACACGTGCACACCTATTTGGTTCGACTAGAGTCCGGCTCCCTTCCCTGCTTGCCTTGACCGGATTGGCCACTGCAGCGGTTGCCCAGGCTGCTCCCTACACGCCAACTCTTACCGGCGACGCGTTTGTGCGCATGGTAGCCGGGTCCGACCCGGTTGCGCCCTACGACTCGCTGCAGCGCGAAAAGGCTTACAGCTACCTCGACGGCGCGCGACACCAGCGAGGGGCGGATCTGGTGCGATGTCAACCAGCTCAAAACCCCCGACCTGGCTGATGAACTGGCTGATCAAATAAAAAAACTGCCCGCAGCCGAGCGCAAGAAAAACGCCTCAGTCCTGATCCTGGGACTGTTGGGCCGCGATTTCCCATGCCGGGCAAAACGGAGCAAGCCATGAGGCCGCCGTTTCATGTCGTGCACCGCCATTCTCCGAAAGCGGAAAAGAAAAAGGCCAATCCGAAGATTGGCCTTTTTCCCTGATTCTTTGGTCGGGGCGAGAGGATTCGAACCTCCGACCCCGTGCACCCCATGCACGTACGCTACCAGGCTGCGCTACGCCCCGACTAGTCAACAATTATACCAGAGACAGAAAAATGTCTTAGGTTTTTGTCACACTCCAGTCTTGTTCGAAGCTTACTTCCAGTCCCCGCGCAACTCGCTCACCTGTTCGTACAGGTACTCTGGCGTCGCCTCCTGCGGCGGCACCGGCGCGCCTACCGCCAGCGACAACTGCGAGCGCAAACCGCGCGTCAAGGAACGCTCGAATACATTCCCCGGATCGCGCGTGAACACGCTGCCCCACAGCCCGCGCAGCGCCATCGGAATCACCGGCACCTTGCTGCGCTCGACGATCTTCGAAATCCCGCCACGGAACTCGCTCATGTCGCCGGTGCGCGTCAGTTTCCCCTCCGGGAAGATGCAGACCAGGTCACCCTGGTGCAGCGCCTCGGCGATATCGATAAAGGCGCGCTCCATCAGGAACGGGTCTTCCTTGGCCGGCGCAATCGGAATCGCCTTGGCGGTGCGGAAAATCCAGCCCAGGAAAGGCGTCTTGAAAATGCGGTGGTCCATCACGAAGCGGATCGGGCGCGGGCTGGCGGCGCCAATCACGATCGCGTCGACGTAGCTGACATGGTTGCAGACCAGCACAGCCGGGCCTTCATCCGGAATCCGGTCGACGTCCACGGTTTTCACGCGGTGGATGGTATGGATCAGCAGCCAGGCCAGGAAGCGCATCAGGAATTCCGGCACCAGCGAGAAGATGTACAGCGCCACCAGCGCATTCAATAAGGCGGTGACCAGGAACATCTGCGGAATGCTAAAACCTTGCCCCAGCAGCAGGATGGCCACGCCGGCGGCCGCCACCATGAACAGGGCGTTCAGGATGTTCATGCCGGCAATCGTGCGCGATACGTGCTTCGGATCGCAGCGTGTTTGAATCAATGCGAACAGCGGCACGATGAACAGGCCGCCGAACACGCCGATCAGCACCACATCGGCCAGGATGCGCAGCGTGCCCGGCAGTTGCAGCAGCGCCATGGCGCCGACCGTCGCCGTATTCGTGTACGCCAGGCTGGCGAAGTACAAATCGATGCCGAACACCGACAGTCCGATGGCGCCGAACGGCACCAGGCCGATCTCGACCTTGTGGCCCGACAGTTTTTCGCACAGCAGCGAGCCGGCGCCAACGCCCAGCGAAAACACCGTCAGCAGCAGCACGAACACGCTGTTGTCCCCATGCAGGTAATCCTTTGCATACAGTGGGAATTGCGACAGCACCAGAGCGCCGTAGAACCAGAACCAGGAATTGCCGAGCATCGACAGGAACACGGTGCGGTTCTGGGCCGAGAAGCGCAAATTGCGGATCGATTCGGCAATAAAATTCTTGCTCACTTGCAGTTCCGGCGCCGGCGCTGGCGAAGCCGGGATGCGCCAACTGGTCACCAAACCGAGCAGCGCCACGGCGAAGCTGGCGCCGGCCACCAGTTCGATGCCCCAAGGCTTGTGCACCACGAGCAGCGCACCCAGCACCTGGCCCAGCAGGATGCCGACAAAGGTGCCCATCTCAATCACGCCGTTGCCGCCCACCAGTTCCTCGGGTTTCAGGTGCTGCGGCAGGTAGGCATATTTCACCGGCCCGAACAGGGTCGAGTGCACGCCCATGCCGACCACGGCGGCGATCAGGAGCCACAGGGTATGCGTCATCCAGCCGATGCCGGCCACCAGCATGATGCCGACTTCGAGCAGCTTGACGAAGCGCGACAGCCTGCCCTTCTCGACCTTGTCGGCAATCTGGCCGGCGGTGGCGGAAAACACGACATACGGCAGGATGAACAGGCCGGGAATCAGGTTGTTCAGCAGGCCGGGTTCGAGCGTGGTCCAGGACAAGGCGTCATAAGTGAGCGCCACCATCAGCGCCGTCTTGAACAGGTTGTCGTTGAAGGCGCCCAGGAACTGGGTCCAGAAGAACGGCGAAAAACGGCGTTGGGATAATAGGGAAAACTGGCTCGATTGGCTCATGCTTCGGTCTCGTAGGCGTCGGTGCGGGTGGCGGTGTGTAATTTACAATACCTCGCCAGGCTTGAATACAACTATTTCCCGTGTAGCAATTCAGCCGCCGATAGTAATACTTCTGGTAGCAACGCGCGATACTGCTGTCATGGGATCGAGCGAGGTCGTTGAGGTCGAGCAAGCGCAGCGTCGCCGTCTTTGCGCCCGGCCGGGCGTGCGGTGAAACCCTTGCAAGAAGTTCGGTTGACGGCGCCAAAATGCGTTTGAGGCAGCGCAAACGCCATCCCCGTCCACCTTGTTGTGCAGTGCAGCGTGAGTAGAATGCTCGGATGAATTCTCCCAAGCTCCCCAGCCTCCAGCAGCGCACACCCGATGCACTGCTCGACGATATCGAGCAAGACCTGCTCGACCTCACCACCGCCTCGCTCGACGACGACGGCGCCTCGCCCCGCACCATCACCACCAGCGTGGACGAGTTCGATAACGAATTCCTGGCCGAGCTGAGCTTGACGGACAGCGGCCGCCCGCCTTGCTAGGATGCGGCGGCGCTGGCCATCCAGCCAGTCAGATCAGCTCAGCGTTTCCAGCCTGATCCGGATCACCTTGCCTACCACCGAAGCCAGCGCCTCGATGCGCGCAATCGCGGCGTCGACGTTTTTCTCGCGTGTCTGGTGCGTGATCATGATGATGTCGGTGCGGGCGTCGCCGCGGGTTTCCTTTTGCAGCACGGCATCGATCGAGATGCCGGCGTCGGCCAGGATGCGGGTCAGGTCGGCCATCACGCCGAGCTGGTCGTTCACGTACACGCGCAGGTAATAGCTGGTCGTGATTTCCGACATCGGCAAAATCGCGACATCGGTCATCTGGTTCGGCTGGAAGGCCAGGTGCGGCACGCGGCAGTAGGGATCGACGGTGGCCAGGCGCGTCACATCGACCAGGTCGGCGATCACTGCCGAGGCCGTCGGTTCGGAGCCGGCGCCCTTGCCGTAATACAGGCTGGCGCCGACAGCATCGCCCTGCACCAGCACCGCGTTCATGGCGCCCTCGACGTTGGCGATCAGGCGCGTGGCCGGGATCAGGGTCGGGTGCACGCGCAGCTCGATGCCCTCGGCGCCGTCGGTGTACACGCGCCGGGTAATGCCCAGCAGCTTGATGCGGTAGCCCAGTTCCTCGGCGTAACGAATATCGTCGGCCTGCAGCTGGCTGATGCCTTCCACGTGGGCCTTGTCGAACTGCACCGGAATGCCGAAGGCAATCGCCGACATGATGGTCAGCTTGTGCGCCGCGTCCACGCCCTCGATATCGAAGGTCGGGTCGGCTTCGGCATAGCCGAGTTCCTGGGCCTGCTTCAGGACGGTCGGGAAATCCAGGCCCTTGTCGCGCATCTCGGACAGGATGAAGTTGGTGGTGCCATTGATGATGCCGGCCACCGATTCGATGCGGTTGGCGGTCAGGCCTTCGCGCAGCGCCTTGATGATCGGCACGCCGCCGGCCACGGCTGCCTCAAAGGCGACCATCACGCCCTTTTCCTGGGCAGCGGCAAAGATCTCGTTGCCGTGCAGGGCCAGCAAGGCCTTGTTGGCGGTGACCACGTGCTTGCCGTTGGCGATCGCGCGCAGGACCAGTTCGCGCGGCAATTCGTAGCCGCCGATCAGTTCCACGACGATGTCGATGTCCGGGCTGTCGACCACCAGGAAGGGATCGTTGACGATCTCGACCTGTCCGTTGGTCAATTGCGCAGCGCGCTCCACGTTGCGCGCGGCAACCATGGTGATCTCGATGCCGCGGCCGGCGCGGCGGCGGATGTCTTCGCCGTTGCGCTGGAGGACGTTGAAGGTGCCGGCACCAACCGTGCCGATGCCGAGGAGGCCAACTTTGATGGGATTCATGAGCAGTGTGTCAGTTTCAGCGCGCGTGGCGTCGTCGGTAACCGTCGAGGAAGCGGGCGATACGGCCGCAAGCATCGGTCAGGTCGTCGGAGTTGGGCAGGAAGACCAGCCGGAAATGGTCCGGCGCAGTCCAGTTGAAGCCGGTGCCCTGCACCAGCAAGACCTTTTCCTCGGCCAGCAGTTCGCAGATGAACTGCTGGTCGTCGGCGATCGGGTACATCGCCGGGTCCAGGCGCGGGAACATGTAGAGCGCCGCTTTTGGCTTGACGCACGACACACCCGGGATAGAAGTCAGTAATTCGTAGGCCAGGTCGCGCTGCTTCAGCAGGCGTCCGCCCGGGCGCACCAGGTCGTCGATGCTCTGGTAGCCGCCAAGCGCGGTCTGGATCGCAAACTGCCCAGGCGCATTTGCGCACAGGCGCATCGAGGCCAGCATGTTCAGGCCTTCGATATAGTCTTTCGCATGGCGCTTCTCGCCCGACACCACCATCCAGCCGGCGCGGTAGCCGCAGGAACGGTAGTTCTTCGACAGGCCGTTCAGGGTGACGAACAGCACGTCGTCGGCCAGCGCGGCGATCGACTCGTGCATGTGGCCGTCGTACAGCACCTTGTCGTAGATTTCGTCGGCGTAGATGATCAGGCCGTGCTGGCGCGCCAGCTCGATGATCTCGAGCAGGATTTCGCGCGGATACAGGGCGCCGGTCGGGTTGTTCGGGTTGATGACGACGATCGCGCGCGTGTTCGGCGTGATCTTGCGCCGCATGTCGGCGATGTCCGGCATCCAGTCGGCCTGCTCGTCGCAGATGTAGTGCACCGGCGCACCGCCGGCCAGGCTGACGGCGGCGGTCCAGAGCGGATAGTCCGGCGCCGGCACCAGTACCTCGTCGCCATTGTTCAGCAGGCCCTGCATGGCCATGACGATCAGTTCCGAGGCGCCATTACCCAGGTAAATGTCGTCGATGCCGACACCCGCGACCCGCTTTTGCTGGGTGTAGTGCATGATCGCCTTGCGCGGCGCGAACAGGCCCTTGGAATCGGTATACCCGGCGGCGCCGGACATATTCCGAATCATGTCCTGCATGATCTCGTCGGGCGGATCGAAACCGAAGACGGCCAGGTTGCCGATGTTGAGCTTGATGATCTTCTGACCATCGTCTTCCATCTGGCGCGCCTTTTGCAAAGCCGGGCCGCGGATCTCGTAGCAGACATCGTCGAGCTTGTTCGATTTCAGAATCGGTCGCAAATTGTCACCTGTAGTTGGCCCGCATGTTGCAGTGCGAAAAATACCATTCTGCCGAAAGCGCCAGATTTAAGCAACCTCGCACCAGATCGAGGCGCGGGTAAATGGCCTGGATGACGAAACGCTTATAATGGGCCGCTTGTTCCTATTCATTTTTATACGCCATGAAGCTGCATTCCGACGATAACCAGCAATACCAGACCGTGACCGGCTACGATGCTTCCGGCGTCGAGATCAATGCCGAGCGTTTCAATTACAGCCTGCTGGTAATGCCGGAAACGCCGCCGCGCCCGTGGGATGTAACACGTTTCGAAGACCTGACCGCCCAGCATTTCGAGCAGATCGCGGCGGACGGACCAGACGTCGTCATCCTTGGCACCGGCGAGCGCCAGCGCTTCGTGCACCCGCGCCTGATCACCAGCCTGACCGATAAACGCACCGGCGTCGAAAGCATGGACAGCCAGGCTGCCTGCCGCACCTATAACGTGCTGATGGGCGAAGGCCGCAAGGTGACGCTGGCCTTGATCATCGACCCGGCGTAAATCCGGGTAAAAACGATATTTGCATGTGGAGCCTCCTGTGCAAATATCCTTTGCACGGCGTTTCAATCGAACGCCCCTCCTTCGGCTCGCTCGTGTACATTCCGATTATTGTGGTTGAAAGGCAATCTTTCGCCCCCATCTGGCGCATCGAGCACCGCCCGGGTGACGTATCAGCACTACCACCCGGCAGCGGCGCAGATTATGATGAGGGCTTGAACCAGCCCGATACAGTCCAGGAGAATTCACGTGGCCGACAGCCCAAGCGCAGCATCCGTAGAGAACTTTAGCGCCGCCATGACCGGCGACCAGACCTTCCAGCTTGGCGGCCGTCCCGCAAAGTACACGGTGCTGTATTTCTACCCCAAGGACAACACCCCCGGCTGCACCACCGAAAGCATCGCCTTCCGCGAGAAGCACGACGAATTCCTGGCCGCGAATACCGAAATCTACGGCATCAGCCGCGATTCGATGCGTTCGCACGAAGGCTTCAAGTCCAAGCTCGGCCTGCCTTTCGAACTCATCTCTGACCCCGAGGAACTGGTGTGCAACCAGTTCGGCGTCATGAAGATGAAGAACATGTATGGCAAGCAAGTACGTGGGGTTGAGCGCAGTACGTTTGTCGTTGACGCTCAAGGCCGATTGGTGAAAGAATGGCGTGGCGTGAAAGTTGCCGATCACGTCGATGAAGTGCTGGAATTTGTGAAGAGCCAGCCTTGAACGGATGGCTCCAGTCGATCAACCTGCTGGACCCTTATCGCTTATTTTGAGTCGCACCGTTTCATCTCAGCATCATTTCAATCTGGCTGCCCGCCAAGGCGCGTGTTTGTTCAACGCCTCTATCCTTGGCCCGCGCCCCCGCAACATTTTTCCAGTGCATAGAATCCGCCCGGCAGTGCGTTTTTCCAAACGCGCTGGCGCGAGCGTCCTCCACTTTTTTAGATTGAGAACCTGATGCCACTACCAAAAATTCCAACGAAACCGGCCACGCTGCTGCCGGTAAATGAATACCCCAAGGCCGAACCCGGCAAGTCTCCTGTGCGCGCTGTTGCTGCGCCGGTCGAGGCCGATCCTGTCGAAGACCTCATCAGCGGCAAGGCCGTGCCTGCCGCCAAGTCCACCCGTGGCCGCAAGGACAAGGCCACGCCGCTGTCTGCCGTACCTTCGCAGCAAGCCGCACCTGAGCGCCCAGCCCGCGTCGACACCGTTGCCAAGCTCAAGGAAACGGACATGGACGAGCCGCATCCGGCCAAGCACAAGCCGGTCGAGGTCAACGTCAAGTCCTCCACCAGCCGCAAGGCCGACCGCACCGGCAAGACCAAGGTCTTCGTGCTCGACACCAACGTACTGATGCACGACCCGACCTGCCTGTTCCGCTTCGAGGAACACGACGTCTACCTGCCGATGATGACGCTCGAGGAACTCGACGATCACAAGAAAGGCATGTCCGAGGTTGCGCGCAACGCCCGCCAGGTGTCGCGCACCCTGGACGCCCTGATCGCCGACATCGACGACGACACCATCGAGGCCGGCATCGAGCTGGCCAAGCTGGGCAACAAGGACGCCAAGGGCCGCCTGTTCTTCCAGACCAAGCTGCAGAACGGCCCCACCCTGCCCGAAGGCCTGCCGGTCGGCAAGGCCGACAACCAGATTCTCGGCGTGGTGAAAGCCCTGGCAGCCGAGCAGCCGGACCGCGCCATCGTGCTGGTGTCGAAAGACATCAACATGCGCATCAAGGCGCGCGCCCTGGCCTTGCCGGCGGAAGATTACTTCAACGACCATGTGCTGGAAGACACCGACCTGCTGTACTCGGGCATCGTCCAGCTGCCGGACGATTTCTGGGACAAGCACAGCAAGAACATGGAGTCATGGCAAGACACGCGCGCCGGCACCACGTTCTACCGCGTGACCGGTCCCTTCATCAACAGCCTGCTGGTGAACCAGTTCGTCTATCTGGAGTCCAACGATTCGCCCTTCCAGGCGCAGGTGAAAGAAATCAACGGCAAGACCGCCGTGCTGCAAGTGCTGCGCGACTACAGCCACAACAAGAACAGTGTCTGGGGCATCACCGCGCGCAACCGCGAGCAGAACTTTGCGCTGAACTTGCTGATGAATCCGGAATGCGATTTCGTCACCCTGCTCGGCCAGGCCGGTACCGGCAAGACCCTGCTGGCCCTGGCCGCGGGCTTGGCGCAGGTGCTGGAGACCAAGCAGTACAACGAAATCATCGTCACCCGCGTGACGGTGCCGGTCGGCGAAGACATCGGCTTCCTGCCGGGTACCGAGGAAGAAAAGATGTCGCCATGGATGGGCGCCTTCGACGACAACCTGGAAGTGCTGAACAAGTCGGACAACGACGCCGGCGACTGGGGCCGCGCGGCCACGCAAGACCTGATCCGCTCGCGTATCAAGATCAAGTCGCTAAACTTCATGCGCGGCCGTACCTTCGTGAACAAGTTCCTGATCATCGACGAGGCGCAGAATTTGACGCCGAAGCAGATGAAGACCCTGGTCACGCGCGCCGGTCCGGGCACCAAGATCCTGTGCCTGGGTAACATCGCCCAGATCGACACGCCTTATCTCACCGAAGGTTCGAGCGGTTTGACCTATGTGGTCGACCGCTTCAAGGGCTGGGCGCACAGCGGCCACGTGACACTGGCGCGCGGCGAGCGTTCGCGATTGGCGGATCACGCGAGCGACGTGTTGTAAGCGTTTTCGCTTCATTAGCTGACAAGCAAAAACCTGCGCGCCTCACGGCCCGCAGGTTTTTTTACGGCTGTCGAGTGCGTGACGGCCACCTTGCATACGTCCTCTTGCAAAGGCGTAGGGTGGGCTCTCGAGCCCACGCGGTCTCAACGGTTGATCAGCAGCGCACTTGATCTCGCGGATTGCAAATAAGAAATCCACCTCGTATGCTCGTATGACGGCGCATCACCTCTCCTCCACCCACCAGAAGGAATGCCATGGATCCGCTTATTCATGAACTCTCGCGACGCTACAATACGCTTCCCAAGCAATACAAAGCGCTCATTCTCGGTGGATTGCTCGTGTTTATAGCGAACCAAAGTATGGTTTTTGGCGAATCCGTTGGATGGACGCTTTACTATCTGACGCACTGAGAAGCAAGGCACTGCTGATCAACTGGTGCGACCGCGTGGGCACGAGTGCCCACCCTACTCCCTCATCGACGCAGTCGATACAAACATGACCACGTGAGCGCAGCGCAGAAACAAAAACGCCCGGCACACTGGCCGGGCGTTTTTCATTTCACTGCGCGCAGCGCACCATTACATGATGTGCTTGCCAATCCACCAGGCAATCGCCGCCACGAAGGCTGCTGCCGGAATGGTGAAGATCCACGCCCAAACGATGTTGCCCGCCACGCCCCAGCGCACGGCCGAGGCCTTCTGCGAAGCGCCCACACCGACGATCGCGCCAGTGATGGTATGGGTGGTCGAGACCGGAATGCCCCAGAAGCTGGCCATCAGCAAGGTCATGGCGCCGCCGGTTTCCGCGCAGAAGCCGCCAACAGGCTTGAGCTTGGTGATCTTCTGGCCCATGGTCTTGACGATGCGCCAGCCGCCGAACAGCGTGCCGAAGCTGATCGCCGCGTAGCAGGAGATGATGACCCAGGCTGGCGGATGCGCGTCGCCGGCATTCACGTAGCCTGCCGCGATCAGCAGCATCCAGATGATGCCCATGGTCTTTTGCGCGTCGTTACCGCCGTGGCCCAGCGAGTAGCCGGCTGCCGACACCAGCTGCAGGCGGCGGAACCAGACGTCGACCTTGCGCGGCGTGCTCTTCACGAAGACCCAGGACACGATCAGCATGATGATCGAACCCAGCACGAAGCCCAGCAGTGGAGCCAGTACGATAAAGGCGACCACTTTCCACAGGCCGGCCGAGATCAGCGCGCCGGTGCCCGACTTGGCCACCGCAGCGCCGACCAGGCCGCCGATCAGCGCGTGCGAGGACGACGAAGGAATGCCGTAGTACCAGGTGATCACGTTCCAGACGATGGCCCCGACCAGGGCCCCGAAAATCACGTAATGGTCGACGATGTGCGGATCGATGATGTCCTTGCCGATCGTCTGCGCCACCTTCATGTTGACCACAAAGATCGCCACGAAGTTGAAGAAGGCCGCCATCGCAACCGCCGATTGGGGCTTCAGGACGCCGGTCGAGACGACGGTCGCAATCGCGTTCGCCGAATCGTGGAAGCCATTCATGAAGTCGAAGATCAGTGCGAGCAGCACCAACAGACCCAGCACGTAAATGCTGATGGTGAGATGTTCCATAATTATTTTTGTTCTAAGGAAGCTTACGCGTTCTCGACGATGATGCCTTCGATGATGTTGGCGACATCTTCGCAGCGGTCGGTGACGGTCTCGAGGATCTCGTAGATCGCCTTCATCTTGATCAGGTTACGGACGTCCGGTTCGTCGCGGAACAGTTTCGACATCGCCGCGCGCATCACGTGGTCGGCGTCGGATTCGAAACGGTCGATTTCTTCGCAGATGGCGACGATTTTCTGGGCATTGCCCATGTCGTGCAGCAGGGCCACGGCTTCCTGGACCTTCTGGCAGGCCGACAGGCACAGCTCGGCCAGGCGCTTGGCTTCCGGCGTCACGGCGTGCAGGTCGTACAGGGAAATGGTTTGCGCGGCGTCTTCCATCATGTCGAGGATGTCGTCCATGCGCGTGATCAGCTTGTGGATGTCGTCGCGGTCGAGCGGGGTGATGAAGGTCTTGTGCAGCAGGTCGACGGTGGCGTAGGTGATCTTGTCCGCCTGTTTTTCGATGCTTTCGACGGCGTGCACGCGGTTTTCCAGGTCGTCGAAGTTGGTCATCAGGCCAACCATTTCTTGCGCACCCTTCACGCACAGCGCGGCGTGCTGGTTGAACAAATCAAAAAACTTGCCCTCGGTGGGCATCAGGCGTCCAAACATGTATTTCTCCGTGATAAAACTCTTGGGACTGCGAGGGGCTGTGGACCGACGGGTCCACGGCGCCGCAATATCGGCTTAATCGCCCTGGTAGACGGCGAGGTTGCCGCTGTAGTTGCCAAACTTGGTGTACTGACCGATCCAGGTGAGGCGGATTGCCCCGATCGGACCGTTACGCTGTTTGCCGATAATGATTTCGGCGGTTCCCTTGTCCGGCGAATCGGGGTTGTACACCTCGTCGCGGTACAGGAAGATGATGACGTCCGCATCCTGCTCGATTGCGCCGGATTCGCGCAAGTCGGACATGACGGGACGCTTGTTCGGGCGTTGTTCCAGCGAGCGGTTCAGCTGGGACAGCGCGATGACCGGGCAGTGCAGTTCTTTTGCCAGGCCCTTCAGCGAACGCGAGATTTCGGAAATCTCGGCGGCGCGGTTGTCGCCCGGCTGGCTACCCTGCATCAGCTGCAGGTAGTCGACGATAATCAGGCCGAGTTTGCCGCATTGGCGGGCAAGGCGGCGCGCGCGTGCGCGCATCTCGATCGGGTTCAGCGCCGGCGTCTCGTCGATGTAGAGCTGGGCGTCGTTCATCTTCTGGATCGCATGCGTCAGGCGCGGCCAGTCTTCGTCGTTCAGGCGGCCGGTACGCAGGCGGTGCTGGTCGAGCTGGCCGACCGAGCCCAGCATACGCATGGCCAGCTGGGCGCCGCCCATCTCCATCGAGAACACGGCAACCGGCAGGCCGGCTTCGATGGCGACGTTCTCGCCGATGTTCACCGAGAAAGCGGTCTTGCCCATCGACGGACGGCCGGCCACGATCACCAGGTCGCCCGGCTGCAGGCCCGAGGTCATCTTGTCGAGGTCGATGAAGCCGGTCGGCACGCCGGTGGTCTCGCCCTGGTTTTCGCGCGAGTACAGTTCGTCGATGCGCTCGACCACCTGCGTCAGCAGCGGCTGGATCGGATTCCAGCCCTGGGCGCCACGGGCGCCCTGCTCGGCGATCGCGAAGATCTTCGACTCGGCCTCGTCCAGCATCTGCTTGACTTCCTTGCCTTGCGGATTGAACGCGTTGCCCGAGATTTCGTCGGCAACGGTGATCAGCTTGCGCAGGATGCCGCGATCGCGCACGATCTCGGCGTAACGGCGGATATTCGCGGCCGATGGCGTGTTTTGCGCCATCGCATTCAGGTATTGCAGACCGCCTACGTCCTCGGCCTTGCCGAGCGAGACCATGGCCTCGTAGACGGTGATGACGTCGGCCGGCTTGCCGCTGTTGATCAGCCGGACCATCTGTTCGAAGATGATGCGGTGGTCGTAGCGATAAAAATCTTCCGCGTGCATGAAGTCGGCAATACGGTCCCACGCCGCATTATCGCGCAGCAGGCCGCCAATGACGGACTGTTCTGCTTCGATGGAGTGCGGGGGGATGCGCAGCGATTCGATTTGCGGATCTGCGGGGGTATTCATGGCGGGCATTATACCTGCTCCGGTCACACGGCTGAAATAATTGGCGACTTTTGGGTCATAAAAAAAGCCGGGCGAACCCGGCTTTTTCCAGAATACAACAACTAATTATTGTTAAATAATCAGCTGCAATTCAACGTCACTTAGGCAGCTTCGCCCACGACAGCGATCGTGATTTCCACGACGACGTCGGTGTGCAGCGCGACCGCAACCGGGTGTTCGCCGGTAGTTTTCAGCGGGCCGGTCGGCAGGCGCACTTGCGACTTCTCGACGGCGAAACCTTGCTTGGTCAGGGCTTCGGCGATGTCGAAGTTGGTGACCGAACCGAACAGACGGCCATCGACGCCGGCTTTTTGAGCGACGGTGATGGTCATGCCGCCCAGCTTGTCGCCTTGGGCTTGCGAAGCCGACAGCTTTTCAGCAGCCGCTTTTTCCAGCTCGGCGCGCTTGACTTCGAACTCGGCCACAGCGGCCTGGGTTGCGCGGCGGGCCATCTTTTGCGGGATCAGGAAGTTACGTGCGTAACCGTCCTTGACCTTGACGACGTCGCCCAGGTTGCCGACGTTAACGACTTTTTCCAAAAGGATAATTTGCATATTTTTCTCCAGGATGTTCTGAACTGAGCAGCGCGATTAAGCGTTGTGCAGGTCGGTGTACGGCAGCAGCGCGAGGTAGCGTGCGCGCTTGATCGCGGTGTCGACCTGACGCTGGTAGTGCGCCTTGGTACCGGTCAGGCGTGCCGGCATGATCTTGCCGTTTTCCTGGACGAAGTCTTTCAGGGTGTCGACGTCTTTGTAGTCAACTTGTTCAACGCCGGCGGCGGTGAAGCGGCAGAACTTCTTGCGCTTGAACAGCGGGTTCTGCTGTTTGCGCTTCAGTTTTTCCTTGGCTTTGTTTTTGTCGAACTTTTTACCGAATGCCATTTGAGGCTCCTGTATCTAAAAGGTGGGCCGCTGATAATTTAAGCGGCGGCACTGAAATCAATGATGTGAAACACCAGGGCTTTGCTGTTGCGGTTCTTCTTGGCCAGGAATCCCGTGAACTGGTGGGCGGCGCCCAACTCGGCGCTGGCGAAGCGGCCCGAAATTTCTCCCGCGGCGAACGCGGCAATTTCGAACTCCACCAGCCGCGTCACCCCTGCCTCGACCTGCTGCGAACTGTGCAGCAAGATTGCCGAAACGATCGGCACGCCGGCCGGGGTGTAGCGCAGTACGTCGCGTTCAGCGATGGTGGCGACGACTTGTAACTGGTTCACTTCTTGGCGGACCGGAGTCCGTTCACGATTCTGGCAAAAAAAACTTAGGCAGCAGCAGGGGCTGGGGCAGCAGCAGCCGCTGGGGCTTCTGCGCGGTGGCTCTTGGCTGCGTCTTCGCGCTGGACCGACTTCATCATTGGCGATGGAGCGGTTTCAGCTTTCTTCATCTTCACGGTCAGGTGACGCAGCACGGCATCATTGAACTTGAATGCGGTTTCCAGCTCGACCAGGGTCTCGTTGTCGCACTCGATGTTCATGCAGATGTAGTGTGCCTTCGGCAGCTTCTGGATCTGGTAAGCCATCTGGCGACGGCCCCAGTCTTCCACGCGATGGATGTTACCGCCGCGCGCGGTGACGCTGGCCTTGTAACGCTCGATCATCGCCGGGACTTGCTCGCTTTGGTCCGGGTGGACGATAAAAACGATTTCATAATGACGCATGCAACACTCCTTGAGGACGTTTAAACAAATGCCCACCTCGGCGTCAAGACGAGTGTGGGAAGGGAAAGCCGGCAATTATAGCGCGAAGCCGGCGGCGTGGCAATTGCGGGACTCGCATCGCTCCGTGTACCTCTTGCACGACAGCTCAACAAGAGAAAATACGGATTTAATTGCGTTTCCCCTTGCATTATGAGAAGCACTGTACAAAAATACAGTCTGAATCGATAACCAGTGGTATACCCATGCTCAAGCTCACTGCAAGGCAAGAACAGATCCTCAACCTGATCAAGGAAGCGATCGACAACACCGGCTTCCCGCCGACCCGCGCCGAGATCGCGAAGGAATTGGGCTTCCGCTCGGCCAACGCGGCCGAGGAGCACCTGCAAGCCCTGGCACGCAAAGGCGCGATCGAGATCGTCTCGGGTACGTCGCGCGGCATCCGCCTGCTCGGCAACACGGCCGAACCGGCGCTGCCGGCCATCCCGCCTGCCCTGCTGATGTCGCTGCCGCTGGTCGGGCGCGTCGCTGCAGGCTCGCCGATCCTGGCACAGGAACACGTGGAAGCCACCTACAACGTCGACCCGGCCATGTTCGCTGCGCGGCCCGACTTCTTGCTGAAGGTGCGCGGCTGGTCGATGCGCGACGCCGGCATCATGGACGGCGACTTCCTGGCGGTGAAGAAAGTAGACAGCGCCAAGAATGGCCAGATCGTGGTGGCGCGGCTGGGCGAGGATGTGACGGTCAAGCGTTATCGCAAGACGGGCGAGCTGATCGAGCTGCTGCCGGAGAATCCGGACTTCAAGGTGATCCAGGTGGCGCCGGGCGATGAGTTCGCGCTCGAAGGGCTGGCGGTGGGGTTGATGCGCAGCTGGCACTGATGGCTGGTGGGTTCGAGAACCCACCCTACGTAGAAAAGGCCGCTGACGCGGCCTTTTTTTTGCATATCGTGGAATGGCGCGGGGTGGTAGGGTGGGCATTCGTAGTGCTGGCATTTAGCCAGCCCTACTGCCCACGCGGTAGAACGCTTGATAAATTGAAACGCATCGCATCGTCCAGCTAACCTGCCGGGACGGTGTTCGACATTCATATGCCGTACCGCGTGGGCACAAGTGCCCACCCTACCGATAAACGGCCGCGTCATCGGCGATATCCGGTGGGTTCGCCCCCCCCTTAACGCCGGTTCACGCCGCGTTTCTTTTATTAACGCTTGCTGGACACCGACTCGTCCTTCGGCGCCTTGTTCACGATGGCATTGTGCTCGGCGATATACGCCTCGGTCGCCGACCGCCACACCGCCACGTCCGCCAGCGTCATCTTGGCGCCGACCTTGGCTTCTTCCGACACGTTCTCCTGCACCTGCGCCAGGTGGGCCTTGGCCTTTTCCATCTCGGCCGCGTTCATCAGCTTGGCAATGTCAGCCGGGATCCGGTTGGTCAGGGGCGTGACCGCGTTCAGGTTCTGCACGAAGCCGTTGTAGCAATCCTGCCACTTGTTGATCGCGTTCGCGACCCGGTCGATTTCGTCGCTCTGCTTCGAGATCGGCGGCACGCGCGGCGCCGTGCAGTGGAACTTGCCGGACCTCAGGTCTTCGCCATCGTACTTCGACACCCAGTAGTCGATGTCGGCACGGCGTGCGACGCGCTGCTGCATGATCACCAGCGAATCGGCGGCCACCTTGTTGCCCTTGGCCGCGGCCTTGGTGAACCACGCCGTGGCCTTGGCCTCGTCGACCTCGCCCGCCTCGCCATACCAATACATTTGCCCCAGGCTCTGCTGGGCCTCGACGTTGCCGGCGTTCGCCAGCTTGGTGTACAGCTTCATGGCCTCAGCATACTTCTTCTGATCGAACAAGGCCTTGGCGTCTTCCAGCTCGCCCGCGTGGACCAGGCCGGCCAGCAGCAGGCCGGCAAACAGCAGCGCACTCTTCTTCATGTTGTCGCGTCCTTTGTGATGGCTCAGGCGTCCAGCGCCGCGCGGAAGTCTTCCAGCAGATCGGCGCTGTCCTCGATGCCCACCGAGACCCGGATCAGCGACTCGGCAATGCCCATGCTGGCGCGGCGCTCGGCGCCCATCTCGAAGAAGATCGTGTGCGCCACCGGGATCACCAGGGTACGCGTGTCGCCCAGGTTGCTTGCCGGGATGGCGAGCTGCAGGCGGTTCAGGTAATCGAAGCAGTCGATGCCGTCCTTCAGCTCAAAGCTCAGCAGCGAGCCGCCGGCGCGGAACAGTTCCTGCGTCACGTCATGCTGTGGGTGCGACGCCAGGCCCGGGTAGTGCACGGCAGAGACGCGGTCATCCGCCTCCAGCATCTGCGCCAGCGCCAGCGCATTCGCCGTGGTGCGCTCCATGCGCAGCGCCAGGGTCTCGGCGCCGACCGCAATGTGGTGCGCCGCTTCCGGCCCCAGCGAAGCGCCGAAGTCGCGCAGTGCTTTCGCGCGCAATTGCGCCATGCCCTGGTTGGCGGCCGGCTGCTTGCGGAAGTTGTCGGCGATGTTCGGGTAGGCGCTCCAGTCGAACAGCCCGGTATCGGTCAGCGCGCCGCCGAGGGCGATGCCGTGGCCGGCGATCGACTTGGTCAGCGAATTCACGACCAGGCCCGCACCCACGTCCTTCGGGCGGAACAAATACGGCGTGGTCATGGTGTTGTCGACCACGTACAGGATGCCGCGCGCACGGCACAGTTCGCCGATGCGTGCCAGGTCCGCCACTTGCGTGCGCGGGTTGGCGATGGTCTCGACGAAGACGAAACGCGTGTTCGGCGTCAACGCCGCTTCCACGTTCGCGACGTCGGTGGCGTCGACAAAGGCCACGTCCACGCCCTGCCCCGCCACCGTCTGCCACAGGCTGTTGGTGTTCCCGAACAGGAAGCTCGACGAGACGATGTGGTCACCTTCCTTCAGCAGCGCCTGGAACAGCGCGCCGATGGCCGCCATGCCGGTGCCGAAGCACAGGGTGGCGACGCCGTCTTCCATCTTGGTGAGCTTGTCTTCCAGCGCGGAGACGGTCGGGTTACCCTGGCGCCCGTAGCGGAAGCCCGGTTCCTTGCCCTGGAACACCGAGGCCAGCTGGCGCGCGTCGTTGTAGCCGAATGCCACCGAGGTGTGCACCGGCTTGTGCAGCGAGCCCTGCTCGATCGTCTTGCGGCGGTCGTTGTGCAGGATGGTGGTAGTGAAACCGTACTGTTTGTCGCTCATCGGTCTTCCTGCCAATTATTCCGCGGCCACAGGCGGATTTAAATTCAGCTGGGTGCGCACCTCGTCCTCGGGACGCGCCTTGCCGCCGTTGTGGCGGGCCGACTCCAGGTTATCGAGGTAGGCCGGGGTCACGTCGCCGGTCACGTACACGCCGTCGAAGCACGAGGCCTCGAAGTTGGTCAGTTCCGGGTTCACATCCGAGATCGAACGCTTCAGCGCATCGATGTCCTGGTAGACCAGGCGGTCGGCCGTGATTTCCTTGCACACCTCTTCAACCGTGCGGCCATAGGCGATCAGCTCGTCGCGGGTCGGCATGTCGATGCCGTACACGTTCGGGAACAGCACCGGTGGCGCCGCCGAGGCGAAGAACACCTTGCGGGCGCCGGCTTCGCGCGCCATCTGCACGATCTCGCGGCTGGTGGTGCCGCGCACGATGGAATCGTCGACCAGCAGCACGTTCTTGCCCTTGAATTCGGAGCCGATGGCGTTCAGTTTCTGGCGCACCGACTTCTTGCGCATGCCCTGCCCCGGCATGATGAAGGTACGGCCAATGTAGCGGTTTTTAATAAAACCTTCGCGGTATTCGACGCCCAGTTTCAGCGCCAGCTGGATCGCGGCCGGACGCGAGGAATCCGGGATCGGCATGACCACGTCGATTTCCTCGACCGGGATTTCCTTGCGGATCTTGTCTGCCAGATACTCGCCCATTTTCAGGCGGGTAGCGTAGACCGAGGCGCCGTCGATTACCGAGTCCGGGCGCGCCAGATACACGTATTCGAAGGCGCAGGGGTTCAGCGATGGGTTCTCGGCGCACTGGCGCGCGTGGAGTTGCCCATCTTCGCCGATGAACACGGCTTCGCCCGGCGCGATGTCGCGCACGAAACGGAAGCCGATGCCTTCCAGGGCCACCGATTCGCTGGCGACCATGTATTCGACGCCATTCTCGCCGTCGTTCATGCCCAGGCACAGCGGACGGATGCCGTAGGGGTCGCGGAAGGCCAGCATGCCGTGGCCGGCGATCTGGGCGACCACGGCGTAGGCGCCGCGCACGCGCTTGTGGACGATGCCGACCGCCTTGAAGACGGCCTCGGCATCGAGCGAATAGCCATTCGCCGCGACCTGGATTTCGTGCGCCAGCACGTTCAGCAGCACTTCCGAGTCGGAGTTGGTGTTGATGTGGCGGCGGTCGTTGCGGAACAGCGCGTCTTTCAATTCCGCCTGGTTGGTCAGGTTGCCGTTGTGGGCCAGGGTGATGCCGAACGGCGCGTTCACGTAGAACGGCTGCGCTTCTTCCTCGCTCGACGAGCCGGCGGTCGGGTAGCGGCAGTGGCCGATGCCGGTGTTGCCCTGCAGCGAACGCATGTTACGGGTGCGGAACACGTCACGCACCAGGCCGTTGGCCTTGTACATCGAGAACATGCTGCTGTGATTGGTTGCAATGCCCGCCGCATCCTGGCCGCGGTGCTGCAGCAGCAGCAATGCGTCGTACAAGAGCTGGTTGACGGGAGTTTGCGAGACGACGCCGACGATGCCACACATGGTGTGCTCCTAAGAACTGAATGCCGTTACAGAAAGATCAAAACTGAACATGCTGCGCCAGGGCAGCGGGAAGGAAAGGCTTGACCGTGCGTGCACCGGTCTCCGCCAGGGGCGACAAAAGCGCTTCTTTCCAGAATGCTTGTTGAGGGATGGAAGTCATCGAACACACTATGACGGCGGCCAGCACCATGACAACACCGCGCGCCAGGCCGAACAGGCCGCCGAGGCCGCGGTCCGCCAGGGTCAGCCCGGCCGCCTCGATCAGCGAACCGAGCGCCAGCGCCAGCAATCCCATCAGGATGCGCACGCCGAGGAACAAGGCGACAAAGGCCACCATCAGGCGCACCGTTTCGCCGGGAATCATTTCCGGCAGCAGCGGCGCCAGCTGGGCGCCATAGGCATTCGCGACCACAAAGGCGACGACCCAGCCCAGCAGCGACAGGATTTCCTTCACCAGGCCACGCATGGTGCTGATGATGACGGAGGAAATCAGCACGAACAATACCAGATAATCGAAAATCGTCACGCTGCCCCGACCACGCTTACACCGGAACCAGGAAACCGCTGAAGCCCTGGGCACTCAGCCTGGCGCGTGCCTTTTCCGCTTCTTCGCGGCTGCCGAACGGCCCCACCTGGACCCGGATCAGCTCGCCCGACTTGCGGGTATGGGCGCTGACGCCGGCGGCGCGCAGGCGCGCCTGCAATTCGGCCACCTTGTCCTGGCTCGCCAGTGCGGCCACCTGGACCACGAAACGCTGGCTGGCCTCGGACTTGGCGGCGGCAGGCTTTTCGGCCTTGTCAGCTGGCTTGCCTTCGAGCAGGGCCAGTGCACGCGCGGCGTCCTGGTCTTTCGTACGCGGCTTGTCTTCGGGCTTTTTCTCTTCTGTTTTCTTGGGCTCGGGCTTCTTAGGCTCCGGCTTAGCCTCGGGCTTTTTCGGCTCGGGCTTGTGTTCGACGGGCTTGGGTTCCGGCTTCTTCGGTTCCGGCTTCGGTTCCGCTTTATGTTCCGCCTTTGGCGCCGGCTTCGGTTCCGGCTCGGCGTACACCAGTTCTTTCGGATCGAACTTCGGCGCCTGGGCCGTCCGCACCGGCGGCGGCGCGGCTTGCGTTGTCCCTTGCGTAGAAGCAGGCGGCGCCGGCGGATCGATGATTTCCTCGTCCTGGTCCACACTGTCGGCGGCCGGCACCGGGCTCGGCGGCACAGGCAGGGCCGGCGCCTTGTCCTTGGCCGGGATATCGATGGCGATGTCGCCCACCAGCGGACGCGGTTCGGAGTCGAGCAGCATCGGCAGGCCGACGGCGGCGGCCAGCGCCAGCGCGATCGCGCCTACCAGGCGGCGCCGTGCGCGCTTCTTCTCGGGCAGCATGGGGTCGCCACCGCTGCGGCTACGGCGCGAACTAGCCGCCGCTTCGCCCGCGTAGGCGGCCCGCTTGGCACGGGCGCGCTCGGCAAGGTTGTCGTCGTCGCGGGAGAAATGACCACTGTCCTGGGCAGTGCTTTCTTGCTTGTTTTTACTAAAGATCGAGAACAAGCCCATGCGTCTTAATCAGTGAAGAGAGTTTTTTCGGGCCGCCATCACGCCGGCGACGGTATAGAACGAGCCAAAGACCACAATTCTATCATTCTCCCCGGCACGGCTCACCGCATTTGCGAATGCGGCGGCCGGATCGGCGAAACTGGTCACCGAAAAGTCCTCTTCTTTGGCGCCGGCAGGCTTCAGCGCGGCCACCTGTTCGGCCAGTTGTTCGCCCTTTGCCGAGCGCGGCGACGGCAGGTCGGCCAGGCACCAGTGGTCGACCAGACCGGCCATGGGGGCGAGCACGCCGGCGATGTCCTTGTCTTCCATGATGCCGAACACGGCATAGGTATAGCGATGGAAACCCATGTTGCCGAGGTTCTGGGCCAGGGTGGCCGAGGCATGTGGGTTATGCGCCACATCGAGCACCGTGGTCGGGCGTCCCGGCAGTACCTGGAAGCGGCCCGGCAGTTCCACCAGCGCCAGCCCCGTGCGCACTTCCTGGGCGCCGGCCGGCAACTGCATGCGCAGGGCCTCAAGGGCCGCCAGCGCCGCCGAGGCGTTCAGCAACTGGTTCGCGCCGCGCAGGGCCGGATAGGCCAGCGAATTGCGTCGCTGGTTGCGTCCGCCCCAGCTCCACTGTTGCTGGTCGCCCTGGTAGTTGAAGTCGCGGCCGATCAGCCACAAGTCGGCGCCGATGTCCTCGGCGTGCTTGACCAGGGTGGCGGGCGGCACCGGGTCGCTGCAGATCGCCGTCTTGCCGGCGCGGAAGATGCCGGCCTTTTCGAAGCCGATGGCCTCGCGCGTGTCGCCCAGGTAGTCGGCGTGGTCGATGTCGATGCTGGTGACGATGGAGACGTCGGCGTCGATCACGTTCACCGCGTCCAGGCGCCCGCCCAGGCCCACTTCCAGGATCGCCACGTCGACGCCGGCCTTCGAGATCAAATGCATGATGGCCAGGGTGGTGAACTCGAAATAGGTCAGCGAGATGTCGCCGCGCTGTGCTTCCACGTAGTCGAATGCCTCGACGATGGCGTCGTCGCTCGCCATTTCGCCATTGATGCGGGCGCGCTCGTTGAAGTCGAGGAAGTGCGGCTTGATGTAGAGGCCCACGCGGTAGCCGGCGTGCAGCAGGACCGATTCGAGCATGGCGCAGGTCGAACCCTTGCCGTTGGTGCCGGCCACCATGATCACCGGGCAAGTGAAGGCCAGGCCCATGCGCTCCTTGACGGCGCGCACGCGGTCCAGGCCCATGTCGATATAGGTTTCGGCGTGGCGCGACTCGATCAGCGCCAGCCACGCAGGCAAGGTGGTGGGGAGGTTTTGCATGGATTAATGTTGAGACGCAATAAGGATGAACGGCCGGCGGGCCAGAAGAATGAACGGCCGGCGGCCCGCAAGGCGGACGGCCGGCCGTCAGGAGCGATGTGCGATGCGCTTATTCGGCGACGACTTCGGCAGCCTGGTTCTGTAGCAGGGCCAGCAGGCGCGCGATTTCTTCGCGCATCTTGCGGCGGTCGACGATCATGTCGACGGCGCCCTTTTGCACCAGGAACTCGGCGCGCTGGAAGCCTTCCGGCAGCTTTTCGCGCACGGTGTTCTCGATCACGCGCGGGCCGGCGAAGCCGATCAGGGCTTTTGGTTCAGCAATCACGACGTCGCCCATGAAGGCGAACGAAGCCGAGACGCCGCCCATGGTCGGGTCGGTCAGCACGCTGATGAACGGCAGCTTTTTCTCGGACAGCTTGGTCAGCATGGCCGTGGTCTTGGCCATCTGCAGCAGCGACAGCAGGCCTTCCTGCATGCGTGCGCCGCCGGTGGCGGTGATGCAGATGAACGGCACTTTCTGTTCCAGCGCGATCTGGGCGCCGCGGGCGAAGCGTTCGCCGACGACCGAGCCCATCGAGCCGCCCATGAATTCGAATTCGAAGCAGGCCACGACCACCGGCAGGCTCATGATCGAGCCGCCCTGGACGATCAGCGCGTCGGTTTCGCCGGTGGCTTCCATGGCGGCCTTCAGGCGGTCCGGGTACTTCTTGCTGTCCTTGAATTTCAGGGTGTCGACCGGCAGCGCTTCCTGGCCGATTTCATAGCGGCCGCCTGCGTCGAGCAGCGCGTCGAGGCGCTCGCGCGCGCGGATGCGCATGTGGTGGTCGCACTTCGGGCAAACGTGCTGGTTCGCGTCCAGGTCGGCGCGGTAGAGCACGGCTTCGCACGATGGGCACTTGACCCACAGGCCTTCCGGCATGGTCTTGCGATTGGCGGCATCGGAGCGCTGGATCCGTGGGGGCAGCAGTTTTTCCAACCAACTCATGTTATCTCCTTTGCGGCGTTTCTGAAGTTGGGGCGTAGTGTAGCCGCTAGCGCCGGGCTTGTCGACCGCTTGGCTTTCTGACAATCACGCCGCGGTGGGCTTACTTACCGACCTCGACCGTCGTGAACTCGAAACCGCCGATGCGGGCCGCTACCAAGTTATACACCCATGCGCCGACCAGCGTGAACACGAATCCGATCAGCGTGTAGAGCAGCGGCATCAGGACCAGCATCGCGAGCGAGAAACCGGCGCCCTGCCCTTGCCCCATCAGGGTCGGGATGATCATCAGCAGCGTGAACGGAATCGAGATGACGAGATACAGGACCGCCATGACCTTGGCGTTCTGCAGGATGGAAACGCTGACGACTTGCTTTTTCATGGGAGTGCCCGTCCGTACGAGAGTTGTTGTTGACGTAATGTAACGTACGCGATGACAAGTGGACAAGTAATCAAATGCAGTCGTTTTGTCTTCGACGCGTGGCGACAGAATCCGTTCAAGCCGATGCACCGGCAATGCGTCGATAAAAAAAAACCGGCGGCAGACGTGTCTGGCACCGGTTTGCATGTGGCCCGGGCGAACCCGAGGTGCGCCTGTCTCAGGCCGCGTCGAGCGCCGTGCGGATGCCGCCCACGAAATCGCGCACTGCCGCCACGGCATGCTCCGCGCCGACGTTCTCGATTTCCTGGATGATGCGGCTGCCGATCACCACCGCATCGGCCACCGAGGCCACGGCCTTGGCGGTTGCCGCATCGCGGATGCCGAAGCCGACGCCGATCGGCAGGCTCACGTGTTCGCGGATCGCAGCCACGCGGCGCGCCACGTCCTCGGTGTCGATGCTGCCGGCGCCGGTGACGCCTTTCAGCGAGACGTAGTAGCTGAAGCCGCTGCCGTAGCGCGCCACCTGCCTGATGCGTTCCGTGGTCGAGGTCGGCGCCAGCAGGAAGATCAGGTCGAGGCCGGCCGCGCGCATGGCGTCGGCAAAGGCTTCGCACTCTTCCGGCGGGTAGTCGACGACGATGGCGCCGTCGGCGCCCGCCTCTTTGGCGCAGCGGATGAATTCGTCCGGGCCGATGCGCTCGATGGGATTCGCGTAGCCCATCAGGACCACGGGGGTGCTGGTGTCGGTCTTGCGGAACTCGCGCACGAAGTTGAAGACATCGGGCAGGCCGATGCCGAATTTCAAAGCGCGTTCGCAGGCGCGCTGGATGACCGGGCCTTCGGCCATCGGGTCGGAGAAGGGAACGCCGAGTTCGAGGACGTCGGCGCCGCCTTCGACCAGCGCGTGCATCAGCGGCACGGTGAGCTCGGGGCCGGGGTCGCCGGCGGTGATGAAGGTGACGAGGCCGGTTTTATCTTGTTCGCGCAAGGCGGCAAAAGTGTGTTCGATGCGGGACATAATTGTGCTTTCGGTGTGGATGGGTGATGGTTGGATCGATCAGCTGAAATCCAGTCCCATCCTCTGCGCCACCGTGTGCATGTCCTTGTCCCCGCGTCCCGACAGATTCACCAGGATGTTCTGCTCCTGCGGCAGCGTCGCCGCCAGCTTCACCGCATACGCAATCGCGTGCGAGGATTCCAGCGCCGGAATGATGCCCTCGATGCGGCAGCAGTCGTGGAAAGCCTGCAGCGCCTCGTCATCGGTAATCGATACGTATTCGGCGCGCGCCGAATCCTTGAGCCAGGCGTGCTCGGGCCCCACGCCCGGGTAATCCAGGCCGGCCGAGACCGAATGCGTCTCGATGATCTGGCCGTTCGCATCCTGCAGCAGATAGGTGCGGTTCCCGTGCAGCACGCCCGGGAAGCCGGCCGACAGCGAAGCCGCGTGCTTGCCCGAATCGAGTCCCTCGCCCGCCGCCTCGACGCCGACCAGCTTCACGCCCGGCTCGTCGATGTAGGGATAGAAGATGCCCATCGCGTTCGAGCCGCCGCCGATGCAGGCCACCACGTAGTCGGGCTGGCGGCCGGTCATTTCCGGCATCTGCACGCGGCATTCCTCGCCGATCACCGACTGGAAGTCGCGCACCATCATCGGGTACGGGTGCGGACCGGCCACGGTGCCGATGATGTAGAAGGTGTTCTCGATGTTCGTCACCCAGTCGCGCATCGCTTCGTTCAGCGCGTCCTTCAGGGTTTTGCTGCCCGACTCCACCGGCACCACGGTCGCGCCCAGCAGCTTCATGCGGTACACGTTCTGGGCCTGGCGCTTGACGTCCTCGGCGCCCATGTAGACGATGCATTCGAGGCCGAAGCGGGCGCAGATGGTGGCCGTGGCCACGCCGTGCTGGCCGGCGCCGGTCTCGGCGATGATGCGGGTCTTGCCCATGCGCCGCGCCAGCAGGGCCTGGCCGATCACGTTGTTGATCTTGTGGGCGCCGGTGTGGTTCAGGTCTTCGCGCTTGAAGAATACCTGCGCGCCGCCGGCAAGTTCCGACCAGCGCTTGGCGTGGTACACGGGCGATGGACGGCCGACGAAGTGGGCCAGCTCGTAGCGGAATTCTTCGAGGAATTCGGCGTCGTACGAATAGCGCGCGTAGGCCTCGTTCAGTTCGGCCAGCGCGTGGCTCAGCGTCTCGGCGACGAAGCTGCCGCCGTAGGGGCCGAAGTGGCCGCGCGCGTCGGGAAACTGGTATTCGGTGGTCTGGAACAGGGCGTTGGGGCCGCGCTCGGCGATTGCTTCAACTGCTGCTTCCAGGGCGACTTCCTGGACTTCCTTGATGGTCATGATGGTGCTCTCTTGCTAGGGTGGCATCGGCTACCCGCACCGCGGCGACAAAGGCCGCGATCTTGCGGGCGTCCTTGATCCCCTTCGCTTCCTCGACACCACTGCTGATGTCGACGGCGTAGGGGCGTACGCGGACCGTTGCGTCAGTCGCGTTTTGCACGCTCAAGCCACCACTCAAAACGACCCGAGGCGCGAGCTCTTTTGGAATAAGAGACCAATCGAAGACCTTTCCTGCGCCGCCGTAGACGTCCACGTGGGCATCGAGCAACAGACTCGAAAACCAGGGACTGGCAGCGCGGTATGCGAGTTCGCATTCTAGCAGTTCGGCGTGCGCCGTGTCCGGCTTGACGCGGAAGGCACGCACGAATGGACGCTTCACCACAGCCGCAATCGTCGCGCATTCCTCAGGCGTTTCGTCGCCGTGGAACTGCAGCAGCGCCACCGGCGCCGCATCGAGCACCGCCCTCACCTCGTCCAAGGTGGCGTTGACGAACAGCGCGGTGGCGCTGACGTAGGGCGGCACCAGCCGGCCCAGTTCGGCGAAGCGCTCGGGCGTGACGTAGCGCGGGCTCTTCGGGTAGAACACGAAGCCGAGGGCGTCGGCGCCGGCATCGACGGCCGCGTGCAAATCCTGCTCGCGGGTGATGCCGCAAATCTTGATGCGGGTGCGTTGTTGATTCATGCGTTGTTGAGTCACGAATTACAGCCAGGGCAGTGGCGAGACCGCCTCCTGCGGCAGTCCCCACTTCGGATCGTAATCGATTTTGGCGAAGTACAGGCCGTCCGGCATGAAGGTGGGCGCGGCGGCGTCGCGGTTGCGCGCGGCCAGCACCTCGGCCATCCAGTCCGGCTCGTTGCGGCCGGTGCCGACATACACCAGGGCGCCGACGATGTTGCGCACCATGTGATGCAAAAAGGCGCTGGCGCGCACGGTGAACACGATGATGTCGCCGCGGCGCTCGATGCCGATGTGCTGCATGTCCTTCACCGGCGTGTTCGCCTGGCAGCCCGAGGCGCGGAACGAGGAAAAGTCGTGCAGGCCGATCAGGTGCGCGGCAGCTGCGCGCATGCGCTCGACGTCGAGCGGGCGGAACACCCAGCCGGCGCGCCCGGCCAGCAGCGCCGACGGGTTGGCGTTGTTGTACAGGACGTAGTGGTAGGTGCGGGCCCGTGCCGAAAAGCGCGCGTGGAAATCCTGGCCATCAGGGTCGGGCGCCACTTCGTGGGCCCAGCGCACCGTGACCGAATCGGGCAGGAAGGTATTCGTGCCGCGCACCCAGCTCTGCATCGGACGATCGAGTTCGGTGTCGAAGTGGACCACCTGCTCGACCGCGTGCACGCCGGAATCGGTGCGGCCGGCGCAGGTCGTAGCAAGTTTGGTACGGGCGAACTTCTCGAGGGCGATCTCGAGGGCGTCCTGCACGGTGTCGCGGCTCGGCTGTTTCTGGTATCCATTCCAGCCGGTGCCGACGTACTGGAGTCCTAGTGCGATGCGCCTCACGCCAACTGTGCACGCATGGCGCTCGCGCGGCCGGCCTGCTCGCCGCTGCCGCCCTTGATGACTTCGTCGAGCAGCTCGCGCGCACCTTCCTTGTCGCCGATTTCCTGGTAGGCGATTGCCAGGTCGAGCTTGGTTTCCATTTCCATCTGGGCCGGGGTCAGCTCGGCCGGGGCGCCCTCGCCTTCGGGAGCAAACTGCGTGGACTCGGCAAACTGCGGCGCGGCAGCGTCACCCGCCGGCAGGTCGAGGTCGAAGCTGTCCATGTCGAAGCGCGGCACCGGGGTGCCCGGGTTCGGGATGGCCGGCACGGCGTCCAGCGCGAACGGATCGTCCTGCGGTGCAGCCGGCGCGGCGGGCTGGCCGAAGTCGAGGGTGTCGAGGTCGAACAGCGGGTCCTTCGCCGGCGCCGGCGCTGGGGTTGGCAATTCAGCGGCAGGCGTGGACGCGAAGTCGAGGTCGTTCGAGAAGTCGAAGTCCTGGCCTGGTGCTGCCGGCGTTGCCGGGGTCACCGGCGCGTCGTCGGCCAGGCTGAAGTCCATGGCGTCGAGGTCGAACAGCGGGTCCTTCAGGTCCGACGCGGCCGGGCTCTGCGGCACTTCCGGCAGCGGCGGCAGCTCGAATTCCTTGGCCAGTTCGGCCATGTCGATGTCGGTGGCCGGGCCGTTCTTCGACAGGTCGAGCACGAAGCCGTCGTCGTCGTCCAGCGGCGCCAGGGCAGCCGCTTGTGCCGGCTGGGCAGGCTGCGTGCTGTCGAAGTCCATGTCGAAGGACAGGTCGTCCAGGCTGTTCGCGGCTACCGTGCCGGCAGGCGTCGCGTCCGGTTCGAGCGGCGCGAACGGCTCCATGTCGAACTGCAGGTCCGGCACGGCGGAGTCGGCGGCCGGCATGGCGGTGATGTCATTGTGGCCGAACGAGGCCGGCTCGCTGGCCGGCACCGGCTCGAAGCTCAGGCCGCCCAGGTCGAAGTCGAGCAGGTTATCATCCAACTTCGCGTCCTTGGCGTCCTGCGGCACGGCAGTGTCGTCCGCCTGCGGCAGCGCGGTGGCGTTCTTGTCGAGGCTGACGCTGCCGAGGCCGAAGCCGGTGTCGAGCGGCGCGCCGGTCAGGGCGTCGGTGGTCGACACCGGCTCGATGAAGCCGGTGTCCTCGGCGCGGCTGCGGAAGGCCTGTTCCAGCTGCTGCGAGAGCAGGGTCTGCGGGTTGTTGTCGTCTTGCGCGGCAATCGCCCCGGCGGCAATGCCGGCTGCGCCCGCCGCAACTGCGCCGGCGCCGATACCGCTGCCGGCGGCCGCGGCATACATCGGGTTGGCCGGATCCAGGGCCAGGCCCATGCCGGCCGCCTGCGCCCATTCGTCGCCCTTGCCGCCGGTAAGGCTGTACAGCTCGGTGGCCTGGGTCTCGAAGGCGCGCACGTCCTTGCGCGCTGCGTAGATTTCCAGCAGCTTCAGGCGCACCGGATGGCGAAGCGGATCGTTGCGCAGCGCTTCCTTGAGGATGTCCTCGGCCTGGGTGTCGAAGTTATACGCCAGGTACAGCTCGGCTTCGGCCAGGGGGTCGACCTCGTTCGTATCGAGCTGGCTGGCCGAGGGGGCGAAGCTGGAATTGAACACGCTGTCGCTGGTGTCGATGCTCTGGCCGCCGGTTTCGGCGTACAGCGATTGCGACGAGGATGGCTGGGCGGCGGCGCCCAGGATGCTCGGCTCGGCCGCAGGGGCCGTGGTGCCTTTCGTTGCCGGCTTCTTCTTGCGCCGCTGCGACAGGCCGAGGGCAGCCAGCGCCAGCACCGCCACGCCCGCGCCGATGACGGTGATGTTGTCCATCAGCGTATCAAGCAGCGATTTTTCCGGAGGCGGCGCCGGCTTGGCGGCCTTCGGCTTGATCTTCGGCGCCGGCTGGGCAGGCGTATTTGCCACCTCGTTGGCCGCTTCGTTGGCCGGCACGAGCGGCTTGATGCCGTCGGCGGCCGCGCCGGCAGCAGCGGCGCCAGCGCCGTTCTTCACCGTGATCAGCTCTTCCAGCTTGTTGACGTTGGTTTCCAGTTCCTTCACGCGCTGCTGGGCGTCGGCCAGTTCCTTTTCGCGGGCGATCGTTTCTTCGGTGTTCGTCGCACCCGTGGCGTTGGCGCCGCCGGCGGCGCCCGTTGCCGGGGCCGGCGTGGCCCGCGACAGGCGCAGCTGGTCCTCGGATGCGTTGGCGGCGGTCGGGCGTTCCTGCACCCGGGCCGTGATGCGGCCGGTGGCGCTCTGTCCTGCCGCCGTGTCGCGCGCCGGGGTGCTGGTGGCCACCTGGCCGGCCAGCTTGGCGCGGTAGGCGTCGAAGTCGGCCGCATGCGCGACCACGGTGCCGCGCGCATCCTCGGCATCGCCGCCGCGCAGGCTGTCGCCGGCGGGCACCGTCAGGATCTGGCCCGACTTCAGGCGGTTCATGTTGTTGCCGATGAAGGCGTCCGGATTCGCGCGGTAGAGTGCAACCAGCATCATGTCGAGCGAGACGTCGGTCGGCTTCAGGCGCACCGCGATGTCGCTCAGCGTGTCGCCGCGGCGGACGCGGTAGCGCGAGGCGGCGTTCGGCGAACGCGGGCCGGCCTCCTCGGCGGCGGCTGCGCGCTCGGCGGCGCGGGTGCTGCGTTGTGGGCGGGTAGCCGGGGCCGGCGCTGCCGAAGGGTCGGCTGCAGTCGCGGTGGCAGGCGCGGCGGCGCGCGGACGCTGTGCAGCCGGCGCGGCGGCAACCTGCGCCGGCTGCGGCGCGCGCAGTTCGGCCGGGTCGAGCAGGAAGGTGTATTCGCGCACCAGGCGGCCGTTGTCCCAGGCCAGTTCCAGCAGCAGGTCGACGAAAGGCTCGTTCAGCGGCTGCGTCGAGCTGATGCGCACGAACTGGCGGCCGCCCCGCTGCTCGACATTGAAGCGCAGCGCCAGCAGCGCCGGGTTGAACTCGATGTTGGCGGCGCGGTAGGCCTCGGCCGAGGCCAGCTTGGCGACCAGGCCGCCCGCTTCCTCGTTCGATACCGCGGTCAGCTCGATCTCGGCGCGCAGTGGCTGGCCGAGGGCGGACAGCACCGTCAGCTTGCCCAGTCCCGCTGCCGACGCCGCCGAAGACAGAAGTACTGCACTGGCGACCGCGGCGGTGAGTGTTTTCAGCGCGGACGACATGATCTGAGGACGGCGGTTCAGTGGCATAGTGGGAACGGGTAGGTTAGCTGGGAAAGGACGGATTCCCGGAAGTCTGAACATATCATCATGCACTAGAGCATGCAAGCGCTACGGGGCGTAGCGGGGTGTTTCTGTGGGGTAAAAGCTTGTTTGGTGACGATTCGATATCGTTACGCGGGGCGGGAAATTAGCGCGGGAATAACAGGTGTGAGCGTGGAGATAACGTAGGGTGGGTACTCGTACCCACCGGCCCATCTATGTCCGGTGAGCGATACGGCGGCGGTCGAACAATTCGTAGGGTGGGCACTTGTGCCCACGCGGTATGGTACGGTCGATCGATCGTGGATAATTTTCGATCGATCCAGCGCAGCACCGCGTGGGCACGAGTGCCCACCCTACAACTGCGAACGGTTTACTTCTCCAGCACGATCCGCAGCATGCGGCGCAGCGGCTCGGCCGCGCCCCACAGCAGCTGGTCGCCGACGGTGAACGCGGACAGATATTCCGGACCCATCGACATCTTGCGCAGGCGGCCCACCGGGATCGTCAGGCTGCCGGTCACCGCTGCCGGCGACAAGTCATGCACCGAGGCTTCGCGCGTGTTCGGCACCACCTTCACCCACTGGTTGTGCGAGGCGATGATGTCGTTGATCTCGTCGAGCGGCACGTCTTTCTTGAGCTTGATGGTCAGCGCCTGCGAGTGGCAGCGCATGGCGCCGATGCGCACGCACAGGCCGTCGACCGGAATCGCGGCGGACCCGAAGGCGTCGCCCAGGCCGAGGATCTTGTTGGTCTCGGCGCCGGCCTTCCATTCTTCCTTCGATTGGCCATTGCCCAGGTCCTTGTCGATCCATGGGATCAGGTTGCCGGCCAGCGGCGCGCCGAACTGCTTGATCTCGTCGGGCGCGTAGCCGTGCTGGGTGGCCAGCACGGTACGGTCGATTTCGAGGATGGCCGAAGCCGGGTTGTCGAGCAGCGGCTTGACGGCCGCGTTGATGGTGCCGAACTGCGTCAGCAGCTCGCGCATGTGCTGGGCGCCGCCGCCGGAGGCTGCCTGGTAGGTCATGGAGGTCATCCACTCGACCAGGCCCTGCTCGAACAAACCGCCCAG
>Ga0265780_10000588_pt1 | contig 55306 bp, 41 predicted proteins | sample P1T30metagenome_FD_192432 | JGI IMG/M metagenome (GOLD analysis project Ga0265780, IMG submission 192432) | Plant litter microbial communities from East Loma Ridge, Irvine, California - P1 T30 | ecosystem: Environmental > Terrestrial > Plant litter > Unclassified | place: USA: California... | reverse complement strand
CGCCCTGATACTGCGTCGCAAATGCGCGCAAGGCCCCGGCCTTGCTGTGCTTTGCTCCTTGTTTCAGGCCGACTTCGCCACATTTATTAATCAACGAACTTCCAATTCAGGACACTAGCGACTATCCGGGCAGGCAGGGGGAATTCCATGGCGATGCATGACGAGTGTGGGCGGGGCGCGAGGATGCCGCATGGCGCGTCGTGCAGGGCCGGCCGAGGCCGTGCATGCTCGTGCTGCGCGCCGGTCCCGGCGCCGGCCCGCCGGGGCCGGCGCCACGCCTGTCACCGGTCGTGGAGCCGGTCATGAACATCGTCTGTGTCGGCGGCGGCCCGGCCGGCCTGTACTTCGTCCTGCTCGCCAAGCTGCGCGATCCGGCGCATGCGGTGACGGTCATCGAGCGCAACCGTCCGGGCGACAGCGTCGGCTGGGGCGTCGTGTTCTCGGACCAGACCCTGGAGCGCGTGGCCGCCGCCGACGCCCAGAGCGCGCGCGCCATCCAGGCCGCGTTCAACCGCTGGGGCGCGATCGAGGTGCAGTTCAAGGGCGAACGCGTGCGCTCGCACGGCCATGGCTTCTGCGGTATCGCACGGCGCCGCCTGCTCGACATCTTGGAGGCGCGCTGCCGCGAAGCGGGCGTGGCGCTCGTGTTCGACACCACCATCGAGGATGAGGTGGAACTGGCGCGCCGCTACCGGGCCGACCTGGTGCTGGCCGCCGACGGCATCCACAGCGCGATCCGCGCGCGCCACGCCGATGTGTTCCAGCCCGAGGTCGAGGAGCAGCGCTGCCGCTTCGTGTGGCTGGGTACGCGCAAGCGTTTCGCCGCGTTCACCTTCGCCTTCGAGGAAACCGAGCATGGCTGGTTCCAGGCGCACGCCTATCAATACGACGGCGAGACCTCGACCTTCATCGTCGAGACCCTCGACGCCACCTGGGCCGCCAGCGGCCTGGCCGCCATGGCGCCGGACGAAGCGCTGGCTTTCTGCGAGCGCCTGTTCGCGCGTATCCTCGAGGGCGAGTCGCTGATGGCGCATGCCGCCCACCGGCGCGGCGCGCCCATGTGGATCCGCTTCCCGCGGCTGGCCTGCCGCCAGTGGGTGCATACGCTCGACGTCGATGGACGGTCCGTGCCGCTGGCGCTGATCGGCGACGCCGCCCACACGGCCCATTTCTCGATCGGGTCCGGCACCAAGCTGGCGCTCGAAGACGCGATTTGCCTGGCCGCGGAGCTGGGCGGCGAGGGTGACTTGCCGGCGGCGCTGGCGCGCTACCAGGACGCACGCCTGGTCGAGGTGAGCAAGCTGCAAAGCGCGGCGCGCAATTCGATGGAATGGTTCGAGAACGTGGCGCGCTACACCGGCATGGAGGCGCAGCAATTCGCCTACTCGCTGCTCACGCGCAGCCAGCGCCTGTCGCACGAGAACCTGCGCCTGCGCGACCCCGCCTATATCGACGGCTTCGAGCGCCGCTTCGCCGCCGCGGCCGCGCGCCAGGCCGGGGTCGAGGCGCCGCGCGATGCGACGCCGCCCATGTTCACGCCGTACAAGGTGCGCAGCGTCGTGCTGAAGAACCGGGTGCTGGTATCGCCCATGGCGCAATATTCGGCCGTGGAAGGGGAGGTGGGCGACTTCCACCTGGCGCACCTGGGCGCGCGGGCGCTGGGCGGGGCGGCGCTGGTGATGGCCGAGATGACCTGCGTGGCGGCCGATGCGCGCATCACGCCGGGCTGCCCGGGGCTGTACACGCACGCGCAGATGCTGGCCTGGAAGCGCATCGTCGACTTCGTGCACGCTGCGAGCGACGCGAAGATCGGCGTGCAGCTCGGCCACGCCGGCGCCAAGGGCTCGACCCGGCCGCTGTGGGACGGGATCGACCAGCCGCTCGCGAGCGGCAATTGGCCCCTGCTGTCGGCTTCGCCCCAGCAATACCTGGCCGGCGTGTCGCAGGTGGCGCGCGCCGCGACGCAGGGCGACCTCGAGCGCATCAAGGCCGAGTTCGTGCGCGCGACCGTCGCCGCCGGCGAGGCCGGCTTCGACTGGCTCGAGCTGCACTGCGCGCATGGCTACCTGCTGTCGAGTTTCATCTCGCCGCTGACCAACCGGCGCCAGGACGCGTATGGCGGCAGCCTGGCGAACCGCTGCCGCTATCCACTCGCGGTGTTCGCGGCGGTGCGCGCGGCCTGGCCGGCGCACCTGCCGCTGAGCGTGCGCCTGTCCACCCACGACTGGGTCGAGGGCGGCGTCACGCCCCATGACGCGGTCGCCATCGCGCGCCTGTTCAAGGACGCCGGCGCCGACATGATCGACTGTTCGTCGGGCCAGGTCAGCAAGGACGAGAAACCAGTGTACGGGCGCATGTTCCAGACCCCGTTCGCCGACCGCATCCGCAACGAGGCCGGCATCCCGACCATCGCCGTCGGCGGCATCGCCGAAGCGGACCACGTCAACGGGATCATTGCCGCCGGCCGCGCCGACCTGTGCGCGGTGGCGCGGCCGCACCTGGCCAATCCGGCCTGGACGCTGTGTGAAGCGGCGCGCATCGGCTACACTGGCGCCGCCTGGCCACGCCAGTACCGTCCGGGCAAGCAGCAGCTGGAGCGCAGCTTCGCGCGCGCGCGCCAGGAAAGCTGAACCTCATCCACCAGGAGTTATGCATGCGTTATCTCACCGGCGAACCGCACCGCCTGCCGGGCGGGCGCGCCAGCCTCGCGGCCCATGCGCCGCAGCACTTCGGCTTCGCGCTCGACGCCGGCGTCGCCACCCTGACGCTGGACCGGCCCGAGCGCAGGAACCCGCTCACATTCGAGTCCTACGCCGAGCTGCGCGACCTGTTTCGCGCACTGGCCAGCGCCGACGATGTGAAGGCGGTCGTCATCACCGGCGCCGGCGACCATTTCTGTTCCGGCGGCGACGTCCACGAGATCATCGGCCCGCTGACGCAGCTCGACATGCCTGGCCTCTTGGCCTTCACGCGCATGACGGGCGACCTGGTGAAGGCGATGCGCGCCTGTCCGCAGCCGATCGTGGCGGCGGTCGACGGCGTCTGCGCGGGCGCCGGCGCGATGCTGGCGCTGGCGTCGGACATCCGCTATGGCACCGCGCGCAGCCGCACCGCCTTCCTGTTCACGCGCGTCGGCCTGGCCGGCTGCGACATGGGCGCCTGCGCGCTGCTGCCGCGCGTGATCGGCCAGGGCCGCGCCGCCGAACTGCTGTACACGGGCCGTTCGATGGATGGCGAGGAGGGCGAGCGCTGGGGCTTCTTCAATCGCCTGTGCGCGCCGGGACAGGTGGCGGACGACGCGCGCGCCTTCGCCGCGACGCTGGCCGCCGGCCCGACCTTTGCCCACGGCATGACCAAGAAGATGCTGCAGCAGGAGTGGAATATGGGCGTGGACGAGGCGATCGAAGCCGAAGCCCAGGCCCAGGCGATCTGCATGGCGACCAATGACTTCCACCGTGCCTACCACGCCTTCGTGGCCAGGCAGCAGCCGCAGTTCGAGGGGGATTGATGGATCGCGACTATCTCGACTGGCCGTTCTTCGAGCCGCGCCACGCGCGCCTGGCGCGTGACGTCGACGCCTGGGCGGCGGCCAGCCTGCATGGCGCGCACGGCGCCGACACCGATGCGATCTGCCGCGCGCTCGTCGAGCAACTCGGGCGCGACGGCTGGCTGCAGCACGCGGTCGGCAATCCGGGCGCCCCGATCGACACCCGCGCCATCTGCCTGATCCGCGAAACCCTGGCGCGCCACGCCGGCCTGGCCGATTTCGCCTTCGCCATGCAGGGCCTGGGCAGCGGCGCCATCTCGCTGTTCGGCAGCGCCGCCCAGCAGCGCGCCTGGCTGCCGCGCGTGGCGGCGGGCGAGGCGATCGCCGCGTTCGCCCTGTCCGAGCCCGAGGCCGGTTCGGACGTCGCCGCCATGCGCTGCGCGGCGCGACGCGATGGCGCCGACTGGGTGCTCGATGGCGAGAAGACCTGGATCTCGAATGGCGGCATCGCCGACTTCTACCTGGTGTTCGCGCGCAGCGCGGATGGCGGCGGCGAAGGCGGACGCGGCGCGCGCGGCATCTCGGCCTTCATCGTCGACGCCGCCACGCCCGGCCTCGAGATCGCCGAGCGCATCGACGTGATCGCGCCGCACCCGCTGGCGCGTTTGCGCTTCAACGGCTGCCGGATCCCGGCCGACTGCCTGGTGGGGGAGGAAGGCCAGGGCTTCAAGGTGGCGATGGCCACGCTCGACGTGTTCCGCACCTCGGTGGCCGCCGCGGCGCTGGGCTTTGCCCGGCGCGCGCTCGACGAGGCGCTGGCGCGCGCAAAGTCGCGCCCGATGTTCGGCAAGCTGCTCGCCGACTTCCAGCTGACCCAGGCCAAGCTGGCCCAGATGGCGCTCGAGATCGACGCCGCCGCCCTGCTGACCTACCGCGCGGCCTGGCTGCGCGACAGCGGCAAGCGTGTGACGAAAGAGGCGGCGATGGCCAAGCTGGCCGCCACCGAGTCGGCCCAGCGCGTGATCGATTCGGCGCTGCAGCTGTTCGGCGGCCAAGGAGTACAGAGCGGACAGGTGGTGGAAAGCCTGTACCGCGAAATCCGTGCGCTGCGCATCTACGAGGGGGCCAGCGAAGTGCAGCTCCTGATCATCGCGCGCGAGCTGCTCGCGCCGACCACCTGACCTTGCCCGGAGAGCGCATGGATTTCCTGCAACCGCCCGGCTGGGTGCGCCCCAGGGGCTATGCCAACGGCGTCGCCGCGCGCGGACGCCAGGTATTCGTCAGCGGCATGGTCGGCTGGGACGCCGACTGCCGCTTCCAGAGCGACGACTTCGTCGTCCAGTCGCGCCAGGCCCTGGCCAATATCGTGGCCGTCCTCGGTGTCGCCGGCGCCGGCCCCGAGCACATCGTTCGCATGACCTGGTATGTGCTCGACAAGCGCGAATACCTGGACGCCGGGCCGGCGCTGGGCGCGGCCTACCGCGAGGTGATCGGGCGCCACTATCCGGCCATGAGCGCGGTCCAGGTGGCGGGACTGATGGAAGACCGGGCGCGCGTCGAGATCGAGGTCACCGCCGTGATCCCAGACTGAGCGCCGTCCCGTCCCCCTTTCTGCTACCTTGGTGTCGACTTTGAAACCAGGGAGCGCTTCATGAACAATCCGATCGTCCGTGTCATCCAGGACTTCGCCGTCGCCGACCAGGTCAGGACCGACCTGCTGGGCGCCGGCCTGCTGCAAGAGCATGTCATCCTGTCCCCGATCGGGGACGAGGCCGGTCCCGGCCAGTCGAATTTCACGGTCGGCGACGCGCCGCGCGCCAAGGGCGGCACCGACTACAACGACGTCTACCGCCCCGAGGGCGATATGCACGGCGCCTGCATCCTCAAGGTGCTGGCCCAGGATGCGCGCCAGGAACAGCTGGTGCTGGCGCTGCTCGAGCGGCACCGGGCCGCCGCCCCGGACTCGATGAGCGAGCAGGGCGTGCCGTAACAGTCAGTGGATGCTCAGCGCCAGCTGAGATCCACCTTGCTCAGCGGGAGCTCGCGCACCCGCTTGCCGGTGGCGGCGAAGATCGCATTGCACACCGCCGGCGCCAGCGGCGGCAACGGCGGTTCGCCCAGGCCCGTCACCGGCTGGTCCGATTTCACGAAATGCATCTCGATCTTCGCCGGTGCGTCGCCGATGCGCAGCAACGGGTAGTCGTGGAAGTTGCTCTGGGTGATGCGCCCGCCCTCGATGTCCAGCGCCGGGAACATCAGTGTCGACAGGCCGTCGATCACCGATCCTTCGACCTGGTTCTCGGCGCCCGACAGGTTGATGATGGTCGGGCCGATGTCGCTTGCCACCACCACGCGATCCACTTTGAGCTGCCCGTCTTTCGACACCGTGACCTCGGCCACCTGGGCCACGTAGCCGCGGTGGCTGAAGTGGAAGGCGATGCCCTGGCCCTGGCCGCGCGGGAACGTCTTCTTGCCCCAGCCGGCCTTGTCGGCGGCGGTCTGCAGCACTGCGCGCATGCGCGCCACATCGTAGGGCTGGCCGCGCTCGACGCTGGGCGCCATCAGGTCCCGGTCGCCCAGCAGCTCGAGACGGAAGGCCAGCGGATCGCGCCCGCCCGCGTGCGCCAGTTCGTCGATGAAGCTGTGGAAGACCCAGGCGAACACGCAGCTGCCCGGCGCGCGCCATGGCCCCATCGGCACGCTGCATTCGAGCGCGGTCTGCTCGAGCTGGCAGTTGGCCAGCCAGCGGCCCGGGAATTCGTCGGGCGACAGGCTGCCGCCGCTGCCGTTGCGCAGCGTGGACTTGCCGTCCTGGGTTACGCGGTTGGCGAAGGTGACGAAGTGGTTGTGCCAGGCGACGGCGCGGCCTTGAGCGTCGAGGCCGCCGCGCAGGAAATGGAAGCCGCCCGGGCGGAAGTGGTCGTGCTGCAGATCGTCTTCGCGCGTCCAGGTCAGCTTGACCGGCGCCTTGTCCTTCATCTGCTGGGCGATCGCGGTGGCCTCGACGATGAAGTCCGAGCTCAGGCGCCGGCCGAAGCCGCCGCCGCTGCGCAGGATGTGCAGCGTGATCTTCTCCCTGGGGATGCCGCAGGTCGCGCTCACCAATGCCTGGCCGGCGTTCGGATTCTGGGTCGGCGCCCACAGCTCGAGCGCGCCGTCCGGCTTGATCCACGCAGTGCAGTTCTGCGGCTCCATGCTGGCGTGCGAGATGAACGGGTAGCTGTAGGCCGCCTCCACGGTCCTGGCCGCGCTCTTCAACGCGCCTTCGACGTCGCCGTCGCGGCGCAGCATCGTGGTCCCGGGCTGGCGTGCGGCGGCCCTGGCCTGGGCGCCGAAGTCGGCCCAGCTGTGCCTGGCGCCGCCGCCTTCGTCCCACTCCACCTGCAGGGCGCGGCGCGCGCGGATCGCGGCCCAGGTCGAGCTGGCGACGATCGCCACGCCCGGACGCAGTCCGTTCAGGTTGTCCGTGCCCTTGACGATGAAGGCGTCCTTCACGCCGGGCAGGGCGCGTATCGCGTCCAGGTTGGCGCGCAGTGGTGCGCCGCCGAATACGGGGCACTTGACGTATTGCGCGTGCAGCATGCCGGGTAGTTGCACATCGATGCCGAACAGCGGCTGGCCGCTGACGATGGCCGCGTTGTCGACGCCGCCGATGCGCCGGCCCAGCAGCTTGAAGCTGGCCGGGTCCTTGAGCGCCACCGCCGCCGCGTCGGGAAGCGGCAGGCGCGCCGCGGCGTCGACCAGCGCGCCGTAGGCCAGGCGGCGCTTGCTGGGCGGGTGCAGCACGGCGCCGGCGTCGGTCGTGCAGGCGCCCGGCGCCACCTTCCACGCCTGCGCCGCGGCCTGGACCAGCAGCGCGCGTGCGGTGGCGCCCAGGCGGCGGAAGTTCTCGTAGTTGTTCGGCGTCGAACTCGAGCCGCCGGCGCCCTGGCTGCCATAGGCTTGCAGGTCCAGGTCGCCCTGGACCACGCGCACGTCGTTCCAGTCGACGTCGAGTTCCTCGGCAATGACCATCGGCAGCGAGGTCTTGATGCCCTGGCCGATCTCGGGCTGCTTCGAGATGAGGGTCACGCGGCCGTCGCGCGCGATCCGGATGAAGGCGTTCGGGACAAAGTCGGCGCCACTGGCGGGCGCGGGCGCGCCGGCCGCCAGCACGCCCTGCGCCGACATGCCGATCAGGAGTGCGCCGCCGGCGGCGCCCTGGCGCAGGAAGCTGCGGCGCGCTGGAGAGGTCGGGGCGTGGCTCATGCTGGCTTCCCTTCGGCGGCGGCGAGTTCGGCGGCGCGGTGGATGCCCTTGCGGATGCGCATATAGGTGGCGCATCGGCACAGGTTGCCGGCCATGGCCTCGTCGATCTGGGCGTCGGTCGGCGCCGGATGCTGCTTGAGCAAGGCGCAGGCGCTCATGATCTGGCCCGCCTGGCAGTAGCCGCACTGCGGCACGTCCAGTTCCTGCCAGGCGCGCTGCAGCGGGTGCTGGTGCCTTGGGTCGAGGCCCTCGATGGTCGTGACCTTCTGCTGGCCGATGGCCGACACCGGCAGCACGCAGGCGCGGGTGGCGACGCCGTCCAGGTGCACGGTGCAGGCGCCGCACTGGCCCAGGCCGCAGCCGTACTTGGTGCCCACCAGGCCCAGCGTATCGCGCAGCGCCCACAGCAGCGGCGTATCGGCGTCGAGTTCGAGGCTGCGCACCTCGCCGTTGACATTCAGCGTGTATGTACTCATCGTGCTCCTTCGAAGGCGGACCGCATTGTCCTCGATGCTAGCGGAAATCTTATTGCCATGAAAGATGGATCGGTGACAGTATGTTGTTTGCGAACAGCTAACGAGCCGTTCGGGACAGCGGCGTATTGGACGCCGTCGCGGAATATGTAATACTTTGTCGCCTTGCGACCGACGATCGTTCCTATGCCTATACGCGGCCTGCGCCTGATGCCGGTGAATCTCAAGCTCCGCATGGCCTGCGTCGCGGCCTTCCTGGTATTCGTCGCCACGCTGCTGGTGACGCTGTCGACGCTGGCGGTGGCCGAACGCGGGATGAAGGCGGTGATCGGCAACCAGCAGGACACGATGCTGGCCGGAGCCGCCGCCTACATGGACAACAGCATCGCCACCCGGGTGGCGCAGCTCGAGGCGCTGGCCGAGCGCCTGCCGCGCGCCGCCTTGCGCGACCCCGGCCTGGCGCAGCGGGTGCTGGAGGCCCAGGCGCCGCTGTGGGGCGAGGATTACATGAACCTGTTGCTGCTCGACGCCCGGGGCCAGCAGGTCGCCACGGTGCGCGACTACGGCAGCGGGTTCCGGCTCGACGCCAGGGGGCGCGACTATTTCGAGAAGCCGGTCGCGAGCGGACGTGGCTACGTGTCGGAGCCGTTCATGAGCCGCATCTCCAAGCGCTACGTGATCGTCATCAGCGCGCCGTTGCTCGACCGCGACGGCAAGGCCCTTGGCGTGCTCGGCGCCAGCATCGACCTGCGCGAATCGGGCTTCCTGCGCCAGGTCAGCGGCCTCAAGCCCGGCGCGTCGGGCTATCTGTTCCTGATGACGGGCGACGGCGCCATGATCGACCATCCGGACCGCAGGCGCGTGCTGCAGGCGGCCACACCCAACCCCGCGCTCGCCGCCGACGCCGAACGCGCGCCGCAGGGTTTCGAGGGCTGGTTCGAGGCCACGGGGCGCGACGGACGGCCGTCGATCTACGCCTACCGGCGCATGCACACCACCGGCTGGATCCTGGGCGCGCGCTATCCGAGCGAAGACGCGTTCGCGCCGCTGGCGCAGATGCGCCATCATGCGATCTTCGGCGCGCTCGGCCTGGCGCTGGCGGCCGGCGTGCTGGCCTGGGCGCTGGTGTTCAAGCTGCTGGCGCCGCTGCAGGTGCTGCGCGACCATGTGCGCGCGATTCGCCACGACGGCGCCGACATCGCGCTGCTGCACACGACGCGCAACGACGAGATCGGCGAGCTCGGCAATGCTTTCCATGCCTTGATGGCCGAGCGCGAGAACGCCGACGGCCTGCGCGTGGCCAGCGAGAAGCGGCTGCGCCTGATCACCGACAACCTGCCGGTACTGATCGCCTACCTTGACCGGGACCAGCGTTTCCGCTTCGGCAACGCGACCTTCGAGCGCTGGTTCGGGGTCGCGCCGCACCAGCTGGTCGGCATGTCGATCGCCGAACTGATGGGAGAAGAGGCAGCGCGCCAGGGCGCCGCGAGTCTCGAAGCCGCCTTCGCCGGCCACGGCACCACCTGCCAGATGCGCCTGACGATCCGCGGCGCGCCGCGGGTGCTGGAAGGCGTCTATATTCCCGACCTGCAGCCCGATGGCAGCGTGGCCGGCGTGTACGCGCTCAAGCACGACATGACCCATGTGAAGGAAGTCGAGGAACAGCTCGGCCGCCTGGCCCGGATCGACACCCTGACCGGCCTGGCCAATCGCCGCAGCTTCAACGAAACGCTGTCGCAGGCGCTGGCGCGCGCGGCGCGGCGCGGCCAGCCACTGGCGCTGGCCTACCTCGACATCGACCATTTCAAGCGCATCAACGACAGCCACGGCCACGGCGTGGGCGACGAGGTGCTCAAGGAATTCGGCGAACGCCTGCGCGCCAGCGTGCGCGCCAGCGACACGCCGGCGCGGCTGTCGGGCGACGAGTTCGTGGCGATCCTGGAAGAGGTGGGCACCGAGGAGGAAGCCGGGCAGGTCGCGGCCAAGATCGTGGACGCGATGCGTGCGCCGTTCGCCTCCGGCGCCGGCCTGCTGGCGGTGACGGCCAGCGTGGGCGTGGCCCTGTTGCATCCGGGGCAGGACGAGGAAGCCCTGCTGGCGGCGGCCGATCGCGCCCTGTATGCGGCGAAGGGGAATGGCAGGGATGGCTATGTCGTCGGTCCGGCGGCGTAGCCGCGCGTCACTTTAGGCGCATGCGGCGCGCCGGCGCCGCTAGAGCCCTGCCGGATAGGTCTCTGGCGGCTCGCCCGTGTGCCAGCCGCTGCTCGCATCGAGCGGCTCCACCGCCGTGGTGCGGTCGATATGGATCACGGCATCGAACTGGCGCGGCAGCTGGGCCATAAAATAATGACTCTGGCGCTCGCTGCGCGGCTTGTACAGCACGCCGATGGCGCGTTCCAGGCGTTCTTCGAGCAGCGCGTCGCGCGCCGGGCTGGAATCGCGCAGCGGGATGAAGAAGCGCGCGATGCCGGTTGCGTGCAGCAGATGCTCGTAGCTGTTCTGCAGCGCGGGCCGCACATGTTTATGCTCGCCTGCGCCATCCCATTCGGACGCCGCGGTGACGCGGCCGTCGTAGGTCGTGAAGCCCACCAGCACGGCGTCGGCGCCGTGGGCCTTGCGCGCCAGTTCACCGACCGTCCACTCGCCCTGGCGCCCGATCTCGGTCGCGCGCGCGTCACCGACGTGCGAGTTGTGTGCCCACACCACGATGCGCGCCGGCTTGCCGTCCTGGTCCAGGTGCCTGGCCACCGCGTCGAGCGTCTCGGCCATGTGGCTGTCGCGCAGGTTCCACGACGAGATGCGGCCCTTGAACATGGTGCGGTAATACTCTTCGGCGTTCTTGACCAGGCGCGCGTTCTGCTGCGCATAGAAGAAGGCGTCGTCCGCGCCGTCGGCCTGCATATAGTCCAGGGCGCGCTGCTGCATGGCGCGCAGCGTCGTGAGCACGCCTTCCTGGCATGACGGCGACATGCCGTAGCTCGCCTCGTAGCCATACTGCTGGCTGTCCTGCTGGTACTGGTCGAAGCACGCGTACACCTTGCGCGCCTCGCGCGCGGCGTGCGGATCGACTTTCTCCAGATAGCGCAGCACCTCGTGGATCGAGGTGAACATGCTGTACAGGTCGAGACCGTAGAAGCCGGCCTTGGCGGCGCCAGCGCCGAGTGCGTCGTTATGCTGGCGCAGCCATTCGACGAAATCGAGCACCGCCGTATTGCGCCACATCCAGGCCGGGAACCGTTCGAAGCCGGACAGCGCCGCGCGGCCGTCGGCGTCCAGGCCCTGGGCGCGCACGTAACGGTTGACCCGGTACGCGTCCGGCCAGTCGGCTTCGACGGCGACCGCGGTGAAGCCTTTTTCTTCGATCAGGCGCCGGGTGATGCGCGAGCGCTCGGCGTAGAACTCGTGGCTGCCATGCGTGGCCTCCCCGAGCAGCACGAAGCGGGCGTTGCCGACCATGTCGAGCAGGGCGTCGTAATCGGCCGCCCCGCCCGTGATGGGGCGGGCGCTGGCCCGCACCGCATCGAGGACGGCATTGCTGATGATGGGCATGTCAGTGCAGCGGGCTGTGACGCGGCGCTTCCTGGTGGTTGGCGTAGCGCGCACCGCCACGCTCGATGAACTCTTTCATGCGCACCAGGTCGTCGTCCATCTGGCGCTGGGGATCGGCGCCCAGCATGCGCGCGATGCCGTGGCCCAGGGCGCCAGCCGGCGGCGCATAGCGCATCCGCACCGTCACCCGGGTGCCGCCCTTGACCGCGTCGAAGGTCACCGTGCCTTCTTGCTCGATTTCCGAGCCCGGTTCGCTGCGCCATGCCAGGCGGTCGGGACGCGACTGTTCGGTGGTGACCGCGTTCCACGCGTATTCCATGCCGCCCGGGCCGCGCACCACCCAGTGCGAGCGGCGGTGGCCCAGGTCACGTACCTCGGTCACGTGCGACATGAAGCGCGGGAAGTTCTCGACCTCGGACCAGGCGTCGAACACTTCCTTGGGCGAGGCGTCGATATGGATCGCGTTTTCGACTTCGACGAAGCTGGATTCGCCGCGATTGCGCAGCGACGCCACCAGCGTGCGGCCACGGTCGCTGCGCAGCAGCACCGCCAGCGCGCCCAGTCCCAGCAGGGCTGCGGCCGGCGAGCGGCGCGCCAGGCCGACCACGCTCAGCGCGCCGGTCCCGAGCAGCGCCGAATTGGTGAGGGTCGGGCTGCGCGTGCCGAAGGCCTGGGTCAGGTGGTCGGTCCATTCGCGCACCTGGCTGCCCATTGCCTGGGCGCGCGAGCGGGTCTCGGCCTTGATGTCGCTGGCGCCGTGGCTGATGCGCGTGCGCGCCTCGTCGGCGCGCACGCGGGCCTGCTCGGCGGCGTACTCGCCGCGGTCGCGCGCCTTGCCGGCGGCGTAGTCTGCATAGTCGCGCGCGTCATGCGCCGCTTGGTTGGCGCGCTCACGCGCTTCGTGGGCCGCTTGCCTGGTGCGCAGCTTGGCGTCGTGCGACACATCGGCGAGGCGCTCGCGCGCATTCTCGAGCCGGTCGCGGGTGTGGTGCGAGGCCTCGGCCAGGCGGTCGCCCGCGGCGTGGGCCACGCCGGCCAGACGCTCATTGGCGCGCGCATACACATTCGAGGCGCGGTGGCGCGCCGATTCCAGGCGGTCGCCGGCGTGGTGCAAGGCGTGTTCGAGCTTGTCGTTGGTGACGTCGCGCGCGTCGCGCAGGGCGCCGCGGGCGCGCGCACGGCGCTTGGCGCCGCGGTCCGGGTCGAATGCGTACATCAGCAGGGCGCCGGCGACAGCCGCGCCAATCCATTTACCTACGTTCATTGCTTGTTCGTTCGTGTCGTTCGTGTCGTTCATAGCGGCTCCTTTGGTTGTTGTAGGCTGGCGGCGTCTGGCGCTGGCGCCCACGCCTGTTCCAGCAGTAAAAGCACTTCATCGTCTGCCGTTTGCCCGAACCGGCCGAACCACTCGCCCACCGAGCGAAAGCGCGCGGGCGAGGCCAGGCACACCACTTCGTCGACCAGGCCTTCGAGCCGCCGCAGCGTGTCGGGCGCGGCGACCGGCACCGCCACCACCAGCCGCGCCGGCTGCTGGCGCCGCGCCACGGCGATCGCGGCCAGCATCGTGGCGCCGGTGGCGACGCCGTCGTCGACCAGGATCACGCAGCGCCCGGCCAATGCCGGCGCCGGCCGTGCGCCGCGGTAATGCCGTTCACGCCGCGCCAGCTCAGCCTGTTCGCGGCGGCTGACCGCATCGACCTCGGCCTGGGTCACGCCCATCAGGCCGGGCACCCCGGGCTGCAGCACGCATATGCCGCCGCTGCCGACCGCGCCCATGGCGAACTCGGGCTGGTGCGGCAAGCCGAGCTTGCGCACCAGCATCAGGTCGAGCTCTGCATGCAGCGCTTGCGCGATTGGGCAGGCCACCGGCACGCCGCCGCGCGGCAAGGCCAGCACCAGCAGGTCTGCGCGGCCGGCATAGTGATACAAGGCCAGCGCCAGGCGCTGCCCGGCGTCGTGACGGTCCTGGAACAATTCGAACTCGTGCATACTGATAAAGTTGTTAACTTCCAGCATACACAGGGATGGCATTGCCCGGCGTTCGTTTGCCTTGGGGAATGATGGGGTGAAGAAGGCGGCCCGGGACCGGGCCGCGCGCGGGGAAACGCCCGGTCAGCCGAGCTGGGCGGCGTGGAAGCGCAGGTGGTCTTCGACGAACGTCGAGATGAAGTAATAGCCGTGGTCATAGCCGGCATGGCGGCGCAGCTCGAGCGGCTGGCCGGCCCTCGCGCAGGCCTGCTCGAACACGTCCGGCAGCAACTGCTCGGCCAGGAACTTGTCGCCCAGGCCCTGGTCGATGAGGATGCCGCCCGGGAAGGGCGCGCTCTCGTGGCGCGCCATCAAGGCGCTGGCGTCATGTTCGCGCCAGGCGGACTCGTCGTTGCCGAGGTAGCCGCCAAAGGCTTTCTTGCCCCACGGACATTGGCTGGGTGCGGCGATCGGCGCGAAGGCCGACACCGAACGGAACCGGTCCGGGTGGCGCAGCGCCAGCGTCAGCGCGCCATGGCCGCCCATCGAATGGCCGAAGATGCCGGTGCGCGCCGGATCGGCCGGCAGCGTGGCCAGCACCAGCGCATGCAGTTCCAGCAGATAGCTTTCCATGCGGTAGTGGCGGGCCCATGGCTCCTGGGTGGCGTCGAGATAGAAGCCGGCGCCGGCGCCGAAATCCCAGCTGTCGCTTTCGCCCGGCAGATTGGCGCCGCGCGGGCTGGTGTCCGGGGCGACCAGGATCATGCCCAGTTCGCTGGCGACGCGTTGCGCGCCGGCTTTGGTCATGAAGGTTTCTTCGGTGCAGGTCAGCCCGGCCAGGTAGAACAGCACCGGCAGTTTTCCGTGATCGGCCGCTGGGGGCAGGTAGACCGAGAACTTCATCGGCAGCCCAATGGCGGCCGAATCGTGCTGGTAGAAGCGCTGCAGGCCGCCGAAGCACGCGTGTTCGTTGAGGAGGTTGGGCATGGTGGGTGCTGGTCGGTTGTCGATGACGCCAGTATGCCGCGTCCACGCCGCGCTTGACAACTAGACTAGTCCCAGTGCCCCCAGCACGGCGCCCGCGGCCAGCATCCACAGCAGGTGCAGGCGGGTGCGCCAGATCACGATGCAGCTTGCCGCCGACAGCAGCCACAGCGGCCAGTTGTCGGCATGCTCGCCGCCCTTGCCGCCGCCCGAGGCCAGCAGCCAGGCGGTCGACAGCAGCATGGCGATCACCAGGGGCGCCATGCCCTGCTTGAAGGCGCGCACGGCGCGCAGTTCGCGGTTGCGGTGCGCCCACTGCGCGACCTGGTAGGTAAACACGGTCGACGGCAGCATGATGCCGATCATCGAGATCGCCACGCCCGACAGCGCCGCCGCCATGCTGCCCGTGTTCAGGCCGATATTCCAGCCGAGCAGGGCGACGAACAGCACGTTCGGGCCCGGTGAGGCCTGGGCCAGGGCCACCGAGTCGGCGAACTGGGCCTGGCTAAGCCAGCCCTGGCGCTCGACCAGGTAACGTTGCATCTCGGACGTGGTCGAGATCGCCCCGCCGAGCGACATCAGCGACAGCATCAGGAAATGCACGAACAGCGTGAGCCAGTCGTGCCAGCCGAATACCAGCGACGGCGCGCTCATGGCTTCAGGCCGCGCCAGGCCAGCACGCAGCCGAGGCCCCCGAGCAGGCCGATGACGGCGGCCAGCGGCACCCGCACCAGCGCCAGCAGCACGAAGCCGGTCACGGCGATCGCCCCGCACACGAGCAAGGGCAACACGTTCTTGCCGAGCGCGGCCGCCATGCGCAGCCCGGTGGCGGCGATCAGGCCGGCGGCCACTGCCGACATGCCGCGCAGGGCGCCCTGCACTTCGGGGTAGGCCGCCAGCCGGGCGTAGACCAGGGCCAGGCACAGCACCAGGACCAGCGGCACCGCCAGGATACCTGCCAGTGCGCTCATGGCCCCGGCCAGGCCGAAGTGGCGCGCCCCGATCATCATCGCCAGGTTGCACACGTTCGGCCCCGGCATGATCTGGGCGACCGACCATTCCTCGATGAACTCTTCATTGCTCATCCAGCGCTTGCGCTCGACGATCTCGCGCTGGATCACGGCCAGTACGCCGCCGAAGCCCTGCAGGGCGATGAGGGTGAACGAGACGAACAGGTCGGTCAGCGACAGCGGCCGCGGGGGCTCGGCATGCGGTGCCGGCGCGGCGGATGCCGGCGGGGAGGGAGGAAGGGGTAGGGGTGACGCGCTCATGCGGCGATTATCGCCGCTGGGAGCGCGTCCTGTCCACGGCCGGGAAGTGCTGCAATTCGGCGGCGCCGGCGTCAGCCGCCGCCGATGCCGCGCATCACGCGGCCGCTGCCGCCGCATTGCGGGCATTGGGCGCCGCTGGCCAGCGCGCCGCTGCCGGCGCACGCCTCGCAGATGTCTTCGCCGGCGCCTGGCGTGCCGGGTTCGGCTTCGTCGCCGGGGTTCAGGTCGGGGTCGGTCTGGATACTCATGGCTATGCCTCCTGGTTGGTCGTTCGACCGATTGTAGGGAGGTCGGCGCGGACATGGCGCAAGCAAGAAAAAAATGCAGCTTAGTACTGGTTTGCCATTGACTTCGCCCGGGCTTCGTCAATACTCGTGATGCGGCAACCATGCTTCACTTACCGGAGAAACGCTCATGAGCCCCTACCGCGCACAGGACATCAACCAACGCGTTGCCGGCTCGGCCGAGCTCAGGCAAAACGCCAGCCAGCGCGACGTCGTCGCCCGCGGCATCGCCACGCAGCTCGACAGTGGTAGCGTTCCCGCCGTCGAGTACCTCAAGACGCATGGCGTGCGCCCGCATGTCATCGAACGCGTGCTGCTGGAACCGGAGCGGCGCCGCGCGCCGGCGTGAGCCCTTCATCCACAGGAACCGGCTGACGATTTATTTGTCGTGCATAACGCGACGATCTCTGGCAAGCTGCCGTAAACCCTTGATTTCCAGCGAAATCGGGATTGCCTTCCCAATAGGCAAATTGTTGAAACCCGCATCCCGGGCCGCGTCCAGCGTGTCAAGCCCCCGCTTTTCCACATACTTATTCACAGACTTTGTGGATATCCGAAAAAGCGCTGATTTATCCATGGCTTAGGCGCGCTTCTTGACGTCATGGCTGATGTCACGCCGGCGCGCCATCCGGCCCGGCCGGCGACACGGTCGATTTTCCGCTTGCGGCCCCGCACTGGATAAATGTACAGTATGGCATTTCCAGAGTCCTGAGCCATGTCCGCCGTCCTTACTCCACCCGTCCTCGATGATCCGTTCGCCAGCCTCAATCCCGAGCAGCGCGCGGCGGTCGAGCACGACATCGGCGCCGAGGCTCCGCGTCCGCTGCTGGTGGTTGCCGGCGCTGGCTCGGGCAAGACCAATACCCTGGCGCACCGGGTGGCGCGCCTGATCCAGTCGGGCGCCGATCCCCAGCGCATCCTGCTGCTGACGTTCTCGCGGCGTGCGGCTGGCGAGATGAGCCAGCGCGCCAGCGGCGTGCTGCAGCGCTTGCTGGGCAGGGGCGGCAACCAGGCGCCGGTGGCCTTGCCCTGGGCCGGCACCTTCCACAGCATCGGCGCGCGCCTGCTGCGCGAGTTCGCCGGGCGCATCGGGCTCGACGACCAATTCACCATCCACGACCGTGGCGACTCCGAAGACCTGATGGGCATGGTGCGCCACGAGATCGGCCTCGACCGGCTGGAGAAACGCTTCCCACTGAAGGGCACTTGCCTGGCGATCTATTCGCGCGTGGTCAATGGCCGCGATCCGCTGGCCGCCGTCCTGCAGTCGCTGTTTCCCTGGTGCGGCGAATGGGAGACCGAGCTCAAGACCCTGTTCGGCGCCTATGTCGACGCCAAGCAGGAGCAGAACGTACTCGACTACGACGACCTGCTGCTGTTCTGGTCCGAGATGGCGGCCGATCCGGTGCTGGGCGCCGAGCTCGGCGCGCTGTTCGACCACGTGCTGGTCGACGAATACCAGGACACCAATCGCCTGCAGGCGGCGATCATCAGCGGCATGAAGCCGAGCGGGCAGGGCGTGATGGTGGTGGGCGACGACGCCCAGTCGATCTACGGCTTCCGGGGCGCGACGGTGCGCAATATCCTCGACTTTCCCAAGCAGTTCTCGCAGCCGGTGCACCTGATCACGCTCGAGCGCAACTACCGTTCCACCCAGCCGATCCTGGACGCCTCGAATGCCGTGATCGGCGCCGCGCTGGAGCGTCACGCCAAGACGCTGTGGACCGACAAGGTGTCGAGCAGCAAGCCGCAACTGGTCCTGATTCCCGACGAGGCCGAGCAGGCGCGCTGGGTCTGCAACCGCATCCTCGAGCAGCGCGAGGCCGGCGTGGCCCTGACCGCGCAGGCGGTGCTGTTCCGCGCGGCCAGCCACAGCGCCGCACTGGAGCTCGAACTGATGCGCAGGAACGTCCCTTTCGTCAAGTTCGGCGGCCTGAAGTTCCTCGAAGCCGCGCACATCAAGGATGTCCTGGCGCTGCTGCGTTTCGCCCAGAACCCGAGCGGGCGCCTGGCGGGCTTTCGCACGGTGCAGCTGATTCCCGGTATCGGCCAGGCCACGGCCACGCGCCTGGTCGACGCCGCCGGCGAAAGCGACGACCCGGCCGCGGCGCTGGAAGCCTTCCCGGTACCGGCGCGCTGCCGAACCGAGTGGCAGGATTTCTGCGCGCTGTACCGGCGCCTGCGTACGCCGGGCCTGCGCTGGCCGGCCGAACTCGAACTGGCGCGCCAGTGGTACCAGCCGCACCTGGAGCGCATGCACGACGACGCCCAGGTGCGCGCGGCCGACCTCGATCAACTGGTGGCGCTGTCCGGCGGCTACGGTAACCGCGAGACCTTCCTGGCCGAGATCACGCTCGACCCGCCCGAGGCCACCAGCGACCGCGCCGGCGCGCCGCTGCTCGACGAGGACTACGTGATCCTGTCGACCATTCACTCCAGCAAGGGCCAGGAATGGCATTCGGTGCACGTGCTGAACGTGGTCGATGGCTGCCTGCCCTCCGACATGGCGACCGGCAGCCAGGACGATATCGAGGAAGAGCGCCGCCTGCTGTACGTGGCGATGACGCGGGCGCGCGAGAACCTGCACCTGGTGGTGCCGAACCGCTTCTTCATCAAGCAGCAGGCGCAGATGGGCGACCGCCATGTGTACGCGGCGCGCACACGCTTCATCACACCGGTGATGCTCAAGCATTTCGAGGAATGCGCGTGGCTCAGCGCCGACCGGCGCGAACTGCGCACCCCGATGCCCGACAGCGTGCGCATGCTGGTGCGGGACCGGGCCAGGAAGGCATGGAAATGACGGCAGATGCGGGCGCGTTGGCGACTTATCCCCCGTGCACCGCTTTTGTAGGAGGGGACCGCGTTTAAACTTGATGCGCGTTAGTGGTGCGTGTGCAAGTCATTGATTTTATGGGGACAATTTTTTGCCTTCAGAACAGGCATTTTGTTGAAAGCCGCATCAATGCTGCGCTTCCGGCTTGTCAAGTGGCGCTTGTCCACACAGTTATCCACATTTCTTGTGGATAGGCCAAAACACTGAATGAAATCAGCCGCTTAGCGACGTAGCGCGGGTCGCTGTCGTCGTGTTCCACGAGGCCGCACTGGCAGCCGGTCGAGGCCCCCATGCACTGAAGACAGCACCCTGTCTAACCATGCATGTCGGTCGGTGCGGCAGTGGACTGGCATGCCCTGCCAATGTGCTCATCCAGCAGGGCGGATGGCCTGCTCCAGCCGCGCCAGTTCCGCCAGGAACCGCTCGCACGCCACGGTCGGCGTCCACGGTTCCCACGGTGCGCAGCCGTAGTAATGCGCCAGCGGATCGTCGCCGAGCACCTCGGCCCTGATCTTGAGCGTGCGCCGCACTTCCTGCACCGACCAGCCCGCCACGTGAACCGCTTCGCTGGCCGCCGCCAGGCGGTCCGCACGCTTGTGCGCCGCGTGCGAGCGCGCATCCCAGGCCGGCAGGCCGTAGCGCAGGAACACCATGTGCTCCAGGCGCCTGGTGAGGGCGCTGAACGCGTCCCCCAGGAACGGCTTGATGACCGAGATCGCATCGAAGCCGAGCAAGCCTTCTTCGGCGTCGTGCAGCAGTTCGCGTAATTCTTCCAGCGGCGTGATCGATGGGAGCGCGGCGCGCCGCAGCAGCATCACGCTGATCGAATGCTGGGCCACCGACAGCGGCAGCGGCCAGGCCGAGTGGCCGCCCCAGCGGTAAGTGCGGGCCAGGCCGAGCGCCAGGTCGGCGTCGTCCCAGTCGAACGGGGTGGGGTCGAGCAGGTCGAGCCGGCGGCCCGATGGCATGCGCACCCAGGCGCGGGTATTCTCCGGGTTGGACAGTCGTTGCATGTGGCGATTTTACACACCGCCCCCTGCAATCCCCGCATAATTGACGCAGGCAAACCTGGTGCGCGTGCCGGCTGCTTACACTCGGGCCGATGGGCCGCGCGCGGTCGACGGGAGGCGAGATGAGAGCGAATGCGACAATCGACTGCGACCTGCTGGTCGTCGGCGGCGGCATCAACGGCGCCGGCATCGCGCGCGACGCGGCCGGACGCGGCCTGCAGGTGGTCCTGTGCGAGCAGGACGACCTCGGCGCCCACACGTCCTCGGCTTCGAGCAAACTGATCCACGGCGGCTTGCGCTACCTGGAATACCGCGAGTTCGGCCTGGTGAAAAAGGCGCTGGCCGAGCGCGAGGTGCTGCTGCGCAGCGCGCCGCACATCATGCGGCCGCTGCGCTTCGTGATGCCGCACGTCGCCGGTCAGCGGCCGGCCTGGCTCATCCGCGCCGGGCTGTTCCTGTACGACCGGCTGGCGCCGCGCGCCTTCCTGCCGCCATCCGAGGCGCTCGAATTGGCCGGCCACCGCGCCGGCAGCGCCCTGAAGCAAGAGTTCACGCGCGCCTTCGCGTATTCGGACGGCTGGGTCGACGATGCGCGGCTGGTGGTGCTCAATGCCCTCGATGCGCACGAACATGGCGCGCAGGTGCTGCCGCGCACCCGCTGCGAACAGGTGGTGCGCTGCGCCGCCCACTGGGAAGCGCAGCTGCGGCGGGACGGGCAGCGCTTGACAGTGCGGGCGCGCGGCCTGGTCAACGCCGCCGGGCCGTGGGCGGCGCACTTCGCCCGGCATGCGGGTCAGGCGGCGCCCCATCGCGGGCTACGCCTGATCAAGGGCAGCCATATCGTCGTGCCGCGCCTGTTCGACCATCCCGATGCCTACCTGTTCCAGCACAGTGATGGGCGGGTGGTGTTCGCCATGCCCTATGAAGGCGCGTTCACGCTGATCGGCACGACCGACCTGGAATTCGACGGCGAACCGGGACCGGTCGCGATCTCGGCGGGCGAGATCGACTACCTGTGCGCCCTGGCCAACCGGTATTTCAGGCGCCAGCTGGCGCCGCACGACGTCGTCTGGAGTTACGCCGGCCTGCGTCCGCTGCTGGACAGCGCTGTGCGCAGCGCCGCCGCGGCCACGCGCGACTATCACCTGGAGCGCGACCTGCGCGGCCCGCCGCTGCTGTCTGTCTTCGGCGGCAAGATCACGACCTACCGCAAGCTGGCCGAGGAAGCGCTCGACTGGATTGCGCCGCTGCTGGGCAATTCGCCGGGGCCGGCCTGGACCGCGAACGCGGTGCTGCCGGGCGGCGACCTGTTCGGGCCGCTGCCTGACAGCCGCGGCGTGCTCGAATTCGACCGCTGGGTGGCGGCGCTGCGGCGCCGCCATCCCTGGCTGCCCGAGGCGCTGGCGCTGCGCTACGCGCGCGCCTATGGCGCCCGGGTCGAGGCCTTGCTGGACGGCTGCGCGGATCTGGAAAACCTGGGCGCCGAGGTGGCGCCCGGCCTGTACGAGGCCGAGCTGCGCTACCTGATGACGCACGAGTGGGCCGCGTGCGCGGCCGATGTGCTGTGGCGCCGCACCAAGCTCGGGCTGCACCTGGGGCCCGGGGTGGCCGACCAGGTCGAGGCCTGGATGGCGGATCAGAGGACGGCGGCCGCCGTCACCTGATCCGCTTGTACCAGGCGCTGTCGTCGAACAGCACCTGGTAGTCCGAGGACCCCGCGTCGCCCGGCGCCAGTGCGCGGTCGAGTCCCAGCACACCGAACAGCGCCAGGCTGTCGCGGAACAGCCGCAGCACGCGCTGGCGCAGCAGCGGCCCGAAGTCGGGCAGGGCGCGGCAGCAGACGATGGCGTGGAATTCGTTGAACGAGCCATCGGTCACCAGGCAGTACTGCAGCCAGGTGATGCGCTCGCGCAGGTGCGGCAGCAGGCGCGCCTGGCCGTCGCTGACCTCGAAATAATCCGCCAGACGGCCAAGGCCCCCACTGGCTTCGTAGCTTTGCTGGCAGGCCTTCAGCTGCGCCGCAGGCAGCGTCGCGTCACGCACCTCGTACAGCAGCTCGTCGCTGGACAGGGTCGCGAACACCTCGGTGCGCGCGGACAGCTTTTCCTCGGCCAGCAGGATCGCCAGCGTCCAGGCCTCGCCCACGCCGGCCGCCTCGGGGAGCCACACTTTCGGCAGGGCGGTCGGACGCAGGCTGTCGGCGAGCGCCATGCGCTGGCGCAGCGCCCAGTCGGGCCGGTCGAACAGCGCTGCGGGCGGCACCGCGAGGTTGCGCATCACGTCCAGCGCGGCGCCCGGCTGGTGCAGGACGGCTTCCTGCAGCCGCGAGACGGTGGGCAGGCGGGCGCGCGCCATCATGCCAAGCAGTTTGCGGCGCAGCAGCGGGCGGTCGTGGCCGCGGTAGTCGAAGCCGAAGCGCTGGTGCAGCGCCTCGAGCAGCAGGTCGATCTCGAGGTCTTCCAGCGCCGCGCCGACCACGACGCCGAAGTCATTCACTGCGGCGCTCATCGACTGCCATCCAGCGGGCGAATCACCTCGGCAGGCATCGGTGCAGCCATGGGGCAGGCCATAAGGCGAGCCATCAGTGGAGCCAAACCCGCATCATCGACAGCAGCTGGGCCACGTCGACCGGCTTGGTGATGTAGTCCGAGGCGCCGGCGGCGATGCACTTGTCGCGGTCGCCCTTCATCGCTTTCGCGGTCAGGGTGATGATCGGCAGCGAGCGGAACTTCGGGATACGGCGGATCGCGCGCATCGTGTCGTAGCCATCCATCTCCGGCATCATGATGTCCATCAGGACGATCTCGATACTCGGGTCCTTCTCCAGCACCTCGATGCCGTCGCGGCCGTTCTCGGCGAACAGCACCTGCATCTGCTGGCGCTCCAGCAAGGTCGACAGCGCGAAGATATTGCGCAGGTCATCGTCGACGATCAAGACCTTGCGTCCGGCCAGGCCCGAATCGAGCGCATGGATCTCTTCGAGCATCTTGCGCTGGGTCTCGGGCAGGCTGGCCTGCGAGCGGTGCAGGAACAGCGCCGTCTCGTCCAGCAAGCGCTCGGGCGAACGCGCATCCTTGATCACGATGGTCTTGGCGTAGCGCTTGAGCTTGGTGACTTCCTTGCGTCCCAGTTCCTGCGCCGTGTAGATCACGATCGGCAGGTCGCGCAGGCGCTCGTCGCGGCCGATCTGGTCGAGCAGCTCGAAGCCCGAGATGTCCGGCAGCGTCAGGTCCAGCACCATGCAGTCGAAGTGCGACGCTTGCAGCGCCTCGAGCGCGGCCGCACCGGTGTCCACGGTGACCATGTGGATGTCGTTGTTGCCGATCAGGGCCATGATCGAATCACGCTGGGCCGGATCGTCCTCGACCACCAGCAGGTTGCGCTTGCCGCCCATCAGGAACTTCTGGATGCGCTTGAATTCTTCCTTCAACTGGTCGCGCTCGACCGGCTTGTTGATGTACGAGATCGCGCCCTGGCGCAGTGCGCGCTCGCGTTCGCGCAGCGCCGACATTACGTGCACCGGGATGTGACGCGTGCTCGGGTCGCGTTTCAGGCGGTCCAGCACCGTGAAGCCGTCGATGTCGGGCAGGTCGATGTCGAGCAGGATCGCCGACGGCAGGTAGTCGCGCGCCAGGGACAGGGTCGAATCGCCGCGATGGGTCACGATCGCCTTGAAGTTGCGTTCGCGCGCGAATTCGAGCACCACCTTGGCGAAGTTCTCGTCGTCCTCGACGATCAGCACCGACGGGTCGCCCGGCGTCACCAGACCACGGTCGTCCAGCACGCTGGCGTATTCGACCACCGCGCCGTTCGGGTCGAGCAGCTTGCTGGCGGCGTCATGGGCGAAGTCGCCGGCGGCGCCGTCGTTCGACTGCTGCAGCGCCGGCAGCAGCGGCGCCGGCACCATCTGCGGCGGCAGCAGGCGCGCCGGTTGTGGCTGGCGCGCCTGCTCGTAGTTGACGAAGCCGGCGCGGTTGTATGGCAGGTAGAGCGTGAACACCGAGCCGACGTTGACGGTCGATTCGACCCGGATCTCGCCGCCCAGCAGGCGCGCCAGTTCGCGCGAGATCGACAGGCCCAGGCCGGTGCCGCCGTACTTGCGGGCGGTCGAGCCGTCGGCCTGCTGGAAGGCCTCGAAGATCAGTTGCAGCTTGTCTGCCGGGATGCCCACGCCGGTGTCGTACACCGAGAACGCCAGCACCGCATCGGCGTGCTCCAGGTTCGGGTGGTCGGCGGTCCAGCCGCTGCCCACCAGGGCGATGCCCAGCGAGACCTGGCCGTGGCTGGTGAACTTGAACGCATTCGACAGCAGGTTCTTCAGCACCTGCTGCAGGCGCGTGGTGTCGGTCATCACGGCGGTCGGCAGGTTCTCGGCCAGGTCGACCTGGAAGCCCAGGTGCTTGGCCTCGGCCATGTGGCGGAAGGTGCGGTCGACGTAGTTGCGCAGGTTGGCGAAGCGGTATTCCGAGACGTCCAGCGTGACGGTGCCCGATTCGATCTTCGACAGGTCGAGGATGTCGTTGATCAGGGTGAGCAGGTCGGAACCGGAGCCATAGATCGTCTTGGCGAATTCGACCTGCTTGCCCGACAGGTTGCCCTCGGGGTTATCGGACAGCTGCTGGGCCAGGATCAGCAGCGAGTTCAGGGGCGTGCGCAGCTCGTGCGACATATTGGCCAGGAATTCCGACTTGTACTTGGACGACAGCGCCAGCTGGGTGGCTTTCTCTTCCAGCGCCAGCTTGGCCTGCTCCACCTCGCGGTTCTTGCGTTCCACCTCGATGTTCTGCTCGGACAGCAGGCGCGCCTTCTCGGCCAGCTCCATATTGGTTTGCTGGAGTTCCTGGGCCAGCGATTGCGACTGGGTCAGCAGCGACTCGGTGCGGCTGTTTGCCTCGATCGTGTTCAGGACCACGCCGATCGATTCCATCAGCTGGTCGAGGAAGGACAGGTGGGTCTCGGTGAAGCGGTCCAGCGAGGCGATCTCGATCACCGCCTTGACCTGCTGTTCGAACAGGATCGGCAGCACCACGATATTGTTCGGCGGCGCCGCGCCCAGGCCCGACGAGACCACGATGTAGTCGCGCGGCACGTCGGTCAGCCAGATGCGGTTCTTCTCCAGCGCGCACTGGCCCACCAGGCCTTCGCCCGGCAGGAACGAGGTCGGGAGCTTGCGGCTGGAGCGGTAGCCGTACGAGGCGATCATGCGCAGGCGCGCATCGGTTTCCTGCGAGTCCATCATGTAGAACACGCCGTGGTGGGCCGACACCAGCGGCGCCAGCTCGGACAGGATCAGCTTCGTCACCGCCTGCAGGTCGCGCTGGCCCTGCAGCAGCCGCGTGAAGCGGGCGAGGTTGGTCTTCAACCAGTCCTGCTGCGCGTTCTTCTGCGTGGTTTCCTTCAGGTTGCGGATCATCTCGTTGATATTGTCCTTCAGGTAGGACACTTCGCCGCGCGCTTCCACCTGGATCGAACGCGACAGGTCGCCGCGCGTCACCGCCGTCGCCACTTCGCCGATCGCGCGCATCTGGTTGGTCAGGTTGGCCGCCAGCTGGTTGACGTTCTCGGTCAAGTCCTTCCAGGTGCCGGCCACGCCCGACACGTTCGCCTGGCCACCCAACTTGCCTTCGGTGCCGACCTCGCGCGCCACGCGCGTCACTTCCGACGCGAACGAGGACAGCTGGTCGACCATGACGTTGATGGTGTCCTTCAGTTCCAGGATCTCGCCCTTCACGTCGACGGTAATCTTCTTGGACAGGTCGCCGCGTGCAACGGCGGTGGTCACCGCCGCGATATTCCTCACCTGGCCGGTCAGGTTCGACGCCATGAAGTTGACGTTATCGGTCAAGTCCTTCCAGGTGCCGCCCACGCCCGGCACATACGCCTGGCCGCCGAGCTTGCCCTCGGTGCCGACCTCGCGCGCCACCCGCGTTACCTCGGAGGCGAACGACGACAGCTGGTCGACCATGACGTTGATGGTGTTCTTCAGTTCGAGGATCTCGCCCTTGACGTCGACCGTGATCTTCTTCGACAGGTCGCCGTTGGCCACCGCAGTGGTCACGTCGGCGATATTGCGCACCTGGGCGGTCAGGTTGCCCGCCATCGAGTTCACGCCATCGGTCAGGTCCTTCCAGGTGCCGGCCACGCCCGGCACGTTCGCCTGGCCGCCCAGCTTGCCCTCGGTGCCGACCTCGCGCGCCACCCGGGTCACCTCGGACGCGAAGGAGTTCAGCTGGTCGACCATGACGTTGATGGTGTTCTTCAGTTCGAGGATCTCGCCCTTGACGTCGACCGTGATCTTCTTCGACAGGTCGCCGTTCGCCACCGCCGTGGTCACGTCCGCGATATTGCGCACCTGGCCGGTCAGGTTGCCGGCCATCGAGTTGACCGAGTCGGTCAAGTCCTTCCAGGTGCCGGCCACGCCTTTGACCACCGCCTGGCCACCGAGCTTGCCTTCGGTGCCGACCTCGCGCGCCACCCGCGTCACCTCCGACGCGAACGAGGACAGCTGGTCGACCATGACGTTGATGGTGTTCTTCAGTTCGAGGATCTCGCCCTTGACGTCGACCGTGATCTTCTTGGACAGGTCGCCATTCGCCACCGCGGTCGTCACCGCCGCGATATTCCTCACCTGGCCGGTGAGGTTGGACGCCATGAAGTTGACGTTGTCGGTCAAGTCCTTCCAGGTGCCCGCCACCCCCGGCACATAGGCCTGGCCACCGAGCTTGCCTTCGGTGCCGACCTCGCGCGCCACGCGCGTGACCTCGGACGCGAACGAGCGCAGCTGGTCCACCATGACGTTGATGGTGTCTTTCAGTTGCAGGATCTCGCCGCGCACGTCCACCGTGATCTTCTTGGACAAGTCGCCGTTGGCCACCGCCGTGGTCACTTCGGCGATATTGCGCACCTGCGAGGTCAGGTTGCCGGCCATCGAGTTGACCGAGTCGGTCAAGTCCTTCCAGGTGCCGGCCACGCCTTTCACCTGCGCCTGCCCGCCCAATTTACCCTCGGTGCCGACTTCGCGCGCCACGCGCGTGACTTCGGACGAGAACGACGACAGCTGTTCCACCATGGTGTTGGCGGTCATTGCCGCGCGCAGGTACTGGCCTTTCAGCGGATGGCCGTCGACCTCCAGCGCCATGGTCTGGGACAGGTCGCCCTTGGCCACGGCGCCGATCACGCGCGCCATCTCGGTGGTCGGGCGCACCAGGTCGTCGATCAGCGTGTTGACCGAGCTGATCATGGTGCTCCAGCCGCCCACCACGCCGGGCAGGTCGGCGCGCTGGGTCAGGTGGCCTTCGCGGCCGACCACGCGCGACACTTCGGTCACCGTCTCCACCATCTTCTGCTTGGTCTCGATGATGTCGTTCAGGGTGTCGGCGATCTTGCCCGCCACGCCGGTCCAGTCGTCAGGCATGCGAACTGAAAAATCACCTTTTTTTAACGCCATCAATGTGGTGAGCAACAGTTTGACGTCGAGCTGCTCGCCCATATCGGTCATGGTGTTCATTGCCTGGATCCTCGTACTGAATCAGATTGTGGTGAGCCGAATTTTGTATCCGGCGAAGTGTCGTTTTTGCACAAATAACCAATGAGGTTAGCTAGATCTATATCAAAGAGCATACCGGTTACTTGAGCTAGTGAATATTTCTATTATGAAATATTTTTTAAGCAATCCGGCGGAGCGTAGCGGATTCCCTCGGTTTCGGGCGCACAAATGCAAATCGTTGTGGTTTATGCACGACAACATGCGAAATGAATTTCCGGAAATATTTTGATTGTTAATTTCTGTGAATTTTGAGGTGGGGGGAAGCAACTAGCATAGCGGTGTTACATATTTTTCCGCCCCCATGATTGATACCGCCACATTACTGGAGTTGATGCAGGCTAAGGATGCTTCGAGCTGGAGCGCATCGCTGTTCAACATCGCGCGGGGGCTGGGCTTCGACCAGGTCTTGTTCGGGGTCGTCAATTCGCGCCACACCCGCTTCGAGTCCGCCTTTTTGCGCAGTAATTATTCGGATGCATGGCGCGAGCGCTACGACCGCAACGGCTTCGCCTACGTCGACCCCACGGTTGCCCACTGCCTGGCCAGTACGGTGCCGATCATCTGGCAGCCGGGCACGTTCGCCTCGAGCACCCAGCAGGCCGGCCTGTACGAGGAAGCCGGCGCCCATGGCATCCGCAGCGGCGCGACCTTGCCGGTGCACGGGCCGCAGGGCGAGTTCGGCGTCATCAGCTTCGCCTCGGATGCGCGTCCCGACCAGGCCGCCCAGCGCGCGACGCTGGAAGCGCTGCCGATGCTGGCGCTGGTGCGCGACTACGCCTTCGCCTCGTCCGCGCGATTTCGCGACACCGGCGTCAAGGTCGAGGAAGCGCCGCGCCTGACGCGGCGCGAACTGGAAGTATTGCAGTGGGTGATGGCCGGAAAATCGTCATGGGAAATCGCCCGCATCACGAGCTGTTCCGAAGCGACAGTCAATTTTCACCTGGCGAATGTGCGTCAAAAATTCGACGTCAACACTCGCCAGCAGGCGGTGGTCAAGGCCATCGCCCTGGGGTTGATCACCCCTGAAGATCACCATCGTTGAGTTTGCCGTTCATGTACATGCGCAGCAGGATCGACACGGGAGCAGGGATGGCGAGGCCGGTTTCGAAGCGGCTGCCGCTGGACTGGGTGACGCCGAAGCGGCCCCAGAATTTTTCCTGGCTCTCGCGCTTGGTGATGCGCAGGCGGCGCAGCTCGTGCGGCGCCATGCGGATAGCGCCGGCAGCATGGACCAGCTGTTGCGCCTGCAGTTCGGCGGCCAGCGCATCGCACATCAGATCGTTTGCCATGGTGAGTCCTTTCGGGTGGGTGAAGCAAGAAGTGTGGAAACCGTCTCATTTACTGCGTTGTTTCCAAAAGTATTGCACCGCCGACATCGCTCGCCACCTAGCAGAGCTGATAGTACCCAGCCTACCCGATTTGCATGACGCTTTTATGCGCAATGCATTTTTTCACCACCGATTGTCTTCTTGAGAGGTTGGCCATGAATATGCACATCAGGATTGCGCCACGGCGCGCGTTCGCATCGAAGGAATTGTGGGAAATGCACACGCTGCGCGCGAAAGTGTTCCGCGGGCGGCTGGGATGGGAGGTGCCGGTCCTGTCCGGGATGGAGATCGACGGCTACGATGCGCTCGAGCCGCGCTACATGCTGATGCGCGACGGCGAAACGCTGCGCGGCTGCTGGCGCCTGTTGCCCACCGAGGGGCCGTACATGCTCAAGGACTCCTTCCCCCAGCTGCTCGACGGCCAGGAGGCGCCGAGCGATCCGGCCATCTGGGAGCTGTCGCGCTTCGCGCTCGAAACCGACGGGGCAGGCGGCTATGGCTTCTCGGAGATGACGATGGAATCGATCGCCGCCATCATCCGCCACGCCCACGAGCGCGGCCTGTCGCGCTACGTCACGGTGACCACCACCGCGATCGAGCGCATGCTGCGCCGCGCCGGCGTGGTCACGACCCGGATCGGCGCGCCGCAAGCGGTCGGCATCGAGACCGCCGTCGCGCTGTACGTCGAGATCGAGGCGACCTGGGACGCCCTGTTCGCGCCGCGCCTGGCGTCCTGACGGGTTCAGGCCGGGTGGGGCGCCAGTTGCCGCAGCAGGAAAACATAGGTCAGCGCCACCATGCGCGCGGTCTGCGCATTGTCGGCTGCGCCGGCATGGCCGCCATCCAGGTTCTCCCAGTACAGCACGTCGTGTCCCTGTTCCAGCATGCGCGCGGCCATCTTGCGCGCATGCCCCGGATGCACGCGGTCGTCGCGGGTCGAGCTGGTAAACAGCACGCGCGGGTAGCGCGCACCAGGCCGTACATGGTGGTAGGGCGAGTACCGCGCCAGGTAAGCCCAGTCGTCCGGGTCGTCCGGGTCGCCGTATTCGCCCATCCAGGATGCGCCGGCCAGCAGCGTGTGGTAGCGCCGCATGTCCAGCAGCGGCACCTGGCACACCGCCGCGCCGAACAGGTCGGGCCGCTGGGTCAGCGCCGCGCCCACCAGCAGGCCGCCATTGCTGCCGCCCATGATGCCCAGCTGCGCCGGCGTGGTGACGCCGCGCGCGACCAGGTCTTCGGCGACCGCGAGAAAATCGTCGAAGGCGCGTTGCCGGTGCTGGCGCAGTGCCGCCTGGTGCCAGCTCGGACCGAACTCGCCTCCGCCGCGGATATTCGCCAGCACATAGGTGCCGCCCTGTTCCAGCCAGGCGGCGCCGGTCATGGCGCTGTAGGACGGTTTCAGCGACACCTCGAAGCCGCCGTAGCCGTACAGCAGCGTGGGACTGGCGCCGCCAGGGACCGGTGCGCGCGGGCTGACCACGAAATAGGGGATGGCCGCGCCGTCGCTCGAAGTGGCCATGTGCTGGGCCACCTCGAACGGCGCGGCGTCGAAGAAGGCGGGCATCGCCTTGAGCGCCGCACGCCCATCGCTGCCGGCGCGCATCAGGTACAGCGTGGTCGGATGCAAGAAGTCGGTCACGGCCAGGAAGTAGTCGTCCGAGCGATCGGCGTCGAGCGGCATCACGCCCAGCGTGCCGATGCCGCTCTGGCCCACGTGGCGCCGCTGCCACCGGCCGTTCTCGAAGCGCAGTTCCTCGACCCGGTTCTTGACGTTGTCGAGCACCGTCAGCAGCACGAAGTTCTTGGTTACCGCGACGCCGTCGAGCGAAGTGGAGGGCGTCGGTGCGAACAGGATGTCGAACTCGCGCGCGCCGGCGACGAAGGCGTCGAAGCCGGTGGCGAGCAGCGCGCCTTGCGGATAGGTGACGGCGCCGATGGTCCAGTCCGAGCGCAGTTCGATCACCAGGTGCTCGCGCACGGCGAAGGCGTTGGCATCGAGCGGCTTCTGGATCGGGACCAGTTCGGCGCCGCGGCGCCAGAACAGTTGGCTGGTATAGAAGTCGATCTGGCGCTGGACAAAGCCGCGCTCCCAGCCCGGTGTCGTGTCCTGGTGGCCGGATGCGGTCAGGTCGCCGCTGGCCGCCTCGAACACGGTGACGGCGGCCTCCAGGGGCGTGCCGCGCCGCCACATCTTGACGATGCGCGGGTAGCCCGAGTCGGTCAGGCTGCCGGGGCCGAAGTCGGTGCCGACGAACAGGGTGTCGCGGTCGATCCAGGACACATCGCTCTTCGCTTCCGGCAGCGCGAAACCGCCGTCCACGAAGCGCAGGGCGACCGGATCGAATTCGCGCACCACATGGGCGTCGCCGCCGCCGCGCGACAGCGAGACCAGGCAGCGCTGCTCGTCGTGCGCGCCGCCGCGTTCGAGCCACGTGGTGCCGGCCCAGACCCAGTTCTCGCCTTCGTCCTCGGCCAGCCGGTCCAGGTCGAGCACCGTTTCCCATTGAGGGTCGTTCTTGCGGTATTCGTCCAGCGTGGCGCGGCGCCACAGCCCGCGCACATGCCGCGCGTCCTGCCAGAAGTTGTAGCACATATCGCCATGCAGCCGCACATACGGTATGTTGTCGCTGGAGTCGAGGATGGTCTTCAGGCGCGCGCGCAGGGGCGCGCTGCGCGGATCGCCTTCCAGCTCGGCCTCGGCAGCGCCGTTCCTGGCGCCGACCCAGGCCAGCGCTTCGACACCGTCGATGTCCTCCAGCCACAGGTAGGGATCGTCGTCGTATGCCGGTGCGTCGTGCAGCTGTTGCATGCTTGCCTCTCGTTGAAGATGTTCATGGCCGCATCATGGCGGCGCGCCGATATACTAACAATTTTGATGGGCAGGCCACGCCCGCATGGGGAAGCATGAAGCGCTCGACATTGCGTGGAACCGCCGTCGACGCCCTGGCCGCACGGCTGGGGCGTCCGCTGGTGCTGTGGGGCGGCGGCGTGGCACTGTCGCTGGCGGTGGGCCTGCTGCTGCATGCGCTGGCCAGCGCCGCGGTCGAGGTGGACGCGCGGCGCCGCTTCGATAGCCTGGCGCGCACCGCCAGCGAACGGATCAACGCGGCGCTGGCCTCTTACGGGCGCGCGGTGCGCTCGCTGGCGGCGCTGCACGCGGCCGGCGGCGGCCAGGCCGTGCCCGACCGCGCCAGCTTCCACCGCTATGTCGAGGCGCTCGACCTGGCGCGCATCTATCCCGCGATCCAGGGGCTCACCTACGCCGCCCACGTGCCGGACGCCGCGCGCGAGCAATTCGTCGCCGCCATGCGGCGCGACCGCGGCGTCGATCCGCGCGGCTACCCCGAGTTCACGATCTTCCCCGCCGGCCGCCGTCCCTGGTACGAGGTAGTCGCCTACCAGTATCCGGTCGACCAGCCCACGCGTCGCCTGGGCTTCGACCTGGCGGCGCGGCCGGCCGTGGCGCGCGCGCTGTCCGACGCACGCGACCGCGGCGCCATGAGCGCCTCGGGCCAGCCGGTACTGCTGCAGGAGCCGCGTCCGCAGTATGTGCTGGGGATGCGCCTGCCGCTGTACCGCGGCGGCGTGACGCCGCCCACGGTCGAGCAGCGGCGGGCCGCCTACCTCGGCTCGTTCGGGATCGCCTTCTCGGTACAGGACATGGTGCGCAACGCGCTCGCTTCCCTCGATGCCGAACAGCTGCAATTGAGCCTGTACGGCTCCGGCAGGCCGGCCGGTCCGGTCAGCGCGCCGGGGGTACACGACCTGCTGCTGCATGGCCCGGACATACGCGCGGCAAGGCCCGATCCGGCGCGCGAATTCGTGTCGCTGCAGGCCGTGAACTTCGCCGGCAGCCAGTGGACCGCCCGCTTCTCGGTCCCCAAGGCGGCGATGCTGGCCGGGTCCGATCCCTGGCTGCCGCTGCTGGCGCTGGCGGCGGGCTTCGCCGGCACGCTGCTGGCGTATGGGCTGTTCCTGGCCCAGTACCGTTCGCGCCGCGCCGCCGACGAGCAGCGCCTGCTGCTCGACACGGTGCTCGACAACCTCGACGCCGAGGTCTACCTGAAGGACGGCGCGCGCCGCATCCGCTACCTGAACGCCAAGGGCGCGGCCAGCCTGAAGCGCCCGGCGGCAGAACTGGTGGGCCGGCGCGACCTCGAGGCGATGGAGCCGGGCGAGGCCGACGCCGCCTGGGAGCTCGACCGCGCCGTGCTGCGCGACGGCCGCGCGCGCCGCGCCCAGGTCGCGCAGCCGGGCCCTGACGGCGCGCCGCGCCAGCTGTGGAGCGTGCGGGTGCCGATGCAGGTCGACGAGGAGCCGGCGGTGCTGTGCGTGTCGACCGACGTCACCGAGCTGCACCGCCTGAAGGCGCGCGCCGACGCCGCCAGCAAGGCCAAGAGCGACTTCCTGTCGAACATGAGCCACGAGATCCGCACGCCGATGAACAGCATTATCGGCATGACCCACCTGGCGCTGCTGGCCGCGCCCGATCCGCGCCAGCGCGACTACCTGGAAAAGATCTACCACTCGGGCCAGCACCTGCTGGGTATCATCAACGACATCCTCGACTTTTCCAAGATCGAGGCCGGCATGCTGGAACTGTCGCGGGTGTGCTTCATGCTCGACGCCCTGATGCGCAACGTCGAGGCCCAGCTGGGCACGGCGGCGGCCGCCAAGGGCCTGGGCTTCGACATCGAGATCGATCCGGTGCTGATGCGGCCCCTGTGCGGCGATTCGCTGCGCCTGGAGCAGGTGCTGCTCAATTTCGCCGGCAACGCCGTCAAGTTCTCGGAGCGCGGCCGCATCACGATGCGCGCACTCCTGGCGCATGCCTTCGGGCCCGAGGTGCTGGTGCGCTTCGAGGTCGAGGATCGCGGCATCGGCATCGCGCCCGCCGCGCTGCCGAACCTGTTCACGCCCTTCCAGCAGGCCGACCCGTCGGCCACGCGGCGCCACGGCGGCACCGGCCTCGGGCTAGCGATCAGCCGCCAGCTGGCCGAACTGATGGGTGGCGAGACCGGCGTCGACAGCGTGCCCGGCGCCGGCAGCACCTTCTGGTTCACTGCGCGTCTGGCGCTGGAAGACGCGGCCGGGGCCCATCTCGGCGCCGGCCTGGGCGCCGCGCCGGCGCCGGCCAGCGTGCGCCTGGACGGCTGCGCGGTGCTGCTGGTCGAAGACAATGCCTTCAACCAGCAGGTCGCGCGCGAGCTGCTGGAGCAGGCCGGCGCCCAGGTCGCGGTGGCCGGCAATGGCCAGGAGGCGCTGGACGCGATGGCGCGCCGCGGCTTCGACTGCGTGCTGATGGACGTGCAGATGCCGGTGATGGACGGCCTGGAAGCGACGCGCCGCATCCGCCAGGATCCGGCCCTGAAACACACGCTGGTGGTGGCGATGACGGCCAACGCCGGCACCGACGACCGCGCGCGCTGCATGGCGGCCGGCATGAATGAATTCCTGGCCAAGCCGGTGGTGCCGGAACTGCTGGCGGCCACCATCGCGCGCTGCCTGGGCCGCACCACGGCGCCGCTGGCCGATGTCGCCATCACGCGCATGTCCGGGGCCGCGGCGGTGGCGGCGCAGCAGCAAGGGGAGGGCACCGAGGTGCTCGACCTGGCGCGCCTGGCCTCCACCGCCGGGGGCGACACCGAGCGCATGCGTAAATACGCCTTCATGTTCCTGCAGACCGCGCGCGCCAACCTGGCCGGCATCGACAGCGCGCTGGCCGGCGGCGACCTGACCCACACCGCGAGCCTGGCGCACCAGCTCAAGTCGGCCGCGCGGGCAGTGGGCGCCAACGGCTTCGCCGCCATCTGCGAAGATCTGGAGCTGCAGCCGCAGCGCACGCTGCGCGCCGGCGCCGCCGGCACCGCCCAGGCGCGCGCGCTGGCGGCCCGCCTGCGCGCGATGCTGGTGCGCATCGAGCGCGAAATCTCGACCCAGTTCGGCAGCCGCGTGAGCGACGAGCGCTGACGGCGTCCGGCCCTACCGGAAGCCGCTCAAACACGGTATGCTCCTGGGAAGCACTGATCTATTCATGTCGTCGGACTCGGCCACGAGAAAATGCGCCCTGCGGCGTTGCACATCCTCGCGATACCACGTGGTATCGCTGTGGTGTGCGCGCGGCCGGCGAGGCCTTGCCGGACACATTTTTCGGGGCCGATTCCTTCCGCCAGAATAAACCAGTGCTTCCCTAGCCCCAACCGTTCGAGCCTCCTGCATGTCTTCCCCGATCACCCCCGGCCTGTTGATCCTCCATGGCAACCAGATGGAATTGCTGCGCAGCGCCGTGTTCGACTGGCTGCGCGCCCATCCCCTCGGGCCGCTCGAAGTGGAGACTTTCCTGGTCCAGTCGAACGGCGTGGCCGAATGGCTCAAGATCGCGCTGGCCGAGGATCTCGGCGTGTGCGCCGCCACCCGCGTGGCGCTGCCGGCGCGCTTCCTGTGGGAAGCCTACCGCGGCATGCTGGGCCGAGAGCGGGTGCCGACCCGCGCCCCGTTCGACAAGGACCCGCTCACCTGGCGCCTGATGCGCCTGTTGCCCACGCTGCTGCAGGAAGACGGCTACGCGCCGCTGGCGCGCTTCCTGGCCGACGGCGACGCCGAGCGCCGCCTGCAGCTGGCCGAGCGCGTGGCCGACCTGTACGACCAGTACCAGGTGTACCGCGCCGACTGGCTGGCCGACTGGGCCGCGGGACGCGACGTGCTGCGCCGCGCCGTGGGCCACCCGGCGCCGCTGGGGCCGGAGCAGCGCTGGCAGGCCTGCCTGTGGCGCGCGGTGCACGCCAGCCTGCCGGAAGCGCAGCGCGGCACCGGACGCGCCACCATCCACCAGCAGTTCCTGGACGCCGTCGCGAACGGCCAGGCGCCGGCCGGCCGCCTGCCGCGCCGGGTGGTGCTGTTCGGGATGTCGACCTTGCCCTACCAGACCCTGCAGGCGATCGCCGCGCTGGCGCGCCACACGCAGGTGCTGTTCGCGGTGCCCAACCCGTGCCGCTTCTACTGGGGCGACATCATCGAGGGGCGCGAGCTGCTCAAGGCCGCGCGCCGCCGCCAGCCGCAGCGCGCAGGCGTCGACCTGGGCGCGATCCCGATCGAAGGGCTGCACGCGCACAGCCATCCGCTGCTGGCGAGCTGGGGACGGCAGGGGCGCGACTTCGTGCGCATGCTCGACGAATTCGACAACCAGGAGCGGGCCGGGGACGAGGCCGTGGCGCCACTGCGGGTCGACCTGTTCCCCGACGACGATGGCGCCACCTTGCTGGCCCAGGCCCAGGCCGCGGTGCGCGACCTGGTGCCCCTGTCCGAGCACCCGCATGTGCCGCCGATGCTTGACGACCGCTCGATCGAGTTCCATATCACCCACAGCGTGCAGCGCGAGGTCGAAGTGCTGCACGACCAGCTGCTGTCGTGGTTCGCGCACGACCCTAGCTTGCGCCCGCGCGACGTGGTGGTGATGGTGCCCGATATCGACACGTTTTCCCCGGCGATCCATGCGGTGTTCGACCAGCACCGCGGCAGCGACCCGCGCCGCATTCCGTTCGAGATCGGGGACGTGCGCGACCGCAGCGTCAATCCGCTGCTGGTGTCGCTCGAATGGCTGCTGCGGCTGCCGCAACAGCGCTGCCGCCAGAGCGAGGTGCGCGACCTGCTCGACGTGCCGGCGGTGGCGCGCCGTTTCGGACTGGCCGATGAAGACCTGGCCGTGCTGGGACGCTGGATCGAAGGCGCCGGCGTGCGCTGGGGCCTGGACCAGGAGCACCGCGCCGGCCTGGGGCTGGGCATGGCGGGCGAGCAGAACGCCTGGATCTTCGGCGTGCGCCGCATGCTGCTCGGTTACGCCAGCGGCAGCGGCGCCAGCTTCGGCGAGATCGAACCGTATGCCGAAGTCGGTGGACTGGATGCGGCGCTGGCCGGTTCCCTGGCTCAGCTCGTCGACTGCCTGCTCGAATGGCGCTCCCGGCTCGACACGGCGCACACGCCCGCGCAGTGGGGCGAGGCGGCGCGCGCGATGCTGTCGTGCTTCTACGCCGCCAGCGATGAAGCCGACCGCCTGACCCTGTCCGGCCTCGGCGACGCGCTGCAATGCTGGCTCGAGACCTGCGACGCCGCCGGCTTCGACGAGCCGGTGCCGCTGGCCGTGCTGCGTGAAGCCTGGCTGGGTGAACTCGACCAGCCGACGCTGAACCACCAGTTCGTCTCGGGCGGCGTGACCTTCTGCACGCTGATGCCGATGCGCGCGGTGCCGTTTCGCGTGGTCTGCCTGCTGGGGATGAACGACGGCGACTTCCCGCGCCGCGCGCGCCAGTCCGATTTCGACCTGCTGGCCTTGCCCGGCATGGCGCGTCCGGGCGACCGTTCGCGCCGCGACGACGACCGCTACCTGATGCTGGAAGCCTTGCTCGCCGCACGCGACAAGTTCTACGTGAGCTGGGTCGGCCGTAATGTGCGCGACAACAGCGAACAGCCGCCATCGGTGCTGGTGGCCCAGCTGCGCGACTACCTGCGGGACGGCTGGGACATGGAGAACCTGGACCAGCTCACCACCGAGCACGCGCTGCAGCCGTTCAGCCGCCGCTATTTCCAGCGCGGCGGCCTGCTGACCTACGCCGGTGAATGGCGCCTGGCGCACGGGGTCGACGAAGGCTTGCACGACGCTGCCTTGCCGCCCCATGAACTGGAGCCCGACTTCGTGCTCAAGCTGGGAGAACTCGCCAGCTTCCTGCGCCAGCCGGCGCGCTACTTCTTCCGCCGCCGGCTGGGCGTGGTGTTCGCCGACACCGCGCAAGTGGGCGAGGACGAGGAGCCGTTCGCGCTCGACGCGCTCGAGCGCTACCAGATCGAGGATCACCTGCTCGACGACAGCGGCGCGCCGGAGGCGATCGACGAGGTGCGCGCCACCCTGGCCTCGCGCGCCGGGCGGCTGGCGCGCGAGGGCGTGCTGCCGATCGGCCTGATGGGCCGCATGTGGCAGGAACAGCTGGTCGAGAGCCTGGCGCCGGTGCGCACCGAATGGCTGCGCCTGGGGGCGCGCTTTCCCGCGCCGGCGCCAAAACTGGCGGTCGCGCTCGACCTCGACGGCCTGCTGCTGGACGACTGGATCGACCGTCTGCGCACGCATGGAGACGGCGACGGCGCCGGCGCGGGCAGCGTCTGGCTGATGCAGCTGTCTTCCAAGGTGCTGGACCGCGGCGGGCGGCCACGCGGCGACAAGCTGCTGCTGCCGTGGTTGCGCCAGCTGGCCAGCAGCGCGGCCGGCAGCCCGGTGACCGGCTACCTGGTGGCGCGCGACGCGGTCCTCGAGATGGCGCCGCTCGCGCCGGACGCATCGCTGCAGGTGCTGCGCGACCTGGCGCGCCTGTGGCGGGCCAATCTGGATGCGCCGTTGCCTGTGGCCTGCCGCACGGCGCTCGCGCACCTGGCCGGGCTCGATCCGCGCGCGACCTACGATGGCGGCTTCGAACTGGTGGGCGAAGTCGACGACCTGTGCCTGGCGCGCCTGTGGCCCGACTTCGACACGCTGGCCGGCGCCGGCGGCTGGCCCGACCTGGCCGAAGAATTGTATGGACCGCTGGCGCGCTGGATGGACAGCGCGCTGACGGTCAAGGAGTTGTCCGCATGAGCAGCAAACTCGACCCCCGCAGCTTCCCCCTGCACGGCTCGCGCCTGATCGAGGCCTCGGCCGGCACCGGCAAGACCTGGACCATCGCGGCGCTGTATGTGCGGCTGGTGCTGGGCCACGGCGGCGAGGACGGTTTCGTCCGGCCGCTGCTGCCGTCCGAGATCCTGGTGATGACGTTCACCCGCGCCGCCACGCGCGAACTGGCCAACCGCGTCCGCGAGCGTCTGGTGCAGGCCGGATCCTACTTCCGCGGCGAGAGCGCCGAGGCCGATCCCTACCTCGACGCGCTCGCCGAGAGCTATGCCGACGCCAGCGCGCGCAGCATCGCCGCCCACCGCCTGATGCTGGCCGCCGAGACGATGGACGAGGCGGCGATCTTCACCATCGACGCCTGGTGCCAGCGCATGCTGCGCGAGCACGCCTTCGACAGCGGCAGCCTGTTCGACGAGGAACTGGTGAGCGACGAGCGCATGCTGTTCGAGGATGCGGCCCACGATTACTGGCGCCAGCACGTCTATCCGCTGGGCGCCGACAGCCTCGACGCGGTCCTGGGCACCTGGAGCGATGTCGACGCGCTGAAACGTGGCGTGTTCGAGCTGGTGCACCGTGGCGCGCTGCTGGGCGAGGTCGCGGCCGAGCCGCTCGGCCAGCTGGTGATGCGCACCGCGCGCGCCCAGGCCGAAGCGCTGGCGCGCCTGAAGGACGGCTGGTTCGAACGCGCCGGCGTCATGGAGCGTTGGATCGCCGAGCAGCGTGTTCGCAATCCCAAATGCTTCAACGGCAACAAGATGCGCGCCGACTCGCTGGTCAAGTGGTTCGAGGCGCTGCGCGCCTGGGCGCGGGAGCCGGCGCGCCATATGCCCGACCTGACCGACGCCGCCTGGCGCCGCCTGACGGTGGACGGCATCACCGATGCACTCGCCAAGGATGTCAGGCTCGAGGTGCCGGACTGCTTCGACGCTACCGCCGCGCTGCAGCAGGCGCTGGCGGCGATCGATCCGCTCTCGCATGCGCTGCTGCGCCACGCCGCCGGCCATATCGGTGCGCGCATGCGCGAACTGAAGCGCCGCAACCGCCAGTTCGGCTTCGCCGACATGCTCGAACGCCTGAAGGTGGCGCTGGAAGGCGAGAACGGCGCGGCCCTGCGCGAGCGCATCGTGCAGCAGTATCCGGTGGCCATGGTCGACGAATTCCAGGACACCTCGCCCGACCAGTACCGCATCTTCGACCTGCTGTACCGGGTCGGCGCCAACGACCCGCTGCAGGGCCTGTTCCTGATCGGCGACCCCAAGCAGTCGATCTATGGCTTTCGCGGCGCCGACATCCAGAGCTACCTGGCGGCGCGGCGCGCCACCGCCGGGCGCCACTACCAGCTCGACACCAACTTCCGCTCGACCGCGGCGCTGGTGGGCGCCGTCAACCAGCTGTTCCTGCACGCCGAGAACGGCCATGCGGCCGCGGCCTTCCGGTTCCGCCGCGGCGATGACAACCCGCTGCCGTTCGACGCGGTCAAGGCGCGGGGGCATGGCAAGCAGCTGGTCGGCGTGGACGGCGAGCTGCAGGCGCTGGCCGTGTGCACGACCTGCCGCGACGACCTCAAGGCGGACGATTACCGCGAGTTCTTCGCCCACCACTGCGCCGAGCACATCGTGCGCCTGCTGAACGACGAGCGGGTCGGTTTCCTGGATACCAGCGACGGCAGCTTCCAGCGCCTGATGCCGGCCGATATCGCGATCCTGGTCCGTGACCGGCGCGAGGCCGGCGCCATCCGGCGTGCGCTGGTGCGGCGCCGGGTCGCCAGCGTCTACCTGTCCGACAAGGATTCGGTGGTCGACAGCGACGAGGCGGCCGACGTGCTGCGCTGGTTGCACGCAGTCGCCAATCCGCTCGACGGCGCCCTGGCGCGCGCCGCCTTCGCGACCCGCACGGCGGGGCTCGGCCTGGCCGAGCTGGCGACGCTGTCGAGCGACGAACTGGCGTGGGAGCAAAGGGTGGAGCAGTTGAAGGCGCTGCACGGCGCCTGGCAGCGGCGCGGCGTGCTGGCCATGCTGCGCACCTTCATCCATGAACTGGGCCTGCCGGCGCGGCTGCTGCGCGAGCCGGGCGGCGAACGGCGCCTGACCAATCTGCTGCACCTGGCCGAACTGCTGCAAGAGGCCAGCGCCCAGCTGGAAGGCGAGCAGGCGTTGATCCGCTGGTTCGCCGAGCAGATCGAAGGCCTGGGCGCGAGCGGCGACGAACGCGTGCTGCGCCTGGAAAGCGACGCCGAGCTGGTCAAGGTCGTCACCGTGCACAAGTCGAAGGGCCTCGAATACCCGCTGGTCTACCTGCCGTTCGCGGTCAGCGCGCGCACCACCACGCGGCGCAACCGCGCCTTCTTCGAGTACGTGGACGAGGGCGGGGCGCGCCGCCTCGACCTGGGGCTGTCGGACGACGCCCTGGAGGCGGTCGACCGCGCCCGCATCGAAGAAGACCTGCGCCTGCTGTACGTGGCCCTGACCCGCGCGCGCCACTTCCTGTGGCTGGGCGCGGCGGCGGTGTCGGGCACGCGCAAGGGCGAGAACCGCTTGCACGAGTCGGCGCTCGGCTACCTGCTGGCTGGCGGCGACGCGATTCCCGCCGAGTCCCTGCGCGCGCGCTTCGAGGCGGTGGGCGGCGAGGCAGGCGGCATCGCGCTGCACGAGCTCGAGCCGGCCGGGGGCGTGACGATGCTGGCGCGGGTCGACGCGCGTCCCGAGCTGCTCGATGCGCCGGCCTATCACGCCCGCTTCGAGCGTGACTGGGGCATCGGCTCGTTCACCTCGCTCACGCGCCACGCGCTGGCCCCGCCCATGCGCGCCCAGGACCAGACGCTGCTCGAGGAAGCGCCGCAGGCGGCAACGCCGGCGCGCATCGAGGACGCGCCATGGCACCGCTTCCCGCGCGGCTCGGTGCCCGGCAACTTCATGCACGAGCAGCTCGAGTGGCTTGCCAGCGAAGGCTTCGACTGCCTGGATGACCCGGCGTGCGAGGCGCGCCTCGTCAAGCGGATCACGCAGAAGGGCTGGGACAACCACCTGGCCGACGCCCTGGCCTGGCTGCGCGCGATCGTCGACACCCCGCTGCCGCCGCTGAACGCGGCGCTGCGCGACCTGCGCGGCGTGCTGCCCGAGATGGAGTTCTGGTTCCCGAGCGAGCACCTGGACCTGCCGCGCCTGGACCGGCTGTGCCGCAGCCACCTGCTGGGCAAGCTGGAGCGCCCGGTGCTGCCGAAGAGCGTCCTGCACGGCATGCTCAAGGGCTTCGCCGACCTCGTGTTCGAGCATGAGGGCCGCTACTGGGTGCTCGACTACAAGTCCAACGCATTGGGCACGGGCGACGCCGCCTACAGCCAGGCGGCGATGGAGGCCGGGATGGCCGAGCACCGCTACGAGATCCAGGGCAGCATCTACCTGCTGGCCCTGCACCGCCTGCTGCGCGCGCGCCTGGGCGAGGCCTACGAGCCCGAATACCAGCTGGGCGGCGCCGTGTTCATGTTCCTGCGCGGGATCGCCAATCCGGCCACGCGTGGCTGCTGGGTACTGGCGCCCGACCTGGAACTGCTGGATCAACTGGAACGATTGCTGGACAAGGATGAGCATGCCGAAGCCTGAGGCGGGGCGCGAGGACGGCCTCGACGCCTTCTGGGCCGAGATCGGCCAATTGACCGAAAGCGGTGAGCTGCGCCGCCTGTCGAGCGCTTTTGCGCGCTTCGTCGGACAGCTGGGCGGCGCGCCGCCGCCACCACCGCCACTGCTGCTGGCGGCGGCCGTGCTGTCCGAACTCGAAGGCCATGGCCATAGCTGCGTACAACTGGCCGACCTGGCCGACGGCCCGGCCGCGCTGCTCGGCTGGAGCGAGGAGCAGTGGCGCGCCCTGGCCGCCAGCGCGGCGCCGCTGCCCAAAAGCGTTGCCGGCTGGCGCAAGCTGCTCGCCGGCTGCGAGCAGGTCTGGGTGCGCGAAGAATTCGACTACGACCAGCCGCTGGTCCTCGACGGCGACCGGCTCTATCTGCGCCGCTACTGGCGCGACGAGACCCTGGTCGCGCGCACCATCCGCGAACGGGCCGCCGCGACCCATCCGGTCGACGCGGCCCTGGTGCGCGACTGGCTCGACAAGCTGTTCGTGGCGCAGCCGGACGCGCCGGGGCCGGACTGGCAGAAGCTGGCCTGCGCGGTGGCCCTGCGCGGCTCGGTCGCCATCATCACGGGTGGCCCCGGCACCGGCAAGACGTACACGGTGGCGCGCCTGTTGGCGCTGCTGTTCGCGACGGCGCCGCAAGCCGGTCGCCAGCGCGTGGCCCTGGCCGCGCCGACCGGCAAGGCCGCCGCGCGCCTGAAGCAGTCGATCGACAAGGCCCTGAACGAGCTGGCCGACCGCGTCGGCATGGCGCTGCCACTGCGCGAGCTGACGGCGCGCATGGGCGCCGCGCGCACCCTCCACAGCCTGCTCGGCGCGCGTCCCGACAGCCGCGCCTTTGCCCATCACCGCGGCAATCCGCTCGACGTCGACGTGCTGATCGTCGACGAAGCCTCGATGGTGCACCTGGAGATGATGGCCAGCCTGCTCGACGCCTTGCCGCCCGGCGCCACCCTGATCCTGTTGGGCGACAAGGACCAGCTGGCGTCGGTGGAGGCGGGCGCGGTGCTGGGCGACCTGTGCCACGACGCCCAGGCCGGCAACTACGACGACGCGACCATCGAGTATGCGCTTGCCGCGAGCGGCGAAGCGATACCCGCCGAATTCCGCGGCGCGGGCGGCGCGCTGGCCCAGCAGACCGTGATGCTGCGCCGCAGCCGCCGCTTCGGCGGTCCGATCGGGCGCTTGGCGCTGGCGGTGAACGGCGGCCAGGCCGCCCTCGCCGAGGAGGCCCTGCGCGCCGGCGGCGACAGCGTGCGCTGGATCGAGCACGCGCAGCCGGCACAGCTGCTGCAGCTGGCGCAGGCCGGCTACGCGCCCTACCTGGAGCTGCTGCGCGCCGGGCCCGGCGCCGACCACGAGGACTGGGTGCGCCGGATCCTGCTCGCGTTCGAGACCTTCCGCATCCTGTGCGCGGTGCGCGACGGCGAGTGGGGCGTGTCGGGACTGAACGGGGCGATCGAGAAGCGGCTGGAAGTAGCTGGCCTGCTGCAGCCCGGCGCGGAATGGTATGTGGGCCGGCCGGTGATGGTGACGCGCAACGACTACGCGACGAATGTGTTCAACGGCGACATCGGGGTGACCTTGCCCGACCCCCTGCGCGCGGGTGCGCAGCGGGTCTACTTCCTGGAAGGCGAGGCCGTGCGCAGCGTCCTGGCCACGCGCCTGCGCAATGTGGAAACGGCGTTTGCGATGACGGTGCACAAATCGCAGGGTTCGGAGTTTCACCACACGGTACTGGCGCTGCCGCGCGAGCGCAACGCCGTGCTGACGCGCGAGCTGGTCTACACCGGCATCACGCGCGCCAGCGGGGTGTTCACGCTGGTGACGCCAAGCGGCGACGTGCTGCAGGAAGCCATCGCCAGCCGCACCCACCGCACCAGCGGCCTGCGCGAGCTGGTCGGGTAGGTGACTGAAGACAGGCGCGCCTGGTGCCTTGGTGGCGTCCTGTGAGCTGACCGGTTGCCGCCCCTGCAAAGGCCGGGGCCAGCTTCGGGCGTCGTGGCGGCACGGGCAAATGGGGTTCCCGCCTGCGCGGGAACGACGTAGCTTTCCCTATGAGGCGGCCTCTTTCGAGCGCCCGAAGTTATCGCGGACAGCAGTGCGCCTTCGCGGGAACGACGGTATTGGGTTCGGCCTGCTCCGCACCACGTCGATACGCTGCCTGAATGACAAAGAGGCCTTGCGGCCTCTTTGTTCATCCTGCGACGTGCGCTCAGTTGCGGCGCTTGCGCTGGGTTTTGACCTTGGCGACCACACGCTTCTTGCTGGCCTTGGCTTTCGGCTTGTTGTTCTTGGCGCGCGCCTTGGCCTTGCTGCTGCCGGCGCTGGCCTTGATGCGCGGGCCGCCGCTGGCGGCGCGGACCACCTTGCTCACCGGTTCGTCGCCGGCGATGAAGCGGCGGATATTGAGCGCGTCGACCACGCGCGCCGACGATGCGCTGGCGTTGAGCAGCACCAGGGTCGCCTTCTTGCCGGCCGCGGTGATGTTCATGATCAGGCAGCGGCCCGCTTCCGAGGTGTAGCCGGTCTTCGACAGGCCGATGTCCCAGCCCTTGGCGCCCACCAGGCGATTGGTGTTGTGGAAGTTGACGTCGCGGCCCTTGATGTCGAAGACGTCCTTGGTCTCGGTTGTCATGCGCACGATTTCGGGATAGTGCGTGGATGCCTTGGCCATCTTGACCAGGTCGCCGGCGGTCGAGCGGTTGTGCGGCGACAGGCCGGTCGGCTCTTCGATCGAGGTCTGGGTCATGCCCAGCGCCTGGGTCTTGCGGCGCACGGCCGCCTTGAAGCCTTCGTTGCCGCCGGGATAAGTGCGGGCCAGCGCCGCAGCGGCGCGGTTGTCCGACGACATCAGGGCCAGGTGCAGGGTATCGCGCCGGCTCAGCGTGGTGCCGACGGCGACGCGCGAGCTGCTGAATTTGAGGCGGTCCACGTCGGCGCTGTCGATCTCGATCATCTCTTCCATGTCGAGCTTGGCATCGAGCACGACCATCGCCGTCATCAGCTTGGTGAGCGAGGCGATCGGCACGACGGCGTCGGCGTTCTTTTCGAGCAGGATCTTGCCGGTATCGTCTTCCACAACGAGCACGGACTGCGACCCGAACGGCACAGCGAACGCTGCAGCCGACATGGTCATCAGGACCGTTGCGAACAGTTTTTTGATCATTCTTTTGTCTGGAGTGGGTGAGGTTGAACGTCGAGGCGCCGGGCGGCACGGATCAAACTCTATCTCTACGGAAACTAGAGGATTAGAAGATAGCATCTACTCATAGCGCATGTCTATGGCGCACAAGCAAAATCTCCTGTACATAAATGATTTTCTGCAGAAATGTGACAGCTGGCGTTCAGGAAATTGACAACCGGTGTCTGATAGAAATGTCGAGTGACTAATTTGTGGGCAGCGTAAACAAAAACAGCCCTGCACATGGCAGGGCTGTCTGAAACCAGCGCACGAATTATTTTGCGGTATAGATCTTGTCGAACTCGCCGCCATCGTTGAAGTGGCGCTTCTGGGCCGCGGTCCAGCCGCCGAACACGTCGTCCACGGTGAACAGGCTGACCGGCTTGTAGTTGGCCGCATACTTCTTCATCACCGTGTCATTACGCACGCGCATGAAGTGCTTGGCGCCCAGTTCCTGGCCCGCCGGGGTGTACAGGAAATTCAGGTAGGCGGTGGCCGGCTGGCGCAGCTTGCGCTGGTCGACCACCTTGTCGACCACGGCCACCGGCGACTCGGCCAGGATCGAGATCGACGGGTAGACGACCTCGAAATCGTTGCCGAATTCCTGACGCACCATGCTCACTTCGTTTTCAAACGTCACCAGCACGTCGCCGATCTGGCGCTGGGTGAAGGTGGTGGTCGCCGCGCGGCCGCCGCCGTCCAGGATCGGCACATTCTTGAAGATCTTGGTCACGAGGTCGCGCGCCTGCGCTTCGGTGCCGCCTTTCTTGATCACCGAGCCCCACGCCGCCAGGTAGGTGTAGCGGCCATTGCCCGCGGTCTTGGGGTTCGGGATAATGCTGGCCACGCCCGGACGCGCCAGGTCCTGCCAGTCGCGCACCTGCTTCGGATTGCCCTTGCGCACCAGGAACACCATCGTCGAATAATACGGCGCCGCATTGTTCGGGAACTTCTTGGCCCAGTCCTTCGCCACCAGGCCGCGTGCGGCCAGCAGGTCGATGTCGTTGGCCTGGTTCATGGTGACGACCGCCGCCTGCAGGCCGTCGGCGACGGCGCGCGCCTGCTTGCTCGAGCCGCCGTGCGACTGCTTGATCTCGACCGTCTGGCCGGTCTGCTGCTTGTAGGCGGCGATGAAGGCCGGATTGACCTCCTTGTAGAGTTCGCGCGCCACGTCGTACGACACGTTCAGCAATTCCGTATCGGCCGCACTCGCGTGCAGGGGCAGGGCGCCGCCCAGGGCGAGGGCCAGTGCCAGCATCGAGCGGCGCAGCGTGTTCGGGGTGGTATCGCGCATTCTTGTTCTCGCTTAATCTAAGTGTTCGTGACAGCGAGCATATTCCCTAATTTCACCGTCGAACGGAACAATACTTTCGTCATAAGGTTATACAGCGGACGCGCTTGCCCGTGCGGCCAGCAGGGTCTCTTGCTTTCGGTGTATAGTCGAGCCCGTACGCCGCGCTTTACCTGCGCGCCAATCTATGTTTTTCATGTGATGATCGATGTCCACGCGTATTGAAATCCGCAAAGCTGTTCCCGGCGATGCAACGGCTGCCTGCAGACTGCTGCGCCGTTCGATCGAGGACGGCTGCCGCGCCGACCACCAGGACCAGCCCGGCGTGCTCGACGCATGGCTCGGCAACAAGACCCCGGCCAATGTCGCCACCTGGTTCGCTTCTCCCACCAATTACGCGCTGGTGGCCGAGAGTGAAGGCCAACTGGTCGGCCTGACGCTGCTGACGCAGGCCGGCAAGGTGGCGCTGTGCTATGTGCTGCCGGACGCCCTGCGCTGCGGCGTCGGCCGCGCGCTGCTGAACGCCACCGAAGAGCAGGCGCGCGCCTGGAATATTGGCAAGTTGTTCCTGCACAGTCCAGCCGGCGCCAGCACGTTCTTCGAGCGCCACGGATACATGAATGCCGGCAAGGAGAAATCCTGTTTCGGCCTCGAGTGCGACCTGCTGTGGAAGCGCCTGGACGGCGCCTGCGATCCGGCGGCCGGGAAGCGCTTCTGCCAATGCAGCGAGTGAAGGTCGATTCGGCACCAGGATGCAACAAAGCCGTAACAATGTCGTGCATCGTGCGCACTTTTGCCGGCTTGTCGGATACGCTATAGTACGCTCCATTGAAATTGTCGAGTACCGGATCAGCAACCATGGCTTCACGCAGAGATTTCCTTCACCATAGCGCGCGCCTGGCCGCACTGGGCGCCGTCGGCGCGCCGCTGGCGGTGGCCGCCACCGAACTCCAGCCCCCTCCCGACCTGTTCGATTCGCAGGCCCTCGACCTCGACTTCTGGGTCAAGCCGCGCACGCTGTCGGTGACGCGTCCGCAAAGCGGCGAACGCGCCAATATCCTGTACTGGAAAGATGGCGAAGTCATCGATTCCGCCTACGAACAACTGTGCCACCTGCTGCGCGACGTCAATGGCAAAGCCACGGCCAAGATCGATCCCAAGCTGCTCGAGATGCTGTGGAGCACCCAGGCCTTCATCGCGCGCTACGGCCTGCTGCAGCCGCTCGAGATCCTGTCCGGCTACCGCTCGCCGGAGTCGAACAAGCGGCTGCGCGAAGCCGGCATCCCTGCCGCGCGCCAGTCGCTGCACATGGTGGGCAAGGCGGCCGATATCCGCATCGCCAACCTGAACGAGGAAGTGCTTGGAGGCCTGATCAAGAGCTTCCGCGGCGGCGGCGTCGGTTACTATTACCGCGCCGGTCCGCGTGGCGGCTGGATCCACGCCGATACCGGCCTCGCGCGTACCTGGAAGGGTTGAACCGCCCCGCGCCATGCGTGCGTTCGCGTCGGACAACTTGGGCTAGTATGGTTGTCAAGTGCCGGAGCAGGAGGCCCCGGCCGTCCACGTCTTTTCCTAGGAGGCTGTGATGGCAACTATCAATGCACCAACCATGGACCGGCGTTCCGTTCCCGACCGCCGCGTCACCACCCGCGCGCACCAGCGCTCGGCCATGTCCGCCCTCGACTATATCGCGATGGTGCTGCTGATCGTCGGCGGCCTCAACTGGGGTATGGTCGGGCTGTTCGACGTCGACATGGTTGCCACGCTGTTCGCTCCGGGCAGCGCGCTGACCCGCATCGTGTATGTGCTGGTGGGTCTGGCCGCGCTGTACTCGGTCTACACCACGGCCAAGATGGCCAGCAGCAAGCGACCGTAAGGTCAGACGGCGACCGTGCGTATTGGCCTGATCTCCGACACGCACGGCCTGCTGCGCCCGCAGGCGCTGGAGTTCCTGCGCGGCAGCGACCATATCCTGCACGCCGGCGACATCGTCGACGCGTCGACGCTCGACCAACTGGCCGGGCTGGCGCCGCTGACGAGTGTGCGCGGCAATAACGACCATGGTCCGTGGGCGCTGGCCTTGCCCGAGAGCGTCACCGTGACGCTGGGCGGCGTCGCCATCCACATGCTGCACGACCTCAAGGAACTGGCCATCGATCCGCATGCGCTCGGCGTGCGCGTGGTCGTGACCGGGCATAGCCACAAGCCGGCGAGCGAGGAACGGGGCGGCGTGCTGTACGTGAATCCCGGCAGCGCCGGGCGCCGCCGTTTCACGCTCCCGATCTCGGTCGGCGAACTGCTGGTCGACGCGGGCCGGGTAGCGGTGCGCCTGGTTACCCTCGAGGTCGACTGAGCCGTCGGGCGGGGCGCTGCGCGCCGGCCGCTGCTGTCCTGGCGCCGATGCCAGGCGCGCCCGGGCCTGAAATCCCGTAATATACGGTCCGTTCCTTCATTTGCGCAGCACATGACTCTTCCGCCCGACCAGCCCCCCCGTTTCAAACCCCGCCCCTGGACTTCCCTCGAGACGCCGCAGGACGTCGAGTTATGGATCGACGAACACAACGCCGCCATGCAGGAGCTGATCCAGCCGCAGGAGACCGGGGTCGGCATCCGCTTCAACCTGGCCGAGGGCGGAACCGTGCACATGCAGACCACGGCCGATGCGATCATCCTCGACGTCGACCAGGACGCCAGCTGGATCGCCCCCCTGATCATGGCCGCCACCCAGGCCGAGCCGCCGCCCGGGTCGATCTGGGTGCTGCCCGACGACAAGCTGGTGCAGCTGATCCTGGGCCTGTCGATGCTGGTCGAGAGCACGATCCTGGTGACCGGCCACCATTTCGGCGGTGCCGGCCGACGCGCCTGGTAAGGGGCCGCGGCCGCGTTGCTGTCAGTAGGGCAGGCCGGTCACGTCCAGCCTGAGCTGCCATACGGCGCCCGCGCCGGTGATATACAACGTCTTGCCGTCCGCGCCGCCGAACGCGACGTTGGTGACATTGGCGTCGGTGCGGATGGTCGCCAGTTCGCGGCCCTGCGGCGAGAACACGCGCACCCGCTTGGGACCGTGCTCGGTCACATACAGGTTGCCATGGCAATCGAGCGTCATGCCGTCGCCGTTGTCGATGCCCTTGATCACGTCGTGCCCCGCCTGCGGCACGCCGTCCCTGATCGGATAGGCGCGCACCGCGCCGTCGCCCGCGTTCGCATACAGCAGGCTGCCGTCAAGCGAGAGCGCGATTCCGTTCGGATTCTTGCGGCTGCCGTCGACCAGGGTCACCTTTCCGTCCGGCGCGACCCGGTAGATGCCGGTCACCGGCTGGCCGCCCGGCGCCGCCGCCTTCTGGTAATCGGGATCGGTGAAATATACCGTGCCGTCGCGCGCGATCGCGATATCGTTGGGCGAGTTGAACACCCGGCCCTCGAAACGTTCGGCAATGCTGGCGCGCTTGCCGGTGGCCAGGTCGAAACGCGACATCGCCTTGTACTTGTGGGTGGCGGCGACCAGCGCGCCGCCGGCGTCGACCGCCAGGCCATTGCTGCCGGCATCCTCGAGCGCGGTCGTCACCGCCCCATCTGGCGTGTAGCGGCGCACGCGCGACGGGAATCCTTCGCTGAAACTGAAGTCCGAGAAATACAGCGCACCCCCGATCCACACCGGCCCCTCGTACAGCCCCGCTTCGCTGCGCGAGGGCTTGATCGCGGCGATCCGCTCGGCCTTGTACTCGCCCGCAGGCGCCTTGCCGGTGCAACTGGCGGCAGCGATGGCGCTGGCGGGCAGGGCGGCGATGAGCGCCGCGCCGCATAGCGCGCGCAAGGCGGCCGCAAGGTGGCGCGCACGCCGGGGCGCCAGCCCGGACGCTAGCTGCGGCGCCAAGGGGCGCGCAAGCGGGGACGGGACGCGGGGCAGCACGCCGGGCGGGACGCGGGCGGATTGGACCATCGGTGATCTCCTTATCGGTTTTTGATGTTCGGTGGAACGGACTTGTTAACGCTACCATTCCAATCGAATCAATTGTATCCTTATCAAGAACACGATGGTATCCCGTCGTGCCGGCTGGCCCGGCCGGGCCTTGACCAGAACAATGTTAGGAGGAGACCAAATGATCGATCTGAATCGGCGCGGCCTGATCATGGCTGCGGGTGGGGCGCTGGCGGCGGGTGCGGTGGGCTTGCCGGCCTGGGCAGCTCCGGAGCGCAAGCTGGGCTATGCCGTCGTCGGCCTGGGTGGCTACGGGCTGGGCCGCATCATTCCGCAGTTCAAGGAATGCAGGCACAGCCGCCTGGTCGCGCTGGTCAGCGGCGACGCCGCCAAGGCGAAGAAGGTCGCCGCCGAGTACGGCGTGCCCGACAAGGGCATCTACAACTACCAGAACTTCGACAGCATCCGCGACAACCCCGAGATCGACATCGTGTATGTCTGCCTGCCCGTCTTCATGCACGCCGAATACACGATTCGCGCAGCCCAGGCCGGCAAGCACGTGATGTGCGAAAAGCCGATGGCGGTCAGCGTGCGCGAATGCGAGCAGATGATCGCCGCCTGTCGCAAGGCCGGCAAGAAACTGAGCATGGGCTACCGCTCGCGCTATGAGCCGCACAACGTCGAGGCGATCCGCCTCGCGCGCGCCGGCGCGATCGGCAGGCTGCGCTACTTCCGCTCCGAACACGGCTTCACCGTCGGCGACGGCAACACCTGGCGCATGAAGAAGGCGCAATCGGGGGGCGGTTCGCTGATGGACATCGGCATCTATGCGCTGCAGGCGGCGCGCTACATGACCGGCGAGGAGCCGGTTGCCGTCTTCGCCAAGGAAACCACCGACCGCAGCGACCCGCGCTTCCGCGAGGTGGAAGACATGATCGACTTCCAGCTCGAATTCCCGTCCGGCGCGATCGGCTCGTGCATGTCGATGTACAGCGCCAACCGCAACCACTTCGTGCTGATGGGCGACAAGGGCCGCATCGAACTGGAACCGGCCACCGCCTACAGCGGTCAGAAGATGTGGGTCGGCGGCGAACGCAGCGACAAGACGCTCGTCACGCCGCCACCGGGACCGTACGCCAACCAGTGGGTCGGCCAGCTCGACGATATGTCGCAATGCGTGCTGCGCGGCGTCGACACGATCGTCCCGGGCGAGGAGGGCTTGCGCGACATCCGCATCATCGAGGCCGTGTACCGCTCGGCGCGCGAGCAAAAGCGCGTGGTGTTGCGGTCCTGACACGGCTTGGTCCGGGGGAGGGGTGGCATGGTCGATTGCGCTCGCTACTCATCGCTTCTGGTGCTACAGTCGCGGGTTTTGGGCTTTCCGGCAGCCAACATGCCGGCGCCCCGCCTTTCCACTTCCTCCATCTCATGAATTCCTTCCCCATGGGCGGCGCCTTGCGCCACATCCGTTCGCGCCCGTTGACCCGCTATGGCGTCGCCCTTGCCCTGTTCCTCGTGGCATTGGCGGCGCGCTTCATGCTGGTCGGCATGCTGCCCGAGCGCGGCTTTCCCTTTCTCTCGTTCTTCCCGGCGGTCTTGCTGACCGCCTGGCTGGTCGGCCTGTGGCCCGGTATCCTGGTGGCGATGCTGAGCACCTTCTCGGCCTGGGCTTTCTTCATGGGGGCGCCCGGCGCGCTGTCCGACATGGCGCGCAGCGACCTGATCGCACTGATCTTCTTCGCCGGCATCCTGGTGGTCGACTGCATCGTCATCGAACTGATGAACTCGGCGATGAGCCAGCTGCGTTCGACGACCGGGCAACTGCGCCGTAGCCAGGCTGAACTGCAGGCGCGCGACCTCGCGCTGCGCGAGGCCGACCGCCAGAAGGATGTGTTCCTGGCCATGCTCGCGCACGAGCTGCGCAATCCGCTGGCGCCGATCCGCATGGCGGCCGAACTGATCTCCGCGAGCCGGCCGGACGATCCCAAGATCGGCGCCGCCGCAGGCATCATCGCGCGCCAGAGCGCCCAGCTGACGCGGCTCGTCGACGACCTGCTCGACGTCTCGCGCATCCAGTCGAGCAAGCTGACCCTGCAGCGGGCCCGGATCGACCTGCGCCAGGTGGTCGACGCCGCCCTCGAAACCTGCCAGCCGCTGGCGCAACAGGCAGGGCATGCGCTGGTGGTCACCTTGCCGCCCGACCCGGTGCCGGTGGAGGTCGACGCCGCGCGGCTGACCCAGTGCGTCTCGAACCTGCTGCACAATGCGCTCAAGTTCACGCCCCACGGCGGGCGGATCGTACTCGAGCTGGCCTGTCGCGACGGCGTCGCCGCCTTGACGGTCAGCGATAATGGACGCGGCATCGCGTCGGCCATGCTGCCGCGGCTGTTCGACATGTTCACCCAGGAACACGCGAGCGGCATGCACGGCAATAGCGGCCTGGGGATCGGATTGGCGTTGACGCGCCACCTGGTGGAGAAACACGGCGGCAGCGTGACGGCCAGCAGCGCGGGCGAAGGCAGCGGGGCGTGCTTCGAGTTGCTGCTGCCGCTCGCAGCGGCCGAGGCTGCGCCGGGTGCGTCAGCGCCGGACACGGGCGTCGACGCAGCGCGCAGTGCGGGGGCATTGGTGCTGATGGTCGACGACAACCTGGATTCGGCGAGGATGTTACAGTCCCTGCTCGAAATGGAGGGCTTTCGCGTCGTGGCGGCCAGCAGCGGGACGCAGGCGCTGGAGGCGATGCGGCGCCAGGCGCCCGACGTCGTGCTGCTCGACATTGGCCTGCCAGATATGTCCGGGCACGAGGTGGCGCGGCAGGCGCATGCGGCCGGGCTGGCAGGCGACGCGCTGCTGGTCGCCCTGACGGGATGGAGCGACGAGCGCTCGCGGGCAGCCTCGCGTGCGGCGGGCATCGCCCACCACCTCAACAAGCCGGTGCCCATGCCAGCCTTGCTGGCATTGATCGACGCACATATGGCGGGCGCGGCGGCGAGCAGGGAGCCGCTGCTTGCAGCGTCCGCCTGACGGCGCGGCGCTTGACAACGGCATCGTGGGTCCATCGGTGTGTTTCATCCGTGCAGTCTTTGGGAGCTGATATGGCAAGGGCGTCGAACGGCAAGGCAGGATCGAAGGCTGCACTGCGCAGGCTGCTGCTGGCGGGGCTGGCGAGCGCTATCGCGCTCCCGGTGGGCGCCGCCGCCCCGACCGTCGAACTGCGCGCGCGCGGCGTCCTGCGCATCGCGGTCGAGGGCACCTACCCGCCGTTCAACTTCAAGGACCCGAAGACCGGCCAGCTGACCGGCTACGATATCGAGGTCGCGAACCTGGTGGCGTCGAAGCTCGAGCTCAGGCCGCAATTCGTGCCGACCGAATGGACCGCCATCCTGCCGGCGCTGGCGTCCGGCAAGGTGGACGTCGCCATCAGCCAGGTGATCATCACCCCCGAGCGCGAGCGCGCCTTCGATTTCTCGACGCCCTATACGTATTCGCGCTTCCAGCTCATCGTGCGCAAGAACGAGCGCGCCAACTACCGCAGCCTGGCCGACTTCAAGGGCCGCACGCTGGGCGTGCGCCAGGGCAGCGTGTTCGAGGAGGAAGCGCGCAAGGTAAAGGACGTCGAGGTCAGGAGCTATCCGGCGGTGCCCGAGAACCTGCAGGATCTGGCCTTCGGGCGCATCGACGCCTTGCTGGACGACAGCCTGATGGTGAGTTACCTGCTCAACAATACGCAGTTGCCGATCAAGGCCGGGCCGCAGGTCGGGGCCGAGGCGCGCATCGGCGTGGCCCTGCGCAAGGGCAGTCCCGACACGAGGGAAGCCATCGACAGGATCCTTGATGCGGCGCGCGCCGACGGCACGCTGCGCCGCCTGTCGCTCAAATGGCTGGCGACGGATGCCAGCCAGCCGGCGCCGGCGGCGCCCAGATAAAAGGCGCGGCCCCTGCTTCGGGCCGCGCCTTGCATGGCTGACGCCACGTTAACGCTGCTGGTCTTGCTGGCCGTCCCAGCCGCTCGTCTGGTCCATCTGCTGTGCTGCGTTGCCCAGCGAACCCCGGTTGCGACTGTCGAGGTCGGCGTTGAGGTCATCCAGCGCCGGGGTGCCGCCAGATGCATGCTGGCCACCCTTTTGCTGGGGTTGCTGCTGGCCGCCCGCATGTTGCTGGCTGCCACTGCCTTGCTGGAGCTGGTCATCCCGGTTGCCCGACTGCGCTGTGCCGGATGGCCTGCTGCCTTGCTGCATACTGCTGTCTTTCTGGTTGCCGGTGTCTGGCTGCGTTCCGGCGCTCTGAAGATTGCCGGCGCTCTGGCCGGCACGCTGTGCCGCGGAACCCTGCTGGTCCAGCTCAGGGTAGTTCGGTGCTTTGTCGCCATGTCCTTTGTTTTCACCCATGTTCGTCTCCTAGCACTGGTGTATGAGCGACCCATGCTACGCCGATGGACGGCCATGCCAATCGGAAGATCGGTGGAGCACGCGTAGGATTCTTCGGACAAAGCCAGCAGTAAAAAAGGCGCTGTCATCGTTATCTGTAGATGAGGATTGAACTGCCGAGCTGGCTCGAGGTCCAACCCCTGTCATCCTCCACAGGGAACCGATTATGAAAGCGCCCAGGTTTTCCAGGCTGTTCGCCCAACTCGCGCTGTTGAACCAGCATCAGCG
>Ga0265780_10000587_pt1 | contig 55331 bp, 56 predicted proteins | sample P1T30metagenome_FD_192432 | JGI IMG/M metagenome (GOLD analysis project Ga0265780, IMG submission 192432) | Plant litter microbial communities from East Loma Ridge, Irvine, California - P1 T30 | ecosystem: Environmental > Terrestrial > Plant litter > Unclassified | place: USA: California... | reverse complement strand
TCGGCCACCAGGTCGTTGTCGGGCACCGCCAGCTGCACCCGCATGATCAGGGCCAGGATGCCGGCCAGGATGAAGAACAGGATCGCGGTGCCGATGTACAGCAGGCCGATATTGGTGTTGTTGACCGAGCTGAAAAAACGCCAGCCGCGTGGAGTCTCCCAGACCTCTTCCAGGCGCGTCAGTTCGAGAGGCGGGCGTGGTACCGGGTTGGGCAGGGTTGCGTCGTCGCGCGTCGTCATTTCAGGTGCTCGAGGTAAGTGGCCAGTGCGCGCAGGGTCTCGCCGTCCAGGTCGGGGGAGGGCGGCATGAACACGCCCGGCTTGATGGCTTGCGGGTCGGCGATCCAGCCGGCCAGCGTGCCCTTGTGATTGCGCAGGGTGCCGGCGGCGATCTCGCGCCGGCTGCCGACGTGGGTCAGGTCGGGACCGAGGCGCGAGGTGTCGGCGATCCGGTTTTCATCCAGGTGCGGTGCGACGTCGGTGACGCCGCGGATGGTGTGGCAGGCCTGGCATTGCTGGGCCAGGAAGGCGTCGCGGCCGCGCTGCAGCACCGTGGTGTCGGCCGGCAGGGCGGGCCGGGCCTGGCGCGCCAGCCAGGCGTCGAATTCGGGGCGCGGCAGGGCGATCACGTGGAAGGCCATGCGCGCATGCTGCTCGCCGCAGTATTCGGCGCACTGGCCGCGGTACACGCCCGGCTTGTCGGCGCGCAGGTTCAGGCCCGTCACGCGGCCAGGGATCATGTCGCGCTTGCCGGCCAGGTTCGGCACCCACAGGCTGTGGATCACGTCGGACGAACTCAATCCCAGGTAGACCGGTTCGCCGACCGGGATATGGATTTCGTTGGCGCTGACGATCTCGCGGCCGGTGGCCGGGTCGCGGTAGCGCACTTCCCACCACCACATCTTGCCGGTGACCGATATGCTCATCGCGCCGTGCGAGGTCTGCGGCGCCAGTTGCGCGCTGCGCCAGGTGCTCCAGGTGAGCAGGGCGCTGAGCACCACTACCGGGAAGGCGATCCCGGCGCCGAGGATCCAGAGGCCGGGCCGGATCGGCCGCGCCGCGCGCCGCATGGCCAGCGCCAGCAATCCCATCACGAACACGAAGATCAGCGCGCCGCCGGCGAACAGCACCCACGAGAACTGGTGGATGATGGCGGCGTCGGCGCCCGCCGGATGGAGGACGGATTGCAGGTCGCTCATCGCAGCGTGTACATGAAGGCGGCCATGTGGCGCGCTTCTTCTTCGGAAATGCCGAGCGCCGGCATCAGGGTGCCGGGCTTGACCGCCGGTGGGTTCTGCAGGAAGCGGATCATGTTCTCGGGCTGGTTGGGGATGCCGCCGGCGATATAGCTCAGGCGGCCCATGTATTGGAGCGACGGGCCGGCGTCGCCGCCGACGCCCTGCACCTCGGGGATGAAATGGCAGGCGGCGCATTGGTACTGCTGGGTCAACAGGCGGCCGCGCTCCGGATCGCCGCCGTCGACGCGGCTCGGCGCTTCGCGGCTGCCGCAGGCGCTCGCCAGCACCGCGCACAGCAGCACGGCGCCGGCGCGCAGCATGGGAAGCCGGCGATCGTAAAGACAGATGTTCATGCGCACGTTTGGTTTTTCGTGAAAAAGCTGTGGCTTTTATAATACAAGAAATGAGATGTCATTTTTTCAACTGGACGCCCTAGGCTATGCTATCGAATCGCGCGCGACTTATCGTCAGGACCATGGCGCTCACCCTGCTGGGCGCGGGCAGCATCGCGGCCATCATCGGCTTCATCGTGTTCCGTGCCGGCTTGTACAACATCGCCGCCAACGATCAGCACTATCCGCTGATCTATACCGTGTTCGAGGAAGGCCTGCAGTATTCGATCCAGAACCACGCCGAGGATATCCAGGTGCCGGCGCTGGGCGCGCCCGCACAGCTGCTGCGCGGCGCCGCCGTCTATAGCGCCAACTGCGTGCAATGCCACGGCGCACCCGGGATCGCGCCGCTGTCGCAAGGCATGAGCATGCAGCCGATACCGGGCCCCCTGGTCGACGCCGACGTCAACTGGGAAACCCGCGAGCTGTACTGGATCACCCGCAACGGCATCAAGATGAGCGGCATGCCGGCCTGGGAATACCACCTGAGCGACAGCGATATCTGGGCAGTGGTGGCGTTCGTCGCCGCCATGCCCGGCATGACCCCGGCCGACTACCGGCGCATGACCACGCAGCAGCACCTCACCGAACCGGCGCAGGCCGCCGCGCGCACCGCGGCCGAAGGAGAAGACTCATGAACGGCGCACGCTGCATGATGGTCGCGGCGCTGGCCGCCGTATTCGCCACCGCACTGGCGGGCTGCGGCCAGACCCGCCCGGCGCCCGGCGTGCAGGGCGACCCCGAGCGCGGCATGCTCGCGCTGACCCAGCATGCCTGCCATTCCTGCCACATCGTGCCGGGCCTGGCGGGCTCGAAAGTCTACGTCGGCCGTCCGCTCGACGACCTGGCCGAGCGCCGCTATATCGCCGGCAAGGTGCCCAATACCCAGGACAACCTGGTGCGCTGGATCATGGACCCGCAGGCGATCGACCCTGGCAATGCGATGCCGGCGATGGGCGTGAGCGAACGCGATGCGATCGACATCAGCGCCTATCTGCTGAGCCAATAGGCCGATCCTTGGTATCATTCCCGGTCCATCGCGATTCGCGAGCATGACGAGGGAAGAAAGCAAATGAGATTGGTGCGCTATGGCCGCCCGGGCAAAGAGAAGCCGGGCCTGTTCGACGAAGAGGGCCGCCTGCGCGACCTGTCCGGCATCATCGACGATATCGACGCGTCGGTGCTGGGCGAGAAGGCGCTGCGCAAGCTGGCGAAGATCGACCAGAAGACCCTGCCGCTGGTGCGCGGCAACCCGCGCCTGGGCGTGCCGGTCAAGGGCGTCGGCAAATTCATCGGCGTCGGCATGAACTACGCCGACCACGTCGCCGAAACCAACTCCGCGATGCCGAGCGAGCCGGTGTTCTTCACCAAGGCCATCAGCTCGCTGAACGGCCCGGACGACCCGATCCAGCTGCCGAAAGGGTCGAAGAAGACCGACTGGGAAGTCGAGCTGGGCGTGATCATCGGCACCCGCGCGCAGTACGTGTCCGAAGAAGACGCCTTGCAGCACGTGGCCGGCTACTGCGTGGTCAACGACGTGTCCGAACGCGCATTCCAGTTCGAGATGGGCTCGCAGTGGGACAAGGGCAAGGGCTGCGACACCTTCGGCCCGGTCGGCCCGTTCCTGGTCACGCGCGACGAGATCTACGACGTCCAGGATCTCGACCTCTACCTGGAACTGAACGGCAAGCGCATGCAGACCGGGAATACGGCGAGCATGATCTTCACGGTGGCGCAGATCGTCAGTTATGTGTCGCGCTTCATGACGCTCGAGCCGGGCGACATCATCACCACCGGCACGCCGCCGGGCGTGGGCATGGGCCGCGCGCCGCAGCGCTTCCTCAAGAAGGGCGACCAGCTGCGCGTGGGGATCGCCGGGCTGGGCGAACAGCAGGCCGAGGTGGTGGGCTTCCCCAAGTAAGCGGCCTTCGGTACGTCGTCATTCTTGCCCGCGCCGGGCGCCTTGGCTGCAATCCAAGGCCTGGACGTGGCAAGGACACTTGGATTCCCGCCAAGGCGCCCGGCGAGGGCGGGAACGACGTCCGACCTATCGTCGTTCCTCCTTTGCGGGAACGACGCGCGACCTATCGTCATTCCCCCTCTGCGGGAACGACGTGCGCAGAGCTAGTCCGGCATGCGCCAGGCGCCTTCCTCCGGCACGCTCGTTTGCGCCGTGTTCATCACCATGGCCAGGAAGGTGTAGTAGCCGTTAATCCCCATCAGGTCGACCACGCCCTGCTCGCCGAACAGCGCGAGCGCATCGGCGTACACCCGGTCCGACACCGCCTTCTTCTCGTGCAGTTCGATGCAGAAGTCGTGCACCACCGCTTCGTCCACCAGCATGTCGCCCGGCCGCTGGCGCGCTGCGATGGCGGCGATCACGGTCGACGGGATTCCCACCTGCGCCGCGATCGGCGCATGGATCGCCCATTCCACCTGCTGGTCCCACTGGCGCGCCGTGACCAGGATCGCCAGCTCCGACAGCCGCGCCCCGACCGCGCTGCGATAGCGCAGGTACTCGCCCATGCGCTGGGCATGCATCATCAATTCGGGACTGCGCAGCAGCGGCACGAAGGGGCCGTAGACGGCGCCGCGCGGGCCGGCGACGATTTCGCTGGCTGCGGCGCGCTGCTCGTCGCTCAATGCGTGATCCGGAATGGGGCCGAGGCGTTCGCTCATGTGTTGTACCAATAGTGATCCCACGAAAATATTCGCATGGGCTGCGCTAAAAATCAAAGGAAGCCGGTATCGACGCGCTTATGGTCAAGTGTCGATCCTACCGGAGGCAAGCCTTTCATGAGCCATATCATCCACCGCAACCTGCGCCATACGCCGCCGCTGGCGACCGGCGGCGAAGGCATCATCCTGCGCGACAGCAGCGGCAAGACGTATATCGACGCCAGCAGCGGCGCCGCCGTGTCCTCGCTGGGCCATGGCCACCCGGACGTCATCGCCGCGATGCACCGCCAGATCGACCGCTGCGCCTACGCCCACACCGCCTTCTTCACCACCGACGTGGCCGAGCAGCTGGCCGCGCGCCTGATCGACGGCGCGCCGCCCGGGATGGGCGGCGTGTACTTCGTCTCGGGCGGCTCCGAGGCGATGGAGACCGCGCTCAAGCTGGCGCGCCAGTACTGGGTCGAGATGGGCGAGCCGCGGCGCACGCGCTTCCTGGCGCGGCGCCAGAGCTACCACGGCAATACGCTCGGTGTGCTGGGCGTGGGCGGCAACGAATGGCGCCGGCGCGCCTTTGCGCCGCTGCTGAAGGATGCGCTGCGGGTGTCGGCCTGCTACGAGTACCGCGGCCGCGCCGCGCACCAGAGCGTCGACGACTACACCGCGGGCCTGCTCGACGAGCTCGAAACCACCATCCTCGGCGAGGGGCCCGAGAACATCATCGCCTTCGTGGCCGAGCCGGTGGTGGGGGCGACCGGCGGCGCGATCCCGCCCACGCCCGGCTACTTCAAGGGCGTGCGCGAGATCTGCGACCGCCACCGAATCCTGTTCATCGCCGACGAAGTCATGTGCGGCATGGGCCGCACCGGCAGCATGTACGCGATCGAACAGGATGGCGTGGCGCCCGACATCGTGGCGGTGGCCAAGGGCCTGGCGGCCGGCTACCAGCCGATCGGAGCGGTGCTGGCGCACCAGGCCATCGTGCACTGCCTGCGCAGCGGCAGCGGCATGTTCCAGCACGGGCACACGTATATCGGCCATCCGGTGGCGACGGCGGCGGCGCTGGCGGTGCAGCAGGTGATCGAGCGCGACGATCTGCTGGGCCGGGTGCGCAGCCGTGGCGCGGCGCTGCGGCGCATGCTGGGCGATGAGTTCGGCGTGCACGAGCACGTCGGCGATATCCGCGGGCGCGGGCTGCTGCTGGCGCTGGAGTTCGTGAAGGACCGCGACACCAAAGAGCCGTTCGCGCCCGAGCGCAAGCTGCATGCGGCGCTCAAGGCCGAGGCGATGGCGCGCGGGTTGCTGGTGTATCCGATGGGGGGAACGATCGACGGCCAGCACGGGGACCATGTGCTGATCGCGCCGCCGTTCATCGCGACGCCGGCGGATCTGTCCGAGATCGTGTCGCGCTTGAGCGATGCGGTGGAAGCGGCGTTGCGGGTGGGGTGACAAACAGCGGCGTTGCGCTCGCTAACCCGAGTCCGCGGCGAGCCGGCAACCCCGCGTCAGGCCACGACCTTGCGAATCCACTTCGCGATATCCTGCACCTCTTCCAGGCACAAGGTGTGCTGCATCTGGTACGCGTGCCACTCGACCTGGTAGCCGAGCGACGCGAGCGCCTTGCGTGAATCTTCCGCACGCGCGAACGGCACCACCGGATCCTGCACGCCATGCGCCATGAAGATCGGCGTACCCAGGCTGGCTTCGTGGCGCTCGGCACCGGCGAGGCTCGCCAGCGGCAGGTAGCCCGACAGGCACAGCATGCCGGCCAGTCGTTCCGGGTGGCGCAGGCCGGTCTGCAGCGTCATCGCGCAGCCCTGCGAGAAGCCGGCCAGGATGATGCGCGAAGCAGGAATGCCGCGCGCTTTTTCGCGCGCGATCAGCGCTTCGACCTGCAGCTGCGAGGCGCGCAGGCCGGCTTCGTCCTCGCGCCGCACCAGGTCGGTGGCGACGATGTCGTACCACGAGCGCATCACGTAGCCGCCGTTGATCGTGACCGGCATCGTGTTCGCATGCGGAAACACGAAGCGGATCGCGGGCAGGCCCTCCAGGTCGAGTTCGCGCACGATCGGCACGAAGTCGTTGCCGTCGGCGCCCAGGCCGTGCAGCCAGATGACGGCGATCTCAGGGTTCGGCGCGGTGTCGATCTCGATGTTTTCCAGCAGCTGGGTCATGGGTTCTCTCTTCAGGCAACAGGTGGGCGCAGCGCCGATTTGGGACGGAAGGTCTTGCTCACCGCAGGGTCGGTCTCGATGTACGGGCCGCCAATCAGGTCGATGCAGTAGGGGACGGCCGCGAAGATGCCGCCGACGACCGTGTTGCCGGCGTCGTCCTTCAGGCCTTCCAGCGTTTCCTTGATCGATTTCGGCTGGCCCGGCAGGTTCATGATCAGGGCCGCATGGTCGGCGGCTTCGCGGATCACGGCGGTCTGGCGCGACAGGATCGCGGTCGGCACGAAGCGCAGGCTGATCTGGCGCATCTGCTCGCCGAATCCCGGCATCTCCTTGGTGGCCACGGCCAGCGTGGCCTCGGGCGTGACGTCGCGCCGCGCCGGGCCGGTGCCGCCGGTGGTCAGCACCAGGTGGCAGCGCGCCTGGTCGACCAGCTCGATGAGCGTGGCTTCGATGGCGGCGCGTTCGTCCGGGATCAGGCGCGTCTCGACCCGGAACGGGGTGGTGATGGCGCCCGCCAGCCACGCTTCCAGGGACGGAATGCCCTTGTCCTCGTAAACGCCGCCGCTGGCGCGGTCCGAGACCGACACCAGGCCGATCACCAGTTCGGGGTTATTGATCGTCGGACTCGTCATCGATGGCTTCCTCGTCGGCGGCAGCGGCGTCGGCCTTCTTCTTCTTGTTCAGGTCCTTGAGGATCTGGAAGATCTCGCGGTAGGCCTTCGGCGGCTTGGATTCGGCCACTTCCTTGCGCGCGTTGCGGATCAGCGTGCGCAGGTGCTGGACGTCCAGCTCCGGGGCTTCTTCGAGCAGGGCGGTCAGCGCGGTGTCGTCGGCCAGCAGCTTGTCGCGGCGGCGCTCCAGCGCGTGCAGGGCGGCCGTCTCGGCTTTCGAGGCGCCTTTCCAGCTGTCGATGGTGCGCTGGATGACGGCGACTTCTTCCTCGTCCAGGGTGCGCATCTTCTTGCCCACGAATTGCAGGGCGCGGCGACGGCCTTCGTGGTTGCTGATGTCCTGGCAAGTCAGGATGGCATCGCGCACGTCCTCCGGCATCGGCACGCGCTTGACGCGGTCGCGCGGGGCGTCGACGAGCTGTTCGCCGAGCTTTTGCAAGTCATTCGACTGGCGCTTGAGTTCCGACTTGGAGGGACGGTCGTATTCTGGTTCGAATTCGTTCGACTGGAAGCCGACCGAGCCGCGATTTGGATTAGGCATGATATGAATGGATTTGATTGGCGCTGGGCCGCTCAGTGAAAACAGTAAACGGCTGCTATGATAACTGTTTTAGGGCCTGCCACGAAAAACACCCATGAACGACACCGCTTTTACCCACACCCAGGATCAGCTGAAACAGCTGGCGCGCGACGTGCTGGCATTCGCCCGCGAACAGGGCGCCACCGATGCCTCGGTCGAGATCAGCGAGGGCAGCGGTTTGTCGGTTTCTGTGCGTAAAGCCAATATCGAAACGATCGAGCAGAACAAGGACAAGGGCCTGGGCGTCACCGTCTACGTCGGCCAGCGCCGCGGCAACGCCAGCACGTCCGATTTCTCGACCGCCTCGCTCAAGGCCACCGTGGAGGCAGCCGCCAATATCGCCCGCTTCACGGCAGAAGACGACTGCGCTGGCCTGCCCGACGCCGACTTGCTCGAAACCAACCCGCGCGACCTGCGCCTGTTCTACCCATGGCAGATCTCGACCGAAGAAGCGGTCGAGCTGGCCAAGCGCTGCGAGAACGCCGCGTTCGAGGTCGACAAGCGCATCACCAATAGCGAAGGCGCCAGCGTCTACGTGCAGCAGTCGCATTTCGTCGGCGCCAATTCGCGCGGCTTCATCGGCGGCTATCCGTTCTCGCGCCACACCATCTCGGTGGCGCCGATCGCCGGCAAGGGCAACCAGATGCAGCGCGACGACTGGTACACCTCGTCGCGCAATCCGAAAGAGCTGGCCAAGCCCGAGAAAGTCGGCCGCTACGCCGCCGAGCGCGCGCTGGCCCGCCTGCACGCGCGCAAGCTCGATACCCGCACCTGCCCGGTGCTGTTCGAGGCGCCGCTGGCCGCCGGCCTGCTCGGCGCCTTCGTGCAAGCCGTGTCGGGCGGCGCGCTGTACCGCAAATCGACCTTCCTGCTCGACACCCTCGGCAAGCAGGTATTCCCGTCGCATATCCAGGTCGTCGAGGATCCGCACCTGGTCGGCGCGGTCGGCTCGGCGCCGTTCGACGAAGAAGGCGTCAAGACGGTGCGCCGCAAGGTCATCAAGGATGGCGTGCTGCAGGGGTACTTCCTGTCCTCGTATTCGGCGCGCAAGCTGGGCATGCAGACCACCGGCAATGCCGGCGGCTCGCACAACCTCGAGATCATCTCGACCGACACGCGCCGCAGCGACGACTTCGAAGGCATGCTGCGCAAGCTGGGCACGGGCCTGCTGGTCACCGAGCTGATGGGGCAGGGCGTCAACTACGTCACCGGCGACTATTCGCGCGGCGCGTCCGGCTACTGGGTCGAGAACGGCGTCATCCAGTATCCGGTCGAAGAAATCACCATCGCCGGCAATATGCGTGACATGTTCCAGCAAATCGTCGCCGTCGGCAACGATACCCTGGTCCGCGGCAACAAGACCACCGGCTCGATCCTGATCGAGAAGATGGTCGTGGCAGGTAACTAAGGAGAACGCCATGAGCCGATTCGTCCGCATCGACAAGGAAAGCAGCCCCAAGACCGTGCTGCTCAATCTCGACCTGGTGGCCACCGTAGAACTGGCGCACCAATCCGACCTGCTCAGTTCCGGCGGCCCCGATAGCCGCAAGGTGTACGCCACCTTCCTGGCGCCCGACAAAACCGCGATCGCGACGCTGCATTTCGACGGCAGCGACGATGCGAACGCGTGGGTGAAGGCCCACCTGGGCGTCGCGCTCTAGCGCCGGAACCGTTCGGCGTACAGGCTGGCGGCCCAGTCGACGAAGACGCGCACCCGCGGCGAGATCTGCTGGTGAAACGGATACAGCGCGCACACCGGCAGGTCGGGGCAGGGCCAGTCGGCCAGCACCTGCACCAGGCGCCCTGCCTGCAGATGCTCCTCCAACCGAAAGCGCGGCACCTGGATCAGTCCACAGCCGGCCAGCGCGGCGCTCGTATAACACTCGGCATCGCCGACCGAGAGCCAGGCATGCGTCGCGAATGACGCGACCCGGCCATCCATCATCACCGTGAACGGCACGTGGGCGGTGCCCGCACGCGAGAAGAACCCGATGCCGCGATGCTGCTCCAGCTCGCTTGGGTGGCGCGGCGTGCCGTGGCGCGCCAGGTAATCCGGGCTGGCGCAGATAATCTCGGGCATGTCGGCCAGCTTGCGCGCGACCAGCGATGAATCGCGCGGGTTGCCAGCGCGCACCACGCAATCGATCCCTTCGCGCACCAGGTCCACCAGCCGGTCGCCGCTGCTGAGCGCGATATCGATATGGGGATAGCGTGCGCGGAATTCGCCGATGCGCGGCAGGATGATCATGGTCGCGTGGGCGCCGTGCAGGTCCAGGCGCAAGATGCCGTGCGGATCGGCCATATGGGTGCTGAGCGAGGCTTCGGCGTCTTCCAGCTCGGCCAGCACGCGCTGGCTGCGTGCATAGAAAGCCTGGCCGTCCAGCGTCGGCGTCACCTGGCGCGTGGTGCGCTCGAGCAGGCGCGCGCCGAGCCGCTTTTCGAGCGCCTTGATGGCGTGGGTCGCCGTTGCGCGCGGCATGCCCAGGGCCTGCGCCGCCGCCGTAAAGCTGCGCAACTCCACGATGCGGATGAACAGCCTGAGTGCGTCGAACCGGTCCATTGTTATCAGATATTGAATGAGCTAACCAATTTCACCATCTTTATCCAGATGGCGTCAATCGGCAAGATGGAGCGTTCATCCACCACGTCCGAGGATCACCATGCACACCACCGACACCAGCAGCATGCCGCCCGCCGCGCGCGAGCGGCTCCTGTTCCCGCGCCTCGCCCCTTTCTACGACAGCGCCGAACCGGCCATGTACGCCCTGCTGCGGCTGGCGTTCGGCATCGTCATGTTCACCCATGGCCTGCCCAAGGCGCTGGGCATAGCGCATGGCTCGATGGTCAATCCGATGGCCGGCTCGATCCGCCTGATCCAGGATGTCATGGGCTTGCCGTTCGCGCCACAGCTGGCGTTTCTCGTGATGCTGCTCGAGACCGTCGGTGCGCTGATGCTGGCGCTCGGTCTGTGGGCCAGGCCGGTCGGCCTGTTGATCGCGCTGCAGATGGTGGGCATCTGCATGGCGCTCGGCCCCACCTGGCCATGGATCGACCGGGGCATCGAGTTCCCCTTCCTGATGGGGTTCCTGGCGCTGTATATCGGCGTGCGCGGCAGCGGGAGGTTTGCCCTGGACCGCAAGGTGCCGCTGTCGGTCTAATGCTGCCTGCCGCAGCGCCATGAAAAACGCCCCGACCTGCGGGGCGTTTGAAGAAACGGCGTCGATCCTTACTTGATGGCGCGGATCGCACCCAGCACCGGCTGCAGCACCGCGCCGCCCAGGCGCGCACTGCGGGCGCCGTCCCAGCCGACTTGCGGATCGGGATCGTTGGCGTTGTCCTTGAACGGCAGTTCCAGCGTCAGCGACAGGCAGCCGAAGGCGTGGGTGATGTGCGGCGAACCCATGGTCAGCGTTTCTTCGGTGTACGGCGACTCGCCGTAGCCGTGCACGTCCTGGAAGTCCGGGCTGGCGATCTTGAAGTCGGCGATGAAGCGCTGCTGCGCTTCGCCTTGCTCCGTGGTGAAGTTCGGAAGCGACTCGCTGCCGGCCACGAATACGTACGGCAGTCCTTCGTCGCCGTGCACGTCGAGGCACAGGTCGACGCCGGTCTCGTGCATCTTCTGCTTGACCAGGAATACTTCGGGGCTGCGCTCCATCGTCGGGTTCAGCCATTCGCGGTTCAGGTTCGCTCCGGCGGCGTTGGTGCGCAGGTTGCCGCGCACCGAGCCGTCCGGGTTCATGTTCGGCACCACGTAGAACACCGATTCCTTCAGCAGCTGGCGGCCGAACGGGTCGGCCGGGTCGAGCAGCGCGTCGAGCATGCCTTCGACGAACCATTCGGCCATCGTCTCGCCCGGGTGCTGGCGCGCGATGACCCACACCTTCTTCTTGCCTTCGCCCGGCTCGCCGATCACCAGCATGTTCAGGTCGCGGCCGTCGACGGTCGAGCCCAGGTCGAGCATGCGCACGTTCTCGGACATCTGGGCGCGGTCGAGCAGCTCCAGGTGGCGCTCCCACGAATACGGCTCGAAGTAGGCGTAGTAGACGCTGTCCATGCCCGGGGTGTGCTCGATGGTGAGCACCTGGCCGTCGAAGCTGGTGGGCACGCGGAACCAGTTCACGCGGTCGTAGCTGGCCATTGCCTGGTAGCCTTCCCAGCCGGCCGGATAGGCGGCGTTGCCGGCGTTGAGCAGGCGGATGGCGCAGGCCTGGCCTTGCGCGCCCTGCAGGCGGAAGTAGAACCACTGGATGATGTCGGCGTGCGAGTCCTTGCGGATGTTCAGGTCGATGGCGCCCGCGCTGGTGGCGCTCACGATATCGATGGCGCCAGCGTCGAATTGGCTGCTGATCTTGATAGACATGGTGTTGTCCTGTGTTGGGAAAATACGTTAGGCGTCGATCATACCTGTTTTCGGTGCGTCGCCGCCAGGCGCCCTGGTGCCCGGCAGCCCCGCGAAATGGCGCTGCAAGGCGGCCAGGGCGACCCGCACCTTGGCCGGATCGCCATCGCGCCTGGGCGTCATGGCCGTCACCGGCAGCGCCGCCAGCTGCCAGTGCCGCAGCACGCGCACCAGTGCGCCGCGTTCGAGCGCGGCATGGACGTCGGCGTGCCCCAGGCGCGCCAGGCCCATGCCCTGCTCGCACATCTGCTGCAGCGACAGCTGGTTATTGCTGACGATGCGCACTCCGACCCGCAACCGCTCGCGCAAGCCGCCCTGCTGCAGGTCGAGGTCGATGGACGGCGGCAGGTCGGCGCCCCTGGGCGGCTCGGTCGCTTCGCGCATCGAACCGAGCCAGTGGTGGCTGGCGAGCGCCTGCGGCGTATCCGGCATGCCGTGGCGCGCGATGTAGGCGGGCGCCGCGCACAGGATCACCTCGAGCTGGCACAGGCGGCGCGCGATCCAGCGCGAATCGGGCAACTGGCCGGCGCGGATCGCGATGTCGACGCGGGCGTCGATCAGGTCGATCATGGCGTCGTCGACCAGCAGGCGCAGGCGCAGCTGCGGCCAGGCGGCCAGGACCGGCGCCAGGGCCGGCGCGATATGAAACGCGAAGCCGACTGGCGCCGCCACGCGCAGCTCGCCGCTCGGCGCGTCGCGCGCCTGCAGCAGCGAGTCGCCCGCCGCGCTGGCCGCTTCCAGCAGGCGCAGGCAATGCGGATAGCAACGCGCGCCGGCCTCGGTGAGGGTCAGCTTGCGGGTCGACCGGTGCAGCAGCGTGACGCCGAACTGCCGTTCGAGCGCGCGGATGGTCTGGCTGACGGCCGATGGGCTCATGCCAAGGCGGCGCGCGGCCGCGCTCATCGAGCCGCCGGCGACGGTCTCGGCGAAGACGGCATACAGCTTCAGGTCGGTCATTTGTTAGCCTGGCTTCAAGGTGATAGTGTCGATGGCTATCTTATCGCCATATCGTGAAGCCGGTATCGTCGGTGGCTCGAACAGCTTATTGGAGTAACCCATGCAAATCGCCCTCATCGGCGCCACCGGATTCGTCGGCGCCGCCGTCCTTGCCACCCTGCTCGAACGGGGCCACCGCGTCACCGCGCTGGTGCGCGACCCCGCGCGCCTGGCGCCGCAGCCCGGATTGACCGTGGTCGTGGCCGACGCCTACGACGCCGGCGCGATCGCGGCCGCCGTGCGCGGACACGACGCCGTCGTCTCGGCCTTCAATCCGGGCTGGAACGATGCCGCCCTGTACGACAACTTCATGCGCGGCAGCGCGGCCATCGCGCGTGGCGTGGAAGAGGGCGGCGTGCGGCGGCTGCTGGTGGTCGGCGGAGCCGGCAGCCTGTTCGTGGCGCCCGGCGTGCAGCTGGTCGACACGCCGCAATTCGTCGACCATGTACCGCCGAATATCGTGCCGGGCGCGCAGGCGGCGCGCGATGCGCTCACGGCGCTGCGCGCCAACGCGGCGCTGGACTGGATTTTCCTGAGCCCGCCCGCAATGCTGGGGCAGGGCGAGGCGGGCGGCGGCTACCGCCTTGGCGGCGACGAACTGCTGATGGATGGCGACCAGCCGGCCGGGATTGCCGTGGCCGATCTGGCGCTCGCCATCGCCGACGAGATCGAGCAGCCGCGCCATGTGCGGGCGCGCTTCACCGTCGCCAGCAAGCAGTGATTTAATTTTCCAGGCCGCCGAAGCGGCCGTAGTACGCGGCGTCGGCTGCGGGCGTGGCTTCATCCTCGCGCCGCAGCATGGCCAGCACATGTTCTTCGGCGCGGGCGTGGCAGAGGCGGTAGATCTCGCGCGCCAGCGCATAGGCGTCGGCGCCCGGCCATGGCTGCGGCAGCAGCGACAGCGGCAGCATCGGGTCGTGCAGCTGCACCCGGCGGTAGGCGTGGATCAGTAGCGTGCGGATCGCGAACGCCTGTTCGGGGCTGGCGCCGTTCGATGCCAGCAGCGCCGGCAGCGGACCGAAGGTGTCGATGAAGCCGCGGTAGGCGGCGACCACCGCATCCAGGTTCCAGCAGGCGCCCACCAGCTCGGGCAGCGGCCGCGAACCGGCGCCGGGCAGTTCGTCCACCTGGCAGACGAACAGTTTGCTCCGTGCGCCGGTGCGCGCCAGGATCTCGTGCAGCGTATCGCGGTCCGGTGCCGCATGCGCCATCACGCCGGTGGCCAGCATCGCGAAACCTTCCCATTCGAGTTCCTTGCGCAGCAGCGTGCGCAATTCACCGTCGATGCTGCCGTTCGGGGCCAGCACGAAGGTCCAGCGTCCGTCCCAGTCCAGGCCCGGCGCCGAATAGATGCGGCGGTTGGCGCGCTCGAAGCGGGGCAGGGCGCTCGGCTCCAGCGCATAGCGGCTGCGCCGTCCCTCGCGGCTGGCCGTCAGCCAGCCTTCCTGCACCAGGCGGAACACGCTGGTGCGCACCAGCCGCTCGCCCACCCCGAGCGGCGCCAGCAGTTCGATCATGCTCCCCAGCCAGAATGCCCCGCCGTGCGGCGCGATCGTGTCGCCGCAGACGGTCACCACCAGCGATTTGTGGCGCGGCGGTTCAAGGGCGAGGACGCGGGCGATCCATTCAGCGCTGGACAGTCGTTGCATGATCTCGATCAATGGTTAATGCGTGGATATGATTCAAAATTATTGTGTACATCAAGTTTTTTGTATCGTATTATGATTCGCACAGGTTTGCAATTGGAGAGAACCATGTACGCACAGATGGTGGAGACAGGCCTCAAGAAAGTCCGCACAGAACAGGACATGAGTGCCGAAGAGCAGGCATTCCAGGCGCGCATCGACGCCGGGATCAAGATCGAACCGAAGGACTGGATGCCTGAAGCATACCGCAAGACCCTGGTGCGCCAGATCTCGCAGCATGCCCATTCCGAGATCGTCGGCCAGCTCCCCGAGGGCAACTGGGTGACGCGCGCGCCGACCCTGCAGCGCAAGTCGGTGCTGCTGGCAAAGATCCAGGACGAGGCCGGCCACGGCCTCTATCTGTACAGCGCCGCCGAGACGCTCGGCACGTCGCGCGACGAGATGCTGGCCGCCCTGCACGCCGGCAAAGCCAAGTACTCGAGCATCTTCAACTATCCCACGCTGAGCTGGGCCGACATGGGCGCGATCGGCTGGCTGGTCGATGGCTCGGCCATCATCAACCAGATCCCGCTGTGCCGCTGTTCGTACGGCCCGTATGCGCGCGCCATGGTCCGCGTCTGCAAGGAAGAGTCCTTCCACGCGCGCCAGGGCTACGACATCATGATGGCGCTGGCGAGGGGCACGCCCGAGCAGAAGGCAATGGCGCAGGATGCGCTCAACCGCTGGTGGTGGCCTTCCTTGATGATGTTCGGCCCGTCCGACGCCGAGTCGGTCAACAGCGCCCAATCGGCCGCCTGGCGCATCAAGCTGTTCTCGAACGACGAACTGCGCCAGCGCATGGTCGACCAGACCGTGCCGCAAGCCGAGTACCTGGGCCTGACGGTGCCCGATCCCGACCTCAAATGGAACGCCGAACGCGGCTCCTACGATTTCGGCGAGATCGACTGGTCCGAGTTCCACAACGTCCTGAAGGGCAACGGCCCCTGCAACCGCGAGCGCCTGCGCACCCGCGTCAAGGCCTGGGACGATGGCGAATGGTTCCGCGACGCCCTGGTCGCGCACGCCGACAAGCAAGCCGCTAAACAAGCGGCCGCATAAACACTGCGAATGGCGCCGTGGCGCGGGTAGCTTCGGCGCCCCCGCGTCCAGAGCGCGCCCCGCATACCGTACCGAACGGAGACAATCATGAGCAAAGAATGGCCCCTGTGGGAAGTCTTCATCCGCAGCCAGCACGGCCTGGCCCACAAGCACGTCGGCAGCCTGCACGCGCCCGACGCCGAAATGGCGATCAATAACGCCCGCGACGTCTACACCCGCCGCAACGAAGGCGTCTCGATCTGGGTCGCACGCGCGGCCGACATCGTCGCCAGCAGCCCGTCCGACAAGGGCGCCCTGTTCGAGCCGGCCAACAACAAGGTCTACCGCCACCCGACCTTCTTCCCAATGCCGGAAGAAGTCAAGAACCTGTGAGCGCCGCCGTGGACAAGCTCATGGACGCCAAGTGCCAATACCTGCTGCGCCAGGGCGACAACGCCCTGGTCCTGTCCCAGCAGCTGTGCCAGCTGGTCGGCAAGGGGCCCGCGCTGGAAGAAGACATGGCGTTGTCGAACGTCGCCCTCGACCTGCTCGGCCAGACCCGCATGTGGCTGAGTTACGCCGGCGAACTCGAAGGCCGGGGCTGCGACGAAGACCGCCTGGCCTTCCTGCGCGACGCCATCGACTACCGCAACTGCCTGCTGGTGGAGCAGCCGAACGGCAGCTACGCCGACACGCTGGCGCGCCAGTTCCTGTTCGATACCTGGCACTACTTCCTGATGGACGGCCTGGGCCGCTCGAGCGACGAGCGAGTCCGCGACATCGCCCTGAAATCGATCAAGGAAGTGACCTACCACCTGCGCCGCAGCGGCGACCTGATGGTGCGCCTGGGCGACGGCAGCGAGAAAAGCCACGCCATGATGCAGACCGCGCTCGACGAGCTGTGGATGTACAGCGGCGAGATGTTCATCTACGACGAGATCGACAACGCGATGGTGGCGCAGGGCGTGGCGCCGGCTGCCGAGCTGCTGCGCAAGCAAGCGCTCGACCACATGGCCGAGGTGTTCCAGGAAGCGACCTTGACGATGCCTTCGCCGGACGCCTGGATGCAGCGCGGCGGCAAGCAGGGCCGCCACAGCGAGCGCCTGGGCTTCATCCTGGCCGAGATGCAGTTCCTGCAGCGCGCCTATCCGGGCGCGGCCTGGTAATGACCGCCGTGGGCATCTCCATCGAGCAGGTCTGGACCTGGCTCGGCGACGTCGCCGACCCGGAGATCCCGGTCATCTCGGTGGTGGATCTCGGCATCGTGCGCGACGTGCGCCTGGTGGAAGACGCCTGCGTGGTCACGATCACGCCCACCTACTCGGGCTGCCCGGCGATGCAGGTGATCGCCGAGTCGGTCAGCGACACGCTGCGCGCGCACGGTATCGGCAATGTCCGGATCGAGAGCCGGCTGTCGCCCGCCTGGACCACCGACTGGATGAGCGACGCCGGCAAGGCCGCCCTGAAAGGCTATGGCATCGCGCCGCCGGTGCAGCAGGCGATCGACATCAGCGGCCTGCACGCCGGCATCCGGCGCCGCGCCGCGCCGGCCGTCGACTGCCCCAACTGCGGTTCGCCGCACACCCAACTGACCAGCGAATTCGGCTCGACCCCGTGCAAGGCCTTGTACAAGTGCCTCGATTGCCGCGAGCCCTTCGACTATTTCAAATGCCACTGAGGTGCCACTGAGGCCAGCATGAGCAAATTCTATCCACTGACCGTGTCGAAGGTAAAGCACGAGACGCGCGACGCCGTCGCCATCAGCTTCGACGTCCCGCCCGAGCTGAAGGATACCTTCGCCTACCGCCAGGGCCAGTACCTGACCTTGCGCGCCATGATCGACGGCGAGGAAGTGCGCCGTTCGTATTCGATCTGCTCGGCGGTGCAGGACGAGCAGCTGCGCGTGGCCATCAAGCGCTGCGGCGGCGGCGCGTTCTCGAGCTGGGCCAACGACAGCCTGGCGCCCGGCGTCACGCTGGACGTGATGCCCCCGAGCGGCAACTTCAACGTGCCGCTGGACGCAGAAGCGCGCCGTCACTACCTGGCCTTCGCCGCCGGCAGCGGCATCACGCCGATCCTGTCGATCGTGAAGACCACGCTGCGGGCGGAGCCGGAGAGCCGCTTCACCATCGTCTATGGCAACCGCGCCTCGTCGACGGTGATCTTCCGCGACGAGCTCACTGACCTGAAGGACCAGTACATGGGGCGCCTGCGCCTGGTCTACGTGATGAGCCGCGAGCAGCAGGACATCGAACTGTTCAACGGCCGCATCACCGAAGAAAAATGCAGCCAGTTCCTGCGCCACTGGATCGACATCAGGGACATCGATATCGCCTTCATCTGCGGCCCCGAAGACATGATGCACGGCGTCTCGCGTTCGTTGCAGGCGGCCGGCCTGCCGAAGGAGCAGATCCGCATCGAGCTGTTCGCGGCGAGCAGCCCGACCCGCGAGCGCAAGCCGCGCTCGGTGGAATCGGCGGCCCGCCACCTGACCGAGGTGACCGTGATCATGGACGGCAGCGCCGCCAGCTTCACGATGGAGAAGGACAAGGAGTCGCTGCTGGAGGCGGGCCTGCGCGCCGGCCTGGACATGCGCTACTCGTGCAAGGGCGGCGTCTGCTCGACCTGCCGCTGCAAGGTGCAGGAGGGCGAAGTGGAGATGGACGTGAACTACGCGCTCGAGGACTACGAAGTCGCGCGCGGCTTCGTACTGAGCTGCCAGAGCTTCCCCGTCACCGACAAGGTGGTCGTCGATTTCGACATCCACGAGTAAGGGGACCGAAGCGATGGGCACTGACCGACAAACCGTCATTCCCGCGAAGGCGGGAATCCAAGTCCGCCGATAAGCCACAACAGGCAACTTGGGTTCCCGCCTTCGCGGGAACGACGAGCGGAGACTGGATTTCCACCCGCGCGGGAACGACGAGGAGCCTGGATTCCCGCCCGGGCCAAAAACGACGTGCGAAAGACAGCGAGAAGAATGGAGACAATAATGAACTACGAGACCATCCAGTTCACGATCGAGAACGGCATCGCGCTATTGACGCTGAGCCGCCCCGAGCGCCTGAACAGCTTCACCCGGGCGATGCACCTCGAAGTGCGCGACGCCCTCACCAGGCTGCAGGCCGATACGTCGGTCCGCGTGCTGGTGCTGACCGGCGCCGGCCGTGGCTTCTGCGCCGGCCAGGACCTGCAGGACCGCGCCGTCGACCCTGGCGCGCCGGGCGTCGACCTGGGCGAATCGGTCGAGCAGTACTACGCGCCGCTGGTGCTGACCCTCAAGAACCTGCCGCTGCCGGTGATCTGCGCCGTCAACGGCGTGGCCGCCGGCGCCGGCGCCAACCTGGCCCTGGCCTGCGACATCGTGCTGGCCGCGAAGTCGGCCAGCTTCATCGAGGCTTTCAGCAAGCTGGGCCTGATCCCCGACACCGGAGGCACCTGGCACCTGCCACGCCTGGTCGGCCACGCGCGCGCGATGGGACTCGCAATGCTGGGCGAGAAGCTCAGCGCCGAGAAGGCCGAGGAGTGGGGGCTGATCTGGCGCTGCATTCCCGACGAAGCGCTGATGGACGAGGCGATGGCGATGGCCGAACACTTCGCCGCCGCGCCAACCAAAGGCCTGGCGTTCACCAAGAAGGCATTCCAGGCCAGCCATGCCAACTCGCTCGAAGAGCAGCTGCAGCTCGAAGCCGGCATGATGCGCGAACTCGGCTACAGCCACGACTACCGCGAAGGCGTGTCCGCCTTCATGGCCAAGCGCACGCCGCACTTCAAGGGGGAATGAGCATGCACGCCATCCCCAAGGGTGCCACCGTCGCCGTGATCGGCAGCGGCGCCATGGGCGCCGGCATCGCCCAGGTAGCGGCGACCGCCGGCCACCAGGTGCTGTTGTTCGATACGCGCCCGGATGCGGCCGACAAGGCCATCGCCGAGATCGGCAAGACCTATGCCCGGCTGGTCGAGAAAGGCCGCATGGGTGCGGTGGAATCCGACCTGGCGCGCGAGCGTCTGCAGCGGATATCGACGCTGCGCGAAGCCGCCGGCGCGGTGCTGGTGATCGAGGCCATCGTCGAGGACCTGGACGCCAAGCGCGCGCTGTTCGCCGAGCTCGAAGGCATCGTCGGCCCGACGGCCATCCTGGCCACGAATACCTCGTCGATCTCGGTGACCGCCATCGGCGCGCGCCTGAAGCATCCCGGGCGCCTGGCCGGCATGCACTTCTTTAATCCCGTCCCGCTGATGGCGCTGGTCGAGGTGGTCAAGGGGCTGGCGACCGAGCCTGGCGTTGCCGACACCGTCTACGCCACCGCCGAAAGCTGGGGCAAGAGTCCGGTGCACGCCAGCTCGACGCCCGGCTTCATCGTCAACCGCGTCGCCCGCCCCTACTACGCCGAGGCCCTGCGCCTGCTGCTGGAGCAGGCGGCCGACGTGGCGACGCTCGACGCCGTGATGCGCGACTGCGGCGGTTTCCGCATGGGTCCCTTCGAACTGATGGATCTGATCGGCCACGACGTCAACTTCTCGGTCACCAGCTCGGTGTTCGCCGCCTATTACAACGACCCGCGCTTCACGCCCTCGATCCTGCAGCAGGAGCTTGTCAACGCCGGTTTCCTGGGCCGCAAGACGGGGCGTGGCTTCTACCGTTATGGCGAGGACGCCGCCAGGCCGGCGCCGCAAACCGAGCCCGCCTGCGCCAGGCCGGCCGCGGTGCGCTATGCCGGCGCTCCCGGCGCCATCGATGCGATGGCCGACCGCTTGCGCTGCGCCGGCTTCAAGCTGGTCGCGATCGAAGCCGCGCCCGGCCTGTACTGCGAAGGCGCCGCGATCCACCTGAGCGACGGCCGCAGCGCCACCGAACGCGCCGAGATGGACGGCCACCGCGACACGGTCCTGTTCGACCTGCTGCTGGACACTGCCGGCGCGACCCGCATCGCGCTGGCGCGCGCCGACCAGTGTGGCGACGCCGCCTGGCAGGCGGCGGTGGGCCTGTTCCAGGCGGCCGGCTTCGCCGTGACGCGCCTGGACGATGTGCCCGGCATGGCCGTGATGCGCACCGTCGCCATGCTGGCCAACGAGGCCGCGGACGCCGTCAACCAGGGCGTCTGCAGTGCGCTTGCGGTCGACATCGCGATGCAGAAGGGCGTGAACTACCCGCGCGGGCCGCTGGCCTGGCTCGATGCGATCGGGATGCGCCACGTCGTGGCCGTGCTGTCGAACCTCGCCGCCGCCTATGGCGAAGACCGCTACCGCGTCGCGCCGCTGCTGCGCCGCAAGCTGGCGGCCGACCCGCAAGGAGCGCGTTTCCATGCCCGTTGATCCACAAAGGCTGGCCGAAGCGGCCGGCCGCACGATGTTCGAACGCGATCCGGCCAGCCGCGGCCTCGGCATGCAGCTGGCCGAGATCCGGCCCGGCTATGCGCGCATGACGATGACGGTGAAAGACGAGATGCTCAATGGCCACGCCACCTGCCACGGCGGCTACATCTTCATGCTGGCCGACAGCGCGTTCGCCTTCGCCTGCAATTCGCACAACTTCAATACCGTCGGCGCCGGCTGCACCATCGACTATCTCGCCCCTGGCCGCGCCGGCGACGTGCTGGTGGCCGAGGCGGTGGAGCAGGCCTTGCAGGGCAAGACCGGCGTCTACGATGTCAGCGTGACGGACCAGGACGGGCGCAAGATCGCGCTGTTTCGCGGCAAGTCGCATCGTGTCGGCGGCACGCTGGTGCCGGCCGACGCCTGAACCAACAAGCTGAAGAGGAGGCCCAGATGGTCCAACGTATTCCCGCACCCGGCGACCTGGAACCGATCGAACGCGCCAGCCGCGACGAGCTGCAGGCGCTCCAGCTGCGGCGCCTGCAGTGGACGTTGCAGCACGCCTACGAGAACGTGCCGCATTATCGCGCGGCCTTCGACCAGGCCGGCGTGCACCCGAGCGACCTGAAAACGCTGGCCGACCTGGCCAGGTTCCCGTTCACCGAGAAGAAGACGCTGCGCGACAACTACCCGTTCGGCCTGTTCGCCGTGCCGCGCGAAGAGGTGGTGCGGGTGCATGCCTCGTCCGGCACCACCGGCAAGCCGACCGTGGTCGGCTACACCCGGAACGACATCGACACCTGGGCCAATGTGGTGGCGCGCTCGATCCGCGCGGCCGGCGGGCGCAAGGGCGACCTGGTGCACATCTCCTACGGCTATGGCCTGTTCACCGGCGGCCTGGGCGCCCACTACGGCGCCGAGCGCCTGGGCTGCACCGTGATTCCGATGTCGGGTGGCCAGACCGAGAAGCAGGTGCAGCTGATCTGCGATTTCAAGCCGTCGATCATCATGGTCACGCCCTCGTACATGCTCAATATCGTCGAGGAGTTCGCGCGCCAGGGCCTCGATCCGGCCCGCTCGTCGCTCGCGGTCGGCATCTTCGGCGCCGAGCCGTGGACCGACGCGATGCGGGGCGAGATCGAGGCGCGCGCCGGCATCGACGCGGTCGACATCTACGGCCTGTCCGAAGTGATGGGGCCGGGCGTGGCCAGCGAATGCATCGAGAGCAAGGACGGCCCGGTGATCTGGGAAGACCATTTCTACCCCGAGATCATCGACCCCGACACCGGCGACGTGCTGGCCGATGGCGAAGAAGGCGAGCTGGTATTCACCTCGCTCACCAAGGAAGCGCTGCCCATCATCCGCTACCGCACACGCGACCTGACGCGCCTGCTGGCGCCGACGTCGCGCGCGATGCGCCGCATGGGCCGCATCACGGGGCGCTCGGACGATATGCTGATCATCCGCGGCGTCAACGTGTTCCCGAGCCAGATCGAGGAACTGGTCCTCGGGATGCCGGCGCTGGCGCCGCAATACCAGCTGGTGGTGGCGCGCGAAGGCCATCTCGACACGCTCGAGGTGCTGTGCGAGTTGCGGGACACGAGCCTGCCGCCCGAGGCGGTGGACGCGCTGCGCCGCGAACTGCAGCATTGCATCAAGACCTATGTCGGCGTGACCACCCGCGTGACCCTGCTGCCGCCGCAAGGCATCGAGCGCACGCTGACCGGCAAGGCCCGGCGCGTGGTCGACCGCCGCCCAAGATAAAAGAACAGGAGACTTCCATGACCGACGCATTCATCGTCGATGCCATCCGCACCCCCTTCGGCCGCTATGGCGGCGCCCTGTCCGGCATCCGGGCCGACGACCTGGCCGCGCTGCCGATCGCCGCGCTCATGGCCCGCAACCCGCACCTGGACTGGGCGCTGGTGGACGATCTGTTGTACGGCTGCGCCAACCAGGCCGGCGAAGACAACCGCAACGTCGGACGCATGGCCGGGCTGCTGGCCGGCCTGCCACAGGACGTGCCGGCGAATACGATCAACCGGCTGTGCGGCTCGGGCATGGACGCCGTCGGCAGCGCCGCGCGCGCCATCAAGGCGGGCGAAGCGCAACTCGTGATCGCCGGCGGTGTCGAGAGCATGACGCGCGCGCCGTTCGTGATGGCCAAGGCCGACAGCGCGTTCTCGCGCGCGGCGAAGATCGAGGACACGACGCTGGGCTGGCGCTTCGTCAACCCGCTGATGAAGGCGCACTACGGCATTGATTCGATGCCCGAGACCGCCGAGAACGTGGCGCGCGAGTTCGGCATCGCGCGCGCCGACCAGGATGCGTTCGCGCTGCGCAGCCAGCAGCGCTGGGCGCGCGCGCATGAGGCAGGCTTCTTCAAGGACGAGATCGTGCCCGTCACGGTGCACGGCAAGAAGGGCGAGTCGCGGGTCGTCGACACCGACGAGCAGCCGCGGCCCGATACCAGCATCGATGCACTGGCCAGACTCAAGGGCGTGGTCGCGCCGGATGGCTCGGTCACCGCCGGCAACGCCTCGAGCCTGAACGATGGCGCCTGCGCGCTGCTGCTGGCGTCCAGCGAGGCCGCCGCCCGCCACGGCTTGACGCCGCGCGCGCGCGTGGTCGGCATGGCCACCGCCGGCCTGGCGCCGCGCATCATGGGCTATGGCCCGGCGCCGGCGGTGAAGAAATTGCTGGCGCAGACCGGCTTGACGCTCGCGCAGATGGATGTGATCGAGCTGAACGAAGCCTTTGCCGCCCAGGGACTGGCGGTGACCCGCGACCTCGGCCTGGCGGACGACGCCGCGCACGTCAATCCGAACGGCGGCGCGATCGCCATCGGTCACCCGCTGGGCGCCTCCGGCGCGCGGCTGGTGACGACGGCCGTGAACCAGCTGCACCGCACGGGCGGGCGCTACGCCCTGTGCACGATGTGCATCGGCGTCGGCCAGGGCATCGCCCTGATCGTGGAGCGGGTATAAGCCATGGTCAAAGTCTATGAAATCGACGGTGTGCGCCCGGTCGTGCACCCGAGCGCGTATGTGCACCCGTCGGCGGTGCTGATCGGTGACGTGATCGTCGGCCCGCGCTGCTATATCGGTCCCTGCGCCAGCCTGCGCGGCGACTTCGGCCGCCTGATCCTCGAAGAAGGCGCCAACCTGCAGGATACCTGCGTGATGCATGGCTTCCCGGGCGAGGATACCGTGGTCGAGGCGGACGGCCACATCGGCCATGGCGCCGTGCTGCATGGCTGCCGCGTCAAGCGCAACGCCATGGTCGGGATGAACGCGGTGGTGATGGACAAGGCCGTCGTCGGCGAGGAATCGATCGTGGCCGCGACCAGCTTCGTGAAGGCCGGGATGGTGATCCCGCCGCGCTCGATGGTGATGGGCACGCCGGCCAGGGTGATGCGCGAACTGACCGACGAGGACGTGCAGTGGAAAAGCGCCGGCACCCGCCAGTACCACGCGCTGGCGGTGCGCTCGCTGCAGACGATGCGCGAGGTCGAAGCCGACCTGGAAGCGCAGCCTGGCCGCCAGGGCATCGCATTCGACGCCGACGGCATGCACCAGCCGAAGACCTGACAAGACAACCGAGGAGACAGAATATGGGTGATATCCCGACACTGCAAAGCCTGATCGCCGGCCGCTGGCACGGCCAGGAATCGCACACCGCGCTGCGCAGCGCCCTGGACGACACGCTGATCTATCACACGCACGCGGAACAGATCGACTTCGACGAGGCGCTCTCGTATGCCCGCAAGACCGGCGTCAAGAGCCTGATGCGGATGGACTTCCAGCAGCGCGCCGGCTGCCTGAAGGCGCTCGCGCTCTACCTCATGGAGCGCAAGGAAGAACTGTACGAGATCTCGCACCTGACCGGCGCCACCCGCCAGGACAGCTGGGTCGACGTCGAGGGCGGCATCGGCACGCTGTTCGCCTATGCCAGCATGGGCTCGCGCGAACTGCCGTCGTCGAACGTGCTGCACGAGGGGCCGGCGCTCGCGCTCGGCAAGCGCGGCGGTTTTGCCGGCACCCACATCCTGGTGCCGCGTGGCGGGGTGGCGGTGCACATCAACGCCTTCAACTTCCCGATCTGGGGCCTGCTCGAGAAGTTCGCGCCAAGCTATCTGGCCGCCATGCCCTGCATCGCCAAGCCGGCCACCGCCACCAGCTACCTGACGCACGCGGTCGTGAAGATGATGATGGACTCTGGCCTGCTGCCAGCCGGCGCACTGCAACTGGTCATCGGCAGCACTGGCGACCTGCTCGACCGCCTGGGCGGCTTCGACGCCGTCACCTTCACCGGCTCGGCCGACACCGCCGCCAGGCTGCGGTCGAACCCGCACCTGATCCGCGCATCGGTGCCGTTCACCGCCGAAGCCGATTCGCTCAACTGCGCGATCCTGGCGCCGGACGTGACGCCGGACGACCCCGAGTTAGACCTGTTCGTGAAGGAAGTCGCGCGCGAGATGACCGGCAAGGCCGGCCAGAAATGCACCGCGATCCGCCGTGTGATCGTGCCGGAAGCGCTGGTCGACGCCGTCGGCGAGCGCCTGCGCGAGCGCCTGGCGAAGATCACGGTCGGCAATCCGAAGGTCGAGGGCGTGCGCATGGGCGCGCTGGCCTCGAAAGACCAGCAGCGCGACGTGGGCGAGCGCGTCGCATTGCTCGCGCGCGGCAACGAAGTCCTGTTCGGCGCCGGCGACGGCTTCGCGCCGGTCGGCGAGGGCGTCGCCAGCGGCGCCTTCTTCGCGCCGACCTTGCTGCTGTGCCGCAACGCGATGGTCAACGACGCGGTGCACGATATCGAGGCCTTCGGTCCGGTCAGCACCCTGATGACCTATCGCGACATCGACGAAGCGCTGGAACTGGCCGCGCGCGGCAAGGGCAGCCTGGTGACGACGTTCGCGACCAAGGACCCGGCGCTGGCCGGCTACGCCGTGCCGATCGCGGCCGCCTCGCATGGCCGCGTGCTGATCCTGGACCGCGAAGCGGCGGTCGACAGCACCGGCCACGGCTCGCCGCTGCCGCAACTGAAGCACGGCGGCCCGGGCCGCGCCGGCGGCGGCGAGGAGCTGGGCGGCATCCGGGCGGTCAAGCACTTCCTGCAGCGCGCCGCGGTGCAGGGCTCGCCCACGATGCTGGGCGCCGTCACCGGCGAATACGTGCGCGGCGGCGCGGTCAAGGAGAGCGAGCTGCATCCGTTCCGGCGCTACTTCGACGAGCTGGAGATGGGCCACTCGCTGCTGACCCACCGGCGCACGGTGAGCGAAGCCGACATCGTCAATTTCGGCGGCGTCTCGGGCGACTACTTCTACATGCATTTCGACGAGATCGCGGCCCGGGACACCCAGTTCGGCCAGCGCATCGCGCACGGCTACTTCGTGCTGTCGGCGGCGGCCGGCCTGTTCGTGTCGCCCGCGCCGGGCCCGGTGCTGGCCAACTACGGCCTGGACAACCTGCGCTTCGTGGCGCCGGTGGCGATCGGGGACACCATCCGCGCGCGCCTCACCTGCAAGCGCAAGGTCGACCGCAACCGGACGGACGAGCAGGGCAGGGGGCAGGGCGTGGTGGCGTGGGATGTGCAGGTGACCAACCAGCGCGATGAGCTGGTGGCAAGTTATGACATCCTGACGCTGGTGTTGAAACGTGCTTGAAGCAGTGCGCCGAAATCAGCTCGACTTTTTGGCGTAGCGGTCACGGACGTGCTGGCTGATGTAGGTAGACAAACCACGACCGCTCTCGGCCAGTTCGCACATCCGGACGATATGCGCAGCGCCCGCGCTGTCTTTCGTGTACAGGTAGCGATCACCACCAGCGAACTTGATGGTGATCGAGTCGGCGTCGAATTCATAGGCGACGACGCCGGAGTGCCCACTCAGGTTTGCATAGCGCTGCATGGAGCCTCCGTTGATATCGGGTGTGGATCAGGAGCGCGTGCGCTGCAGCCGCAGCAAGCCTTCCGGCGTGCGAATCGCGCGCAGGTCGTCGTAATCCGGCACTCCGCTCACGCGCGTCTCGAGTGGCGCGTGGTGGGTCGCGGTGACGACGACGCTGTCCATTCCGGCTGCCTCGGCCGATTGCAGGCCGGCCAGCGTGTCCTCGAACACCAGGCACTGTTCCGGGCGCATGCCCAGCTTCTCGGCGCCCAGCAGGAAGGGATCGGGCGCCGGCTTGCCGCGCTGGACGTCCTCGGCGGCCACCATCACCGGCGGCAGCGGCAGTCCGGCGGCGGCGATGCGCGCCTCGGCCAGCGCGCGTGGCGCCGACGTGACGATGGCCCAGCGCTCGGCCGGCAGGGTAGCGAGAAACGCCGCGACGCCGGCGATCGCCTCGATGCCTTCCACATCCTCGATCTCGGCCAGCGTGATGCGGTGCGCTTCCGCTTCCACGTCGATATCGGGCAAGCCGACGCCCCGCACCGTATCGATGCTGCGCTTGCCGTGGATGGTCGGCAGGAACACGTCGACATCGAGCCCGTGGCTGCGCGCCCAGGCGGCCCAGACGCGCTCGGCGGCGATGATCGAGGTCAGGATGGTGCCGTCCATGTCGAACAGGAAGGCGGCGTAGTCGCGTGAAGGCAGGGCGGTCATCGGATCGTTGGGGTAGTTGGAGGGTGAAAAGGTGGACTTGGGCCCCGCCTGCGCGGGGATACACTCGGGTCCCCGCCTGCTAGAGGGAAAATTGGGTCCCCGCCTGAGCAAGGGAAACTTGGGTCCCCGCCTGCGCGGGGACAGGCCCTACTCGGCGAGTTGCTGGCGGACGCGCGCGATTGCAGCGCGCACCTGGTTCGGCGCGGTGCCGCCCACGTGGTCGCGCGCGGCCACCGAGCCCTCGAGGGTCAGTACCGCGAACACGTCCTGCCCGATCAGTGGCGAGAAGCCCTGCAGGGTCTCGAGCGACATCTCGGACAGGTCGCAGCCGGCCACGTCGCAGGCGCGCACCGCATGCGCCACGGCTTCGTGGGCGTCGCGGAACGGCAGGCCTTTCTTGACCAGGTAGTCGGCCAGGTCGGTCGCGGTGGCGTAGCCCTGCAGCGCGGCGGCGCGCATGTTCTCGGCCTTGACGGTGATGCCCGAGGCCATGTCGGTGAAGATGCGCAGGGTGTCCAGCACGGTGTCGACCGTGTCGAACAGCGGCTCCTTGTCTTCCTGGTTGTCCTTGTTGTAGGCCAGCGGCTGGCCTTTCATCAGGGTCAGCAGGCCGGTCAGGTGGCCATACACGCGGCCGGTCTTGCCGCGCGCGAGTTCCGGCACGTCCGGGTTCTTCTTCTGCGGCATGATCGACGAGCCGGTGCAGAAGCGGTCGGCGATGTCGATGAAGCCGATACGCGGGCTGATCCACATGACCAGCTCTTCCGAGAAGCGCGAGACGTGCATCATCAGGATCGAGGCGGCGGCCGTGAACTCGATCGCGAAATCACGGTCGGATACAGCGTCGAGCGAGTTGTGGCAGACATCGTCGAAGCCGAGCGTCCTGGCCACGCGCAGGCGGTCGATCGGAAAGGTGGTGCCGGCCAGCGCGGCGGCGCCCAGCGGCAGGCGGTTCACGCGGCGGCGTGCATCCTGCATGCGCTCGGCGTCGCGGCCGAACATCTCCACATAGGCCAGCATGTGGTGGCCGAAGGTGATCGGCTGCGCCACCTGCAGGTGGGTAAAGCCGGGCATGATCGTGTCGGCGTGGCGCTCGGCCAGGTCCGTCAGGGCAGCACGCAGGCCGGCCAGCAGGGCCACGATGTCGTCGATCGCGGCGCGCACGTACAGGCGGATGTCGGTGGCGACCTGGTCGTTGCGCGAGCGGCCGGTGTGCAGGCGCTTGCCGGCGTCGCCCACCAGCTCGGTCAGTCGCTTCTCGATATTCAGGTGCACGTCCTCGAGGTCGAGCAGCCACTCGAAGCTGCCGGCGTCGATCTCGGACCGGATTTGCGTCATGCCGCGTTCGATCTCGGCGCGGTCGTGCTCGCTGATGATGCCTTGCGCCGCCAGCATCTCGGCATGCGCGAGCGAACCCTGGATGTCGAACTGGGCCAGGCGCTTGTCGAAGAACACCGAGGCGGTGTAGCGCTTGACGAGATCGGACACGGGTTCGGAGAAGCGGGCCGACCAGGCTTCGGCTTTTTTGGAGAATTGTTCGGTCATGGTGGAATTCCGGTTGGGGATCCGGCGATTATAAACCGCCCCGCCCCTGTACCATCCGGTGGGCAGATTACCTCTGGAAAGCAAGCGAAAAAAAGCGCCACGCAGCGCTCAATCGGATGTCTGGCCACTGCAATCGGCGCTAGAATGGTTTTTTTGGCAGCTTTGTTAGCTCAATGATGACAAACGATTCCAGCTTCCAGGTCAGTACCGACCAATCGCAGCTCGACGTCCCCATGATCTACCGCTTCCTCAGCGAACAGTCGAGCTGGGCGGTGGGGATTTCCCGCCCCATCGTCGAGCGCTCCATTGAAAATTCGCTGTGCTTCGGCGGCTATCTCGACGGCCGCCAGATCGCTTTTGCGCGCGTGGTCACCGATTACGCGACCTTCGCCAACCTGATGGACGTGTTCGTCGTGCCCGAATATCGTGCGCAGGGCTATGGCAAGCAATTGATCGGCGTGGTGCTGGCCCACCCCAGCCTGCAAAGACTGCGCCGTTTTACCCTGGCCACCAAGGACTCGCACAGCGTCTACGCGCGCTTCGGCTTTACCCCCCCATTGCAGCCAGAAACGTTGATGGAACGTTACTTTCCCAACATATATTTATCCTGACCGTACTCAACATGGCGACGTGAATCTGGAATCAGGCTTACGCTGATGGCTCATCAGAGGAAGCCCTATGTTCCAGTCGATCGTCCGTGTCATGCTCGCGCTGGCATTGCTGGCGGGTAGTGCAAGCATCGCCGCTACTCCTGAGCCGCCGCAACCGAAAGGTTCGCTCGTCATCATCGGCGGCGCCCTGCGCGCCGACAACGACGCCGTCTGGGAACGCATCGTCCAGCTCGCCGGCGGGAAGGGCGCGCGCATTGCCGTGTTCGCTTCCGCCTCGGCCAGCCCCGAACGCGCCGGCAACTACCTGGTCGAGCGCCTCAACCGCCATGGCGCCGACGCCTTCTTCGTCCCGGTCGCCGAGCGCCTGGAAGGCGCCAACGTGCGCGAAGCAGCCGAGGATGCGACGCTGGCGCAAGCCGTGCGCACTGCCGGCGGCGCTTATTTCTCGGGCGGCGACCAGGGCCGTATCACGCGCGCACTGCGCCGCGCCGATGGCAGCAATACGCAGATGCTCGACGCCTTGTGGGAGATGTACCGCCGCGGCGGCGTGATCGCCGGCTCGAGCGCCGGCGCGGCCATCATGAGCAGCACCATGTTCGGCCATCCCGAGTCCATCCTGTCGACCCTCCAGCACGGCGTCGACGACGGCCGCCAGATCACGCGCGGCCTGGGTTTCATCGGCGACGACGTGTTCATCGACCAGCACCTGCTGGTGCGCGGACGCTTCGCGCGCATGCTGCCGGCAATGCTGGCCAAGGGCTACAAGATCGGGCTGGGGATCGACGAGAACACGGCGATGGTGGTCAACGCCAGGCGCGACGTCGAGGTGATCGGCTACCGCGGCGCGCTGCTGGTCGACCTGAGCGAAGCCGCCACCCGCGACGGCAGTTTCAATCTCGCCAACGGGCGCCTGAGCTATCTCGACAACGGTGACCGTTTCAACCTGACCAGCAAGACCTTCACCCCGGCGCCCGAGAAAGCGCACGGCAAGCTCGACGTCAAGAAGCCGTATTGGCGCGGTCCGCTGTTCTCGGCCGACATCCTGGGCAACGGCACCGTGGTCGACCTGATGGCCAAGCTGATCGACAGCGACCAGCCCGACGCCATCGGCCTGTCGCTCGACAGCCCGAACGCCGAGCGGCCCGACCTGGGCTTCGAATTCAAGCTCAGCCGCGTAGGCGACACCGTCGGCTACCAGTCGGCCTTCAGCGAGGCGTATTCGGTCTACAACGTGCGGCTCGACATCCGGCCGATCGTGGTGCAGCGGCCCCTGTACCAGTACCGGTAGGCGGGCGGTGCTTGCCCGCGAGTCATGGGGGATGTGCGCGGGTTTACAATACCGCGATCCAACCCTGAGGAATCGCGATGCGCCTGTTCCACTCCTTCGCCGCGCTGCTGCTTGGCGCAGCAGCCTGCCTTGCCCACGCCGCCCAGCCGGCCACCGTCCGTCTCGACTACACCCATAGCGGCAACGCCCTGTCGGACCAGTACGCGATCGAACGCGTGGTGATCGAGCCGCTGCCCTGGCCGGGCAGCCTGGCGCGCACGATGGACGACACGAACCGCGGCCAGAACCGGGTCGAGGTGGTCGACGCCGCCACCGGTGACCTGCTGTACACGCGCGGCTTCTCGACCGTGTTCGGCGAATGGCGCAGCACTGAGGAAGCAGGCCGCATCAGCCGCTCGTTCCAGGAATCGGTGCGCTTCCCGCAGTTTGCGCAGAAGGTCAGGGTGCGGATCCTCAAGCGCGACGAGCGCAACCAGTTTTCGGTGGTCTGGAGCGTCGACGTCGATCCGACCGCGCAAGACGTGGTCAAGCACCAGCCGAAAGCGGCGGCCAAGCCGGTCGCAATCCACGTGAGCGGCCCGTCGCCCGACAAGGTCGACCTCCTGATCCTGGGCGACGGCTACACGCAGGCCGACATGAAGAAGTTCGAGCAGGACGCGCGCCGCCTGTCGCAGCACCTGTTCTCGGTCTCGCCGTTTCGTGAACGGGCCGGGGATTTCAATGTGTGGGCGATGGCGGTGCCGACCGAGAAGTCGGGCGTCAGCCGGCCGTCGACCGGCGTGCACAACGCGTCGGCGCTGGGCACGCGCTACGACATCTTCGGCAGCGAGCGCTATGTGCTCACGCTGGATAACCGCGCGCTGCGCGACATCGCCCAGCATGCGCCCTACGAATTCATCGAGATCCTGGTCAACAACGAGACCTACGGCGGCGGCGGCATCTTCGGCCAGTTCAGCACCGCGGCGGCAGGCAACGACTGGGCCGACTACCTGTTCGTGCACGAATTCGGCCACCACTTCGCCGGCCTGGCAGACGAGTACTACACCTCGCCCGTGGCCTACCAGGCCGCGAGCGGGCGCATCGAGCCGTGGGAGCCGAACGTCACCGCACTGCGCGATCCGGCGCACGTCAAATGGCAGCGCCACGTAACGCCGGGCACGCCGCTGCCGACGCCGTGGCCCAAGGCCAGGTACGAGGACGAATCGCGCGCCTACCAGAAGAAGCGCGCCGCGCTGCGCGCAGCGAACCGGCCCGAATCCGAGATGAGCGCCTTGTTCCACGAAGACTTGAAGCGCACCAATGCGCTGTTCGCGCAACAGCCGCACCGGCATGCGATCGGCGCCTTCGAGGGAGCGAACTACGAGGCCAGCGGTTACTACCGGCCGGCGATGCAATGCCTGATGTTCGACCGCAGCGATGCCTTCTGCCCGGTCTGCCAGGACGGCATCAGCGACATCATCGATCTGTATGCGGGAGCTGGTCGCCGGTAATCTTTGCTTACAACTCTGACAATTTCTCTGTGGGTTGGCTAACAGACTGGACGGTTCGATGAGCCTATTCTGGAATCACTGAACAACAACAACGACTGCACCGGCAACCCGATCGGTGCAGAGACCCCACCAGAAAAAGGAATACATCATGAACAAACTGATCGCTACCCTCATCGCCGGCCTGATGGCTACCGCTGCCCACGCGCAAACCACCGCGCCAACCACCACCGCTGCGGACAGCCGCATCGCCAAGGCTGAAGCGAGCGCCGAGAAAGACGTCATCAAGGCAGAGCAGAAAGAAATCAAGACCGCCGTCAAGGCCGACGAGAAAGTGAACAAGACCGCCGCCAAGGCTGCCGAAGCCAAGTCGAAGGCCCACGCCAACCTGGTCGAGTCGCACACCGATGCAGCTGCGAACGTCGCCAAGGCCGATCCGGAAGACCGCGCCAAGGCAATGGCCAAGGCTGAAGAGAAGGTTGCCGACGCTAACCTGAAGGCAGACAAGAAGATGATCAAGGCCGACGAGAAAGTGCTGAAAGCACAAGTCAACGCGGCAGCCGACAAGGCAACTGCTGCGGCCAAGACCGAGCAGGTCCGTGCTGAAGCGCAAGCCGAAGTGCACAAGGCAGCTGCGCGTAACTAAGTCAGTGAGTTAGCTGCAAGGACGTCGCTGGCTGGGTTGGCGTCAAAGAAGTCGCGGACTCAGTTAGCTGCAAGACCGTCAGTGGCGGAGCTAGCTTCAAAACCGTCGTCCCCGCGAAGGCGGGGATCCAAGTATGCAAGCGTTTCGATAACGTGTGCAGAACTTGGGTCCCCGCCTTCGCGGGGACGACGTTTTATTTGCAGCGCATGACGTTTTATTTGCAGCGCATGACGTTTTATTGGCCGCAAAGAACGTCGTATTTGCCGCGCATCACGCTTAATGTGCAGCGCCTTACGTTTTATTTACTACGCATGACGTCTTATTTACTACGCATGACGTGTCATTCGCCACGCATGACGTAGTCGTTGCCGGGACGATCGCAATCCCCCGGCAGCAACCTCATCCAGGCTATCCTTCCGCCCGCATTCCCAGGTCCTGCGCCTTCAGGCGCGCCGACAAGGCCTTGCCCTTGCGCGCACGCTTGCCGAAGTGCGGTTCCAGCCCCGATGCGAACAGCTCGACGGTGCGCGCCTTGTCGCCGGCCCAGGTGCCCATCACGTTCAGGCCCTTCGGGGTGATCGGCTGCACCGCCAGCAGTGTCTCTTTCGGTTCCAGCTCCATCAGGATCACGCCACGGCCGCCATTGGTCAGCACCTTCATCTCGTCGATGCCGAACACCAGCACGCGGCCCTTCTCGGACAGGCAGGCGATCGCGCCAGCCGCGTCGGCGACGATCCGCGGCGGCAGCGGTACGGCGCCGTCGTTCAGGGTGATGAACGATTTGCCGCCCTTCAGGCGGCTGACCATGTCGCCCGCCTTGGTGATGAAGCCGAACGCATCCGAGGTCGAGATCAGCAGGCGCGTCTCGGGGTTGCCGGCGAAGTAGTGCAGGATCCGGACGCCCCCCGACAGGTCGACCAGCGTGGTGATCGGCACGCCGTCCCCGCGTGCGCCCGGCAGCGCGGCCACCGGCACCGAATACACCTTGCCGTTGTCGCCCACGCCCAGCAGATGGTCCACGGTGCGGCATTCGAAGGCCCTGTACAGCGAGTCGCCGGCCTTGAACGTGAACTGCGCCGGATCGTGGCCGATGCCGGTACGCGCGCGTACCCAGCCTTTTTCGGACACGATCACGGTCACCGGCTCGTCGATGACCTTCTGTTCGGCCACGGCGCGCTGCGCTTCCTCGATGATGGTGCGGCGGTCGTCGCCGAACTGCTTGGCGTCCTGCTCGATCTCGCGCACGATCAGGCGCTTCATCGACGACGGGTTCTCCAGGATGTCCTCGAGCTTTCCCTTCTCGCCGCGCAGCTCCGCCAGCTCCTGCTGGATCTTGATCGCTTCCAGGCGCGCCAGCTGACGCAGGCGGATCTCGAGGATGTCCTCGGCCTGGCGTTCGCTCAGGCGGAATTCCTCGATCAGCGCGGCCTTCGGCTCGTCCGAATTGCGGATGATCGCGATTACCTTGTCGATGTTCAGCAGGACGGTCTCGCGGCCCTCGAGGATGTGGATGCGGTCGTTGACCTTGCCCAGCTTGAACTCGGTCCGGCGCCTGACGGTGGTGAAGCGATAATCGATCCATTCCTGGATGATCGCCGTGAGGCCTTTCTGGCGCGGGCGGCCGTCGCCGCCGATCATCACCATATTGATCGGGCTGGACGACTCGAGCGAGGTATGCGCCAGCAGCATCAGCATGAATTCGTTCTGGTCGACGTTCTTCGACTTCGGCTCGAACACCAGGCGCACCGCGGCCTCGCGGCCGGATTCGTCGCGCACCGCGTCGAGCGTGCCCAGGATGGTGTTCTTCAGCGCCAGCTGCTCGGGCAGCAGCGCCTTCTTGCCGGTCTTGACCTTCGGGTTGGTCAGTTCCTCGATTTCCTCGAGTACGCGCTGCGACGAGCAGCCCGGTGGCAGTTCGTAGACCACCGCTTGCCACTGGCCGCGCGCCAGTTCCTCGATCTTCCAGCGCGCGCGCACCTTCATCGAGCCGCGCCCGACCGCGTACATGTCGGCTACCTGCGAGGCCGGGGTGATGATCTGGCCGCCGCCGGGGAAGTCCGGACCCGGGATCATGGTCATCAGCTCGGCGTGGGTGATCTTCGGATTGCGGATCATGGCCACGGCGGCAGCCGCCACTTCGCGCAGATTGTGCGACGGGATTTCGGTGGCCAGGCCGACCGCGATGCCGGACGCGCCGTTGAGCAGCACCATCGGCAGGCGCGCCGGTAGCGTGCGCGGCTCGGTCGTCGAGCCGTCGTAGTTCGGCTGCGAGTCGACCGTGCCCATGTCGATTTCGTCCATCAACAGGCGCGAGATCGGCGTCAGGCGGGCTTCGGTATACCGCATCGCCGCGGCGCCGTCGCCGTCGCGCGAGCCGAAGTTGCCCTGGCCGTCGATCAGCGGGTAGCGCAGCGAGAAGTCCTGCGCCATGCGCACCAGCGCGTCATACACCGACTGGTCGCCGTGCGGGTGCAGCTTGCCGAGCACGTCGCCGACCACGGCCGCCGATTTGCGCGGCTTGGCCGTCGGGCCCAGGCCCAGCTCGTTCATCGCGTACAGGATGCGGCGCTGGACCGGCTTCTGGCCGTCCGAGACGTCCGGCAGCGCGCGGCCCTTGACCACCGAGACGGCGTAATCCAAGTAGGCGCGCTCGGCGAAGGTGGACAGGGTGAGCGTCTCGACGTCCGAGGGCTCGTGTTGCTGTTCAAAGAGGCTTGGTTGATTCGTCATGGTGTGTATTCGGGTTTCTGCGGGCGTTCTTGGGTGTGCGGAGAACCTGGGTCTGCGCCTGCACGGGGACGACGGTCTTCAGGCCTGCGGCCAGAACACGTCGTTTCCGCGAAGGCGGGAACCCAGGTCAGCGAGCAAGCCACATCCTCATCAGATATCCGCCTCCGTCTCGTTCCCGTGTTCTTCGATCCAGGCGCGGCGCGCCGCGGCTTCGCCTTTGCCCATCAGCATATTGAAGCGCGCTGCGGACTCGGCCAGGTCGTACTCGCCGAAAGCGACCGGCAGCAGGCGGCGGGTGTCCGGGTTCATGGTGGTTTCCCATAGCTGCTCGGCGTTCATCTCGCCCAGGCCCTTGAAGCGCGAGATGCTCCACACGCCTTCCTTCAGGCCTTCCTTCTTGAGCTTGTCCTCGATCGCCAGCAGCTCGCCGTCGTCCAGCGCATACAGCTTCTGGATCGGCTTCTTGCCGCGCGCCGGCACGTCCACCCGGTACAGCGGCGGGCGCGCGATGCAGATATTGCCGTTGCCGAACAGGGCAGGGAAGTGCTTGAAGAACAGCGTCAGCAGCAACACCTGGATGTGCGAGCCGTCCACGTCAGCATCGGACAGGATGCAGATCTTGCCGTAGCGCAGACCCGACAGGTCGGGCGCATCGTTCGGGCCGTGCGGATCGACGCCGATCGCCACCGAGATATCGTGGATCTCGTTGTTGGCGAACAGGCGGTCGCGGTCGGTCTCCCAGGAATTGAGCACCTTGCCGCGCAGCGGCAGGATGGCCTGGAATTCCTTGTCGCGGCCCATCTTGGCCGAGCCGCCGGCCGAGTCGCCCTCGACCAGGAACAGCTCGTTGCGGGTGATGTCGCTTGACTCGCAATCGGTCAGCTTGCCCGGCAACACGGCCCCGCCGGACGACTTCTTCTTCTCGACCTTCTGCAGCGAACGCAGGCGCGACTGGGCCTGCTTGATCACCAGCTCGGCCAGCTTCTTGCCGTATTCGACGTGCTGGTTCAGCCACAGTTCGAGCGGCGGCTTGGTGAACGTCGAGACCAGCTTGAGCGCGTCGCGCGAATTCAGGCGTTCCTTGGTCTGGCCCTGGAACTGCGGGTCGAGCACCTTGGCCGACAGCACGAACGAGACGCGGGCGAACACGTCTTCGGGCAGCAGCTTGACGCCCTTCGGCAGCAGGCCGTGCAGCTCGACGAAGTTCTTGACCGCGCCGAACAGGCCATCGCGCAGGCCGGCTTCGTGGGTGCCGCCGCTGACGGTCGGGATCAGGTTGACGTAGGACTCGCGCACCACGCCGCCTTCCTCGGTCCAGGCCACGACCCAGTCGGCGCCTTCGCCTTCGGCAAAGCTGTCGTCGCCGGCGGCGGCGAACTGCGCGCCTTCGAACAGCGGGATCAGCGTCTCGCCGCTCGAGCTCTGGGCCAGCGCTTCGTTCAGGTAGCCGCGCAGGCCTTCGTCGTAGCGCCAGGTCTGGACGTCATTCGTCTTGCCATTGGTGAGCGTGACGGTCACGCCCGGCAGCAGCACGGCCTTCGAGCGCAGCAGGCGCTGCAGGTCGCCCAGCGGAATGTTCGGGGAATCGAAATACTTGCCGTCCGGCCAGGCGGTAACGCGGGTGCCGTTCTTCTTGCCGCCCCGCTCGGGGGGAGACGAGGTCAGCGGCTCGATCACGTCGCCATCGGCGAACACCAGCTTGTGCTGGCCGTTGCCCTGGTCGTCGCGGCGCCATACCTCGATCTCGAGGCGCTTCGACAGCGCATTGGTGACCGAGACGCCGACCCCGTGCAGGCCGCCCGAGAAGGCATAGGCGCCGCCCGAACCCTTGTCGAACTTGCCGCCGGCGTGCAGGCGGGTGAACACGATCTCGACCGTGGACACGCCTTCTTCCGGGTGGATGCCGACCGGGATCCCGCGGCCGTCATCCTCGACCGTGATCGAACCGTCGGGGTTCAAGGTCACCCCGATATTCTTGCAGTGACCGCCCAGCGCCTCGTCCGAGGCGTTGTCGATCACTTCCTGGATGATGTGGAGCGGGTTCTCCGTCCGGGTATACATGCCCGGGCGCTGTTTCACAGGTTCGAGTCCCTTGAGGACGCGGATGGATGATTCGCTGTAGTCTGGAGCGGGTTTCTTGGAAGCCATCTTGAGGAGTATTTGTCGAATGCTTGCGCATTCTAACTTGTCGGGCGGAAAATTTTGTGCTTTTTTACTGTTTAAATATACAGTAGTTCGCGTCGTGACGTGCTTTTCGCTTCGGACCTTTGTGCTAGATTAAACTGGATATCCACGGCCATGCCAGGGAGGGACGCTGTCGATGCATGTGGCCAGCTATCTGCTTACCGTCCGCCTGATCGGGTTTGCACCGGGCGAATGCGCGCAGCTCGAGGTCTCGCTGGCCCAGGCGCCTGGCCTCGGGCCGTCGTATTCTTGCCTGCACGACGACTCTTTGCAAGAGCCGGATCTTTACATTGCCAACGGCGACAGCCCGACCGCACTGACCCGCCTTGGCTGCCTGCCGCCTGGCTCGCTGCAGCCGGCGCTGGTGATCGGCACGCCCGGTGCGAGCCCCTGGACTACGCTGGCGCGCCCGCTGGCGCCGCTGCCGCTGCACGAGGCGCTGGCCGAACTGCTCGACTCCCGGGTCCAGGCGCTGGTGCAGCAAGGCACCCACACGCGCCGCGTGCTGGCCGAACGGCGCCGCCGTCCGCGCCTGGCGCCGGACTGCGAAACGCCCGCATTCTACACGCGCCAACGCCGTGGTCCAGTAGATGGGGCGGTTTTGATCGTCGACAAGGAGTGCCAGTTGCGCAACCGCGTGGCGCGCGTGCTCGGCCCGCGCCGGGTGCCGGTGGAATGGACCGACAGCCTGGCGGCGGCGGTGCGCCTGTGCGACGAGACACCGGTATCGCTGGTGCTGATCAATACCGCGGCGCCCGGCATCGAACCGTATGAACTGTGCAGCTCGATCAAGTCGCAGCAGGGGGCCGAGCGCACGCCGGTCGTATTCCTGGTCGAGCAATCCTTCAGGTACGACAGCGTGCGCGCGCGCCGCGCCGGTGCGCGCGGCATCCTGGCCACGCCGGTGGCCGGGCGCCACCTGATGCTGACTTTCCAGAAACTGCTGGACCTGCCAGTCTGAACTGCCATCTTCGATGTTGCAGCGCGACGTTTTGTAACAACTTTGAATCGTGCGCGACGATACCGAAGTTATATTCATCACCATGGCTGAAGACGATAAAAACAGGCGCGAAGAAGATCGGGCAGCGGCTGGCGCCGACATCGACGAGCGGCGCGAGAGCCGCGCGCGCGTCCCCGAACGGCGCGCCGGCGGCAACCAGGCGCGCGGCCCGGCACGCTATCTGCGCGATGGCGACAATGCCGTGGCCCTGGCCGGCCGCGTGATCACGTCGCGCTTTCGCTCGCTGCGCGAACGCTTCAACCGCGACTTCATGCAGCGTACGCTGCACATCGGCGTGTCGGCCCGCATCTTCCACCCCGAGGCCGGCGCCAAGGGCCTGCTGAGCAAGAACCTGCAATATCTCGAGGAATCGATCGCCCAGTGGGTGATGTCGCGCGATGTGCTGGTGTTCATGATCCCGACGGTCAATACCAACGGACTGCTCCATCCCAGCAACATCACCCTGCGCCACTATGCGCGCCATCTCGACGGCCTCGTGCTGCAGGGCGGGGCCGACGTGGCGCCGCAAACCTATTCCGAAACGCCCACCCGTCCCGAATGGAGCGGCGACCGCGCACGCGACGTGTACGAGCTCGAGCTGCTGCACGAATTCGTCGACGCCGGCAAGCCGGTGCTGGGCGTGTGCCGTGGCTGCCAGCTGATCAATGTCGCCTTCGGCGGCACACTGCACCAGGATGTCGCCACCGACCGCCCCGACGCGCTGGCCCACGTGCACGACCTGTACGATGCGCACCGCCACGCCATCGTGTTTCCCAAGGGTTCCTCGCTGGGCCGCATGTTCCCCAAGACGCAGACGGCCATGGTTAACTCGATCCACCACCAGGCGGTCAAGGACCTGGGCCGCGATATCCTGGTCGAGGCCGTATCCGAGCCGGACGGCATCGTCGAGGCCATCCGCTACCAGCGCGCCAATTTCGTGATGGGCCTGCAATGGCATCCCGAATTCCACCGCGCGGGCGGCGTCGACCTGCTCGATTGCACGCCGGTGCTCGACGAATTCCTGCGCGCCGCGCGCGAAACCCGGCTCTAGAGCCAGCACGCTGTTCCGCTAGCGCACGCGCGTCGTTCCAGCGCAGGCTGGAACCCAAGTTGGCATGCGCGGCTGAAACGTCCCACTCGGACCCCGGCCTTCGCCGGGGCGCCGCTCATCAGCTAACTGGCGCCATACCTGGTTGGTCGTGGACTTATTTCCCCTGAGAATCACTCTATCGAGCCAGCATACTGCGGCCCTGCTGCCTGCTTGCCGGGTCGCGATCCGCGTGCCGAAAACGCTTGCTTTCGCCGCGCGACGCGTGAATAATGAAATGAGAATCATTCGCATCTTGTTGCGTTTCACGCCTTGCCTTTGCGGGCGGCAACCGCCTTTTGGGAGAAGCTTGCATGACTATTTCCACCGCAGACACGACGCTGTCCGAACCGCGCAGCCAGGATGCGCTGCTGGTCGCTTCGCTATTGCATCTGATGTCGCACTACAGCGCGAAGAAGGGCGACGGCGAGCAGCCCTGTGTGAAACTGGCGTCGGTGATCGAGCGGCATCTGTGCGCGCTGGCGCGCCTGCCGAGCATCGACCCGGTGCTGCGCGCCACCTGCGAGCAACTGGCCGACCAGTGGGCGGGCGTGGTCGACGCCAAGCTGCCGCCGCCGGCGCCTGCCAGGCAGCCGTTGCTGGCCCGTTTCATGAAGAATGGCTGGCCCGGCAAGGCGGCTGCGCTGGCCGGCTGACTAGCGCGGCCGCAGCAGCTGCTTCAGGTGATCGGCGCGCTCCGGAATACGTTCCAGGACCGGATAGCGCAAGCCGCCGTCGTAGTCGATCGTCAGCGGCTGCTGCTGCCGGTCCACCTCGACGGTGAGGCGGATGCCGGCCGGTTTGCGGCTGGCGACCGCGCTGGCCAGGCGGTCGACGCTGAAGGGCTCGCCTTCCACTGCCAGCACGATGGCGCCGGGGACCAGCCCGGCCTTGAAAGCGGGGCTGTTCCAGCTCACCGAGCGCACCACGCCCTTGCCATTCACGCCGATGCCGAGGCTGTAGCCGAAATCGGGCACGCCAGCACCTTGCAAGGCGCGCTCGAGATACGGGCGGGGCGTCGGGGAGTAGGCCAGCCGGTAGCCGGCGCGTTCCAGGCCGTCCAGCAGGCCGGCGTCGCTGTTGCCGTGCACGCGCTGCTCGAAATAGCCGCGCCAGTCGAACGGCGCCAGGGCCGAGAGCGTGGCACAGACGTCGTCGAAGGTGTAGCGCTTGCTGTCCTTGCCCTGAACCGCGAAGAAGCGGGCCGCGAAGTCGTCCATGCCGAATCGCCCCTTGCTGCGTTCGCGCAGGATGCCATCGATGTCCAGCCACAGCAGCACACCTTCGGCGTAATAATCCTTGCGGCGCTGCCAGTCGCTCCAGCTCACGCCGGCGCCGCCCGGCATCGTGATCGCATCGAGCGCGCTGTCGCCAAGCGCCTTCCACGCGCGGCCCGGACGGTGCGCCATCGCGGCCGCGTCCAGGGCCAGGGCGTCGAGCGTATCCTCGACACTGCGCAGCCCGGCCCGGGCCCCGATGACCCGGCCCCAGAACTCGGACTGTCCCTCGTAGACCCACAGCAGCGTGCTTTGCATCGGCACGTTCGGCGTGGGCGTCCAGTGGTCGGCCGGCTGGGCGAACTTGCCGTTCCAGGCGTGGATGTATTCATGCGCGAACAGGTCGATGTCCGTGGTGGCGGCCGGGTCTGCGAGGAAGTCGGGCGGCAGCGTGATTTCGGCGGAGCGGCGGTGTTCCAGTCCGCCAGGGCCGGGCAGGCGATCCGTCAGCGGCACCAGGAAATCGAAATGCGGGAACGGGGCCTTGCCGAACACCGCGGCGGTTTGTGCGACCACCGCGCGCAGCGGCGCGTCCATCGCGGCCGCTCGGTCCAGTTGTCCGGCTTCGGCGGCAAAATAGCTCACGCGCACGGGGACCTGCCCGCCGGCCAGGCTGCGCTGGTCGACATGGGGCGCGGCCAGCACGGGCGAGTCGAGCAGCAGGTCGAGCGGCACGGGCGCGAACGTGACGGTCGAACCGGTGCGGCGTTGCACCACCAATGACGTGCCTGGCGTCAGCCCTTCCGGCAAGGTCAGCGACGCCGCGACCGGGATGCGGCTGGCGAACCAGCCGGCCGGGTACAGGATCACGTTCTGCCACTGCAGATTGATCGAGTCCGGCGCGATATGACTCATGCGGCCAAGCGGCGCCAGGAACTGGAAATCGACCTCGAGCTCGCGCACGCCGGCCGGCACCTGCACGTGGAAGGCATGCGCGTCGAGCGGATCGCGGCGCCACGGCAAGCGCTGCCTGCCGCCGCGGATCACGAGCCCCGCCAGCCGCTGCACCTGGATGGTCGGACCGTGGCTGCCCGCGTCCCACTCCGGGTACAGCAAGGTCAGGCGTCCCGCCGCCTGCACCGGCACCCGCTGCTTGATGCGGACGATGCGCTGCGTGGTATCGCTGGCGTCGACATCGACCTTCAAGGTGCCGGGGAGGCGCGGTCGCGCGGCGCGGGAATGGTCGAGGTTGGCGCAGTCCACGGCGCCGCCGCGGCAAGTGGCGCCGCGCACAACAGGGCCGGCAGGAACAACACGGTAGCAGTCAGTTTGGCCATCTGGGCATCGATAATGAGAAATTGCGTGTAAGCAAAATATCGTGATCATGCCATCTGGATGGACAGTCGGTGTGAAAAATCGGTCGCCCTGGATTGCCGGCGCTGGCGATCACGCCAGCCAGTCGCGCAGCGCGGCTTCGGCGCCAGCATCGAAGGCGATCACGCGCGACCCCCCGATGCGCCGCGCCCAGCCGAGCAATTCCACGCGGTCGAGCAGTGCGCTGCCCAGCGCGCCGGCCAGGTGGTGGCGCCGTTCGCTCCAGTCCAGGCAAGTGCGGCACACCGGCCGTCGTCCGCCCGCCAGCGCCGCGACGTCGATGCCCAGCTTGCCGACCAGTGAGTTTCCCGTTGCGGTCAGCTCGATGCCTTCCGGGCCAAATCCGAACGCGCCATGCGCAGCCAGCCGGTCGTGGACCAGGACGCCGAGTTCGCCGGCCAGGTGGTCGTAGCAGACGCGCGCCTTGCGCAGCGCCGGCGCAGAGGGCCCGAGCCGCAGGTGCGGCGGCAGCGAGCCGGCGCCGAAGGCGATTCCCATCAGCGTTTCCAGCATCGCGGCCACGTCGGCGTCGGCAATCCTGAAATAGCGGTGGCGGCCTTGCGCCTCCACCGCGAGCAAGCGGGCATCGACCAGCTTGGCCAGGTGGCTGCTGATGGTCTGGCGGGTGACGCCGGCCGCATCGGCCAGTTCGGTGGCGCTCAAGGCCCGGCCGGCCATGAGCAGGGTCAGTGCCTGGGCGCGCGCCGGATCGCCGACCAGGGCGGCAATCGTCGTGATGTTCGGACCGTCTCGCATGCTTCGATCTTAGCCGAAGCATGTGGCGGGGGCAAAGCGCTACCGTTGCGGTTCTTCACTCGAGGACCCGCCATGACCATCACCTGTTTCATCCGTTACCGCATCGACCCGTTCCAGCGTGAGCAGTTTCGCCAATACGCCGAGAACTGGGGCCGCATCATTCCCCGCCTCGGCGGCACGCTGCTCGGCTACTTCCTGCCGCACGAAGGCACCAGCGACGAAGCCTGGGGCCTGGTCGCCTTCGCCAGCCTGGCCGACTACGAGGCCTATCGCCACCGGCTGAAGGCCGATGACGAGGCGCGCGCCAACTTCGCACTGGCGCACGAGCGACGTTTTATCCTGCGCGAGACCCGAACCTTCACCGAGACCGTGGCAGGCACGGTGAAAGGACTGGCGTGATCGCGGTCATTTTCGAGGTCGAACCGGAACCTGCGCGGCACCAGGAATACCTCGACACCGCCCAGGCGCTGCGGGCCTCGCTCGAGCAAATGGATGGTTTTATCTCGGTGGAACGCTTCGTCTCATTGACGCATCCGGAACGCATGCTGTCGCTGTCATTCTGGCGCGATGAAGACGCGGTGAAGCGCTGGCGCAGCCTGGAAGAGCACCGGGCGGCGCAGGCCACCGGCCGCGCCCGCGTGTTTCGCGATTACCGGCTGCGCGTGGCGCAGGTGGTGCGCGACTACGGCATGCGCCAGCGCGACGAGGCGCCGCAGGACAGCCGCGCTGTCCATGGCTAGAGACCGGGGCCGCTGCGGAAATGCTGGATCGCCGCGTTGACCATGCCTTCGACGCTGCCTTCGCGCTCGACGTGGCGGCGCAGGATGGTGGCGTCGCTGCCGTCGTGCACCGCCTGCGACAGGTGGCGCAGCGCGTCCACGCTGCCCAGCGCCTCGGCATGCGGCAGCATCTGTTCCAGCGTCGCCAGGATGTCCTCGCGCATCGGCATGTTCTCGTAGGTCTTCGGATGGGTGATGCTGCCGTCCAGGCCGAAGCGGCAGGCCTGGAAGCGGTTGTAGTTGTAGACCAGGTAGTCGTCTTCCGCAGGCATGTCGGCGACGGGCGCCTGTTCTCTTTTTTCGAGCAGATGGCGGCACAGCGCCTGCAGGTAGCCGGCCAGCGCGGCCGCGCGCTCCACCGTCAGCGGCGTATCGCATACGCGCAATTCGATGGTGCCGAATTCGGGCTTGGGCCGCAGGTCCCAGTAGAAGTCCTTCATGCTCTTGATGATGTTGGTGCGCTCCATCTTGGCGAAATACACGTCGGTGAATTCCTGCCAGCTGAGCGTGAACGGCGCGCGCCCGCTCATCGGGAAGGCGAACACGGAGTTCAGGCGCGCCGATTCGAACAGGCTGTCGTGGCCTTGCACATAGGGCGACGATGCCGACAGCGCGATGAAGTGCGGCAGGTAGCGGTTCAGCGCGTGCAGCAGGTACATCGCATCGTCGCCATTGGCGCAGCCGATGTGCACGTGCTGGCCGAACACCGTGAACTGCTTGGCCAGGTAGCCGTACAGCTGCGACAGGTATTCGTAGCGCGGCTTGGCCGAGATGCGCTGGTCGGACCAGTGCTGGAACGGGTGCGTGCCGCCGCCGGCGATGCCGATATTGAGGGTGTCGCTGGCCGCGACCAGGGTGTCGCGGATCTCGGTGAGTTCGGCCAGCAGCGGTTGATACGATGTGTGCACGCTCGAATTAATCTCGATCATGCTCTCGGTAATCTCGGGCGTCACATTGCCCGGGAACGGCTTGCGCTTGAGCAGATGCATCAGGTCGGGGCTGGCGGCGGTCAGGTTGAAATCCGACAGGCTCACCAGCTGCAGCTCAAGCTCGACCCCGAAGGTGAGCGGAGACGAGGGATGGAAGGCGTCAAGCGGCATGGCTGGTCTCCGGTGCTTCGCGGGCCCAGATCAGGGCGCGCTGGATGATGATCGGGCCGAACACTTCGAGCAGCATGGTGACGGCGGCCATCGCCTGCAGTTCGTCGACCACGCGCAGGCCGGCATAGCGCGCGTGCTCGAGCAGCAGGATCACGAACACGGCCAGCGGCGCCAGGCCAAGGCCGGTCAGCGCACCCTTGCGCCAGGTGACGCCCGACAAATGGGCGAAGGCGGTCACGCCGGCCACCTTGGCCAGCATGCGCACCACGACCACGCTGACCGCCAGCGTGCTGCCTGCCGCCACCAGGCGCCAGTCGAGGGTCGACGCGGCGTACACGAACAGCAGCACGGTGAGCACTTCGCCCAGCGCGCCGAAATTGCGCTGGGTCTGGGTGAAGGCCACGCGGCGGTAGCGCACCACCAGTCCGAAGGCGAGCGCCGCCACCACCGGCGACAGGCCGGACGTGTCGCATACCGCCACCAGCAGGATCACGGCGAGCGCGAAGGCCACCGTGGAATCCTGCTGCGCATTCTTGAGGCCGCGCAGCAGCGCCGGCACGATCACGCCGAAGATGGCGCCGGCCAGGATCGACCCGGCCAGCATCACCAGGCTTTGCCACAGCGCCTCGCCGACGGCGTCATGGGTGCGGAACAGCCAGATGCCGATGATGGCGTTGAAGGCGAACACCGCCAGCACGCAGTTCTGGGCCGACAGGTGCAGCACCCGTTCGGTCATCTGGCCCGAGCTTTTCTGTTCGTTGATGACCCGCACCACGGTGGCGGGCGAGGTGGCCATTGCCAGCGCAGCCATCAGCAGCGCCGTCAGCTCGCTGGTGCCGAAGGCGCTGGCGACGAAATAAACGAGGATGAAGGTCAGGCCCGCTTCGACCAGGCCGGCCACGCCGATCCAGGGATTGTTGACCAGCCAGCGCAGGTTGATGCGGTTGCCGAGTTCGAACAGGATCAGGCCGAAGGCGACGTTGGCCAGCAGCGAGACCGGGCCCATGTCGGGCGCGGGCAGGGCGCCGATCTGGGTGCTGCCGAGGGCGAAGCCGACCAGGCCGTAGAAGCTGATGCGCGGCAGGCCGGTCCAGCGCTGGCCGAATTCACCGGCCAGCCAGGCCAGGGAAATGGCCAGCGGCCACGCAAGGCTCATCAACAAGGCAAGCAGGTCTGGCATTCGATCTCCAACGTTCTTGTTAGCGGCGCATGCCGGCCCGCACGATTGTCCTGGCTCGCCCGTCCCTGCACCTTGTGTTCGGACACGGCCCACGGCGGGCGAGTGGCTAGATCATAGCGATTCCAGCAATGTCGTCCGTGTCCGCACTAACACAGTGCGTGAAGAAGTTTCTTGTGTGGAAAACGCCAGCGTCGGTGTGCGTTGGTCCATGCACGTCGTTTCCGTGCGGGCGAAAACCGAAATGTGCGCGGGTAGGCAAGCACGTTTGACACGTTCGTGACACATTGAAATGGGATTCCCGCCTGCGCGGGAATGACGGTTTCAAGGGTAGCGCAGCGAGGCAGTGAGGCAGTAAGCAACCAAGCAGTCAAGCAGTCAAGCAGTCAAGCAATGAGACGGTAAAGCAGGGACAAGTGAAGCAGTGAGCCTATTTACTCAACAGCCGCATCGCCCGCTCCAGGCCTTCCAGCGTAATCGGAAACATGCGGTTGTTCATGATCTGCCGGATCAGCGCGATCGACTGCCGGTATTGCCACAGATGTTCCGGCTCCGGATTGAGCCAGGCGAATTTCGGAAACGCCGACACAAAACGCGCCAGCCAGGCGGCGCCGGGTTCCTCGTTGTTGTATTCGACCGAGCCGCCCGGAGCGATCACCTCGTACGGGCTCATGGTCGCGTCGCCGACAAAGATGATGCGGGTGTCGGCCGGATACTTGCGCAGCACCTCCCAGGTCGGGAAGCGCTCGCTATGGCGGCGGCTGTTGTTCTTCCACAGGTAGTCGTAGACGCAGTTGTGGAAGTAGTAGAACTCCATGTTCTTGAATTCGCTGCTGGCGGCCGAGAACAGTTCCTCGGTGCGCTCGATATGGTCGTCCATCGAGCCGCCGACATCGAACAGCATCACGACCTTGATCCGGTTCTTGCGCTCGGGCCGCATGCGGATGTCGAGCCAGCCGGCATTGCTGGCGGTGGCGCGGATGGTGTCGTCCAGCGCCAGTTCGTCGGCCGCGCCCTGGCGCGCGAAGCGGCGCAGGCGGCGCAGCGCCACCTTCAGGTTGCGCGTGCCCAGTTCACGCTCGCCATCGTAGTCGCGGAAGGTTCTCTGTTCCCAGACCTTGACCGCGCTGCGGTTGCGGCCCGTGCCGCCGATGCGGATGCCTTCCGGGTTGGTGCCGCCATGCCCGAACGGCGAGGTGCCGCCGGTGCCGATCCACTTGCTGCCGCCGGCATGGCGTTCCTTCTGCTCCTCCAGCAGTTCCTGCAAGCGCTGCTGCAGCTTGTCGTAGCCGAATTTCTCCAGCTGCGCCTTCTGTTCAGGGGTGAGCTCGCGTTCGAAGCGCTTGATCAGCCAGTCCAGGGGAATCCCGGCCTGCTCGTCGAACACCGCGTCGATGCCCTTGAACCACAGGCCGAACACGCGATCGAATTTGTCGAAATGGGCTTCGTCCTTCACCAGCGTCAGGCGCGCGAGATAATAGAACTCGTCGAGCGACGGCAGGATCACCTGGCGCTGCAGGGCTTCGAGCAGCGTCAGGAATTCGCGGATCGAGACCGGCACCCTGGCCTCGCGCAGGGCGCGGAAGAAGTCGATCAGCATCGTTCAATGGCCGGCGTGATGCGCCAGGCGCGCCTCCAGCTGCGCCTTCACTCGTGGCCATTCGTCGCGCAGGATGCTGTACATGACGGGATCGCGCGGCTGGCCATTGCGGCGCGCGATGTTATGGCGCAGTACCCCGTCCTTGTGCGCCCCCAGCCGCTCGATCGCCGCCTGCGAGGCGAGGTTTTCGCCATCGGTGCGCAGGCCGACCACGGCGCAGCCGAGCGTATCGAAGGCATGCGTGAGCAGCATCAGCTTGCAGCTGGTATTCAGGTGGCTGCGCTGCATGCGTTTGGCATACCAGGTGTAGCCGATCTCGACCCGGTCGATGTCGGGCACGATGTCGTGGTAGCTGGTGGTGCCCAGGACCGTGCCGCTGGCCACATCGAGCACCGCGAAGCCCAGACGATTCGCGGTGGACAGGGCGGTGTCGATATAGTGTCCTGCATCCTGCGGTGCGGGCACGCTGGTGACCACCAGATTCCACAGCTCGCCATCGCAGGCGGCGGCGCGCAAGCCGTCCGCGTGCTGCGGCGCCAGTGGCTCCAGGCGTACGCGGTTGAACTCGAGGGTGATGGGCGCCACCGCGATCATCGCCGGGTCCTCGACATCGCCATCAGGCGTTCGAACAGGGCGATGTCCTGTTCGTTCTTGAGCAGGGCGCCGTGCAGCGGCGGCGTCTCGTTCTCGGTGCGCAGCGCGGCGGCCGGCACATCCTCGGCCAGCAGCAGCTTGAGCCAGTCCAGGAATTCCGAGGTCGACGGCTTCTTCTTGATGCCGGGGACGTCGCGCAGCGCATAGAAGCTTTGCAGCGCCGCCGCCAGCAGGTCCTGCTTCAGGTTCGGGAAGTGCACGCCGACGATGTCGGCCATCGTCTCGCGGTCCGGGAACTGGATGTAGTGGAAAAAGCAGCGGCGCAGGAAGGCGTCCGGGAGTTCCTTCTCGTTGTTCGAGGTGATGATCACCAGTGGGCGGTGCCTGGCCACCACCATCTCGCGCGTCTCGTAGACATAGAACTCCATGCGATCGAGTTCGCGCAGCAGGTCGTTCGGGAATTCGATGTCGGCCTTGTCGACTTCGTCGATCAGCAGCACCACCGGTTCGGGCGCCGTGAAGGCCTGCCACAGCACGCCCTTGACGATGTAGTTCTGGATGTCGCGCACGCGCTCGTCGCCCAGCTGCGAATCGCGCAGGCGCGAGACGGCGTCGTATTCGTACAACCCCTGCTGGGCCTTGGTGGTCGACTTCACGTGCCACTGCAGCAGCGGCATGTTCAGGCTGGCCGCGACTTCCTCGGCCAGCATGGTCTTGCCGGTGCCCGGCTCGCCCTTGATCAGGAGCGGCCGGCCCAGCGTCAGGGCGGCGTTGACGGCCAGTTTCAGGTCGGGCGTGGCGACGTAGTTGGCGCTGCCTTCGAAGCGGGGAGAAGCATGCATGGCGGGTGCGGGATCGGGTCTGGAAGTGGCACCGAGTATACGCCAGAACGGTCGCCGCGGCGCCGCTCCCCGTTTGTAGACTGGTATCAAGTCTTCAGATAGAATCGGCCCGTTGGTAGACCTTTGCCAACTTTTTATGCGGTTGCGGTTTTCGACATATAACTCACGAGACGCCCATGAAAAAACCTCTGGTACCACTGGCGCTGGCGTTGTTCGCCGGCGCCGCCGCCGGCAGCGCCGCGGCCGCGGAAGTGGTCGGCAATCCCCAGGCGGCCACCGCCAAGATCGAGATGTGCATTGGCTGCCACGCCATCCCGGGCGGCTATAAAACCGCCTTCCCCGAGGTCTACCGGGTGCCGATGATCGGCGGCCAGTCGGCCAAGTACATCGAGTCCGCACTCAAGTCGTATCGCAAGGGCGACCGCAAGCATCCTTCCATGACCGGCATCGCGCGCTCGATGAGCGACCAGGATATCGCCGACGTGGCGGCCTATTATTCCCAGCAGACGAGCGCCAAGCGATGAGGACCGCCATGAAGAACACGATGCTCCTGCTGGTTCTCGGCGCCGTCTCCTTCGGCGCCAGCGCGAACGACGTCGAGCGCGGCAAGGCCCTGGCCGTGAAATACAACTGTGCGTCCTGCCACGGCGCCGACTTCAACAAGCCGATCGATCCGAGCTATCCCAAGCTGGCCGGCCAGCACGCCGACTACCTGACCCACGCGCTGCGCGCCTACAAGCGCGGCGCAGGCCCCAACGGCCGCGTCAACCCGATCATGGCGGCCCTGGTGCAGCCCTTGTCGAACCAGGACATGTCCGACCTGGGCGCCTACCTGGCCAGCCTGCCGACCCAGCTGGTCGTCAAGAAGTAGCAGGGCCGCCACACGGCGCCCGGCGCCAACTGGTAACATGCGCTCCCCTGTGCTGTGCTGCAGCGCAGGGGATTGTCATTCTTGCCTGCTGGAGCCGCCGTGCCATCCCCTACCCCTGCCTACCTCAAGATCAACCTGCTCGCCGGCCTCACGGTCGCGCTGGCGCTGGTGCCCGAAGCGATCGCCTTCGCGCTGGTCGCCCACCTGTCGCCGCTCACCGGCCTGTACGCGGCCGTGATCGTGGCCTTCATCACCTCCGCCTTCGGTGGGCGGCCGGGCATGATCTCGGCCGCCGCCGGCTCGCTGGCGGTGGTGATGGTCGCGCTGGTGGTCCAGCACGGCGCGCAATACCTGCTGGCGGCAGTGGTGCTGATGGGCGTGCTGCAACTGCTGTTCGCGGCGGCGCGGCTGGGTAAATTCATCCGCATGGTGCCGCATCCGGTGATGCTCGGCTTCGTCAACGGCCTGGCGCTGGTGATCTTCCTGGCCCAGTTCAACCACTTCAAGGAGGCGGGCCCGAACGGGGCGCCCCAGTGGATGGCCGGCGCCGAGCTGGCGGTCATGGCCGGCATCATCGTCGTGACCATGGCGGTGATCTACCTGACCCCGCGCCTCACGAAAGCCGTGCCGTCCACGCTGGTGGGCATCCTGGTGGCCAGCGTGGGCTGCGCGCTGCTGGGCATCGAGACCAAGACCGTGGGCGACCTGGGATCGATCGCCGGCGGCTTGCCGGGCTTCGCGCTGCCGGACGTGCCCTGGAACCTGGAGACGCTGCGCATCGTGCTGCCGTATTCACTGGTGCTGGCCGGCGTCGGCCTGATCGAGTCGCTGCTGACGCTGACCCTGATCGACGAGATCACCGACACCCGCGGCCAGCCGAACCGCGAATCGCTGGCGCTCGGCGCGGCCAATGTGGTGACCGGCCTGTTCGGCGGCATGGGCGGCTGCGCACTGATCGGCCAGAGCATGATCAATGTGCAAAGCGGCGCCACCGGGCGCCTGTCCGGCATCGCGGCCGCGCTGTTCCTGCTGGCCTTCATCCTGTTCGGCTCGAGCTGGATCGAGGCGATCCCGCTGGCCGCGCTGGTGGGCGTGATGTTCGTGGTGTGCGAGAAGACGTTCGAGTGGGGCTCGTTCCGCCTGGTCGGCCGGGTGCCGCGCGCGGACCTGTTCGTGATCGTGCTGGTGGCCGGCATCACCTTGGCGTTCGACCTGGCGCTGGCGGTGATCGCGGGCGTGATCGTCTCGGCGCTGGTGTTCGCCTGGCAGCATGCCAAGCAGGTGCGGGCCGCGACCTCGAGCGACGCGCAGGGCTGGAAGGTCTATGAACTCGAAGGCACGCTGTTCTTCGCCTCGGTCACGCCGTTCCAGTCGCTGTTCGCGCCCAGGGACGACCCGCAGGACGTGGTGATCGATTTCATGCGCGCGCGGGTGGTGGACCATTCAGCGATCCAGGCGATCGACGCGCTGGCCGAACGCTACCGCGCCGTCGGCAAGCGGCTGCACCTGCGCCACCTGAGCCCCGATTGCCGCGAGCTGCTGAACAAGGCGCAGGACATGATCGAGGTGAACCTGGTGGAAGACCCGCGCTACCGGGTCGCGGACGACAAGCTGGCGTAATCCGGCGGGCCTTACGCGAAGGCGCGCCGCCGCACGCACTCGATATACGCCTCGGTATCGGGCGGCACGCCGTTGCGCTGCGAGGCCCAGATCATCTCGCCCAGGCACTCCATGATCTCGTGGTGGGCGTCGTGCTCGCCGCGGCGCGCCACCAGCGCGTCGTGGGCGGCGCGGATGCCGCGCGGCTGGTCGACCGAGATCTGCTCGGTGATCGACAGGTGCATCGACAGGTGCAGGAACGGATTGGCTTTGCCGCCCTCGACCGAATAATCGGCGGCGATCGCCGCCTCGACGTCGTCGAACTGCCCGTGGTACTCGGGATGCTGGACGATCCAGTCGACCGCGATCGCGTCCATCGGGGTCAGGATCTCGCCATTGCGGTGCTTGCGGTAGGCTTCGCAGAAAAAGCGGCGCACGTCGTGCGAGGACGGAGTGAACATGATGAAAACGGGCGGGAAGGAAGGAGAGCCGGCATTGTAGCGCGATGCCGGCCCGCCGTCACAGCGCCACCCCGGCGCTCGCGTATTGCTCCTTGAACGACTTGCAATCCTTTGGCAGCGTGACGCCATCCGGCCGGCCCAGGATTTCCCCGTGCAGCCGGGCCAGTGAGGCGGCGAAGCAGGCGCGCGCCGGCGTGCTCGCGGCGGCCACCATCGTGCCGCTATCGATCTTGCCCAGGAAGTAATCGGCGACCGGGCGCGGCCATTCATCGTGATGCGCGAACCGCGCCGCCAGCTCGGCGCCCCCCTGCGGGTCGCCAGTGCGCAGCTGCGCCAGGTACAGCCACAATGCGCCATTGCGTCCGGTATGGCCCTCGCCCAGGCTGGCGCGCAGGTGCCTGACTGCGCTTTCCGGCGTGCCCAGCACCAGTTGCCGCGCACCGAGCGACAGGTTTGCTTCGCGCTGGCCCAGCGCGGCCGCCTTTTCCAGGTAGTCGTTCGCCAGCCGGTCGGGCGCCGTGCTGCGCTCGGAATTGGCCATGGTCGCCATCGTGTACCAGGCGTCGGCATTCCCGGCCTCGGCCTCCTGGCGCATCCAGGGCCGGATCTCGCGCCGCGTATCGAACGGCTGGCCGCCCAGGTAGGACACGTACAGCTTGCCTTGGCTCATGGCGAACAGCACGCGGTGCGCGCGCAGGAAATCGGCGCCGAGCAGCACGTCGACGCTCAGCTGGACGTCGACCACATCGAATTCGGGATCGTGGACGGTGGCGTCGCCGATCTTGAACGTCGCGGCCCTGGCGATCCAGGTAGGCGCCGACTGGCGACCGACGCCCTGTGCATTGGCCACGCGCTTCGCGTGCGGGCCGTCGAGCGCGATGCCGGCGCGGTGCGCCGCGCGTTTGGTGATGGTCGTGACCGAGGCGCCGCTGTCGATCATGGCGGTCATGCGGCTGCCGTTGATGTGCACGAAGAAGTGCGGGTTGGGCGTCAGGTCGTCGTGGCCGCGAAACGGGATCACGCTCGCGTTCTGGTCCCAGTAGGCCAGCCAGGTGCTGCCGCAATCCTGCGGGCGAAAGAACCGCAGCTCCTTGGTGGCGAGCGAGAATTCGAGATCGGTCTGCAGCAGGAAAGCGGCGCCGGCGATGGCGTCGAAGGCCGGCGTGAAGGTCGTCTCGCCGATCACTGCCAGGTACAGGTCCCTGGCGCGCACCGGGCCGGCGGCAAACTCCGCCACCTTGGCGTCGTACAGCCGCGACTTGCCCCCGACGCCCTGGACATACCTGCCGGTCGAACGCAGGCTCAGGCCGTGGCGCTCGACGCCAGTGCGGGTCAGGTAGGTCACGCCGGCGCCGGTATCGGGCAGCATGGTGGCAGGCTTGCCGTTGATCTCGCCGGTCATGGTCAGGCCGAGGCCGCGACCGGCATAGTGCAGCGGCACCTGGGCTACCTGCAGGAATTGGCAAGAAGACGTCTGGGCCGTGGCGGGCAGGGGCAGCCACAGCATTGCCGCTGCCAGCAGGGGGAGGGCGCTACGAAGAAAGAATCGGGGCATCCGGCGATTATAAGTACTCGCCGGCGCCATACGGAGCGGCAAGGGCAAAAACACCGCTTGCCCCGCCATTTTATGCAGGACGCTTACTTGTTCGGCGCCAGCACCAGCGATTCCGGCCCCGCCGGATTACCCGGCGCGGCGCCCATCATCTCGGCGCCCGGCTTGGCGCCGGGCTGCGAGCGGCCATGCGGCTGCCGCAGGTAGCGCGCCGTATGGCGGCGCTCGCCGTGCGGACCCTTGGCCGGCCAGGTGAGAAAGCGCGACAGTTCCTGCAAGGCGCGCTGGTACACGTCGCGCTTGAACTCGATCACGACATCCAGCGGCACCCAGTAGTCGTGCCAGCGCCAGGCGTCGAATTCCGGATGGTCGGTCAGGCGCAGGTTGACCTCGTTGTCGCGCGCCACCATGCGCAACAGGAACCAGATCTGCTTCTGGCCGCGGTAATGGCCGCGGATCTCGCGCTTGATGAAGTGGTCCGGCACCTCATAGCGCAGCCAGTCGCGGGTCCGGCCCACGATCTTGACGTGCTCGGGGCGCAAGCCGATCTCTTCCTCGAGCTCACGGTACATCGCCTGCTCCGGCGTCTCGCCGTATTTGATTCCCCCTTGAGGAAATTGCCATGAGTGCTCGCGCACCCGCTTGCCCCACCAGACCTCGTTGTTAGCGTTCAGCAGGATGATGCCGACGTTGGGCCGAAACCCTTCACGGTCGAGCATAAGTGCACCTCGATACTTTCTGCCGGCGGAACGTCCCTCATCGGCGCCTCGAAAAACCTGCTGCGCCTTGCATTGTCGGTCGGCGATGCTCACCGTACGTCCGTACGGCTGTGCTTCTCAACCGAAAATGCCGCCGCTCGCGACGGTTTTTCGAGGTGCCCTTATGTTTTTAGCTACAAATTCGCTACGCCCGTGGGGTTTCCGCACCGCTTGCGCGGTCGATGCTGCTGGTTGCGGACCTTGTTTGTAGAAAGATTGGACGCATCAGCCGGCTAATCCTTTAAAATTAGGTCGATTATAACCCTCTCTTTTTAAAAAGAATTCACTGATATGCGCGCCTCACGATT
>Ga0265780_10000586_pt1 | contig 55481 bp, 44 predicted proteins | sample P1T30metagenome_FD_192432 | JGI IMG/M metagenome (GOLD analysis project Ga0265780, IMG submission 192432) | Plant litter microbial communities from East Loma Ridge, Irvine, California - P1 T30 | ecosystem: Environmental > Terrestrial > Plant litter > Unclassified | place: USA: California... | reverse complement strand
TGGGCCTGGGCCGCATCCTGATGGAAAAGCTGATCGGCTACTGCCGCGCACGCGGCACGCGCGAGATCGTCGGCGAAGTCCTGCCGCAGAACAGCCGCATGATCGGCCTGGTAAGAAAGCTCGGCTTTGAAGTCACGCCCACCGGGGAAGAAGGCGTACGCAAACTGCGCCTGCCGCTGCAATGAAATTTTATTTCACGGCTACCGAGTAAACGTAGGTGGGCGCCCCGTGCCCGCGCGGTGATCGTTGTCCGCTCATCGAGCATATCGGATGATCCTGCCGCCAACAATCAACGCGTGGGCGGCGCACACCGCAAGGATAGGCAAGGTTCACTGGTAAAGCCGTCCACCCTACGCATCAGCGCCGCTCATCGTCTAAAACGCACGTCCTCGGTCACCACCTTTTGTTCGCCGCGCGCGTCACCCTTCGGTTTCTTCGGTTTCTTCGGCTTCTTGACCACCTGCCCGCTGGCATTCGTTTCCGGTACCCGGTGATCGGGCTCGAAGCCGCTTTCCTCGACCCGCTTCAGCGTCTGCCCGGTCAGCACCTCGATCGCCGCCAGCTGCGTCACCTCGTCGGCGCAGACCAGCGACACCGCTTCGCCGGAAGCCCCGGCGCGCCCGGTGCGGCCGGTGCGGTGCACGTAGTCCTCGGCCACGATCGGCAGGTCGACGTTCACCACCACCGGCAGGTCGTCGATGTCGAGGCCGCGCGCGGCGACGTCGGTGGCCACCAGCACCTTCACCTCGCCGGCCTTGAAGCGTTCCAGCGCCCGCAGGCGCGCCGGCTGCGGCTTGTCGCCGTGGATGGCGTCGACGGCGATCCCTTTCGTCTCCAGCATGGCGACCAGCTCGTCCACCCCGCGCCGGGTCTTGGCAAAGGCCAGCACCTGGCCCCAGCCGTGTTTTTTCAGCAGGTGCAGGAACAGCTCCGGCTTGCGCTTCTTGTCGACCGGTACCGCCCACTGCTTGATGGCCTTGACGGTGGTGTTGCGCGGCGCCGTCTCGATACTCACCGGCTCGACGAGCAGCCTGGCGGCGAGGGCGCGGATCGGGTCGGAGAAGGTGGCCGAGAACAGCAGGGTCTGGCGTTTTTCAGGCAGCGCCGCCAGCACCTGGTCGAGCTCGCGCGAAAAGCCGAGGTCGAGCATGCGGTCGGCTTCGTCGAGCACCAGCATGTGCGTGGAGGTGAACTTCAGGGCATTCTGGCGGTGCAGGTCGAGCAGGCGGCCGGGCGTGGCCACCAGCAGGTCGACGCCTTTGCGCAGGCGCATCATCTGCGGATTGATGCTGACGCCGCCGTAGGCGACCATCGTGCGCAGCGGCAGGCCGAGGCCATAGGCCTGGAAGCTGCCGTGCACCTGCTCGGCCAGCTCGCGCGTCGGCACCAGCACCAGGGCGCGCGCACTGTTACTGGCCAGCGGCGTGCCTTCCATGGTCAGCCTCTGCAGCAGGGGCAGGGCGAAGCCGGCGGTCTTGCCGGTGCCGGTCTGGGCTGCGGCCATGACGTCGCGCCCGGCCAGCACGGCGGGGATCGCCTGGGCCTGGACCGGCGTCGGATTCTTGTATTCGAGCGTTTCGAGGGTGCGGACGATCTGGTCGATCAGGCCGAGCGAGGCAAACGACATGGAAACCTTGGGCAATGAGGAACAGCCGACAGTTTACCGTGTCGCGCGCCGGCAAGCGCAAAAAACCATCCGGTGCACCGAAGTGTGCGCCGCGTCAGAGGTCCAGGAAGCGCTCGTGGACGGCGGGCGCGGTCGGCTTGACCGGCTCGTGGCGGTCCTTGCAGCCGCCCGCGAGCAGGCAAGCAAGGAAGAGGGCGGACCAGCGCAGGACGCGAAGTTGCATGACGATCTCCTTCAAGCCAATGAGGCCGATGATACCTACTTTCGCGCGCCGGCCGCGCGCACGCCCGTGCCAGAAGCGTGACGGCGCGTCGGGGGGCAACACCCGATCAATCGTCATCCGCACTCGGCAACAAATTCCGCGCGGCATGTGTAAATGTGTGTTTCAGCGTACCAAGAAGTCACGGTTGAGCTGATAAAGTTGATGCATACAACAACGAGAGGACGCGTTCATGACTTCCGCATTCAAGCTCCTGGTTGCCGGCCTTGCCCTGGCGGCATCCGCACTCCCGGCCAGCGCCGCCACCAACGTCAGCATCAACATCGGCCAGCCCGGCTTCTACGGCCGCCTCGACATCGCCGACTATGGCCGTCCGCCGGTCATCTACGAACGCCCGGTGATCGTGCGCGAAGTGCGCCATGTGCGCTCCGCCCCGATCTACCTGCGCGTGCCGGCCAGCCATCGCAGCAACTGGAGGCGCTACTGCGGCCGCTACGAGGCCTGCGGCCGTCCAGTGATGTTCGTGCGCGACGACTGGTACACCAACAGCTATGCGCCGCGCTGGCGCGAGCGCCACCACCGTCCGGACCACCATGGCCGTCCAGTCCATCACGGCCGCCCGGACCACCATGGCCGCCCCGACCACCATGATCGCCGCGACCGGCATGACCGCCACGACCGGCATGACCGGCATGACGACCGCGGCCATGGCCGGGGTCATTGAGGGGCGCAGCCGGCATCCGGAACTGAGCAAAACCGGGGTGCGCGCCACGCGATTTCCCCCGGCGGTGTAGACTTGCTCCCGTAACAAGGTACATACGGAATGGAGGCAAGTTTTGCAAAGTGAAATCGTGATCGTGGGTGGCGGGGCGGGCGGGCTGGAGCTCGCTTGCAAATTGGGACGCAAGCTGGGGCCGTCCAAGGTGCTGCTGGTCGATACCCGGCTGTACCACATCTGGAAGCCCTCGCTGCACGAAGTGGCGGCCGGCACCCTGGACATCCACCAGGAGGGCCTTTCCTACCAGATGCTCGCCCACGATAACGGCTTCACCTTCGTCTACGGCCCGATGACGGCGCTCGACGCGGAGGCGCGCCGCATCACCGTCGGCGCGGTCAAGGCCTCGGACGGCGAAGACGTGCTGCACGAACGCCAGATCGAATACGGTTCGCTGGTGATGGCGGTCGGCAGCACCTCGAACTATTTCGGCGTGCCCGGCGCGCGCGAACACACGATCTCCCTGAATGCCACCGAGGACGCCGAGCGCTTCCGCCTGCGCCTGCTGCGCCTGATGGCCGTGGCCGAGCAGGTGCGCGAGGAGCGGCCCGAAGCCGCCGCCGCGCTCGACGTCGTGATCATCGGCGGCGGCGCCACCGGCGTCGAGCTGGCGGCCGAGCTGCGCGAAGCCTCGGGCGTGTACGCCACCTATGGTTTCTCGCGCCTGCAGGTCAAGCGCGACGTGCGCATCACCCTGCTCGAAGGCGCCCCGCGGATCCTGGCGCCGCTGCCCGAGCGCGTGTCGGCCGCGGCGCTCAAGCTCCTCGGCGAGCGCGGCATCAGCGTGGTGACCGATTGCCGCGTGACCCAGATCGACCCCGACAAGGTGCTCGACAATGCCGGCAACGTGTATCCGGCCAACCTGGTGGTGTGGGCGGCGGGCATCCGCGCGCCGGAATTCCTGTCGACGCTGGGCCTGCCGACCAACAAGGGCGGCCAGATCGAGGTCGACGCCAACCTGCGCGTGAAAGGCGTACCCGGCGTCTACGCGCTGGGCGACTGCGCCGCCTGCATCGACGAATCCGGCAAGCCGGTGCCGCCGCGCGCCCAGGCCGCGCACCAGCAGGCCGACTACCTGCTGAAAGGCTTCGTGCGCGCCGCCGCCGGCAAGCCGGCCGACCCCAAGCCTTACCGCTACCGCGACTACGGCTCCCTGGTTTCGCTGGGCAAGACCACCAGCGTCGGCAACCTGATGGGTTCGCTGCGCGGGGCCAGCTGGTTCGTCGAGGGCATGGTGGCGCGCTTCATGTACACCAGCCTGCACCTGATGCACCACCAGGCCGTGCTCGGCTCGATGCGCACCGGCGTGCTGGCGCTCGCGCGCTTCCTGATCCGCCGCACCACGCCGCTGGTAAAGCTGCACTGAAGGTCTTCGGCCCCCGGAATGCGAAAGGCCGGCAATGCCGGCCTTTTTGTCATGCGCCCGGCGCCTGCCGCGGCAGCACCATCGTCAACGCCGTCCCGCCTTCCGGCCCGGGCGCCAGCGTCAGCGTTCCGCCCAGCACCCGCGCCCGCTCGCGCAGCAGGCGCAGGCCGTGGCAGTTCAGCGAGCCCGCCGGCGCCGCGCCGTCCGGCAAGCCCACGCCATCGTCGCGCACGGTCAGCATCAGCTGCTCGCCGTCGTCGTCCAGGATCACCTCGACCTTGGCCGCCTGGGCATGGCGGCGCACGTTGCGCAAGCCTTCCTCGGCGCAGCGCAGCAGGGCCACGCCCTGGGCGCGCGCGTAGCCGTCGTCGTCGTCGGGCAGGCTGGCGCTGGCCTTGATGCCGTGCTCGAGGCTGAACTCGGCCACCAGTTCGGTCAGCGCCGCCTTGATGCCCAGGAACTCGAGCTTGTCGTTCCACAGCCCCAGCTGCACCTTGCGGTTGGTCTCGATGATGTTGTTGAGCAGGCTCTTCATCTGGCCCGCGCGGTCCTTGGCCTTGTCCTCGGTGAGGTTCTTCGCCAGCAGGCCCAGGTGCATGGTGAGGGCCGTCATCGACGAGCCGAGGCTGTCGTGCAGCTTGCGCGCCAGCAGGCGGCGCTCTTCGTCCCAGCAGCTCATCAGGTGGCCCACCAGCTCGGTCAGTTCGGCGGTGCGTTCTGCCACCTTGCGATCCAGTTCCGGGTCGGGGTGGTGCGGGTCCGGTGCGGTCATCGTAGGCTCGGTTAAATGTTTCCCAAATCATACAACAGAGTGGTGCCGGGAGCGCGCACTGACGTTCTGCGTGCGCTCCCGAACAGTACGCATGAGCGTTTCGGATCAGGCTGGGGGTGTAGTCAAAATTACTATACTTATCACCCACAAGGAGCTCACATGGCAACTAACGCGACCACCGGCAAAATCGATGCCGTCGACCTGCTGACCAAGCAACACCGCGAAGTCGAAGACCTGTTCGAACAGTTCGAGAAACTGGGCGACAACGCCAAGGACAAGAAGAAAAAGCTGGCCGACGAGATCTGCAACGCCTTGACCATGCACGCCATGATCGAGGAAGAGATCTTCTACCCGGCCACCCGCGCCGCCGGCGGCGAAGAGGAAGAGACCGAGGACATGGTCGATGAAGCCATCGTCGAGCACGCGTCGGCGAAGGACTTGATCGCGCAAATCCAGGAAATGAATCCGGAAGATGATTTGTACGATGCCAAGGTCAAGGTGCTGTCGGAATTGATCGACCACCACGTCGAGGAAGAAGAGAAGGAAATGTTCCCGAAAACCCGCAAGCTGAAGCTGGACCTGGGCGTGCTGGGCGAGGAAATGAAGAAGCGCCAGGTGGAGATCGAGGCGGCGCTGTAATCGCGGGACGCGGCCGGCATGGCGGCGGCCGCTACCGCGTTCACCGGTGCGCCGAAAGGCAAACGGTGAGAACAGGTGGGCACGAGTGCCCACCCTACGGAATCATCCGGCCGCCGATATCATCCAGTCGCGTCAATCATCCGCCGCAAGAATTTCGGCGGCGCGGAAATCAACCAGCCGCAGTCCTCAGCGGCGCCGGTTCCCCCAGCGCCCCCAGCAACTGGGCAATATCCACCGGCTTCACCAGGTGCATGTCGAAGCCCGCCTCCAGCACCCGGCGCTGGTCTTCGGCCAGCCCGTACCCGGTCAGCGCAATCAGCCGCATCGCCTGGGTGTCGGGATTCGCGCGCAGGCGGCGCGCCACCTCGTAGCCGTCGATCCCCGGCAGCCCGATATCGACCAGCGCCACCTTCGGCAGCTGGCTCAAGGCCTGCTGCACGCCGTCGAGGCCGTCGGCCGACTGCAAGACGGGATAGCCGTACACATCCAGCATGGTGGCCATCATTTCGCGCCCGTCCTCGTTGTCCTCGATCAGCAGCACGGCCGGCTTGGCGCTGTCCGGTGCCGGCGCTGCCATCGCGGGCGCGGCGGCCTGGTCCGGCTCGGCGCGCGGCAGGCGGATGGTGAACGAGGAGCCGGCGCCGCCGCCGGCGCTGCGTGCCGACACGCTGCCGCCATGCAGCTCGACCAGGCGGCGCACCAGCGACAGGCCGATGCCGAGCCCGCCCTGGGCGCGGTCGAGGCTGATGCTGCCCTGCACGAAGACGTCGAACACATGCGGCAGCAGGTCGGGCGCGATGCCGACGCCGGTGTCGCTTACCGTCAGCAGCACCTCGTCGTCCTCGGCGCCGATACGGATATCGATGCTGCCGCCGGCCGGCGTGTATTTCAGGGCGTTGTCGATCAGGTTGGTCGCGATCTGTTCCAGCCGCGTCGGGTCGCCGTCGACCCAGTTCGGCGCCAGGTCGACATCGATGCGGTAGCCGGCGGTGCGGCCGGTGGCGCGGAAGGTGTCGAGGCAGGCGCCGACCAGGCTGGCCATGTCGACCGGGCGGCGCGCCAGCAGGATCTTGCCGGACATCGCGCGCGACAAGTCGAGCAGGTCGTCGACGATGCGCGACAAGTGCTGGCTCTGGCGTCCGATGATCTGGCGCGCGCGGCTGGCCGTCTCGAGGCCGGCGCCGGGCAGGTCGATCAGGGCGGCGGCGCTGCTGATCGCCGACAGCGGGTTGCGCAGCTCGTGGCCGAGCATGGCCAGGAACTCGTCCTTGGCATGGCTGGTGCGCTCGGCCGCCTGGCGGTCGGCGATCTCGCGCATCAGGCGCTCGTTGGTCGCGGTCAGTTCCAGCGTGCGCTGGGACAGGTCTTCGGTCTGGCGCCGCAGCTGCTCGTTCTTGTTGGCCAGGGCCACGAACACCGAAACCTTGGCATGCAGGATCTGCGGGATCACAGGGGTGAACAGGAAGTCGGCGGCGCCGCGCTGGTAAGCCTTCAGGCGGTCGATCTCGTCGGCCAGGAAAGCGGTCACGAAGATGATCGGGATGTCGGCCGAGCGCGCACGCTGGTGGATCGCTTCCGCCGTTTCGAAGCCGTCCATGCCCGGCATGTTGACGTCGAGGATGATCACCGCGAAGTCGTGCAGCAGTACCTGGCGCAGCGCATCCTGGCCCGAGCGCGCCGAGAGCACCGTATAGCCGGTTTCATCGGCCCATTGATCGAGCAGGCTGGTCAGTGCCAGCAGGCTGGCTGCGTCGTCGTTGACGACCAAAATCTTCGGTTTGTCGGTGGTGAACACGTCGTTCCTGCTGCGTTGTCGGGAAGAGTGCGTCTGCCATACCAATAGGATAGCAGGCCGCATCCGCTTTCCAATGGTAAAGACACGGCTGAGCGGCGTCGAATGATATCACGGCAATTTGCAATGTTCGCAAGCAATCGTGCGCAAGGATATCTGTTTGTATACGTGTTCCGATCCCGCGATGTACGGCACCGCACATACGATTTTTCGGCGCCATGCGATAGTCGAGGCGTGTCCAGTTCAACCGTGTCAATGGAGGACAGGCGCGCCCACTTGAAAGGACAAAAACATGAATATCAATACCATCGTCAACGAACAGTTCCACGGTAAAACGTTCAAGGAACTGGTGGATTGCCCGCTGACCGCGCTGTGCGGCATCGGTCCGAACCAGGCCAAGGCCCTGGAAGACGCGTTCGGGGTCACGACCATCGGCCAGCTGGCCGGTCTGAAGGTGGTCGCGCATGCCGTGGCCATCGAGATGATGGCCGGTGTCGAAACCCAGCCGCAGGGCGACGCGGCCAAGGAAACCCTGCTCGACGAGGCCGTCGAGATGACCTTCCCTGCGAGCGACCCGATCTCGGTCGACGCCGGCATCACCCGCATCGAAGTCGCACCGGACAAGGTCGACGCCAGCCGCGACCACCAGAATGCATCGGCCATCGCGGCCAGCAACGAGGAAGCCGTCGGCCAGTCGTGCGTCGGTTCGCCGGACAAGCAGCCCGGCAGCGCCTGATCGCCGGGGAGTACCGTTCCAGGCCACGGCGCCTTGGGGCCCGCATCGCGCGGACCCCAAGGCGCCGTTGTTGTTTGTGGGGCCGCGAATGTGGATGCGTACCGGCAAACCCGCTGTTCGTCGTCCGCTCCACCCTGCGTACGCATGCGTCGACTGGACACACAAACAAAAACGGCGCCGGGCTGGTGGGCCGGCGCCGTGGAAGGCGGGAGTCCGCGCGGGGCGGCTGGCGGGGCTTCAGCGATGCTGAGCCAGCTCAGCCGCCTGCTTTGGGGGCGATTTCACGGCCACCTGGCGCGCGCCTCCGGCCGTCGAGCAGAAACGGTTCTTGCCGGCGCGCTTGGCTTCGTACAGCGCATAGTCGGCGATGCTGATCAGGGCGTCCACCGATTCGGCGTCGTCCGGGTAGATGCTGATGCCGATCGAGGTCGACAGGCGCAGCGTCAGGTCGTTGATGAAATAAGGCTCGGACAGCGCCTCGACCAGCTTGGCTGCCGGCCCCTGGGCGTCGGCCAGGCTGTGGATATCGCCCAGCACCACCATGAATTCGTCGCCGCCCAGGCGCGCTACGGTGTCTTCCTTGCGCGAGGTCGACAGCAGGCGCTGCGAAACCATCTTCAGGATGTCGTCGCCGTAGGCATGGCCGTAGGTATCGTTGATCGCCTTGAAGCCGTCGAGATCCAGGTACATGATCGCGGCCTTGGCATGGCTGCGGTTGGCGTGCTGCAGCGCGGTCTCGATGCGGTCTTCCAGCAGGCGCCGGTTCGGCAGGCCGGTGAGGGCGTCGTGCAGCGCCAGTTCCTGCTGCGCCTTCGAATACTGGGCCAGCTCCTTGTACAGCAAGCGCACTTCGAGCATGTTGTGGATGCGCTTGTGCACTTCCAGCAGGTCGAAGGGTTTGCTGATGAAGTCGCGCGCGCCCGCTTCCAGGGCCGCGATCTTGAAACTCGGCTGCGCCGTCAGGGCCAGCACCGGCAGGTAGCCGCCTTTTTCGATTTCCTTCAGGCTTTTCATGACCTGGAAACCATTCAGGCCCGGCATCTGCAGGTCCAGCAGGATCAAATCGTAGTTATGCTCGCGGTGTAGCGGGCACACTTGTTCAGGCTCCATGGTCGAGCTGACATCGGTGTAGCCCTCTTCGGACAATATCTCTTCCATCAGCTCGATATTGTCGGGCGAATCGTCTACGACCAAAATCTTGGCGTTCAAAATGTCTTGTCTGCTCGGCATGCTTCTCTCGTCGAAATAGGTACTGGAAGGACACGAATTTCACTTAGGAATCCAACTTTCCCATCCAGACCAGTCTAGCAAAAGCACTAAAATTTCTTGTAGGACAGCGCCGCGTGCGCGGGTAGGAAATTCACAATTTGGACCTGCCCGATGGCGGGCGCACCAATGATGCCACGGCGGCAATCAGTTCGCTCGGTTCCACGGGCTTGGAAATATGCGAATTGAAGCCGGCCTCGAGCGCACGCAGGCGGTCTTCGGAGCGGGCGAAGGCGGTCAGGGCGATCGCCGGCGTCAGGCCGCCGCGGTCGCGCCCGAGGCCGCGCACCCAGGACAGCAGCTCGAAGCCGTCGACTTCGGGCATGCCGAGGTCGCTGATAAGCAGGTCCGGCTGCTCGGCGCGCAGGGCCTCGAAGGCCTCGCGCGCGCTGCCTGCGATCTTCACCGTGGCGTGGCAGTCGCCCAGGATGCGCGCGATCAGTTCGCGCGCGTCGCGGTCGTCGTCGACCACCAGCACCGAGGTGCCGGTCAGGTCGAGCAGGGTCAGTTCGGGCGTGGCCGGGACCGGGGCGCCAACCATGCCGGCGCGGCTGCGCCGGGTCGGCGGCGCCACCTTGGCCAGCGGCAGTTCGATCGAGAAGCTCGCGCCCAGGCCTTCGCCCGGGCTTTCCGCGCGCACCGTGCCGCCGTGCTGCTCGATCAGGTGCTTGACGATGGCCAGGCCCAGGCCCAGACCGCCGTGGCGGCGCGTCATCGAGGCGTCGGCCTGGCGGAAGCGCTCGAACACGTGGGTGATGAACTCCGGCTTGATGCCGGCGCCGGTGTCGCGCACGGTGATCGCCACCGAGCCGTCGCGCTGGGCCAGTTCGACAATCACCTGGCCGTTGCGTGGGGTGAACTTGATTGCGTTCGACAGTAAATTCCACACCACTTGCTGCAGGCGCGCCGGATCGCCGGCGATCATGCCCGGATCGGCGTCGTAGCGCTTTTCCAGGCGGATGTTCTTGGCGTCGGCGGCCGGGCGCACGGTGTCGATGGCGGCGTCGAGGAAGGTGCTTGGCGCCAGCGTCTGCATGTCGAGCAGCACCTTGCCCGAAGTGATGCGGCTCATGTCGAGCAGGTCTTCGATCAGCTGCGCCTGCGAGCGCGCATTGCGCTCGATGGTCTGCAGGCCGCGCTGCAGATCGGCCTCGTCCTTGCCGCCGCGGCGCAGCACCTGGGCCCAGCCGAGGATCGCCGAGAGCGGGGTGCGCAGCTCGTGCGACAGGGTGGCCAGGAACTCGTCCTTCATCTGGCTCGAGCGCTCGGCCTCGGCGCGCGCTTCGCGTTCGCTTTCCAGCAGCACCTTGCGCTCCTCGGCAGCCTGCTGGGCCGCTTCGTAGAGGCGGGTATTGTCCAGGGCCACTGCGGCCTGGGCCGCGATGCCGCGCACGATGCGCTCGGTGCGCTCGGTGAACACGTCCGGCTCGGGATGGCCGAAGAACATGGTGCCGATGGCTTCGCCGCTGGCGGCCGTCACCGGCACCGACAGGTAGCTTTTCACGACCGGCTGGCCGGACAGCATGCTGAACCGGGGCGGCGCGGGCTGGCCGCCGTTGCCGCTATCGTTGCCGGAGACGTCGCTGTAGCGCACCAGGCCGGCGCCGCGGAAGCTGGCGCCGAACAGGGCGGTCGCCTGCGGCTCGCCAAAACTCTGGAATTCGTTGGCGCTGCCGCCCGACAGGGTGTAGAGCGAGAACTTTGGCCCTTCGCCTTCCTTGCCGTGATAGAAAAAGGCGGCGAAGCGGGCGCCGGCGATGCCGCTGGCGGCGTCGGTGGCCACCTGCAGCAGCGAGCGCAGGTCGCGCGTCGAGGCCAGGGCACTGCCGGTGCTGTTCAGCAGTTCGAGCACCTTCGATTCTTCGCGCAGCGCCTGCTCGGCGCGCTTGACCTGGTCGACGTCGGTATTCGTGCCGAACCAGCGCATGACCATGCCGGCGCGGTCGCGCACCGCGTTCACGCGGGTCAGGAACCAGCGGTACTGGCCGTCGGCGCCGCGGATCGGGTATTCCATCTCGAAGGGGTCGCCGGTGCGCAGCGAAGTGGCCCAGTGTTCCTGCATGGCCGGCAGCACCTCGGGGTCGACCGTGTCTTGCCAGCCCCAGCCGGTTGCGCTTTCCTGGGTGGTGCCGGTGTATTCGTACCAGCGTTCGTTGAACCAGACGATGGCGCCGTCGGGCTCGGCCATCCAGGCCAGCTGCGGGATGGTGTTGGCCAGCGCGCGCAGCACTTCCTCGCTCTGGCGCAGGCTGTCCTCGGCATTCTTGCGCGCCGACACATCCTGGACCACGCCGGTCATGCCGATCACGCTGTCGCGCAGGGCCGGGTTGGCGTAGTCGGCGCGCCCGACCAGGGCGATCCAGCGCGACTGCCCGCCGTCGGGCAGCAGGCGGCATTCGATGCTCAGGTCGGTGTGGGTGGCGAAGGCGTGCAGCACGGCGCGCCGCACCGCCTCGCGGTCGGCCTGGTCGAGGCGCGCGCGCAGCTCGGCCCAGGCGATCGGCACTTCGGCTTCGAGTTCGAGGATGGTGGCGGCGCGCTCGCCCAGCAGCACGCGGTCGCTGGCGGCGTCCCAGCGCCAGTCGCCCAGGCGGCCGGCGGCCAGGGCTACCTGCAGGCGGCTATTGCCGTCGATCAGGGCTTGCTGGTCGATGCGGCGCTGGGTGATGTCCTGGAAATACAGGGTCAGGCCGTCGGGCGACGGGTAGAGGCGGGCCTCGACCCAGATCGCCAGGCGCTGGTAGAAGAACTCGCGGCTGCCCATCTGGCGCGACGCCATGGCCTGGCGCAAATTGCTGGCCAGGTTGGTGCCCTGCAGTTCCTCGAATTCATCCCACAGGCTCTTGCCGAGCAAGCCTTCGCGGGTCTTGTTCAGCGGCGCCAGCATGCTCAGCGCGCGTCCGTTGATATAGGTGATGCGCCAGTCGACGTCGACCGCGCAGAAGGCGTCGGTCAGGCTTTCGAGCATGTTTTCCATGCGCTCGTTGGCCTGGTGTAGCGCTTCCTTGGCGGCCATCAGTTCGGCTTCGGCCTCCTGGCGCGCGGCCACCACGCTGCTGGCGTTGCGCAGCGCGGCCGAACGCATGACGTCGAGATCGTCGCGGTGGTCGCTCATGCGCGGCTCCCCGCGGCTGGCGCCGGCGCATGCGGGTTACTGCCGATGTCGAGGGTCGAAATCATGGTCTGTTGCTCTGCGCCGGACGGCCGTGCGCGGACGGCGCGCCGCAGGCTGCGCAGGAGTGGGCGCAGGCGTGGGCGCGGCGGGGCACGGACTGGAAGCATTCTAGCCCAGCCAGCCGGGCGGATCGCACACGGTTGGGCTGCAAGCGCAGCGGCGAACTGCGCGGCAGGGACGGCCGCACTCAGGTTCCCGCCCGCAGCTGGTCCCCGACCGTGTTCAGCGCATTCTGCAGCTGGTCCAGTTCGTACGGCTTTTGCAGCGATTGGTAAGGGAAATCTAGATGCTTGAGCAACATGTCGCCGTAGCCCGAGGCGAAGATTACTTTCAAGTGCGGATACAGGCGCATCGCCTCGCGCGCCAGGTCGACGCCGGACATGCCGGGCAGGCTGACGTCGGTGAACAGCACGTGGTAGCGCTGGGCCGCCAGGCGCGCCAGGGCGTCGTCGGGATGGGCCACGCCGTCGGCTTCGTAGCCGAAGGCCTTCAGCATTTCGCAGACCAGGTATTGCGAATCGAGGTTGTCCTCGACCACCAGCACGCTCAAGGTGCCGACTTCCTCGGCCGCCGCGGGCTGGGCCTCGACGGCGGTGGCGGGCGCCAGCGCGCAGAGGATGCCGGCCACGGCGCCGCCTTCGACTACCGGGGTGAAGTGCAGGTCGTACTGGCCCGCGCTGGCGGCGCCGAACTGCACCGGCACGGCGGGGGCCTGGACCGCCTCGCCGCGCCAGGCACGGGCGGCGCCGTCCTGGGCTGCGTGCAGCGGCGGCGGCATCACGGCCGGTACCGATCCGCCAGGCACGCGGCCGAACGCGGGGCCGGCCAGCACGCCGTACGCGGCATTGCACAGCAGGATGGACTGCGGTCCCCACTGCAGCAGCATCGGCAGCGGCGTGTTGAACATCAGCTCGGCGGCAAGCCGCAGCGATGGCGGCCAACGGTCCGCATCGCCGAGCGTGCTGGCGCTCCAGTCATAGGTGGAAACGGATGGTGCGGACTTACCGGGAGCGGACATGGACGACGGCCTGTTGTGTATTCGAAAACATGGCCGAATCCTACACTAAACGGCGCGTCCCTGTCGGCGCGCAGGCGTGTGCGCCAGAAGGGGGAGGGCGGGAGCAGCGCGGCGAGCGCCCAAAAAAAAGCCCGCTCGGTAAGGAGCGGGCTGAATCTATTTCCTTGCAGGGAATAGAGGAGACAGGAGCGATTATGCTGCCGTGCAACAAAAGTTTCCAATTTATATTAGCAATGACAGATATAGGCGATTTCAATGTGTTACATCCCACGCACTGCTGCAGGACACTCTTGGTGCATGTCAGAAAATGTTTTACCATGGCAAATATGTCAAAACGATGTCTGCCGACTTGCGCCTTTGCGGGGCTACTCACGGTGTTGCCCCACGTTCAGGCCCAGGAGGGCGGGACCCTGGCCGACTATTCTCTGGAACAATTGGCCGATGTGGTCGTCAGCTCGGTGGCGCGCCAGGAAACCCGCCTCTCCGAAGCGCCTGCGTCGGTGTACGTCATCAGCGGCGCGGATATCCGTCGCTCCGGCGCCACAAGCCTGCCCGAGGCCCTGCGCCTGGCGCCGAACCTGCAGGTGGCGCGCGCCGATGCCCATGACTACGCGATCAGCGCGCGCGGCTTCGACTCGACGCTGGCCAACAAGATGCTGGTGCTGATCGATGGGCGCAGCGTCTATTCTCCCCTGTTCTCCGGCGTGTTCTGGGATACCCATGATGTGGTGATGGCCGATGTCCAGCGCATCGAGGTGATCAGCGGCCCGGGCGCCACCATGTGGGGCGTCAACGCGGTCAATGGCGTCATCAACATCATCACCAAGTCCGCGCATGACACGCAGGGCAACCAGCTGGTGCTGCGCGGCGGCGGGGAGGGCGGCAGCGCCTCGGTGCGCCATGGCGGCGCGCTGGGCAACAACGGCTACTACCGCGCCTATGCCAAGCTGGTGCGCCAGGATGACATCGACCGCGAGGACCGCAGCGTCAGCGGCACCGGCTGGCGGCGCCAGCAGGCGGGCTTTCGGGCCGACTGGGATGGCGAGCATGGGGGTACGGCAACGGCGACCACCCTCAGCGGCGACGTCTACGACGGCAAGCTCGACGAAGCAGGCGAGCAGGACACCCGGCTCGGCGGCGCGAATGTGCTGGCGCGCTCGCTGCGCACCTTCGCCGACGGCTCGACCCTGCGCCTGCAGGCCTACCTCGACCACACGCGGCGCGAGCAAGTCCTCGGCACCCAGCGCCTGGAAACCCTGGACCTCGAAGCCCAGCACAACCTGCGCCTGGGCGAGCGCCACAGCCTGGCCTGGGGCGGCGGCTACCGCGTCAGCCGCGACCGCATCCGCAGCAGCCCCTGGCTGAGCATGCTCAACGAGAACAAGACCCTGCGCTGGGCCAACCTGTTCGTGCAGGACGAAGTCGCGCTCGCCGGCGCCCTGCGTGCCACCGCCGGCATCCGCGCCGAGCACAACGTGTACACCGGGGTCGAATGGCTGCCGAACGCGCGCCTGGCCTGGCACCTGCAGCCGGATGCGCTGGCCTGGGCCGCCGTCTCGCGCACGGTCAGGGCGCCGTCGCGTATCGACCGCGACCTGCGCCTGGCCGCCGGCACCGGACCGGACGGCAGCCCGCGCTACTTTGTCGAGGGTGGTCCGGCGTTCCAGTCCGAGACCGCGCGCGTATTCGAGCTCGGTTATCGGGCCCAGCCGACCCCGGCGATCTCGTACTCCGCCACGCTGTTCCACAGCGACTACGACCGCCTGCGCACGCTGGAGCTGCGCCCCGGCGCGCCGGCCCAGTTCGAGAACCACGCCGACGGCCGCGCCAGCGGGATCGAGGCCTGGGCCAGCTGGCAGGTACTACGCGGCTGGCGTCTGTCGGGCGGGGCCGTGTTCCAGAATGTGCGCGTCAAGGCCGAGGGCGTCAATCGTGACTGGTCGCGCTCCCTGGGCATGGCCACGAACGACCCGAAACACTACTGGAGCCTGCGTTCGGCGCACGAGCTGAGTGCCGATTTGCAACTTGATTTGGCCCTGCGGCACGTCGGCAGGCTGACGCAGCCCGCCGTACCGGGATATCATGAGCTCGACGCGCGCATCGCCTGGCAAGCCAGGCCGAACCTCGAGCTCGCCCTGGTCGGGCGTAACCTGCTGCACGACCAGCATGCCGAATTCGGCGAACCGGGCCTGCGCCAGACCTTCGAGCGCAGCCTGGGTTTCAGCGCGATCCTGCAATTTTAAGCGGCCAATGATTCGACACCGATCTTCTTCTTCCTTCACGCCGCCCGGGCTTGCGCGCTTGCGCACGGGTTCGCGTCCGCTTCTGCGCCCGTTTTTACGTTCGTTCTCGCGTCCGCTCGGCCTGGCCAGCTGGACGCTGGCCTGCGCCGCGGCCGTGTTCACCGCCATCGGCGTAGCCCCGGCGCCGGCGCTGGCCCAGAACGGCGCCAGCAGCCAGGCGCTCGAACGCCGGGTCAAAGCCGCTTTCCTGTATAAATTCCTCGGCTATGCCGAGTTCCCGGCCGGCGCCTTTGCCGACCCCGGCGCGCCGGTGACCATCGGCGTGATCGGTTCCGACGAAATGGCCGCCGAGCTCTCGCGCGTGGTCGCCGGACGGAATGTCGGCGGGCGTCCGGTGGTGGTGCGCCAGCTGCGCGAGGGCGAAGCCGGCAATCCCGTACACCTGCTGTTCGTGGCCGGCAGCGACAGCGCGCGCGCCGGCCGCGTCCTGAAAAGCAGCCCCCCGGCGCTGCTGCCTGTCACCGAGTGCGAGCTCGGCCTGCAGCAGGGCAGCGTCATCAATTTCCGGATCGTCGACGAGCGTGTGCGCTTCGACGTCTCCCTCGATTCAGCAGAAAGAAATAACGTGAAACTCAGTTCGCGGCTGCTTACCGTCGCCAACCGTGTCGTGAAGGGGAATTCCTGATGAACGCGCACGATACCGGTTCCGTCCGCAGCAAACTGATCAAGATGGCGGTGTTCACCACGCTCGCCGCCTTGCTGTCGGCCTCGGTGGCCATGCTGGTGCTCGACCTGCGCACCTTCCAGCGCCTCTGGATCGACGACCTCACCACCCAGGCCGACATCATGGCCAGCGTCACCGCCCCGGCCCTGGCGTTTTCCGACGCCAAGACCGCCCAGCAGCAGCTGGCGGTGCTGCGCGCGCGTCCGCAAATCCTGGCCGGCGCCGTGTTCACCGCGTCGGGCGCCCGCTTCGCCGGCTACACCAAGGCCGGCACCGAGCAGGTCCTGCCCACGCGCCCGCGCGCGGCCGGCTACCTGATCGAACGCGGCGGGCTCGAGGTCTGGCACAACATCGTCGAGAACGGCGAATTGGTCGGCACCGTCTACCTGCGCTCGCGCTACGGCCTGGTCGACCGCCTGCTGAACTACGGCGCCATCCTCGGCGGCGTGATGCTGGGCGCGCTGGTGATTGCCGGCCTGGTGGCCTCGCGCCTGCAGGCGGCGATTACCCGGCCGCTGGAGGCGGTCACGCATGTCGCGCGCCAGGTGATGCAGCAGCGCGACTTCACCTTGCGCGTGCCGGGCAATAACAGCGGCGAGATCGGGGTGCTGGTCGACGCCTTCAACGACATGCTGGCGGAAATCGGACGCCGCGCCGACGCCCTGCAAGCCGCCAACCGCACCCTGGAACACGAGATGGACGTGCGCCAGAAAGCCGAAGACGCGCTGATCGTGGCCGACCGCAGGAAGGATGAATTCCTCGCCACCCTGGCGCACGAGCTGCGCAACCCGCTGGCGCCGATCCGCACCGGCCTCGACATCCTGCGCATCCGCAGCGGCGACGCCCAGGCCACCCAGCGCGCAACCGACATCATGGAACGCCAGCTGCGCCAGATGGTGCGCCTGGTCGACGATCTGCTGGACGTGTCGCGCATCAATACCGGCAAGTTCGCCATCAAGATGGGCCGCGTGGAACTGAAGGCCGTCGTCAACGATGCGCTGGAAGTGGTGCGCTCCTACATCGAGCTGCACGGCCACGAGCTGGTGCTGGACTTGCCGGACCGCCCGGTGTTCTTGCACGGCGACGCCACGCGCCTGGCGCAAATCCTGTCGAACCTGCTGAACAACGCTGCCAAGTACACCAACCGCGGCGGGCGCGTCACGCTGTCGGGCCACGTCGAGGAGAAGACCCTGGTGCTGGACGTGGTCGATACCGGCATCGGGCTGGCGCCCGACATGCTGGACTCGGTGTTCGACATGTTCGTGCAGGTGGATTCGACGCTGGAGCGCACCAATGCCGGCCTGGGCGTGGGCCTGTCGCTGGCGCGCAAACTCGTCGAGCTGCATGGCGGATCGATCACCGCGCGCAGCGACGGCCTGGGGCGCGGCTCCTGCTTCAGCGTGCGCCTGCCGATCGTGGTCGAGCCGGAACCGCTGAGCAAACCGACGCCGGCCGCCTTCATCAGCACCGAGACCTACCGCATCCTGCTGGCCGACGACAACGTCGACTTCGTCAACAGCATCGGCGCGCTGCTGACCGCCATGGGCCACAGCGTGGTGATCACGCATAACGGCCCGGATGCGCTGGCCGCCGCCGCGCGCTTCTGCCCGGACTATGCGTTCCTGGACATCGGCCTGCCGCAGATGTCGGGCTACGACCTGGCGCGCGGCATCCGCAAGCTGAGTTCGGGGGCGATGACGGTGATGATCGCGGTCACCGGCTGGGGCCAGGAAAAGGACCGCCAGCTGGCTTTCGAGGCGGGGTTCGACCACCACATGGTCAAGCCGGTGCGCTTCGAGCAGATCGAGGAAATCCTGGGTAACCGCAGCATCATCAAGAAGCTGCGCACCTGATGCGGTGTCGAACGAGATGAAAAAACGGAGACGCAAGCGTCTCCGTTTTTTTTCGCCGACGCGGCGCAGCGGGTGGACGTGCTACCCGCGCTTGGCCTGGCGGCGGCGCGCCAGGAAGCCGAGTGCCCCCAGGCCGCCCAGCATCATGCCGTAGGTGCCGGGTTCCGGCACCGGCGCCAGCATGACCGCCCCGCCAAAGGAGGCGCCTTCGCTCGAGACCACGTTGCCGTCCACGCGCAGGTAGTAATCGCCGGCGGCCAGGCCATCGCCGGCCACCGTCCACACGTCCAGCGCGCCCGACCGCAGCGCGGCGCCGGTGCTGACCAGGGTGTCGTTGCCGTCGTAGATCCAGAGCCCGGTGATGTCCAGCCCGATGCCGGCCGACCTGCTGACCGACCCGACGATGGCGTCGATATTCACACCCAGCGCCTCGTCGACCGTGAACGTGAAGCGGTCGGCGAAGGTAGCGCCGCTGTTGCCGTCTTCCAGGCGGTCGCCGAAGTAGGCCGCGTTGTCCACCAGGTCGAGTGCCTGCGGCGAATCGCCGATGACCTGGGCCTGCGCCGCCGCCGACCCCAGGGCCGCGCTCGCCAGCACGAGTGCTCCAATGAATGACTTTCTCAAAGCAGATTGTCTCATAGCATCCTCACGCAAAAGTTGGCCGCGTGTGCGGCCAGTGAATGGCAATCGGGGATTGCTATCCTAGCAAACAGGTGGTCGCTGCGGGCAAGGAATGCCGAGATGTGCCGGTGGGGCGACAACAATGCTTAGCGGCATATCATGCTGCGTGGAGCGGAAAATCGGCGGCTGACATAGGAGGCGCCTTTGATCTCGTTTTGTTAAGAAAAAGATCATGGGCATTGCTCAGATAGCGTCAGTTTGGGCCTACAAAAAGAAAAGTGAATGTCTTGTGAGGAGCCCAGCAGGTGTTAAGCGAATCGCTTGACGTCCGCATCTGGAAACGAAGGGCTGCCAGCGAAGGGCCGGTGTGGAAATGGGGGCGGAAAAGAAAAATGGCTCAGAATCTCTTCTGAGCCATTTCCTTGAAACAGTTGGTGCGGCTGGCAGGAATCGAACCCACGACCCCTTGGTTCGTAGCCAAGTACTCTATCCAGCTGAGCTACAGCCGCCCGAGGCACGCATTATAGCCAAGCTTGCCAGATTAGGGAAGCGATAATGATGCTGCCCTGGAAGGCCAGCAGTGGGCGATGTATCAAGCGCGGAAACGAAAAAGGCCAGATCTTGCGATCTGGCCTTCGTATTCGTGGTGCGGCTGGCAGGAATCGAACCCACGACCCCTTGGTTCGTAGCCAAGTACTCTATCCAGCTGAGCTACAGCCGCCCGAGACACGCATTATAGCGGGGCATCTGTAAAAAGGGAAGTGGCGGGATAGGTGGCGGCAAGGGTGGCCGCGTGCGCGGCTGCTCGTGCTGGCGGGGCCGGCATGGGATCTTGTCCGCTTTCCAAGTGGGACAATTTGTCTCGATGCCTGGAAACTGCTTTCAAGTAGTATGTTGGAATATTCAGTGCCTCCCATGGCAGTCGTTCAACTGCCATTTTGCGCCCCATGTTTCAGCCGCATTCGGCCATCGCGCCGCTCGACGCGTTTTCACTTCATCTGTCCTAGCCTGGAAATACTCAACATCATGGAATGGTTCCCCGTACTCGCCTTTGCGTTCAAGTTTCTCGTGTTAGGCACGGGCATGTTCTTCGCCATCAAGTGGCATTACGATCAGGGACAGAAGGGAAAGATCGCGGAGCGGCGCGCAGTGCTGGGTGCGGCCGGCAAGATTGCGGCCATCTTCGTGGTCTTGCTCATTATCCTGGTAGGCGGCACCTGGTTCCTTGCCACAAAACTCGGCATGGACTTGCGTCTCTGACCATCGCCGGGACAGGGCGGCGGGGCGATACACCGCCGAAACGAAAAAGGCCAGATCTTGCGATCTGGCCTTCGTATTCGTGGTGCGGCTGGCAGGAATCGAACCCACGACCCCTTGGTTCGTAGCCAAGTACTCTATCCAGCTGAGCTACAGCCGCCCGAGGCCGCATTATAGCGGGGCTTGTTGTTTTATGGAAGCATCATTTCCATTACTGGATGCAGAGGAGCGCGCGCCCACGCGGCGAAGGCTGGCGGAATCCGCGAGACAAACGAAAAAGGCCAGATCTTGCGATCTGGCCTTCCGTGTTTCTTGGTGCGGCTGGCAGGAATCGAACCCACGACCCCTTGGTTCGTAGCCAAGTACTCTATCCAGCTGAGCTACAGCCGCCCGATGCACGCATTATAGCAGCGGCATCCGCGTCGTGGAAGTCTTAATTTATTACAACTCTTTAGCGGCATCTGTTAGATTATCCGCATCTGTTTGGATTCGGACGATTATGCTGGGGTTCACCACCTGGCGCGCCGCCATGCTCGCGGTCGCCTGTTTGCTACTGGGCGGCACCGCTACTGCTGCCGCCAGCGCCAGCGCGCCGCGCAACCTGCGCTTCGAGCGCCTGTCGATCGAACACGGCCTGACCCAGGAATCGGTGCTCACCATCCTGCAGGACCGCCAGGGCTTCATGTGGTTCGGCACCCAGGCTGGCCTGAACCGCTACGACGGCTACCGCATCACGCCCTACCGCAACGACCCGCGCGACCCGGCCTCGCTGCCCGACGGCTATGTCAATGCTTCGCTGGAAGACGCGGAAGGGCGGCTCTGGTTCGGCACCAAGGGCGGCCTGGCGCGCCTCGACCCGGCCAGCGGCAAGTTCGTGCGCTACACGCTGCTCGATGCGGGCGCCGGCGAGAACGCCAACCGCAACGTCAACGCCATCGCCGCCGACCGCCACGGCATGCTCTGGCTCGGCACCAGCGACGGGCTGAAGCGCTTCGATCCGCGCAGCGGCAACTTCACCACCATCCGCCAGCCCGGCACCCGCCTCGGCACCACGGCCGACCATGTCGTCACCTCGCTCGCCTTCGACGCCCAGGGCACGCTGTGGATCGGCACCCTGGAGGGCGTGGCGCGCCTGGCGCCGGGTGCGGAGCAGCCCAGTTACATCGCGCCGCTGAACAACGAAGCCCGCCATGCGCGCGTGCTGGCGCTGGCCATGGGGCCACGCGACACGCTCTGGGTCGGCACCGAGGCCGGCCTCGAGGAATGGCGCCTGGGCGAAGGCGCGCCGCGGCGGCGCATGGTGGGGGCGGACGAGGGGATCGGCGAGGTGCGCGTGTTGTCGCTGTACGTCGACGCCGGCGGCACGCTCTGGGTCGGCACCGATTTCGACGGCCTCAAATGGCGCGAGCCGACCAGCGGCCGCTTCGTCTCCTACCGCAACCGCGCCCTCGACCAGCACAGCCTGTCCGACAACCAGGTGGCGGCGGTGCGCATCGACCGCACCGGCACGCTGTGGGTCGGCACCCGTTTCGGCGGCGTCAGCCGCACCGACCTGGCCAGCGGCGGCTTTTCGCACTTCAGCTACGAAAGCGGCAGCGGCTTCCAGAACGGCCACAAGAAGGTGCGCGACATCGTGGTGCGCGCCGACGGCCAGCTGTGGATCGGCACCTCCGGCGCCGGCCTGGTGGCCATCGACCCGGCCAGCGGGCGCACCCGCACCCTGCGCCACCAGGCCGGCAATCCGCTGTCACTGCCGAGCGACGTGGTGCACAGCCTGTCGCTGGCCGGCGGGCGCCTGTGGGCCGGCACGGCGGCCGGCCTGGCCTGGTGTCCCGAGGGCGGCGGCAGCTTCCACCCGGTCGACCTGGGCCCGGATGGAAATGCGGCCCTGGTCCAGGCGGTGATGCGGACGCGCGACGGCGCGACCTGGGTGGTGTCGCGCGCCGGGCTGTATCTGCTGGGCCCCGACCTGAAAGTAAGCCATTCCTGGCGCCACGACCCGGACGACCCGGCCAGCCTGGGCGAGAACCGCATCTTCGCGATGGCCGAGGACAAGGACGGCATTCTCTGGGTCGGCACCGACAATGGGCTCGACCGCTTCGACCGCGCCGGCAACGTCTTCACCCACTACCGCCACGACGACGCCGACCCGGACAGCCTGCGCCACAACCGCATCCACGACGTGCTGCTGAGCGCGAAGGGCGAACTCTGGCTCGGCACCGCGGGCGGGCTGCACCGCATGGAGCGCGGTGCGGGCGGCAAGCCGGTGTTCCGCTACTTCACGATTACCGATACCGGCCAGGCGGTGCCGATCGGCGCCATCCTGGAAGACGGCGGCGGACACCTGTGGGCCAGCACCACCATCGGCCTGTCGCGCATCGATCCGGCCACCGGCAAGTACAAGCACTACACGGCCAAGGATGGCCTGATCGACGGCAGTTATTTCGTCGGCGCGGCCGCGCGCGGACCGGATGGCCAGCTGCACTTCGGCGGCGTGAACGGCATGAACTCCTTCCAGCCGGAGGCGATCCGCGACAATCCCTATCCGCCGCTGGTGCGCATCACCAGCTTCACGGTCTTCAACAAGGCGCGGCCGCTGCCCCCTGGGGGCAAGGTGACACTGCCTTACCGCGACTCCGTGTTCGCGCTCGAATTCGCGGCGCTGCACTATGCGGCGCCCGGCAGCAACCGCTACGCCTACCGCCTCGAAGGCTTCGACGAAGCGTGGGTCGAGACCGACGCCGGCAAGCGCTTTGCCAGCTACACCAACCTCGATCCCGGCGCGTACGTGTTCCGGGTCCGGGCGAGCAACAAGGACGGAGTCTGGAGCGAGGCGCCGGCGTCGCTGGCGCTGGTGATCACGCCGCCGTGGTGGAAGACCTGGTGGTTCCGGGCCCTGGCCCTGGCCCTGCTCGGCGCTGCCGGGCTGGCGGCCTACCGCCTGCGCATCCGCTCGCTGGTCCAGCACAGGAGCCGCCTCGAGCGCCAGGTGAATGCGCGCACCGCCGAGCTGCTGCTGCAAAAGGATGCGGCCGAGCGGCGCAAGCGCGAAGCCGAGCAGCAGAAGGACGCCGCCGACCAGGCGCGCCGCAACATCGCGCTGCTGTCGGACATCGGCCGCCGCCTCACCGCCAACCTGGACATCGAGGCCATCATGGACACCCTGCACGAGCATGTGCAGGTGCTGATGGATGCGCCGGTGTTCGCGTTGGTGGTGGCGCGCAACGACAGTGGCGGCAGCGATGAGCTGCTGGATATTCCCTACGCCATCATCGACGGCCAACGCGGCGCGCGCTGCGTGCGCGAGCGGCGCGACCCGGCCTCGCTGGCCGCCTGGAGCATCGAGCACGGACGCGAGGTCTTCGTCAACGACCTGGCGCGCGAATCCGGGCGCTACCTGCCCTGCGCCGCGCCCGACGCGGTGGCCGCCGCGGCGCTGCCCTGCGCGGCGGGCGTGCCGCCCCCGGCGGCGCTGCCGTCCTCGCTCCTGTATGTGCCGGTGGCGGTCGGCCAGCGCGTGCTCGGCGTGCTGGCCGTGCAAAGCTACGCGCGCGGCGCCTACCAGCGCGTGCACCTCGACATGCTGCGCACGCTGGCCGCCTATGTCGGCGTGGCGATCGACAATGCCCAGGCCTACCGCCAGCTGAAGGATGCCCAGACCCTGCTCGCGTCGCAGGAAAAACTGGCCTCGCTCGGCTCGCTGGTGGCCGGCGTCGCCCACGAACTGAATACCCCGATCGGCAACAGCCTGCTGATGGCCAGCACCCTGCACGACAAGACCGCCGCCATCCACGCCGCGCTCGACGGCGCGGCGCTGCGCCGCTCCGAGCTGGCGGCGTATATCGGCGCCGCGCGCGAAGCCTCGGACCTGATCGTGCGCAGCCTGCAGCAGGCGGCGGAACTGGTGGACAGCTTCCGCCAGGTGTCGGTCGACCAGGCCAGCGCCCAGCGCCGCCGCTTCGACCTGGCGCGCGCCTGCCACGAGATCCTGGCGACCATGATGAACAAGGTGCGCATGGAAGGCCATGCGCTGGCGCTCGAGATCCCCGAGGGGATCGTGATGGACAGTTATCCAGGGCCCTTCGGCCAGGTGCTGATCAACTTCGTCAACAACGCGCTGCTGCACGCCTTCGGCGCGCCGGGCGGCGCCATGCGCCTGGGCGCGCGCCTGGTCGAACCCGGCTGGGTCCAGCTGCGCTTTGCCGACGATGGGCGCGGCATCCCGCCCCAGCACCTGGCGCGCGTGTTCGATCCCTTCTTCACCACCCGCATGGGGCAGGGCGGCACCGGCCTCGGCCTGAACATCGCGCACACCATCGTGACCTCGCTGCTGGGCGGCGCGCTGCGGGTGGAGAGTGCGCACGGGCAGGGCACGGTCTTCATCCTCGACCTGCCGCTGGTGGCGGCCGAAGCGCGCACGCCGAGCCAGCCCACGCAATCCGTCCACCATTCCACCGACGAGAGGAATACGCACGCATGAGCATCATCACGACCATCGAAGACCTGCGCGTCCTGGCCAAGCGGCGCGTGCCGCGCATGTTCTACGATTATGCCGACGCCGGCTCCTGGACCGAATCGACCTACCGCGCCAACGAGACCGATTTTGCCGCCATCAAGTTCCGCCAGCGCGTGGCGGTCAACCTGGTCGACCGCAGCTTGACAAGCACGATGGTGGGGCAGGAAGTGGCGATGCCGGTGGCCCTCGCCCCGACCGGGCTGACCGGGATGCAGCATGCCGACGGCGAGATCCTGGCCGCGCGCGCCGCCGAGAAGATCGGCGTGCCTTTTACCCTGTCGACGATGAGCATCTGCTCGATCGAGGACGTGGCGGCGCGCACGACAAAACCGTTCTGGTTCCAGCTGTACGTGATGAAGGACCGCGATTTCATCGAGCGCCTGATCGACCGCGCCAAGGCGGCCCATTGTTCGGCGCTGGTGCTGACGCTGGACCTGCAGGTGCTGGGCCAGCGCCACAAGGACATCCGCAACGGCATGACGGCGCCGCCGAAGCTGACCATCCCGAACCTGATGAACCTGGCGACCAAGCCGCGCTGGTGCCTGAACATGCTGCGCACCCCGCGCCGCCACTTCGGCAACATCGTCGGCCATGCGAAGAGCGTGTCGGACATGAGTTCGCTGTCGTCCTGGACCTCGCAGCAGTTCGACCCGGCGCTCTCGTGGGCCGACGTCGAGTGGATCAAGCGCCGCTGGGGTGGCAAGCTGATCATCAAGGGCATCATGGACACCGAGGACGCGCGCCTGTGCGTGGAGAGCGGGGCCGATGCGCTGATCGTCTCGAACCACGGCGGCCGCCAGCTCGACGGCGCGCAATCGAGCATCGGCGCCTTGCCGGCGATCGTGGAGGCGGTCGGCAGCCAGATCGAGGTGCACATGGACGGCGGCATCCGCTCCGGCCAGGACGTCATCCGCGCGCTGGCGCTGGGCGCCAGGGGCGTGTACATCGGCCGGCCCTTCCTGTACGGGCTGGGGGCGATGGGCGAGGCCGGCGTGGCAAGGTGCCTCGAGATCATCCGCAACGAGCTGGATTTGACGATGGCGTTCTGCGGGCTGCGCGATGTGCGGCTGGTGGACCGGAATATCTTGTTGCCGGGGACCTATTAAACGTGTCGAGGGGCAGGCGGCGTACCGCGTGGGCAGCCCTAGTCGGTGGGTTCAAGAACCACCGGCGCCTACCGGGACCTGGTCACAATGATGGATCATCGGCGAACTACACCACATTTGTCGGCGCTCCCGCCTCCCACGCCTCGATATTTCCCACCAGCATATCCGCCAGCGTCTGCATCGCGCCGCCACTGGCCCACGCCACGTGCGGGGTAAGAATGAAATTCGGCAGCCGCAGCCCGAGCAGGGGATTGTCCTGCGCCGGCGGCTCCTTGCTCAGCACATCGAACCCGGCCCCGCCGATGCTGCGCCGCATCAGCGCCTCGGCCAGCGCCGCCTCGTCCACCAGCCCGCCGCGTGCCGTGTTGATCAAGAGCGCGCTCGGCTGCATCAGCCCCAGTTCGCGCGCACCGATCATGTGGCGCGTCTGCTCGTTCAGCGGCAAATGCAGGCTGATGACGTCGCAGGACGCCAACAGTTCGTCGAGCGGCAGCTGCGTCACGTCCGCCTCGTCCACCGGCGAGCGCGAGGTGGCGCGCACCTCCATCCCGAAGGCGCGCCCGATCTGCGCCACGCGCCGCCCCAGCGCGCCGTAGCCGACGATGCCGAGCCGGCTCCCGGCCAGGTCGCCGATCGGGTGGTCCAGCAGGCAAAAGCGGCTCGAATGCTCCCAGCGCCCGGCCTCGACGTCGGCGACGTAGGCGCGCAGGTTGCGGCGCAGGGCCAGCATCAGGGTAAAGCAGTGCTCGGGCACCGACACCACCGAATAATCGCGGATATTCGCCACCGCGATGCCGCGCGCCCGGCAGGCGGCCAGGTCGACGTTGTCGGTGCCGGTGGCGGCCACGGCCACCATCTTCAGCTCCGGCAGCTGGGCCAGCGCCTCGGCGCGCAGCGGCACCTTGTTGGTGATGGCGACCGTGGCCCCGCGCAGGCGCTCGACCACCTGGTCCGGCGCGGTGGCGGCATGGTCCTGCCACGCGTGGGCGAAGGCGGGCCGGCGTACCTGGGCGATCAGGCTGTCGCGGTCGAGGAAGACGATCTTGTGCATGGCGTTCCAGGGCTGGAAGTGACGAACGATTGTAGAGCATGCAGGGACGTATGCGGCATGCATGGGGGCGTCGGGACGAAAAAAAGACAGGGCAAGCCCTGTCTTTCCTGGGGTATATGGAGAGGGGCTCGAGCGGCCTTATTTGATGGAGGCGGTGGTGCTGTGATCAGCCTTGTGCTCCGCAGCGTCGGCCTTGGCCTCGGCTTTTTCCTTGGTGGCCTTTTTCTCGGCCTTGGCTTTCTTCTTGGTCGCATCGGCCTTGGCTTCGGCGACGTCCGACTTGGCTTCGGCCTTGGCCTTTTCTACCTTGGCATCGGCCTTCGCGACATCCTTGGCTTCCTTCGCCTCGGCCTTCGTGGCCGGGGTGGTGGCCGTGGTGGCGGTGCTCTGGGCGAAAGCCGAGGTAGCGAACAGGCCAGCGATCAGGGTAGCGACGATTTTGCTCATGGTGGTCTTTCCTTTAGTAGTGGAAAAGTGGGGTCGTCCCGTCGGGAAGTTTCCGGCGTTACTGATGGATTAACGCGGGCCGCGCCGACAACGTTGACGCGAATTACATCCAGTTACAAACGGGGGCGGTGAGGGCATCGTTAGCTGTCGAACAGTCGCGCCGGCCGCGCGCCCCTAGACTGGACGTATCGTCGTCCCAGGAGCAAGCCATGCCGGATTCGCTGAAAGTCTACAAGTCGAAGCGCGATTTCTCCATCACCTCCGAGCCGGCCGAAGGCGGCTCGCCGGCAAAGGACGCGCTGACCTTCGTCATCCAGAAACACTGGGCCAGCCGCCTGCACTACGACTTCCGGATCGAGCTCGACGGCGTCATGAAAAGCTGGGCGGTGCCGAAGGGTCCCAGCTATGACACCCACGACAAGCGCATGGCCGTGCACGTCGAGGACCACCCGATCTCCTACGCGGATTTCGAAGGCACGATACCCGAAAAACAGTATGGCGCGGGCAAGGTCATCATCTGGGACAAGGGCACCTGGGAACCAGAGGGCGATCCACATGCCGGCTACCGCAGCGGCAACCTGAAATTCCAGCTGCACGGTCACAAGATGCAGGGCAGATGGGTGCTGGTGCGCATGAAGGGGCGCGGCGAAAAACAGGAACCCTGGCTCCTGATCAAGGAAAAGGACGACTATGCCCGGCCTGCCGGGGAGTTCTCCGTGATCGACGAGATGCCCGACAGCGTCAAGAATTTACCGATGCCGCATACCTCCAGCAAGGTCCCGGCCAAGGCCAGGGCGACAAGGAACGGCCGCGCCGTGAAGGCGCAGGCCGATGCCGCTGCCGAGGAGGCGGTGGCGGAGTTGGACAAGAAGCCCGCGGCCAGGCGCGCCGCGAAGACAGCACCGAAAGCGGCCGCCTCGTCGAAAGCCGCCTCGACAACGGCTTCGAAGCGCGCCGCCAGCGCCGCCCCGGCCGACGCCAGCCTGCCGCAAGGCGCGGCCGAGGCGGCGCTGCCGGAGGAGTTCGCGCCCGAGCTCGCCACCTTGGTCGACGGCGCGCCGACTGACCCGGAAAACTGGGTGTTCGAGGTCAAGTTCGACGGCTACCGCATGCTCGCCCGCATCGAGAACGGCGAGGTGCGCCTCATCACCCGCAACAACAACGACTGGACCGCGAAGCTGGCGCCGCTGCAGCAGGAGATCGAGCGCATGGGGCTGCCCGATGGCTGGTACGACGGCGAGATCGTCGTGCACGATGCGAACGGGCGCCCGGACTTCGGCATGCTGCAGCTGGCCTTCGACGCCAGCAACCAGGCCGACATCCTGTACTTCCTGTTCGACGCGCCCTACCTGGGCGGCTACGACCTGCGCGAGGTGGCGCTGGTCGACCGCCGCGCCTTGCTCGAAGGCGCGCTGATCCAGGCAAAAGCCTCGGACAAGGTGCGTTTCTCGGCCGAATTCGGCAACGATCCGGAAGGCCTGGTGGCGGCGGCCTGCAAGATCGGCCTGGAAGGCGTGATCGGCAAGCGCCGCGATTCGCGGTATGTATCGCGCCGCTCGCCCGAATGGATCAAGCTGAAATGCGGCCAGCGCCAGGAATTCGTGATCGGCGGCTATACCGACCCCAAGGGCTCGCGCACCGGCGTCGGCTCGCTGCTGCTCGGCACCTACGACAAGGACGGCGTGCTGCGCTACGCCGGGAATGTCGGCAGCGGCTTCAATGCCGCGAGCCTGCGCGAGGTCACGGCGAAACTGAAAGCGCTGGACACCGACCGGAGCCCCTTCCCGCCGCGCTCGGTGGCCGGGCGCAAGCACCACTGGGTGAAGCCCGAGCTGATCGCCGAAGTCAGCTTCTCGGAGTGGACCAGTGCCGGTGCGGTGCGGCATCCCGTCTTCCAGGGCCTGCGCAGCGACAAGCCGGCGCAGGGCATCACGCGCGAGGTGGCGAAGCCGATCGAGGAAGTCGCATCCGCGGGCCCGGCCAGGCCGGCGCGCAAGACGGCGCGCAAGACGGCGCGCAAGGATGGCGCCGAGGCCGAGCCGGCGGCCCCGGCCGGCAAGCTGCCGGCCACGCTGAAGGTGACCCACGGCGAGCGCGTGATGGATGCGAAAAGCGGTATCACCAAGCTCGAACTGGTGCGCTACTACGCCCTCGTTGGCGAGCTGATGATGGAGCACCTGAAGGGCAGGCCGGTGTCGCTGGTGCGTGCGCCGGCCGGCGTGGGCGGCGAGCTGTTCTTCCAGAAGCATGCCGACGTCGGCAAGATGCCCGGCGTAAAAAACATGGACCAGGCGCTCGACCCGGAGCACCCGCCGATGCTGACCATCGCCAGCGTCGAAGGCCTCCTGTCCGCCGCCCAGTTCAACGTGATCGAGATCCACACCCAGAACGCCACCGCCAGGGCCTATGACAAGCCCGACCGCATGGTGTTCGACCTCGACCCCGGCGAGGGCGTGGAATGGCACACGATGCAGGAAGCGGCCCAGCTGATGCACGCCTTCCTCGACGAGCTCGGCCTGCCGAACTTCCTCAAGACCAGCGGCGGCAAGGGCCTGCACGTGGTGGTGCCGATCAAGGGCGGCAAGGACTGGGACACGGTGAAGGGCTTCTCGCAGGCCATCGTCAAGCACCTGTCGGCCACGCTGCCTGACCGCTTCGCGTTCAAGAGCGGCGCCAAGAACCGGGTCGGCAAGGTATTCATCGATTACCTGCGCAATGGCCAGGGCGCCACCACCGTCTGCGCCTGGGCCGCGCGCACCCGTCCCGGCCTGGGCATCTCGGTGCCGCTGGCCTGGGACGAGTTGCCGGGACTAAAGGCCGGCGACCAGTGGACGGTAGCCAACGTGCACACGCGCCTGGACCGGGGCAACGAACCCTGGGCCGGCTATGCCAGGGCGGCGAAGACCCTGACGGCGGCGATGAAGCAGATGGGGTACAAGGCCTAGCCCAGCCAGCCGAATCCGGCGCTCACCACGAGCCAGCCCAGCACGCCGCAATTCACGAGCACGGTGAACCAGAGGCTGGACTGGAAGCTCGGCTTGGTCGACTTGTGCCGGATAAAGTGCTGCGCGAGCAGGGCGCCGGGCCAGCCGCCGATCAGGCCGAACAGGTGCAGCGTGCTTTCCCTGGTGCGCCATGCATCCCTGCGCGCGGCGGCCTTGTCGCGCGCGTAGGCGAGGAAACTCAGGGCGCTGATGCCGCAATAGTAGCCCGCGACCGCCAGCGGAATCCTGTGCAGCAGCGCAAGCAGGCCGAGGAACACCAGGAAGCCGCCGGCCAGCAGCGGCCGCAAGGGACTCCGCCCGGGCGCCGCCTGGCGCGCGGCCCCGGGGCGGTAGAACGCCACGTTCTCGGCCCGCGCCTGCCCCTTTTCGTTGCGCGCCAGCTCGTAGGTCACGATCTCGCTGCCGGCCGGCCGGGTGCGCCCGTCGGCAAACGATTTGATGTGGACGAAGACTGTCGCCCCGCCACCGTTCGGCGTGATGAAACCGAAACCCTGGTCGTCTTTCCAGGTCGTGATCCTGCCGGCATGGCGGGGTGGTTTGGCGGCGGGCATCGTCGGCGTCATGTGTTGGATGGAAAGGACGAGTGTATTCCGGCTTTTGCAACTGAGCAATAAGTTGCGTGCCGCGTTGTTTGGCGCATGCCGCGTTTGACCGAACTAACCGGATCGGGATTGTTTCGTGATGCAGCCTCCGGCCCCGGTGGCGCCCTGCCAGTGCGTGTCGCGCGACAGCCGCTGGGCGCTGAATTCAACCGCGGCCCGGCCGGCGACGGCATGCTGATGCGCTATGTGCCGGGCACCGGCCTGGCCCGGGTGGTGCAGAGCTCGGCGCCGCTGGCAGGGCGCTGAACGGAACAAGGCGCCGCAGGGGCGCCTTCCGTATCAGCCAGCGCTGGTTCAGCCGAGCTTGCGGCCGCGCGCCTCCAGGGCGGCGCGCACGCCACGGCCGTAGGCCGGGTCGGCCAGGTCGAACTGGCGCAGCTGGCGCGCCAGGATGTCGTCGCTTACCTGGCTCAGCGGGCCGGCCAGGTTGTCGAACAGGTCCTGCTTCGCCGCGTCCGTCATCAGGCGGAACAGATTGCCCGGCTGGGTGTAGTCGTCTTCCTGGCCGCGGAAGTCGAAGCGGCCGGCGTTGCCGTGCAGCGGCAGCTCCTGCTCGCCGTGGCCCATGCCGAGCGCACCCCGGCCGACGGCGTTCACCGGATCGTAGACCGGGGCCGCGCCGACATCGGCGATCGCCATCGCACCATCGCGCTGCTGGTTATGGAAGGGGCAGCGCGGGGCGTTCACCGGCAAGTGCTGGTGGTTGGTGCCGACGCGGTAGAGCTGGGCGTCGTGGTAGGCGAACAGGCGGCCCTGCAGCATCTTGTCCGGCGAGAAGCCCATGCCCGGCGGCACGTTGGCCGGCGAAAAGGCGGCCTGCTCCACCTCGGCGTGGTAGTTACGCGGGTTGCGGTTCAGTTCCAGCACGCCGACCTGCAGCAGCGGGAAGTCGCCATGCGGCCAGACCTTGGTCAGGTCGAACGGGTTCCAGCCGGTGCGCGCCTCCCAGTCGTCGAGCTGCTGCTGGGTGGCGAGCTGCACCTTGACGTCCCACTGCGGGTAGTCGCCGGCGGCAATCGCGTCGAACAAATCGCGCTGGGCGTGGTCGGGATCGGCGCCGGCGATGCGCACGGCGTCGCTGCTCGACAGGTTGCGGATGCCCTGGCGCGTCTTGAAGTGCCATTTCACGTAGGTGCGCTGGCCGTTCTCGTTGATCAGGCTATACGTGTGGCTGCCAAAGCCGTCCATGTGGCGGTAGCCGTCCGGCGTGCCGCGGTCCGAGAACAGGATCGTCACCTGGTGCAGGCTTTCCGGGGCGCGGCTCCAGAAGTCGAACATCATGTTGGCCGACTTCAGGTTGCTGTCGGGCTGGCGTTTCTGGGTGTGGATGAAGTCAGGGAACTTGATCGGGTCCTTGATGAAGAACACCGGGGTATTGTTGCCCACCAGGTCCCAGTTGCCTTCCTCGGTATAGAAGCGCAGGGCAAAGCCGCGCGGATCGCGTTCGGTATCGGCGCTGCCTTTTTCGCCGCCGACCGTCGAGAAGCGCAGGAAGGTCTCGGTCTGCTTGCCGACCTCGGCGAACAGCTTGGCCTGCGTGAAGTGACGAAGATCGTGCGTGACCGTGAAGGTGCCGTACGCACCCGAGCCCTTGGCGTGTACCACGCGCTCGGGAATACGCTCGCGGTTGAAGTGCTGGAGCTTCTCGATCAGCTGGAAGTCCTGCAGCAGCAGCGGGCCGCGCGGGCCGGCGCTCAGGGAATTCTGGTTGTCCGCGAGCGGAATGCCGGAAGCGGTGGTCAGGCGGGCTTGTGTCATGCGATCTCCTTGTCAAAATTGCGTAATTTGATGAAAGAGATTGTAGATGCCGCTGAGCAAAAGGGAAATTTAATTCATTTGATGGGAGCGATAGTCATTGACTAATCATATGGAAGAACTTGATAGCAAACAGCTGGAGCCGAACATTCGGACGCGAGCTCCACCGTATTGTCGGATGAAGAGGATTACGTAAAAGAAGGAAGGCAAACACTGGAGGTGATTGCCGGGGCCGTGTCCGAATGTCGGACCCGGCCCCGGCGGTTGGGGCTTCAGTAGCGGCGGGCGGGGGTGCTGCCCTGGCGGTTCATGCGGGTCTGGATTTTTTTCCAGATAAAGCCGGCAATCGCCATCATGATCATCTTGCGCATATTCAATCTCCTTGGGTGAGCGGACGGGGCCGCGTGAAAAGTGTGCCTCGGTCAGCCTGGCGTTTTGCCGGTGCTGGCCTGCAGGCGGTCGGTGGTGTTGCTTTTGTCGTTTTTCCAGATGCCGCGGATGTTCATGGCCATCAGCGCCACCTGCAGCGCGATCAGGGCCCAGGCGCCGTCGTGCAGGCCCCAGACGATCCACATCAGGTTGCTGAGGATGAACATCCAGAAGCCGAACACACGGCGTCCTGCGCGCTGCGAGCCGATCAGGAAGGCGGCGTACAGGCTCACCGCCATCGCCGGCCACTGGAGGAAATCAAGGAATGCATCCATACGCCGTCAAGCCGCCTTCCTGCGCCGTGCCGGGGCGGCCGCGGTGCTGGTTTTCCTTGCGGCGACGGCTTTCCTGGCCGGCGCCGCGGCCTTTTTGGCGGCGGGCTTGGCGGCGGCGCGTTTCGGCGCAGCCTTGGCGGCCACCCCTTCGCGCGCTGCGGCAGCCGTCTTGCGGCGCGGCGGCGGCGCCTCGTCGTCGTCGTCCTCGGAAGGCTTGCGCGCCCGTTTCGGCGGCGGCGGTTCATCGTCGTCGTCATCGTCGGCCGCCACCGGCTTGCCCGGCTTCTTGCCCAGGCTGGCCTGCAGCAAGGACACCAGGTCGATGACGTTGGTCTTCCTGGCCGGCTTCTCGTCCGGATCGGGCATGGTGATGGTCTTGGTCTGCCTGGCCTTGATCTTCTTCTTGACCAGGGCCAGTACGTCCTCGCGGTAGGTGTCGTGGTACTGGTTCGGCTTCCATTCCTCGCTCATGCCCTCGACCAGGGCCACCGCCATCTTCAGTTCCTTGGCGCTGATCACGGCCGCCCTGGCTTTCGGCGACGGGATCTTCAGCTCATCGGTCTCGCGGATCTCGTCCGGGTAGCGCAGGGTGTTCAGGACGATGGTGTCGCCGATGCACACCAGCGCCGCCAAATGCTGCTTGACGCGGATGACGACATTGGCGATGCCGATCTTGCCGACTTCCTTCAGGGTTTCGCGCAGCAGCGCATACACCTTGTCGCCGCCCTTGCCGGGCGCGAGATAGTAGGGGTGGTCGTAGTACAGCAGCGGCACGTCCTCGGCATCGACAAACGCGAGGATGTCGATGGTCTGGGTCGATTCCGGATTGGCGCGGCGCAGGTCCTCGTCGGACAGCACCACGTACTCGCCGGATTCGTACTCGTAGCCCTTGACGATGTCGTCCCAGGAGACCTCCTTGCCGGTCTCCTTGTTGTAGCGCTTGAAGCCGATCGGGGCGAAGTCGCGCCGGTCGAGCATCGACAAATCGAGCGACTTGCTGCCCACCGCCGGGTACATCTCGACCGGGATGTGGACCAGCCCGAAACTGATCGCCCCTTTCCACAGGCTGCGTGCCATGCGCGTCTCCTTATTTCAAGATCATTCGCCGACGCTGCCGGTCACCGGCAGCACGATGCCCGTGATGTAGCTCGAGCAGGCGTTCGAGGCCAGGAACACGTAGGCCGGCGACAGCTCCTCGGGCTGGGCCGCGCGGCCGTAGGTGGTGCTTTCGCCGAAGTGGACGATCTTGTCCGGCGACTGGTCGGCGGGATTGAGCGGCGTCCACACCGGGCCCGGCGCCACGCAGTTCACGCGGATGCCCTTGTCGAGCAGGTTGGCCGCCAGCGACATGGTGAAGGCATGGATCGCGCCCTTGGTCGAGGAATAGTCGAGCAGCAGCTTCGAGCCTTTCAGGCCGGTCACCGAGCCGGTGTTGACGATCGCGGCGCCGCGCTTCAGGTAGGGCAGGGCGGCCTTGGCCATGTGGAAGTAACCGTAGATATTGGTGCGCATGGTCTCGTCGAAGCGCTCCTCGGTGATGTCGAGCAGCGAGCTGGCGTGCTCCTGGAAGGCGGCGTTGTTCACCAATACGTCCAGGCGGCCCCATTCGGCGACCACGGCGTCCACCGCCTGCTGGCAGAACGCCATGTCCTTGACGTCGCCGGCGATGGTCACGCAGCGCCGGCCCTCCGCCTCGATGCAGCGCTGGGTCTCGGCCGCGTCTTCGTGTTCGTTCAGGTAGAGCACCGCGACGTCGGCGCCTTCGCGCGCGAACAGCACGGCCACCGCGCGGCCGATGCCGGAGTCGCCGCCGGTGACGATCGCCACCTGGCCTTCGAGCTTGCCGCTGCCTTTATAGGCGTCGGCCATGAAGCGCGGCTTGACGGCCATCTGCGCTTCCAGGCCGGGTTTCGCCAGGTGCTGCTCGGGCATCGGCGGCGCCGGCTGTTCGGCGCCGATCTGCACCGGTTTGCCCGCTTCTTCGGGTTTCTGGCTGGCGTCGAGCTGGTCCTGGCGGTTCTGGATCGCCTTCTGGTGGTTTGCTACATCGTCCTGGTTGGCCATAGCGCTTCCTTTGAAAACGGGTTCTCGATCGGGCCAGTATCGGACGTGGGCGGGCAGCGCGACCGTGCGCTTCCACACACAAGGGCGAACGTCCTGTTCGATGGTGTGCGAATATGTCAAAATTCATAGCGTAGCGTAACAATATGCATGACAAGGAGAAAGACATGCCTCAGTCGGCCGAGCCACAAGGCCAACGTACCGGGTTGTTCGTCAACCCGGCCGCCGCGCGGCGCGCGCAGTTCAAGGCGGAGTGCGGCGGCCGCTTCGCCAGCCTGGCGCTGGCCGACGGCGCCGAGGCCGCGCTCGAGGTGCTGGGGCGCGAGCCGGTCGACCTGCTGGTCATCGACCTCGACCGCTTCGATCCCGAACTCGACCTGGCCGGCCTGGCGCAGCTGATCGCGGTCCGCGCCGGCGCCCCGACCTTGGTCCTGTGCCCGTTCTCGAATGCGCGCTGGCTGCCGGCGCTGATGGCGCGCGGCCCGATCGCGTATGCCATCACGCCGCTGGCGCCGCAGGATTTGAACGACACGCTGGCCGCGCAGCTGGCGGCCGGCCCGGCGCCGGCGCCGGCGCCCACGCCGCGCGAGACCGAACTCGAGGAGCTGGCCTTGCTGCGCGCCCGCGTGCAGGCGGCGCTGAGCGAAGGCGAGGACGTGGCCGCGCTGGCCGAGCGCCTGTGCGAGGCCCTGTGCAGCTGGCCCGGCGTGGTGCATGCGGCCCTGTTCTACCTGCAGCCGGGCGGCGATTTGCAGCTGCAGGCCCAGCATGGGGTGCAGCGCGAACCGCAGCGCGGACCGCACCGGGAATTCAACCTGGCGCGCGTGCTGGGGCGCGGCGACCGCCTGCTGCAATCGCCGCTGCGGCATGCCTTCCCCGGCCTGCTGGCGGCCGCCGCGAATACGCTGGCCTTGCTCGATGCGCCGGAAAAGTCGGGCGAGCCGGAATTGACCGAGGCGCTGCGCGCGCACGGCGTCGAGATGGTGCTGGGCTTGCCGATCGCGTCCGGGCCGGGCGGCGCGCGCGGCTCGCTGTGCCTGCTGTTCGACCACAGCCGCGGCTTCAGCCAGGATGCCCTGGTGGCGCTGGAAGGGCTGGCGGCGCTGGCCGCGGTGGGCCTGCGCATGGCCGACATGGGCCGCGAGAGCGAAGAGCTGCTGGCGCGCCTGACCCATATCTCGACGACCGACGCCCTGACCGGCGTGGCCAACCGGCGCCACGGCGAAGCCCTGCTGGAACAGGAAATCAAGCGCGCCCGCCGCTACCGCCTGCCGCTGGCGCTGATCGCCTTCGACATCGACCGTTTCAAGGAGGTGAACGACCGCTACGGCCACCCGGTGGGCGACATCGCCCTGCGCGCGGTGGCCGAAGCGGCGCAGAAGCTGGTGCGTTCGAGCGACATCGTGGTGCGCTCCGGCGGCGAGGACTTTCAGGTGATCGCGCCGCATACCAGCGCCATCGACGGCCTCAAAATGGCCGAGAAGCTGCGCATGGCCATCGCCTCGACCCTGATCCCCGGCTGCGACCAGGTGACGGTGAGCCTGGGCGTGGCCCAGCTGGGCGACCAGGAAAGCGCCGATTCGCTGACCGTGCGCGTGAACGCCGCGCTGGCCAGGGCCAAGCGGGCGGGGCGCAATTGCGTTGAACTGGCGATGCAATGACCGCTTGATATTCGCTCGCTTGCGGGGTTTTCGCAGGGTGGGCATCATCTCGACTTGACTGCGGCCGCAAGCCCCACCCAACACGATCTTAAAAACGGAAACACAATGCTGCACTGGTTGAAGCACTACCAGCGCGCCATGCTGCCGGGCGACATCAGCGCCGGCATCGTCGTGGCGATGATGATGATCCCGCAGGGCATGGCGTATGCGCTGGTGGCGGGCCTGCCGCCGGTGGCCGGCATCTACGCCAGCATCGTGCCGCCGGCGCTGTATGCGCTGTTCGGCACCAGCAGCACGCAGTCGGTCGGGCCGATGGCCATCATCTCGCTGATGACGGCGTCGAGCCTGGCCGCGCTGGCGCCGCCCGGCAGCGCGCTGTACACGATGCTGGCGGCCCAGCTGGCGCTGATCGCCGGTGTGGTGCTGCTGCTGTGCGGCCTGCTGCGCGTCGGTTTCATTGCCAACTTCTTCTCGCGCCCGGTGCTGAGCGGCTTCACCATCGGCTCCTCGGTGGTGATCGCGCTCGGCCAGCTGCCGGTGCTGCTCGGCGCCAGGCTGCCTGGCATCCACCCGCCCAGCGCCCTGCTCGGCATCGGCGCGCTGGTGCTGCTGCTGTTTGCGCGGTCGCGTCTGGCGCCGCTGCTGCGCCGCCTGGGCGTGCCGCCGGTGGCGGCCGACATCGGCGCCAAGCTCGCGCCGATGTTCGTGGTGCTCGGCGCCACGGCCCTGGTGCCGCTGCTGGGCCTGGAGGCGCGCGGCGTGCACACCACCGGCGCGGTTCCGGCCGGCCTGCCGCTGCTGACGCTCGGCGTGTCCCACGCGCACTGGCAGGCGCTGCTGCCGCCGGCCCTGCTGATCGGCTTCATGGTGTTCCTGATCAGCATGTCGGGCGCCCAGACCCTGGCCCTGAAGCGTGCCGAAAAGCTGCACAGCAACCGCGAACTGATCGGCCTCGGCGCGGCCAACCTCGGCAGCGCGCTGACGGGCGGCTTTCCCGTCACCGGCAGCATCTCGCGCTCGGCCGTGAACTTCGCGGCCGGCGCCAACACCCAGCTGGCCAGCCTGATCACCGCCGCCTTGCTGGCGCTGGCCCTGGTGGCGCCCACCGGCTGGCTGGCCTTGATGCCGCTGCCGGTGCTGGCCGCCACCATCATCGTCGCCGTGCTCGGCATGCTCGACACCACGACCCTGCGCACGGCCTGGCGCTTCGACCGCGCCGACGCCGCGGCCCTGGTCGCCACCGCCGGCGGCGTACTCGCCCTGGGCGTCGAAGCCGGGGTCGTGATCGGCCTGGCGCTGTCGATGGGGGCGCTGATCTGGCGCGCCAGCCGTCCGCACATCGCGGTGCTGGGCCGTATCGCCGGCACCGAGCACTTCCGCAACATCGCGCGCTATGCGGCCGACACCGCGCCGGGTTTGCTGATGCTGCGCGTGGATGCCGGCCTGTTCTTCGGCAACGTGGAAGCGGTCACCGCGCGCATCGAGGACGAACTCGCGGCGCGTCCCGACACGCGCCACCTGGTGCTGGTGCTTTCCGCCGTGAACGAGGTCGACACCTCGGCCCTGTTCGCGCTGACGGAATTGAACGCGATGCTGGGCACGCGCGGCCTCACGCTGCACCTGGCCGAGGTCAAGGGACCGGTGATGGACCGCCTCAAGACGAGCGACCTCTTGTCCGCTTTGCGGGGCCGCGTCTTCCTGAGTACGGCGATGGCCTGGGATGCGCTCGCCTACGACAAGCCGTCTTGAAAGACATTGTGATTAAGCAAACGCTGTGGCAGTATTGACGCACCAACTCAACAAGGTGGAGGCTGCCATGGTCTGTCTCATCACCCGATTCCATTTGCTGCCGGCCACGCTCCCGCGCGGCGGACAGACGGAAGCATCGCGGGCTAGCTTTCCTGCGGCGCGGCGCCAGCGACGACCGGCGCGGCAATCCGTGTGCGCACGCGCTTCATACTGAGCCGGGCCATGCCATGGCAACCGAGACGTCCTCCCGTCGACGTGGCGGACGAGGCATGCGCCGGCTGTGCGCAACCCTTGCATGCGGGACGGCGCCGCCTGCGCTGACCCTTGCGCTGACCCTTGCATTCCTGCTGGCGAGCCGGCACGCACAAGCTGTCGACACCAAGGTCAGCGGACGGGTGAACGCCGGCGCCGTCTGGCGCGTCGAAGCGCGCGACCCGGACCTGCTGGCGGGTATCAATGCCCCGGTGATCGGCTTGCGCGGGCTCGGCAGCGGCGGCAATGGCGACGACGCCAACATGAACTTCGGCCGCGGCGATCCGGCGTCGATCGCAGTCAAGGCTTACCTCGACCTCGAGCTGCGCGAAGGGCCGTGGTCGGCGCTGGTGCGCGTCAAGGCCTGGCACGACGAGGCGCTGGCACACCGCGGCCGCCCCTGGGGCAATGCCATCAACGGCTATGCGCCGGATGCGCCGCTGGGCGACGCCGGCGCCGCGCGCCTGGCGCGCTTTTCCGGCGTGGCGCTGGGCGACGCCTGGGTGCAGTACGCGGGCCAGCTTGGCGCCCGGCGCTACAGCGCGCGCCTGGGCCGGCAATCGCTGAACTGGGGCGAGCGCTCGATCACGCCGGGCGGGCTGGAGGCGCTCAATGCCAGGGACTTGCCGGCCTTGCGACGGGCCGGGGCCGTGCCCCAGGAACTGCGGGCGCCGGCCAGCATGCTGCTCGGCCGGACCGAGCTGACGCCTGCGCTGGGACTGGAGGCCTATTGGCAGGCGCGCCATCGCCCGACCGTGATCGATTTGTGCGGCACCTTGTGGTCGCTGAGCGACTACCAGGCCGAGGGCTGCGGCCTGGTGATGTCGGGCCCGCCGCCGGTGAGCGACCGCGCCAGGGTCGCGCTGGGCGCTTACCAGAAACGCTTGCCGACGCCGCCCGTGCATGGCCCGGAATATGGCCTGGCGCTGACCTGGAAGTCGGCGGCGCTGTCCACCGAACTGGGTGTGTACCACGCGCGCTACAACGCGCGCACCGCCTTGCCCGGCCTGCGCCGCAGCAGCCGCGTGGGCGGGCCGGCGCTGGTCGCGGGCGACCCGGATGGCCGCAACATGGCCTACTTCACCGAATACCCGCCCGACCTGGCGCTCACGGCGCTCACCTTCCAGCACAAGCGCGGCAAGACCAGCGTGTACGGCGAGGCCTCGTACCGGCCGCGCCAGCCCTTCATGCTGGCGCCGGGCGACGTGCTGCCGCCCTTCCTGAACGCGAACCTGCCGGCGCTGCTGCGCGCCGATGCGAATGCGGTGCCGCCGGGCGGTATCTTCCACGGCTACGACCTGCATCCGATGACCCAGCTGCAACTCGGTGGGCAACACGAGTGGCAGATGGGCAAGACAAGCTTGACCGCGACGGGGGAAGTGGTCGGCAAGCACGCTTCCAGCCTGCCCGACCCGGACCTGCGCCGCTACGGCCGCGCCGACATCTTCGGCGTCGGGCCGGTGGACGGCGGCTGCCTCGTCACCACCGGCAACGCGGCGCGCCAGTGCAGCCTGCGCGGCTACGCCAGTCCGAACGCCTGGGGCTACCGCCTGCGCCTGGACGCGCGCCTGCCGCCGCCGCTGCCCGGCCTGGCCTGCAACACGAGCATCGCGTTCGCGCACGACGTCAAGGGCTGGTCGGGCGACTTCCTGCTCAACGAGGGACGCAAGAGCGCCACCGTGGCGCTGCGCTTCGAGTACCGCCAGCGCTACCTGCTGGAGCTGGCCTGGTCGCCGGTCTGGGGCGGCGACTACAATCAGGTGGCCGACCGCGATGTCGCCGCGCTCTCGGCCGGGGTCCGCTTCTAGTGCAAGCTCGTTTGGAATGCACCATGGTGGTGCGGGAAGCGCGGTGCGCGGCAGGGCGGGCGCTGGGCGGGCAGGCACGAATCCTGCTCGATCTTCGGTTTGACATGGAGGGGACGATGATGGAAATCCGGATGCTCGACGCCGCCGGCGCGGCGGCATACGCGGCGCCGCTGCGCGCGCTGCTGCTCGACGCCGTCGCGCATGGCGCATCGGTTGGCTTCACGGCCACGCTCGACGAGGCCGCGGCCGATGCTTACTGGAAGGACGTGCGCGCCGCGGTCGCGGCCGGCACACGCGTGCTGCTGGTGGCCTGGCGCGACCATGTGCTGGTCGGCACCGTGCAGCTCGATTTGTGCCAGAAGCCGAACGGCCTGAACCGCGCAGAAGTACAGAAGCTGCTGGTACACAGCGGCGCCCGCCGGGGCGGCGCGGCCAGCGCCCTGATGGAGGCGGCCGAGGTGCAGGCGCTGGCCCTCAAGCGCGGGCTGCTGTTCCTCGACACCGAGGCCGGGTCGCATGCCGAGGCGCTGTATGCGGGGCTCGGCTATACGAAGATCGGCGAATTGCCCGAATACTGCAGCACGCCGGACGGGGCCTGGCGCGCCACGGCGATCTATTACAAGACGCTGTTCGTGCGCGAACGCAAGGGCGTGCCGACGAACTGAGGCTGGCCGCCAGGCCGGCTGGACCTGGCTGCTGGCTAGGCTTCGCCCTGCTTGCGGCGGTCGGGGCCGGTATGCGGCGGGGCCAGTTTGATCGGCGCGGCCAGTTCCGGATGCAGGGCATGCTCGGCGTTGTAGATCGCGGCAATGGCGGCCATGTCGGCATCCTGGTCGCCGCTCAGGCGCACGGTGTCGGCCACGCTCAGCACCTTGTTGCGGTAATCCATGTACACCAGCAGCAGCGGCACGTCGGCGGCCGTGGCCAGGTGATAGAAGCCGCTCTTCCAGTGCGGACGGTAGCCGCGCGTGCCTTCCGGCGTGATCGCGACCCAGCACCATGGCTGGCGCAGCATGTCCTGCGCCAGCGAGCGGGTGGCGCCCATCGGCGCACGGCGGTCGACGGCGATGCCGCCCCAGTAGCGCATGAGCGGGCCCATCGGACCCTTGAACAGCGAGTCCTTGGCCAGCCAGCGAAAATCCAGGTCGAGCGCCCACTTGCCGAGCAGACCGACGAAGAAATCCCAGTTCGAGGTGTGCGGATAGACCACGACGATGCCGTGCGGACCGGGCAGCGGCTTGTGGCGCAGCTTCCAGCCAAATAGATTCAGCACGCGCAAGGCGGCGCGCTGGCGCCAGGTGGGCAGGTCCGCGGGTTGCAGCAGGTGGTCGAGCATCGTTTCTCCGTCTTGCCGCGCTGCGCGCAGGCGTTTTTTTAGCGTCGTGTGTTGTTCTTGCAGGGGAGTAAACTTACCTCCCAGAAAACCGAGGATGGATTCTATATTGCAGGAAGTGGGGCGACAAGCAAAAAAGACCGGGCTGTCGCAAGCCTTGCGCGCTATGATGCTGCGATTTCAGCGACACTTATCAAGATGGATATCACGATTTACCACAATCCGCGGTGCGGCACCTCGCGCAATACCCTGGCCGCGATCCGCGAGGCCGGCCATGAACCGCGGGTCGTGGAATACCTGGCCACGCCGCCCACGCGCGCCGAACTGCGGGCCATGCTGGCGGCGGCCGGCCTGACGCCGCGCGCGGCGCTGCGCAGCAAGGAAGCCCTGGTGCGCGAATTGGGACTGGATGCGCCGGGCGTGAGCGGCGAGACCGTGCTCGATGCCATGCTGGCCCATCCGGTACTGATCGAACGTCCATTCGTGGTGACGCCGAAAGGCGTGCGGCTGTGCCGGCCTGTCGAGCGGGTGCGCGACATTCTCTAGGCCGCAGCCTCGGTTGACTTACTGGCCGGCATCCACGCTGCCCAGGCCCGACGCCGACTTGTTCACGATGCGCGGCTTGCCGTAATACGTCAGGCTGCCGATACCCTGCACCTTGGCGTCGAGGCGGTTGCGGGCATGCACGCGTACGTCGCCGACGCCGCGGAAGCGCACGTCGACATTGTCGGCCACGAGCTGCCTGGCGTCGACTTCGCCCACGCCTTCGGCCTCCATGAAGAAGGTCTTGACTTCGCCGCTCACGCGCATGCTGCCGGCGCCGCGGTAATTCACGTCGAAGCGCTCGCCGCGCACGTCATTGAGCTTGATCTCGCCCGCGCCCGCCGCGCTGAAGGCGCGCAGCGCCGGCATGCGGACGATGACGACGTCGTCGCCGCGCATGTTGTTGCGCTTGTCGTCGCGCATGCTCAGGCGCAGCTCGCCGCCCACGACTTCGCTGACCAGGTTACGGATGAAGCGCTCGTCGCCACGCACGGTCAGCGACTGCTCGCCGCCGCCGTCGACGGTGACGTTGATGGCGCCGCGCACGTTGATCGAGCTGAAAGCCGGCGCGCTCCGTTGCTGGTCTTCGGCATGCGCCGCGGCGGCGAGGGAGAGGGCAAGTGCGGAAAAGGTGGCGGCAAGGAGGCGTCGGCGCATGGCGGTGTCCCGGTGGGTTCGAATGCAGCCATGGTAAGCGCCGGCTTTGCCGAAAGCCCGGCGTTTGAGACGGAATGCGCCAATCGAGGGATGAGCGGGAGGGGTGGGATGGGTGAATGAGCGGCCAGGGCCGAGCCAGGCCGCGCCCAGGATAGGCGCTTCGGCGCGCGCTGCACTGTGCGCCGCGGTGTGCGTTTCAGTGCTGGTAAGCGCCGATATCGAACCCCGTCTCCTTGCTGCGCGGCTTGCCCAGGAAATCCTGCTCCGGCTTGTCGCCGCCCACCGCCTTGCCGATCGCCGGCGAACGCGCGCTCAGGCGGAAGTCCGGCGTGCCGGTGCGGCTGTATTCCACGAATGCGGGCTCGGCGGCGATGGTGCCGACGTGGCGCCGTCCCTCGGGCAGGCGCCAGTCGGCGACGGCGTTCTGGAATACCAGGTTGTTCACGTAGATATTGTTGTCGCCCGTGTCGCCCTGTTCGATCACGCCATGCTTGTTGTCGAACACGATATTGTTGGCCACCTGCGTATTGTTGTTCGGCCCTTTCGAGTGGTAGTAGTCGCCGCCGCCGACCACGATGCCGGTGCCCGAGGTGGAGATGGTGTTGCCGGTGACGTCGACCCGGTTGGCGTCATGCCACAAATGGATGCCGGCGCCGGCCACGCGGTAGATCAGGTTGTTGCGCACGCGGCCTTCGGTGCTGACGTAGATGCCGTGGTGGTAGCGGCACTCGGCGGGGCCGATATCGTGCACGTTGTTGCCGATCACTTCGGAGCGGGTGCCGCGGTAATAGCTGTCGACGCCGATGCCGGCGCCGCCCGCGCTTTCGCAGGGGACGTCGACGCCGACGTGGTGCACGTGGTTGTGGCGGATGCTGTTGTAGGAACCGCCGTTATAGATGCCGCTCAGCCACTTGTTGCCGCTCTGGTACTGGGTGCCGTCGATCTCGAAACCGGCGATGTCGACATAGCTGCCGCGGTTGTCCCAGGCGCTGGTGGTGCGCGAGTCGAGCGGCGGCACGATCTTGGCGCTCCAGCGCTCGCTCGCCTGGAAGATGATGCGCGCCTCGGCGCTGCCGCTGACGGTGGTGCGGAATCCCCCCGTGTACTGGCCCGGCGCGACATACACCGTGGTGCCGGGCGTGACCACCTGGGCAGCGCGGCTGATGGTGCGGAAGGGCTCGTTCTCGGTACCGGGATTGGCGTCCGAGCCGCCCGGCGCCACATACAGGTTGGTGCGTACGACCTCGGGCACGACCAGCTGTTCGGACGAGCCATCGCGCCAGTGGCAGCCATCGAGCAGCAGCAAGAGCGCGAGCAGCAGCGCAGCCCGGATCATGGCGATGAAAGGTGTTGCCTGGCGCGGGGCGGGGCGGCTGGCGGTACGAAAATAAGGGGAAGACATGGCATTCCTTGTCGAGGCAGACACCCGCAAAGTGTCTCCCGCCGCTCCCGCCGCCCGGCCCGGATTGCTCAAGTTTGCCTTTGAGCGCGCGCAAGGTACGTGGCGCGCGCTCGTGCATTGCCTTAGTCTGCCTGCACCACCTGCGGCATATAGGCTTCCAGGAAGGCGGGCGGCATGCGGCGCGGACGGCCGCCGCTGATGTCGATGCACACCAGTTCCCAGCGCCCGCGCAGCACGGTGGCGCCGTCGCCCTTGCGCACCAGCTGGAAGCGGCGTTCCATCGACAGCTTGCCGTCGCCGCCGACCAGCCAGGTGGCCAGCGTCAGGTCCTCGCCCAGCAGGGTCGGCAGGATATAGTCGTATTCGCCGCGCCGGATAGCCATTGCCCGGTCCAGTTGCCGGTAGTCGTCGATCGACAGGCCGAGCGACTCGGAATGGGCCCAGCCAACCTGTTCGCACCAGCGCACGTAGACGGCATTGTTGGTGTGGTTCAGGCCATCGATGTCCTCGACGCGCGGTACCAGGGAAATGGTAAAGGGGTGCGGATAATCCCAGTTCAATTGATCTCCTTCGCAAGCGCGCGCGGCAAAAGAACCATTCTAACCGCCGGCCCGTCCGTGTGCCGACTCAGCTCAGCTCCAGCAGCAGCGCCTGGTGCTCAGACCCGGTCTCGGCCGCATCCACGCGCATGCGCCCGACGCGCTCGGCCAGGCCGGCGCTCACGAACGCGTAATCGAAGGCGAACGGCGCTGGCGCAGCCGGGTTGTCGTCGTGCAGCCCGACGGTGGGCGCATGGCGCCGGCCCGGCTGGGCCAGCTGCCAGGCGTCGTGCAGCGGCGGCGTGCCATCCGGAAAGGGTGCCAGCAGGCGCGCATAGTCGGGCGCATCGGGCAGCATGGCGAAGTCGCCCAGCAGCACCGCGGCGCCGGCGCGCGGCAGGGCTTCAAACATGCCGTGTTCCGGCCCGCCCGGGCGCAGGGTGCGCGCCTGCAGCACGGCTTCGCGGTGCAGTTCGCGCAGGCGTTCGACCTGGGCGGTGCGCTGGGCGAGCGACAAATATTCCAGCTGCACGGACAGCACGCGCAGCAGCCCGGCCGGCGTTTGCAGCGTGACTTCCAGCGCGCTGCGCGGCATGCTCATCACGGCGGGGTCGGCCGGCCAGGGCAGCGAGTGGCGCAGCACCTGCAGGATGCGGTAGCGCGACAAGACCATGCTGCCCAGGCGGCGCCGGCTGCCGTCGGGCGCCAGCGTGTCGAGCGCGGTGCAGCAGGCGACGTTGTAGCCGGGCAGGCGCAGGGCCAGGCCGGCGAACTGGTCGCCGAGCGGGCTGCCGTCGCGCGCCTCGTATCCGCAGGCTACTTCTTGCAGGCACAGCACGTCGAAATGGGAAAAACGCGTCAGGGCCGAGACCACGCGGTCGAGGTCGGCGCCACCGGCGGGCGTGCGGGCCGCTTGCATATTCCAGGTGATCAGCTTGGGCATTGCCATCCTTTTCTTCACAGCGCACAGCCTAGGCCGGCTGCGTTGAAGTGGACTGATCCAGCTCAGGTGTGCGAACCGAACCCGGCAGGCATCGATGAAGAAGGCATGTTCACGGTCGTCTTGCTGCCGGACCTGCAGCAGCGCCTGGAAGTCACGCACGAGGGCAGCAGCCTGCGCGGACCGGTGCCCAGGCGGCCGGGCGTGACGGCTGGCGCCGCGCGGCCGAGCTATGCCGGCCATCGTCGGATCCCATACCTTGACTTGTTAGAGCTGCTCCCAGCGCACGCCCTTCGGGCAGGTCACGTTCCCCGCCGCGCTGCCGCCGCCGGCGCGGCCCGGGCCGAACACCACGGCGCCGCTCATGCGGCAGGTCTGCCTGCCGTTTTGCGTGGTGCGGTAGATGACGACGCCATCGACGGCCTCGTATTTTTCCAGGCGCATGCTCATGGAACTGTCGATGTGGGCCGAAGCGACGGCGGCGCGGAAACGGGACCAGGGCGTGTCGGCCTCGAGCGGCACGCCGCTTTTTCCCTTGCGCTGTTCGCGGTCGAAGGCGGCGGCGCTGCGCTTGCCGGCCGCCAGCAGCGCTTCGCCCTCCAGGGTGACGGGCGCCTCGCCTGTCGTTGCCTGCGCCGCTTGCGGCGGCGTCTCCGCAACAGCGGGCGGCTGCTCGGCAGGCAGGCGCTCGGCAGGCGGGTGATCAAGCGGCGCCGCAATCGGCGCCGCCTCGATGGTGGGGGTGGTCTTGCTGGCCTTGCGCGGTGCGGTCGGTGCCTGCGCCGGCGCGGCGGATTCGGATGAAGGAAGCTGCGCCGGCGGCCGCACCTGCACCAGCTCGATCAGGCGTTCGATCGGCGCCGGCGCCGGCGCCGTCCGCACCTGACAGCGCCAGGCCAGCACCAGCAGCAGGTGCAGTAAAACAGTCAGCGCGAGCGGCGTCCACGTCGGCGTTGAAGAACGTGTCGGGACGCCGCTCCGCATGGCGGCTTACTTCGGCGCCGTCATGGCCTGCTTGATGCGCACGCAGCGCCCGTCTTCCTGCAGCGTGTCGAGCAGGGCGCGGCGGGTGCCGGCCGACAGTTCCACGTATTTGCCTGCAGCCGCTTCCAGGCGCTTGACGCTGGCCGGGGTGCAGGTCGCCGGAATCAGCGTGCCCGCATACGAACGCATGTAGACCGGACCCGCATCCTTGTCGATCCGGCCCAGCCTGGCCAGGCGCGCCGCGGCGGTCTGCTCGGACAAAGCGCCCTGTTCGGCCGGGTACAGGCTGCCCATCGCGGTGCGGATCTTCGAGAACGGCTGCTTGGTCTGCAGGTCTTCGACGGTCGCCAGCCACTGCGATTTCACCTGCGGGTCGGGCCGCACGACGGTGGCGGCGATCGCCGCGGCCTGGCCGGTGTCGGACTTGTCGCGCGCGGCTTCGCTCTCCACCAGTGCGGCGGCGCCCGCCACGTTGTAGCGGTTCAGGCGGCGGATGATGGACCAGCGCAGGTCCTGGCTCACGTTCAGGCCCTCGACCGTGGTGCCGCCGGCCAGGATGCCGCCCAGGCGCGCCAGCGCGGCCGGGCTCGACGCCAGGTTCAGGTAAGCGCCGAACCAGGCGCGCTGGAAGTTCTCGTTGCCCTTGCTGGCGACCGTGGCGTTCCACGCCATGTCTTCCAGCTGCACGCGGGTCTGCCTGGCCCAGGCCGTGTCCAGGTTCATCGCGTCGAGGTACTGGCCGGAGGCGGCGACCTTGCCCAGCACGTCGTTCAGCAGCGTGTAATCCTGTTCCTGGGGCGCGTTGGCCAAGGCAGTCACGATGAACTCGTTCAGCGGCAGCTGGCCGTCGCGCACGCCGTCCCACAGGCTTTGCCACAGCATCGAGCGCAGCAGGGCATCGTCGACTTTCGCCAGGTTCGCACGGGCGGTGGCGAACGAGCGCTTGTCCAGCTTCACCTTGACGAAGCCCCAGTCCTGGTAGTTCGGGTAGACCAGGTCCGGGCAGGCAGTGCCCACCAGTCCCGGCACGTTGGTCGCCGCGCCGGCGTAGGTGACGGCCACGCTCTGGGCCAGCGCCAGCTTGCCGCCTTCGACCTTGAAGGTGGCGATTTGCACGCGCTGTTCGCGCAGGGTAGGGAGGGCCTTGCTGGCAGCGCTCTGCTTCAGCGTGAACGACGAAATCTTGCCCGCCTTGCAGGAGAAATCGGCGGCCACCGTGTTGACGCCGGCTTCGTACAGCCACTGGCGGGTCCAGCCCGACAGATCGCGGCCGGCGGCTTCGCCCAGGCTGCCGATGAAGTCTTCCAGCTTCGCGTTCTGGTACGAATACTTGGCCAGGTAGTTGTGCACGCCCTTGCGGAAGACTTCCGCACCGAGCAGATGGCGCAGCTGGGCCAGGGTCGAGGCGCCCTTCGAATAGGTGATGGCGTCGATGTTGTCGAAGGCGTTCGCGGTCGATGCCACCGGCACCTCGATCGCGTGGGTGGTGACCTTCTGGTCCTGGGCATAGGCCGCCTGCTTGCCGCTGGAATAGAAGGACTGCCAGGCGTCCTTGAATTCGGTGGCTTCGGCCGTGGCCAGGGTGCCCATGAAGGAAGCGAAGCTTTCGTTCAGCCACAGGCCGTTCCACCACTGCATGGTGACCAGGTCGCCGAACCACTGGTGCGCCATCTCGTGCATGATCACCGAGGCCAGCGACTGGCGCTGGGCATCGGTCATCTTCGCCTTGTGCAGGAAGCGGCCTTCGGCAAAGGTGATGGCGCCGGCGTTTTCCATGGCGCCGTAGAGGAAGTCAGGCACCAGCAGCTGGTCGTATTTCTCGAACTGGTAAGGGATGCCGAAGTATTGGTCGAAGAAGGCCAGGCCATCTTTCGTGTAGCGGAACCAGTCTTCCGGCGTTACCTGCGCCGCCACCGACTGGCGCGCGAACAGGCGCATCGGGTACTTGCCGCTCTTGTCTTCCCAGACTTCATACGGGCCGGCGTGCAGCGAGAAGTTGTAGGGGCTGAGCTTTTTCGTGGTCGGGAACGTCCAGCGGCGCAGGGCGCCCAGGTCTTCGATCTTCGTTTCGCGGGTGGTCGAGACCACGTGCCAGTCGGCCGGCGCGGTGGCCGTCACCTGGTAGGTCGCCTTCAGGTCGGGCTGGTCGAACACGGCGAACATCTGGTGCGCGGCGGCCGGTTCGAAATGGGAATAGGTGTAGACGCGGCCATCGACCGGATCGACCATGCGGTGCAGGCCTTCGCCGTTGGTGCTGTGCAGGCGCTCGTAGGCGATGACGACGGTGTTGCGGCCTTTGACCAGGTCGGCGGCGGCGATGGTGACGAACCAGTTGTTGTACTTGGCGTCGACCTGCTTGCCGTTGACCGTGACCGATTTGACGGTGGCCTTGTCGAGGTCGATGGTGAGCGGCGCGGCGTTGTCGGCCAGGTCGAAGCTGGCGCTGGTGACGCCGCTGAAGGTTTCCTTGCCGGTCAGCGCGAATTCGAGGGCGTAGGCGACATTCGATACGCGGGCCGAGCGGGCGGCGGCATCTTGCTGGGAGAGGAAAGCGTTTTCAGCGCGTGGTGCGGTGCTTGCGGGTGCTGCATGTGCGGTGGCGAAGGCGAGTGCCGAAGCGATGGCGAGCGCCATGGCGCGTGGTGCGAAGATATTCAATGCGGTTCCTTGTGAACGCCCTGGAAGGGCACAATGCGAATCGCGCAAGAATATCATGAGTGCATTTAAGCATGCAGCTTGAACTCATATATGCATAGCGCCCGTATTGACAGGCGCTATGCGTCGATACTGCCAGCTGTTAGGCCGACAGTGCCGGGTAGTCGGTATACCCTTCGCTACCCTGTCCATAGATGACTTCCGCGCGCAGCGGGTTCAGCTCGGTGCCTTGCTGCAGGCGTTGCGGCAGGTCCGGGTTGGCGATGAACCAGAGGCCAAAGGCGATGGCGTCGGCCTTGCCTTCGGTCAGCAGCTTTTCGGCGGTCTCGACCGACATCTTTTCGTTGGCGATGAAGGCGCCGCCGAATTCCTGTTTCAGCAGCGGGCCGAGGCTGTCTTCACCGACGGCTTCGCGCGCGAAGATGAAGGCGATGCCGCGCTTGCCCAGCTCGCGCGCCACGTAACCGAAGGTCTCGGCCGGAGTCGAGTCGCCCATGTCGTGTGAATCGCGGCGCGGCGCCAGGTGCATGCCGACGCGGTCGGCGCCCCAGACATCGATGCAGGCATCGGCGACTTCCAGCAGCAGGCGGGCACGGTTCTCGATCGAACCGCCGTATTCGTCGGTGCGCTGGTTCGTGCTGTCTTGCAGGAACTGGTCGAGCAGGTAGCCGTTGGCGCCGTGCACTTCCACGCCGTCGAAGCCGGCCAGTTTCGCGTTCTCGGCGCCCTTGCGGTAGGCGGCCACGACGCCGGCGATCTCCGCCGTTTCCAGCGCGCGCGGGGTGGCGTATTCGCGCTTCGGACGCACCAGGCTCACGGTGCCGGCCGGCTTGATGGCGCTCGGCGCGACCGGGGCGGCGCCGTCCAGGAATACCGGATCCGAGATGCGGCCGACATGCCACAGTTGCAGGACGATGCGGCCGCCCGCGGCGTGCACGGCGTCGGTGATCTTCTTCCAGCCAGCGACCTGCTCGTCGGACCAGATGCCCGGGGTATCGGCATAGCCGACGCCCATCGGGGTCACCGAGGTCGCTTCCGACAGGATCAGGCCGGCGCTGGCGCGCTGGACATAGTATTCGGTCATCAGATCGTTCGGCACGCGGCCTTCGCCGATGGCGCGGGCGCGGGTCAGCGGCGCCATGATGATGCGGTTCGGCAGCTCCAGGGCGCCAATCTTGATCGGGTCAAACAGAGTCGTCATTCTTGCTCCTTGTACGAAAATACACTGGCGCCCATCTTAAGGGATGCGCGAAATTCCTGCCGAGACCGGTCCAATTCCGCTGCGGCGACGCGTTCGGCGGGTATACTCCGGCCCATGTTTCAGACGAAAGGGAGGGTGAAGGATGAGCTGGTTTTACCTGGTGGTGGCGGGCCTGCTGGAAGTGGCCTGGGCGGTGGGCCTGAAGTACACCGAAGGATTCACGCGGCCGGTGGTGTCGGGCTTCACGCTGCTGGCGATGCTGGGCAGCGTCGGCATGCTCGGCCTGGCCCTGAAGGAACTGCCGCTCGGCACGGCCTACGCGGTATGGACCGGCATCGGCACCATAGGCACGGCCGTGTTCGGCATGTGGCTGCTGGGCGAACCGGCCGGCGCATTGCGGATCGGCTCGATCGGGCTGATCGCCTTGGGGATCGTCGGCCTGAAGCTGCTGTCGCCGGCGTGATGGCGGCGCTGGAGCAAGGACTGCGGCCTCGACCGTAATTTGCCCCGGTCGAGGCGGGCATTCGCTCTTGCAGGGCGGGCACGTGCGTTGTCGAGGCCCCCAGCCTCGACAACCCCACCGTACGCTTGCCGCCGCGTCATCAATCCGACGCGCCATCAGCGTTCGCCGACGAAAAAAAAGGCGCCCCATCGGGCGCCTCGGTTCATGTCACACGCAAATCGATCAGCGGTAAAACGCCTCGACCTTGCCCTTCAGCTTGATCAGCATCGGCTTGCCCTTGCGGTCGAGGGTCTTGCCGGCGGCGACCTTGATCCAGCCTTCGCTGAGGCAATATTCTTCGACGTCGAACCGGTCCTTGTCATTGAAGCGGATGCCGATATCTTGCTGGAACACGTCGCGGTTGTGGAAAGGGCTGCTCGGGTCGATCGAGAGCCGGTCTGGGAGCGGGGGGAGGGTGGCGGTATCGTTCATGGGGCGAATTATCCACCAGAACCGCGCGCCTTACAACGGCGCGCACTGCTGCGCGCCGCGGACCGGGCCACGGACCAGACTCCAGCTCAGTCGGCCGATGGGCCCGCACCGCGCCGCGCCGCCGCCTGCGCCAGGATGCGCTCGAGGTCGCCTGCCGCGGCGGGCTTGGTCAAATGGGCGTCGAAGCCCGAGCTCTTCGAGCGCTCCCGGTCCAGCTCGCCACCCCAGCCGGTGAGGGCGGCCAGCATGATGGCGTCGTTGGCGGGCGTCGCGCGGATCGCCCGGGCGACTTCGTAGCCGTTCAGGCTGGGCATGCCGATGTCGAGGATGGCCAGGTCCGGGCGCACGTTTTCGACACGGCGCAGCGCCTGCAGGCCGTCGTGGACCGGTTCGGCGCTGTGCCCGGCCGCCTCCAGCAGCGCGCAGAGGATATTCGCCGCGTCGACGTTGTCGTCGGCCACCACGATGCGCAGGCCGCCCTCGGCAACCGGGGCGCGCTCGTGCAGCGCTGGTTCCGGCGGCACCAGGCCCGGCTGCCCGCCGTCCGCCAGCGGCAGCCTGAGCGTGAAGGTGGTGCCTTGCCAGGCGCCGGGACTGCTGACCTCGATACTGCCGCCATGCATGACGGCCAGGCTGCGCACCAGCGACAGGCCGATGCCCAGGCCGCCCTGGGCCCGGCCCATGTTGCGCGATACCTGGCTGAACATCTCGAACACATGGGCCTGTTCTTCGAGCGGGATGCCCATGCCGCTGTCGCGCACCTCGATCACGGCGCTGCCGATTTCTTCCTTGACCGTCACGCAGATCCGTCCGCCCTGGGGCGTGTATTTCACCGCATTCCCCAGCAGGTTGCCGAGGATTTGCGCCAGACGGGTCGGGTCGGCGTCCAGCGTCAGCGGCCGCTGCGGCAGCGCCATGTCGAGCCGGTGGCGCGCGGCCAGCGCGGAGGGCATGCTGGTTTCGACGGCGTGGCGGATGGCGTCGGCCAGGTCGATGCGCTCCTTTTGCAGCACGATCTTGCCGCTGTTGATGCGCGAGACATCCATCAGGTCGTCGATCAGGTGCACCATCTGCTTGAGCTGGCGGTCCATCATCTCGTGCACCTTGCCGTTCGCTGCGCCATTCGCGGCTGCATTCGGGCGCGTCATGCGCATCAGGTCCAGGCCGGTGCGCAGCGGGGCGAGTGGATTGCGCAGTTCATGGGCGAGCGTGGCCAGGAACTCGGTCTTGCGCCGGTTCGCTTCCGACAGGTCGGCGGCCAGCTGGCGCAGCGCTTCCTCGTCCTGGCGGCGCGCCGTCACGTCGGTGAACAGGATGCCGATGCGCAGCTCCTCCGGCGCACCGATCGGCATCGCATACACATCCCACCAGTAGCCCATGGCGGCCGAATGCTCGACGAAGCGCATGGCCTCGCGCTCGACGGCCACCCGGCCATAGCGTTCGATCCACTTCGGCTCGATGTCCGGCACCATTTCGCGGATGGTCTTGCCGGCCGCGTCGACCAGCCCGGACTGCTTTTCCATGGCGGCGTTGACTTCCTCGAAGCGGTAGTCGTAAGGCTTGCCGTCGGCGTCGACCAGCACCTGCACGATGCCGAAGGCTTCGTCGATCGAGCTGATCAGTTTGCTGTAGCGTTCCTGGGTCGCGCGCAGCTGGTCCTGGGCTTCCTTTTGCTGGGTGATGTCGATGATCACGCCGGCCAGGATCAAGGGCGTGCCGTCGGCGTCGAAGTCGACCCGTCCGCGCGCGGCGATCCAGCGGTAGCCGTTGTCGGGATCGGCGACGCGGTAGGTGGCGCGGTAGGGCTGGCGGGTGGCGATCGACAGGGCGATCAGGCGCTTCACCTCGCCCAGGTCGCCGGGATGGATCGAGGCGATGTAGTGTTCGAGCGTGGCGTCCGCGGCCAGCCCTTCCGGCACGCCGAACAGCTTCGACAGGTTGCGGTCGGCCAGCAGATGGTTCTTGCGGATGTCCCAGATCCAGCTGCCGACCTCGCCCGCGGACAAGGTGGCCTCGAGCCGGATGCGGGCTTCGCGCAGCGCCTCCTCGTTGCGCTTGCGTTCGGTGATGTCGGCCGCGGTGCCGATGATGCGCAGCCGGCCGGCATCGTCGGTCTGCGGCATGCCGCTCAGCTCCAGCCAGTGCAGGCCGCGATCAGGCCGGCGGTAGAAGCGGCCCGTGAACTGGAAGCGGGCGCCCAGGCGGACGGCGTCGTCGGTGGCTTGCTGGAAGGCGGCCGCGTCGTCCGGATGCAGGTAGTCGGCAACCAGGCCCTGCGCGGTCAGGATCGGGGCGCCGGGCGCCACGTTGAAGATCTCGTACATGCGCTCGTTTTCCCAGGTGCCGATGTCGTGCGTCACGTCCCAGGTCCAGATGCCGAGCCCTGCCGCTTCGGCCGCCAGGTGCAGCTGGGCCTGGGTCTTGCGTTCGCGGTCTTCCGACGCCTCGGCGGCGATGCGCTTGCCCTGTTCGCGCATGGTTTCGTCGCGCGCCGCGCTGGCCGCGTGCACGGCGCTGACGTCGTTCATCGAGACCACGGCGCCGAGGATCTGGCCTTCGGCATCGCGCATCGCGCGTCCGGTCACCTCGACATCGTGGCGCTGGCCGCCGGCCGAGCGCACCGTCATCCGCGCGCCGTCGACGCGTTCGCCGCGCAGGGCGCGGTACAGCGGCAGCTCGTGCTCGGCCAGCAGGGTCGTGCCGTCGGGGCGGTACATGCCGTAGTGCTCGGCCCACTGCCCGGACGGCAAGGGCGCTTCCTCGCGGCCGTGGATGGCGCGCGCGGCGGCGTTGAAGAAGGTCAGTTTGCCGTCGGGGTCGCAGGCGACGATGCCGTTGTCCACGCTTTCCAGCACCGCGCCCAGGAACGAGCGCTGCTCGGTGCGGGCGTGGTGCGGCGCGTCTTCCTTGGTCGCCGAGTAGCCCTCGCGCATGATCTTGCAAAAGCCGAGCACGGTCTTGCCGTCCTCGGCCAGGATGCTGTTGACGGTGCCGTCGCAGAACACCGTGCTGCCATCCTTGCGCAGGTGCCAGCGCACATCGGAGCAGCGCCCCAGCCTGAGGGCGGTGTTCAGTTCCGTCCCCGGTGCGTCGCTGGCCCGGTCTTCCGGCGTGAAGATCATGTGCGCCGGCTGGCCGACCGCCTCCCGTGCGCTCCAGCCCAGCAGGCGTTCGGCGCCGTGCGACCATTCGAGGATGATGGCGTCGCTGTCGAACATGATCATGCCGAATTCAACGGCATGCCGGGCCATCAAGTGGAAGCGCTGTTCGGACGAAAGCTGGTGCAGGGGAAGCGAAGACATAGGGCGGCAAGGGCAGGAACAACCGTCATTATAAAGGTCATCCATACGCTTGCGGCGCCTGCACCAGGCTCCCGCCATGAGGGAGATTTCCTACAAGAAGTGAAATCCGTGACATGGGCGTTTCACATGGCGCTGTCACCTTTGACTATGGATGGGTCCGATAGCAAGACGAAACAATTGATCGGCAGAA